>OFHG01000865.1_pt1 | contig 11432 bp, 11 predicted proteins | sample 1521931 | NCBI WGS metagenome assembly OFHG01 (sample SAMEA2468438, study PRJEB22500) | soil metagenome | biome: Glassland; feature: Farmland; material: Clay | place: Australia | collected 2013-01-31 | depth 0.55 m
GGCGGTTATGACTGCAGTCCGCCGGATGATAGTCCTCTGCTCAGTCTTCAGGAACGGAACGACCAGTGCTCCAGCCAGTGGAAAGCAGGTGAGCAAAGGCAGTAACCAAGCGTACATAGACGGTCCTTAAGCTAAAAGTGAGAAGACATCGTTTTCAGCAACGGTGTACATAGCGATCTTCTATACCAACAGGATTTGGGCTCGTAAGAGCCTCTCGTTGTCACGCCTGAGCAGGGCAAGCGCCCACCGTCCTAACGCAATATCAAATAACCAATGATCAATACGACCCCCAGGAAGACCGCCAGGGCATAATTACGCACGAAACCACTCTGCACCCTGCGCAGGGAGTTGGCGCTGCGCTGTACCAGCACAGCCATTCCGCTGGCGAAGGCGGTGACGATGCCCACGTCGATGATCAAAGCTAACAAATCGGAGAACACACGTGAGCCTCCGGTGTAGACGACATCGTGCAAGAAATCCCGCATTTGCGCGGGTTCCCCGCCCACCGCTTCACCACGTGACAGCATGTGAGCCACCCACTTGTACGGCCGCACGATGATCATTTCGTAAAGTTCATCCACGAACCATTTGCGCTCCATCCCGTAAAACACCGGGCCCAGGACGCTGCGCAGCGGGTCGTCGGGGCGTTTGGCCTTAGGGATGGCCTGCAAGGCCTTATAGCGAACCGCGTAGAAATAGTAGGATATGACGATTGCCAGTAAAACCACCGCGGTGGAGACGGTAGCCACGATTGGATTGAAGGGAGTCTCGCTCACCGTTGTAATGGTGTGCTCTAACCATAAGGTCAATGTAGGAGCCCCAGGGAAGTTAAGCAATCCCCCAATTAAAGACAGGAATCCCAAAGCGATCAGCGGGATGGTCACCACCGATGGGCTTTCATCGGCGTGTTCGACGGCTGCGGAACGCGGCTTGCCAAAGAAAACCAACAAGATTTGGCGGCCCATGTAAAAAGCGGTGAAGAATGCTGCAATGACCAGCAGCCAGTACACTGTCGGGTTTAACGTACCGCCTTCCGCCAGGATCTCGTCTTTCGACCAGAAACCGGCCAGGGGAGGCACTCCTGCCAGGGCGATGGCGCCGATGAGATACGTCCAGTAGGTGATCTTCATGCGGTGGCGCAGGCCCCCCATATTGCGCATGTCCTGGGGATCGAAGTCGTGTCCCAAGGTCTTGCCGCTTTTCTCCTGTTTTGGATCGTGTGCCAGGTGATGTTCCCCTCTCTCCAAACCCTGGATGACCGAGCCGGCCGAGAGGAAGAGCAAGGCCTTAAAGAAAGCGTGAGTGATCAGGTGAAACATGCCGGCTGCAAAGGCCCCCATTCCCACCGCTGCCACCATATAGCCTAGCTGGCTGATGGTGGAATATGCCAGGACCCTTTTGATGTCAAACTGGCCTACTGCGATGGTTGCCGCGAACAGAGCGGTCAGGCCGCCCACCAGAGCTACGATAGCCTGCGCTTGCGGCACTAGCACATACAAAGCATACGTGCGGGCGATCAAATAGACGCCGGCCGTGACCATAGTGGCCGCATGGATCAGGGCCGAAACAGGGGTTGGGCCGGCCATGGCGTCTGGCAGCCAGACGAACAATGGCAACTGAGCCGATTTACCGGTGACGGCTAACAACATAAACAGGGTAATCGCCAGGATCGCGCCCGGGAAGGCAGCCGCCACCTTGGGTGCCTCGGCAAACACCGCTTTGAAATCAAAAGTGCCGAAGAAGGCGAACATGGTGAAGACAGCTATCAAGAAGCCGAAATCGCCGATCCGGTTAAGCACGAAAGCTTTCCTGGCGGCAATGGCATTGCCGATGCCATCCTTGCCTTTTTCGTACCAGAGACCAATCAACAGGTATGAGCACAACCCCACACCTTCCCAGCCGACGAACATCATGATGTAGTTATCGGCGCTCACCAACACCATCATGGCAACGATGAACAAGTTGAAAAACACGAAGAAACGGCGGTAACGCCCGGGGTCATTATTGAAGCCTACGTCGTCATGCATGTAGCCGATGGCGTAGACGGTGATAAGCGAGCCCACCCCGGAAACAACAAGCATCATCGTCACCGCCAGCGTATCAACCTGGAAGCCCCAATGCACATTTAGGCTGCCGGCCTGGATCCAATCCACCAGTGGGACTACTGCGCCCTCAGAGTTTCCTACCAGGGAAATCGCTTGCAGAACTGCCACGACGAACGCCAGACCTGAAGCCGAACTGGCCACCGTCCCGATCGCCTTTTCACTCAGCCGGCCCCCAAAAATCAGGTTGATCAGCAAACCGGCCAGTGGAAAACCAACCACCAGGGGTACCAGATAAAAGAATTGCGGTGCGCTTGAAACAACTTGACTGAAGAGCATAATGCAACCTCTTAGAACTTAAACCTACGCAGGGCGTCAGGCATCAACCCAAATAGCCAGACCTGGTCCTGTTTAACCCTTCAAGCTGCTGATTTCGTCTACATCGATGCTTTTCTTGGATTGGAAGATAGCTACGATCAATGCCAATCCGACTGCCACTTCCGCCGCAGCCACTGCTATGACAAAAAAGACGAAAATCTGCCCGCTCATCACCTGGTAATAACGCGCGAAGGCGACAAAGGCCAGGTTTGCGGAATTCAGCATCAGCTCGACCGACATAAAGATAATAATAGCATTGCGGCGCAGGAGAATACCAAGTGTGCCCAGGGTGAATAAGATCGCTGAAAGGCCAATGTAATAAGTAATCGGAATCATGCAGGACTCCTTGAAGGTCAGGTATCTTTGGTCAACACGATGGCGCCGATAATCGCCACCAATAATAAGACCGAAGTCACCTCAAAGGGCAACAAATACTGGCCGAACAAGGCGGTACCCAACGCGGTTGGGCTGCCAAAATCGGCTGCTACCGGCGCGCTTAACTGCACGATCCCCCCGCGAAACACCAGGTAGGCAGTCTCGACCAGTAAAATTACCCCCAGGGCCAGCGCCAGGGGTCGTTGCCAGTTTAGCGTTGAGGCGTGGCTTAACTGCTCCGCCCCGAGCAACATGATCACAAACAAGAACAACACCATGATCGCGCCGGCGTACACGGTTACCTGGGCCATAGCCAGGAATGGCGCCCCTAAAAGCAGGTAAAAGACTGCTACGGTGGCGAAATTGACGATCAGGAATAACGCTGAATAGACCGCATTCCGGCTGAGCAGCATGCCAACCGCCGAGGCAATTGCCACAATGGCCAGCAAGAAGAACAAGAGCAATTGAAGTGTCATACGCAAACTCGCTAATCAGACAGGATCTTCCATCTTGGGCACGGAGCGTGTGTAAACGCCCGGCTCCACTTTTTGCGGGGTCGGTTTTCCACCTTCCGCCACCGCCTCTATGAGCATTTCTTTCGTATAAATTGCCTGCCGCCGGTCGGTGAAAGAAAGCTCGTAATTATCGCCCAGGACGATGGCTTCCGTGGGGCAGGCATCCTCACAATAGCCGCAAAAGATGCAGCGCAGCATGTTGATTTCGTAAGTGCTGGCGTAGCGCTCACCCGGCGAATAGCGCTGTTCGTCGCTATTTTCTGACGCCTCAACAAAAATCGCGTCGGCCGGGCATGCAGCCGCGCACAGCGAGCAGCCAATGCACTTTTCCAACCCATTTTCGTATCGCTTGAGCGTGTGGCGTCCTTTAAAGCGCTCGTGCACTGGCCGTTTGACCTCCGGGTACTGGATGGTCACCGGCTTTTCAAACATAGATTTAAACGTGGTGGTCAGCCCACGTGCTAATTCGCGAATCATCTCCTCAACCTCCTAGCAACACCAACACAACAGCCGTCAGGAAAACGTTGAGCAGCGCCGCCGGAAGCATAACCTTCCACCCGAACGCCATCAGGCGATCATAACGGATGCGAGGCAGCGTGGCGCGCACCCAAATCATTCCAAACAACAAAATCGCAATCTTAATCAAGAGATACAGCGGGCCCAGGATTGGTAATTGATCCACAAACGGCCCGCGAAAGCCGCCCAAAAACAGGGTGGCAGCGATGCCGCTCACCGCGATCATCTTGATGTATTCGCCCATGTAAAACAGGGCGAACTTCATACCCGAATATTCGGAGTGATATCCGGCGGTCAATTCTTGCTCTGCCTCCGGCATGTCAAAGGGCGCCCGGTTTACCTCGGCCAAGGCTGCAATAGCGTAAATCACAAACGCCAGGGGCTGGTAAACGATAAACCAAACTTGCTTTTGGGCCTCCACAATTTGCATCAAACTCATCGACCCGGCGATCAAAATCGGGCCGATAAAAGCCAGGCCCAAGGCCAGTTCGTAGCTGATCATCTGGGCCGAGGAGCGTAATCCGCCCATCATCGAATACTTATTGTTGGATGACCAACCTGCCAGGACAATCCCATACACCGAAATGGAAGCTACGGACATGATGTACAGGATGCCCACATTTAAGTCTGTAAGATAAAGATTAATGGTGCGGCCGAACAGGGTGATCGCCGTGCCCCACGGCACCACTGCCATAATAACAAAGGCCGGGACAACCGTGAGGACCGGCGCCAGGAGGAAGGTGATTTTATCGGCCTTTTCAGGGATCAGCTCCTCCTTGAAGATCAATTTCAAGCCGTCCGCTACCGGCTGAAAAAAACCCACTGGCCCGGCCCGGTTCGGGCCGATACGCACCTGAATGCGCGCCAGGGCCTTCCGTTCGTACAACGTCGTGTAAGCGAACCCGGTCAGCAGGATAAACAGCAGCAAGGCAGACTTGACAACCCATTCTATGATTAAGCCAACATCCATGTCATATCCTCGATCAAAGTCTCGCCTTGTTCAGGCGTCAGGCGGCAGCAGGCTCGATTGCTTTCAGCGTGACTGCGACCGGTGCGCTCACTGCTATGCCGAAGCTGCGCGGCACGAGCACCACACCCTCCGGGAGAGTCTCGTCCAGGCGCACCGCAACCAGCACCTCGGTCTCCCCAACCGTCAAGGAGACTTTGCTCCAATTGGCTAAACCCAGGCGTTCGCCGCTAACTGCGCTCACCGAAACATGGGGCTCGGGAATGCGTTGCTGCAAAAGCCCACTGGAAGAGATCGTCTGGCCGCGGTCATACAAGCGCGTCACCGGCACCGCCAGCAAGCTACCTTCTGGCACGACCACTTCTTGCGGCTGTAACCAGCCCAGGGTTGGCGAGCCCCCTTTTTGAGCCGCCGGCGCCAGTTGAAAGCCCAATCCCTGGCTGTTCTCGTAGGACGTACCGCCGTACTACCAATCGCCTCGCCCTATGATCGGCCACTGTTGGCTGACCTCGGATAGCTTCGCATAGGACAGCCCGGCGTAGTCCGGGATCTCCATGGCGATCTGTTCCATCACCCGTGAGGCAATACGGCCTTCCAATCCCAGGCCCAGGCGCTGCGCGATTTGGGCGACGACCGCAAAATCGGAGGTTAATCCGGCTGGCTCCGGCACCGCCGGATAGAAGCGCTGCACACGGCGTTCGCCAGAGGTGTAAGTGCCATCCCGTTCGGTAAATGCTTCCACCGGCAAAACCACGTCCGCCAGGCGGGCGGTTTGGGTCAAGAAGAGATCCTGAACCACCAGGAAATCCGCCGTCTCGGCGAGGTCGGCGTCATCGCCTGCCGGGTCGGCTGCCACGATGTACAGCGCCCGGGCGGCTTTCAGCGCGGCTTTCAGATTGTCCACCGGGCGGAAGCCCAGGTCCCCTGCGCCTTGCTCGTTTGCCCGCTGCCATACCGCCAGCAAGCCATTATGAGCTCGCCCGATGTGATTAGTGGCTACCAGCAGGTTGGCGCAAGCCTGGGCCAGCGCCCGCGAAGCGCTCAACCCGGTTCCTTCGCTGCCGTAAATCACCACGCCATTTTCGGCTTCGGCGAAGGCTTTGGCCGCCGCCTGCAGCCCTTCATCGTGCGCCAGGTCTTTCGCCACCTGCGGGAGCCCGGGGCGTTTGGCCGAAAGGGAATTCAACATGGCCAGCACGGTTGCCGCTTCCGCGCCGTACGGGTAACGGATGGTGTGCGCAGCGTAGCGCTCGAGCTTGGTCGGTCGCGGGTTGGTGACGATCAGGGTTGCCCCGCGCTCGGCGGCCTGTTTAACACGCAGCCACCAGATGGGCGCCTCCTCTTGCAAATCAGAAGCCACGACCAGGATCGCCGTGCCGGGCCCCATTTCGCCGAAATTCGTCCCCTGCCCAAGTCCCACCTGAGCCACCTGGTCGCCGCCCGCCATCTGGCCGTAAAGCGCGGTCTGGCCGCCCAGGCTGTTGGTCAGCTGGCGCAGATTGAACAGATCCTCGTTCGAGAGGCGCCCGCCTGCCAGGGTCAGCAAGCCATCGCCGGCCTTTTTAAAGTGTTCCGCCACCACGCCCAAGGCCTCTTCCCAGGTTGCCGGCACCAGCTCCCCTTGCTTGCGCGCCAGCGGCTGCAGCAGTCGCTCGGACGAGCCCGTAAAATGATATCCGAAGCGGCCCTTGTCGCAAACCCAGATCTCGTTGACCGTTTCGTTCTGGCGCGGCATGGCCCGCTTGATCACCCACTCGCCGCCCGATTTGGCTTCACGCCGTACGTTGAAGGTGATATTGCAGCCTACCGGGCATTGATTGCAGATTGAAGCCGCCGCACGCAGTTCCCAGGGGCGCGCCCGAAAACGAAAGTCCGCCGTGGTGAGGGCGCCCACCGGACAGATATCCGTGGTGTTTCCGGAGAAATAAGAGTCAAAGCCCGGCTCCGAATAGGTGACGATCTCCAGGGAGCGCCCGCGGTTGAAGAACCCGATCACCGGATCGTCCACAATTTGTTCCTGGAAGCGCACGCAGCGCCCGCATTGGATACAGCGCTCCCGGTCCAGGTAAATCAGCTCGCCCAACGGGACGTGCTTGGCGAGGTGCATTTTTTCGCCGTACAGGTAACGGCTTTCACCCGGGCCAAAGCCCATCGTCAGGTTTTGCAGCGGGCATTCGCCGCCTTTGTCGCAAATCGGGCAGTCCAACGGGTGGGAGGTGAGCAGAAACTCCAGGATGTCCTTGCGTCCGCGCTCGACTTTTTCGGTCTCGCCCAGCACCACCATTCCGTCTGAAACCGGCGTGGTGCAGGCAGTTTCCAGTTTTGGGCCAAAGCTGATCTTCAGCGAGCCATCCGCCTCGCGTAGCAGCTCACCTGTGTTGCGGTCGCGCACCGGCCGGCCGATCTCCACCAGGCACATGCGGCACATCCCGACCGGCTCCATTTTGGGATGGTAGCAAAACACGGGCACATCCACCCCGGCCAGTTTGGCTGCATTCACGACCAACGTGCCCTCCGGCACGGTCACTTCCTTCCCGTAAATTGTAAGCGTGACTGTTTTACCCATAACCAGACTCTTTATGCCGTCTCAGGTTGTGTTTCGGCTACTTTCTTGCCGGTTGCTTCTTCAAAATCCACGTGGAAGCGTTCGATGCTTGAAAGGACCGCTTCGGTGGAGAAATCACCAAGAGCGCACAGGCACTTGCCCTTGATCTGCGTGGCCACCTCCTGCAACAACTCCACGTCCGCCCAGGTGGCCTGACCAGAGGCGATCCGGTCGGTGAGGTGCATCATCCAGAAAGTCCCTTCGCGGCATGGGGTGCATTTGCCGCACGATTCGTGGCGGAAAAAATGCACGGTTTTGTTGATCAACCAATCCATGCGCACCGCATCGTCGACGACGATGACCGAGGCCGAACCCAACTGGGCGCCCAGGGAGGGAACGCTTTCGTAATCCATTGGGGTATCCAACGCTTGATCGTTGGCCACGATTAACGAGGAGGAAGCGCCGGCTGCCATGATCGCCTTGATCTGGTGTCCATTGGAGATCCCACCGCCGTGTTCGTAAATCAACTCCCGAAAAGTGGTGCCCAGTGGTAGCTCATAGTTGCCCGGCTGATTGACGCAGCCCGACAGGGAGAAGATCTTCACACCCGGGCTTTTCTCCGTGCCAATGCTATGATACCAATCGGCGCCGCGGGCGATGATCAGTGGCACGTTGGTCAGCGTCTCCACGTTATTAACTACGGTTGGCTTGCCAAAAACCCCATAAGAAGGCGGAAAGGGCGGGCGCAGCCGTGGTTGCCCCAATTTGCCTTCGATGGATTCCAGCATGGCGGTTTCTTCACCGCAGATGTATGCGCCTGCCCCCAGGTGGGTATAAAGCTGCAGGCAATAATCCGTCCCGAAGATGCCATCACCCAACAGGCCGGCGGTCTCCATGGCGGCAATATGCTGGTCCAGTTTTTCGGCCACCTGCCAGAACTCGCCGCGCAGGTATACGTAGGCGACGTGGGCACCGATAGCATAGGCACAGATGGCTACCCCTTCCAGGAACTGGTACGGGTTTCTCTCCATGATCTCGCGATCCTTGAAAGTCCCCGGTTCCGATTCGTCGGCGTTGGCGACCACGTAATGCGGCCAGTTTTTGTTGTCGATAAATGACCATTTCACCCCGGTGGGACAACCTGCCCCGCCACGGCCGCGCAACCCGGACGCCTTCACCACGTTGGTCACTTCCTCCGGCTTCATACCGGTAACGGCCTTTTGGTAGGCTTCAAACCCACCATTCTGGCGGTAGACCTCTAAATTATCAATATCTGCAATGTCGCGATGGCGGAGGAGGATATATGGGTGTTTATCCGCGCTCATTGCCGTTCCTCCGTTCTCCCGCCTGGCGCAGCTCTTCTACCAGCTTCAACGCGCTTTCGAGCGTCTGGTTCTCGTGGTAGGTTATTCCCTCGCCCGACTGTACCTGGAACATGGGCGCCCGATCGCAACCCGCCAGGCACATCACGTACTCCACGGTGATCATCCCGTCCGGGGTGGTCTCGCCCACCCGGATCCCCAAGTTTTCACAGAGCTCGTCCAGAAATTTCTCCGCGCCGCGCAGCGCGCAGGGCAAGTCCGTGCAAACCTGCACGCGGTATTTGCCCGCCGGCTGGTCATAATACAGGCTGTAAAAGCCCACGATCGAGGCCACCTCGGTAGCTGAAATCCCCAAAATATCGGCGATCTCTTGCATGGATTGTTTGGTGACGTACATTTTCTCGCGTTGGGCCAGGTAAAGCAGCGCCATCACTGCCGCCTGTTTCTGCTCCGCAGGATATTTCGCCAGGATCTTTTGGATCTCCTGAGGAAATTTTTCGGCTAACTCGTTCAACGGTCCGTATCTCCTAACACGATGTCAATGGTCCCGATCAGGGCAACCAGGTCCGCCACCAGATGGCCTTTAGCCAGCCGCGGCAGAACCTGCATATTCACGAAAGAAGGCGTGCGCCAGTGCACCCGGTAAGGCTTGGGGCTGCCATCGCTCTCCAGAAAAACCCCCAACTCGCCGCGCGGGGATTCAACCGCCTGGTACACCGATCCCTTCGGAGGGGAAAAGCCTTCCGTCCACAGTTTGAAGTGGTGAATCAGCGACTCCATGCTCGTGCCGATCTCGGAACGCGGCGGTGGTACATACTTACGGTTGTTGCTGCGCATCGGCCCATAGGGTAGCTTATCCAATGCCTGCTGGACGATGCGCGTTGACTCGCGCATTTCCTGAACCCGTACGATGTAACGCGCCCAGGTGTCCCCCTCACTGCGGGTCGGCACGTTGAAATCGTATTGTTCGTAACCACTGTAGGGTTGCACCTTGCGTAAATCGTGTGCGCTACCTGAAGCGCGCAGACCCGGGCCGGTCAGTCCCCAGCGCAAGGCCTCTGCAGAAGAGAGAACGCCAATGTTGCGGGTGCGTTCGATGAACAGGGGATTGTTAGTCAGCAAGTCCTCGTATTCATCGATGCGTGCCGGGAAAATCTTCAAAAAATTGCGCACGGCATCTTCAAATCCCACCGGGATATCCCGCCACACCCCACCGGGGCGGATGTAAGTGGCCATCATGCGCTGGCCGCCGGTCATTTCCAGGATGTCGAGGATCTGCTCTCGCTCGCGGAAACAATACAAAAACACCGACATGGCTGCCAGGTCGAGAGCGTGCGTCCCCAGCCAGACCAGGTGGGAGGCAATGCGCTGTAGCTCGGTCAGGATGACGCGAATTGCCTGGGCGCGTGGGGGTACGTCGAGGCCGGCCAGTTTCTCGATGGCCAGACAGTAGACCAGGTTGTTGCCCACCGTGTTCAGATAATCCAAGCGGTCGGTCATCACGGCGGCCTTCAAGTAGGTCTTGGCCTCCATGTTCTTCTCGACGCCGGTATGTAAATAGCCGATGTCGGGGATGCAGTTAATTACCGTTTCACCGTCCAGCTCGAGCAAAAGACGCAACACGCCATGCGTACTGGGGTGCTGCGGCCCCATATTCAGCAGCACCGTATCCCCTTCCACCGCCCGGTCGGACACCAGGTGGCGAATCTCTTCAAATGTAACATCCATTAAAGTAACGCCAGGCTGTTCTGACATGGCTATCCTATCTCTTGAATGATGCAATTACAAGATAACCAAGGTGAAGCCTCCAATCCCGCCTTCACCTGGTAGGTCTATAAAGTCCGACTTTATTCGCGCGCGTAAGGCTTGCGAACGTCAATCTCCTCAAAATTGAAGGAGAATTGGACCTCTTCGTACCCCAATGGGTAGTCTTTGCGCAAGGGATGCCCCTCCCAATCGTAGGGCATCAGGATGCGGCGCAAATCAGGGTGCCCCTCGGCGCGAATTCCAAACATATCCCACAGCTCGCGTTCAAACCAATTCGCGTTGAAATAAACCGGGGTAATCGAGGGGACCGAAGGTTCCTTTCCATTTACCGCCACCCGTAGAAAGATAATCAGATGATGGCTTAAAGAACGCAGCCCGTAGATCACGTTAAAACGCGGCTCTTGCTCAGGCCAGTAATCTACTGCCGTGAGCTCGGAGAGCAATTCGAAGCCGAATTCCTCCCGCAACGCCGTGCAGGCATTAAAAATCTGTTCCGAGGCCAGGTGAAGAGTCACATCTCCCCGGAACTCGCTCATTTCAGCGCCAAAACGCTCTTGCATTGCCTCTACGATCGCTGAGAGTTTCTCTTCCATAAGCTACGCCCAATCTCGAATGTGTTCACTTTTGACTTTTTCGTGCAAGGTGAGAATGCCGTGTATCAGCGCCTCCGGGCGTGGCGGGCAGCCCGCCACGTAAACGTCCACCGGGACCACCTCGTCGACACCTTGTACGATGGCGTAGTTATTAAACACACCTCCACAGGAAGCACAATCCCCCATCGAAATGACCCACTTCGGGTCCGGCATCTGGTCGTACAGCCGGCGCAGGACCGGCGCCATCTTGCGCGATACCCGACCGGCAACGATCATCAAATCCGATTGGCGCGGGCTGGCGCGCATCAGCTCCATCCCGAACCGGCTCATATCATAATGCGCGGCTTGCGCCGACATCATCTCGATCGCACAGCAAGCCAGCCCAAATAACATCGGCCACATGGCGTTGGTG
>OFHG01000866.1_pt1 | contig 11429 bp, 3 predicted proteins | sample 1521931 | NCBI WGS metagenome assembly OFHG01 (sample SAMEA2468438, study PRJEB22500) | soil metagenome | biome: Glassland; feature: Farmland; material: Clay | place: Australia | collected 2013-01-31 | depth 0.55 m
AAATTGCACGCGGCCACCAGACTCATACCCTGGTGGTGAGCCATCCAACAGCGGGCTATTTCCGCATTACGGCGCCCACTCCCATGCCCGGCGACATAGTGGCAGGAATCGTAGAAACCTCGATCGCTTTGGCATCCTTTCCCGCTTAAGTCCTCGAGGTTCCGAACCACAGCCTTGGGGTCGGCGTGCAGCGAAAGAAAGGAGGAATAAGGGGAAACCACGAGATTCTCGGAGGAATGAGGGTCCAGAGCCAAGCCCGGTACCCCAAAGGCCTTGTACTGGTAAACCCCGTCCGGATCCCGCATGCAGTATGCGGCCTCCGAGATCCCCCAAGGAACGCTGCGCTCGCGCGCATACTTCTGCTGGCAGACGACTGACGCACGCTCGCTTTGCTCCAGAATCGTTCCGGGAAACGAACGCATCCAAAGCGCGGGCATCAGGTACTCGAAGACGGTGCCGCTCCAGGACAGCAGCACTCTTTTGCCCAAGTAAAGTGTATGAGATCTTCCCAGCCGGAACCAGGACTCTTGATTCACTTCCCCCTTGGCGATAGCGATGAAAATTGCCGTGCGCGCTTCGGAAGCGAGCAAATCGTAGCAATAGGGCTCCAACGTTTCTGTTTCGACGTTGTAGCCAATTGAAAAGAGTTTCTTCCCGGGATTGTAGAGAAATCGGAAGTCCATTTCTTCAACAAGGAGGTCGGCAGCTTCCGCTATCTTCTGAAGGGACTGCCGAATCTTGGTCGCGTGCGCGACGCAAGTAGGCAGCCTGCGTCGCAGCAACCGCGAGGCTGCTTTCTCAGCCTCTCCAGACCCTGGGTCATTCAGGATGTTGGTCAACTGACCTGCCACGCCGCTGACGACTTCGGAGAAAGAGTCCAACGTGGTTTGCTCCAACCGGCTACCAAGGGCCAGGACCTGTTTGTATTCCGGCGACTCCCACGGCAGCGCTCGTTCGATCCATTCGCGGACTCCGCGCAAACGTAACTCTGTTTCCTCAAGCCACCAGGCAAGCTCCGGAGGGGAGCCGACCTTCGGGATATTTGAAGCTTCCGCCGAAGTCTTCCAGGCGTCCTTCGCCTGCTGGATCTCCAGCTCCAACCAAGGTAGTGCGCTCACCCAGGATTCCGCATTCTCTCCAAGCAATTCAATCTTGACCCTCAACCCCTCAATGATTCCGGCCGTTCGCGTGGCTACGGCAAGCTGCTCTGAAAGATGCCCCAGCAGGCTGAAGTGATCGCGTATCCCCTGCCAGGTGACGTTGGGTAGGAGGGGGCTGCTTCCCAGGCTGAGGCAACTCTGCTTCAACGTCCACAAACTGGCGGCAAGATTTCCATTGTCCACCGTGGAAAGAAAAAGGGGGTTGATCTGCTGCAAGGTGCGAGTGTCGTACCAATTGAAGAAGTGGCCGTTATATCGAGGCAATTTGCGGACAGTCTCCAAAGTTTGTTCCAGGGACTGTGCATATTCCTCCAGCGTCGTGTAGCCCATTTCATACGCAGCCAGACGCGCGTCCAGAAGCAAGCCCAGATTGGTGGGCGACAGACGGGCGGCCACCCGAAGTGGTTCTTCCTGGACATTGTCCGGAATCAGCCAGTGGTTTTCGTCATTGCTAAATTCCCTGAAGTATCGCCACGTCAGAAGACAGGAACGATGAAGGAAGGCTTCGTCCTGAGATGTTAATTTCTCTTTCTGATCCCCAGGTTGGCGGTTGACCCATCGCGTGAAAAACCCGGCGCAAAGCCAAAGCGCCAGAATGGGCGCCGCAACCAACAATGCCATGGGACGGACTGCCGCAAGGATCAGGCCAATGGCGAGCGAGATCCAGGGTGTCAGCTTGAGGTATGTCTCGACGGGGGTCTTCCTTAATCCCTGCTCGGCTTCGGCCGCGGTCTCCCATTCCAGGAGATTGCGATGCGTGATGGTGAGTCTTGCAAGCGTGCGCAGGATGGCATCCAGCATCACAAGCGCTTGGTGGGGAAGGAACACAAGCATAATGAAGACTTGCAGGTGCCCCGTCACCAGATCGTTGAGCCGCTCCCTCAGGAATCCTCTCCAATAGCGGACGCCGCGTAAGCCTGTCATAGCCGACGCGAGCTGGGAGTAGGTCGGTAGTAGCAGGAGTCCCAGTGTCACGAAGGTCCAATACACGGGACCACCCGGGAGAACAACCCACCCCAGAATCAATAGCAGGAACAAGCCCACATCGTTCAAGCTCCTGCGCAAGTTGTCAAAGATCTTCCAACGTGAAAGAAGTGGAAGTGGATTGGGAACCAGCCGACCGTAGCTGTCCGGGACACGGGGCGTGAGCCATCGCATGATTTGCCAATCGCCCCGCACCCAGCGATGCAAGCGCCGGCAATAGGCGCTGAAATGGGAAGGGTAATCATCAATGACCTCGATGTCAGTGACCAGTCCCGCGCGTGCGTAGGCCCCCTCAATCAGGTCGTGGCTCAGCAGAGCATTGGTGGGAAACCGCTCCCCCAAAACTCTCAGAAAAATATCTACTTCGTAGATCCCTTTTCCCGTGAAACTCCCTTCGCCAAACAGGTCCTGATAAACGTCGGAGGCTGCATGTGTGTAAATGTCAAAGCCGGTTTGACCCGAATAGATTGCCGCGAGGCGCGATTGAGATGCGGATTCGATGCTCACCCCGACTCGGGGCTGCAGAATGCCGTAGCCGGCTACCACAGTATTTGTCCTGGGATCAACGACGGCCTGGTTTAAAGGGTGCGCCAGAGCACCGATCAGGCGGTGAGCGGCCTGCGGAGGCAATTGGGTGTCGGAATCCAGCGTGATCACGTAACGGATGTGCGCGAGTACCGTCACATCCCCCACCTTGATCGGGAAACTATCAAGGTTGTTCCTCAGGAGGTTATTCAGGTCCATCAGCTTGCCCCGTTTCCGTTCCCATGCCATCCATATTTCTTCCTGTGGGTTGTAAACTCGGTGCCGGTGCAAGTGAAAGAAGCTTCCTTTCCCATCCCGCGAGTATTTCTCGTTGAGGTTCTCAATGAGGGCGGAGCACTGTCCCACCAGATTGTCGTGCTCATCAAAAGGTTGTGAAGCATCGGGTGGATCAGTCAAGAGGGCAAAGTAGAGGTTGGGATCGCGATTGCCGAGGTAGCGGACCTCCAGAGCCTCAACATTGCGCCGGATCTCCGCCTCACTTAACAAAAGACAAGGAACTGCGACCAAGGTCTTGCAGTTGGAGGGAATGCCGTCCGAGAAATCAAGCTTGGGAATCTGCCGGGGCCGCACGAGGATGCTGGTGAGTTGATTGATCAGTCCAACGGCAGCATGGCTTGCCGGGATCAATAGCAGGAAGCCGGGAACAAAGGGAATGAGGATGCCCAGCTTTCGCAGAAGAAAGTAAACCAAGGCGATGGTTGTGAGTTCCACACCGACGACGTAATAAAGCTCCGGCCATTCGAGCACCAAATCCAAAAATCGACGCCGTAAGCGCGGCTTACATCCAAGGCGCCTTTTGAGCATCTGCCTTCCGGCGTCTATCAGGTAATAACCCACGTGGCTCCGCCGGCTTGCGAGGCGCGATTCAGGTTTCTTGGCCCGGGTTTTTGCCCGCGTAGCCAGAAGCACGGCGTGCCGGGCTGCTTCTTCTTCACTGAAGAGAGACTGGACGGCCAGCTCCTCAACCGCCTTGCGGTACATCTGGCGGCTTTCGTAATCCATCCTCGGATAGGCGCCTGACGGATCCTGTTTCAGAACACTTTCGACAGCTGAGTTTTCCTCGAAGAAAATCTTCCACTGGACTTCTTCCAGCCGTTGAAGGGAACGGAGGGCTTTCTCTGCTTGTCCAGGAATTAGGCCCTTCAGCGGGACCTGCCCGGACTTACGGACTGTACGGTGATACCCAAAGGCTGAAGCTTGAGTTGCGGCTTCTTCCAGAAGGGCGAGCCCCAGCATGGGCTTCAGCGCCCAGAGTTCCGCCATCCTGAGCCCTTCGGCCTGCTGGACGCCCGAAAGGTATGAGCGTAAGGACTCCTCATCCAGCGTTGTTTCGACTGCCTCAAGATAGCCGACCGCAATGGCAAAAGCCCGTGGAGTTGTGACTCTCTTCTTTTCGACAACGGAGGGACCGCGAAAGGATCTCAGAGTCTCGCCGACTCCGTTGCTTATCCCCTGCATCAAGCGGGCGTTTTCCAGGAACCAGGTCTGGTCTGTGCCCAAGGATTCGCCGTCTGCCTGCCGTTCGCGCAGAACTTGTGCGACGTCTCGAATGATCCTGCGGACCCGCTTCAGTCGCGCTATCAGCGCTTCACAGGATTGCCAACTCCTTGTGTATTTCCAGCTCTGGGCGTCTCGAAACCCCTTGAAGGCAAGCCTCCTCAAGCGCTCTTCACTTGATGTTTGGTCGCCGTTTTCGGCAGGGCTGGTTGGGGGCGGGAATGCAGACTCCGTGCCGTCCTCCCATCCATCGGATTCACGGGTTTTTTCAGCGGGTCTTTTCATTTCCAGATTGTTGTTTCCTTGAATTAACGATAGCTGGCAGCCTGAAGCTCGAACATTCTGGAGTAGCGCTCGCCGCGTGAGATGAGTTCGCTGTGGCATCCATCTTCCGCAATTTTGCCGTCCTCAAGAACGAGAATCCGGTCGGCCATTCGGACGGTCGAGAAACGGTGTGAGATCAGAACAGCCATCTTGCCCTGCGTAAGCTCGGCGAACCGTTGGAACACATCTCGTTCGGATCGGGCGTCAAGGGAGGCAGTAGGTTCATCCAGAATCAACAATTGCGAATCCCGGAGGTAGGCTCTGGCGAGCGCTACCTTCTGCCATTCTCCACCTGACAAATCCACTCCACCTTCAAAGCGTCTGCCCAGCATTTGTTCATAACCGAGCGGAAGCCTTTCGATGACAGGAGCGGCCAGGCTTTTTCTCGCCGCCTCCACGGTCCGCCCAACGTTCTCAAGGTCGCTGATCTTCCCCATGGAGATGTTTTCCCGGGCCACCATCTCGTAACGCATAAAGTCCTGAAAGATCACCCCGATTTCACGATGCAGCCCCTCAAGGTCATATTCTCGGAGATCAATACCATCCAGCAGGATACGGCCCGACGTGGGATCATAAAGGCGCGTGATCAGCTTCACCAGCGTTGTCTTTCCCTGGCCGTTCTCACCTACCAGCGCAATCCGTTCACCGGGTTGCAGCCTGAAACTCAGATTGTCCAGGATCAAGCGCGAGGTTCCGGGATAGACAAATGACACGTTTTCAAACTTAAAGCCCTCCCGGACGGGCCGGGGTGCAGAAAGCGCTTGAGGCTTGGATTTCACCTTGGGCTCGACGGCAAAGAATTCCAGCAGATCGGTGAGGAAAAGAGCCTGGTCGGCGATGCCCGCAAAGCTTGAAAAGATCTGCTGAATGTTGCTGCTCGCTCCGCTGAGGGCGCCGGCAAGAAAGACCAGAGTGCCCACGGTGAGCCGCCCGGAGATGGTTTGATAAATGACAAACGCATAGGCGCCGTAGTAGGCGCCGGTGCTGAGAAGGGCGAAGATCGAGCTGGCCCTCAGCCGGCGCTTCAACAGCGAAACGCTTTCCGCGTAGACTTCATCTGCGAGGCGCGCGTACTTGCCGCTGAGATAACCGCTCAATCCGAACAGCTTCAATTCCTTGGCGCTTTCCTTGCTTGCGCCGATGTCGCGCAAGTAATCCAACTGTCGGCGTGTGGGGGTCAGACGAAAATTGAGAGCGTAGCCGAGGAAGGCGAAATGGCTCTCTCCAATGAAGGCGGGAACCACGCCGGCAATGAGCAAAAGCAACAGCCAGGGAGAAAAGATAAAGATACTGGCTGATAAGGTAATCGCCGTGATTGCTTGCTGAAGGAGGCGGCCGACCGCCTGAACCATTCCAATCCGATCGGTGGCTTGCACTCGGGCCCGCTCCAGCTTGTCGTAGAATTCCGGGTCTTCATACGACGACAGGTCGAGCCGGGAGGCGTGTTCCATGACACGAATACTGACATGGCGAGTAAACCGGTCCGCCAGGACGCCATCGCAGTAATCAATGAGGCGTGCCAGAATTCCTCCCAAAAGCGCCAGAGAGAATTCCAAAGCCACGAGCCACCAGAAGCTGGCCGAGACCGGGTGGTGGTTCTTGATGACATCCACGATGGCATCAATGATCTGGCGCGAAACGGCGAGGATGGCAATTGGAATCAGTGCAGCGACGATTCGTAAGGCGACGCCCGCGGCCACAACGCGCGGTCCTGCCTCCCGCACGATTCCAAGCGCCGGAGGAACATTGCGCAGGGCCTTCAACCGTTCACGCCACGCGGCGAGGAATGTGTCGTTCGAATGGCTCATATTCATGAAAGTCACCCTGCGGACCTGTGAGTGGTCTTTGGCCACGTGTAAACATGCGTGGCTGCCACGGGTCGTCTTCTTCCATGGCAAATTTTTCCCGTGCCAAAACCCACAACTCTAATTCTTCGACTTTATATGAGTTGGCAATCGAGATGCCTAACTGTGGCTGGAGGATATCCAGTGGAACGCTGTGATACCCAACGGCTTAGCCATTCTCAGTTCCAAGGGATGGACGAAAACCCGGCAAAAAGACCGTAAAAAGTACCGAATGCCATGCAAAAAGCTCGATAGGGAACCTTCAAGGGGACAAAAGACGATGCCCTCCAGTATTGCTTCAGGGGAGCCGACTTCATCCATCTTCTGACTGACTTTGTTCTTGCGCGTCGGGAAAACTATGAAAACTGAGAGCCATGCGACTCCGAAAGACGTTTTTGCTCGCCAACTGGGGAACGTCCTGGACCGGACCAAGGTGGCGGGTGTGTCTGAGGCGCAGATCCAGGCGCTGATTCGAATTCTGAGCATCAGGATCAGGGACGGAGAAGCGGGAAAAGGTCTAGACAGCCTGCTCACGGCCGTCACCCAGGAGGTGGGCGCGGACTCCGCAGTTCTTTGGATTTGTGAGCCGTACAGCGGATGGAGAGAGTTTCGCGAAACGGGCAACGGTAGAACCGGGCCGACCGGGAGTGCCCCGACGGGTCGATATCTGTCAGCCCAAACATGTCCGTTCATTGGCGAATTGGCGGCGCGGGCAATGTCCCAGGGGCATTTTGTGATTCGAGGAGCGTCGGGCTCCCGCCTGATTGAGCCGAAGATCCGAAAGTGGATGGCCGAGGAGGGTATCGGGGCCTTGTTGTGCGCTGCGTTACACGTGAGTGAGAGCGTCGCCGGTCTCATTACGTTTCGCGCGACTTCACCCGGTGCTTTTGCGTCCGGCGACGAGGTCTTGTGGCATCTGTTGGCGCAGCCGGTAAGCATCGCTCTTCACTGGATGATGCTGACCGAGCAGGTGGAAGAAGTCGCTGTTTTGAAGGAGCGCAAACGGGTCGCCGAAGAGATCCACGACGGCCTCACACAATGTTTCGCTGCGATCGTGACCCGGTTGGAGATTGCCTTGGACTCATTTCCTCAAAACCAAAACGAAGCGCTCTCTCACCTTCGGCAGGCCCAGGCTCTTGCAAGAGAAGGAGTGACTGAAGCCCGGCGGTCGGTCTGGGCTCTGGCTCCGCCCGAACTGCGCCGCCACGATCTTCCGGGCGCTATCAAGAACTTGGTTGCGCGCTTCGGCGGCGGGACCAAAGCCCGCGTGACCTTCGCCTCCCGGGGAAGGCCGCGGCCCCTGGCGCCGCAGGTTGAAAGCAATCTGCTCCGCATCACGCAGGAAGCCCTCAACAATGCACTTCAACACGGGAGAGCTACCCGGATACAGATTGAGCTCGTCTATGCCCCGGAAAAGGTATCCCTTTTGGTAGAAGACAACGGCCGAGGATTTGACGCCGACCCGCGCCGTGCAGACCACGGCTTCGGCCTCTTCAGCATGCGTGACCGGGCACAGAGAGTGGGAGGCAGCTTGTCAGTTTTGAGCTCGACGGCCGCTGGCACTCGAGTCGAGGTCGAAGTCCCTTCGCCAAAGAAGTATCCAGAGGCTGATCTTGGCTGCTGAAAAAGCGCTGATTCGCGTCATGGTTGCGGACGATCATCCGGTCGTCAAGGAGGGTCTTGTTTCCCTGATTGGACGGCAACCAGATATGGAAGTTGTAGCCGAGGCCTCCGACGGAGTCGAAGCCGTGGCGGCCTTCCTAAGGTGCCTTCCAGATGTTGCCGTGATTGATCTCCGCATGCCTGAAATGGACGGCGTCAGCGTGGTTTTGCGAATCCGCGAAAACATCCCCTCAGCCCGCATCGTCATTCTGAGCACTTTTGACGGAGATGAAAGCATTTTCAGGAGCCTCCGCGCCGGCGCCAAAGGCTATTTGCGGAAGGATACGAGCCGCGAAAAACTGGTGGAGTGCATTCATTCCGTATATCACGGAAAATCGTGGGTCGAGCCTTCAATAGCCGCGAAACTCGCCGGGCGGCTGCGGGAATCTGAATTGTCACCACGGGAGTTGCAGGTGCTTCAGGCAATTGCCGAGGGAAAGTCCAACCGGGAAATTGGCGAGGCCCTCAAGATTGGCGAAGGGACTGTCAAGATTCACGTCAATCATGTGCTGAAGAAACTTGGCGTCAGAGGGCGTACCGAGGCTGTCCACGCCGCCCTAAAACGCGGAATCGTATTCCTACAGTAAACCACAGTCTCTCTTATACCGCGCTTCTTCTGTCCTGTCGTTCGCCAAAACTCTAGCCGACGGCAAAATAAATACATAGCTGCTTTTCGCCCACCCTTGTTCTGCTATAACTGCCGGCCATGATTCGGCTACTTTGGCTCAGCCATGCCAAGCTCAACATGATGAGAGAAGCGCTTGCCAAGCTCGACCGGCAAGCCAACGAGCACCAACAGAATTCTGTTACGGCAAGACCAAACTAAGGGGTTTTGCTACGGTTTTGTTACGTTTTCGACGACAAACAGCGCTATGAAAAATGGGAAGAGATTGGTGGCGAAGGATTTGGCTGGTGAGCCGTGAGGGAATCGAACCCCCAACCTACTGATTAAGAGTCAGTTGCTCTACCAATTGAGCTAACGGCCCGACCTGAACGCCACATTCTAACACGAAAACGACAGCATGTGGGAGACCGTTAGTTCGCTAGCCAGAACTGGCGTTGTCAGCGTGCCGAGTTGAAAATCACTGGGCTTCTGGTCGCCTCCGGCAAAACACATCAGCAGCCCCAGCACGCAAAGCCGGGGGTGTGAAGATGCCGAGGTTCTAGCCTTGAGGTCATCCCACGTTCAGCACCAGCCATGCCGCCTCGAGTCCCTTTGATTGCGCCGTCAGCGTGGTCCTTCCGGCCGATCCGACCGGTCTGACAATCGCCAGGCACTTGCCGTGGTACGTAGCAGTGACTGCCTGGCGGAAACTTTGGACGTCTTTGGGATTGGCCGTACCGGTTGCCGCCCATTCTCCGGCGCCGCTGATATCGAAGGTCACGGGCACCGTTGCGTCCGGCACCAGGTTGCCGGCCGCATCCAGGACTTCCGCTGTTACGTAAGCGAGATCGTTACGGTCCGGCCGGATGGACGATCGGTCGGCTTTCAACCGCAGTTTTGCAGGCTTGCCCGCTGTCCTGTATGAAAGCTCAGCGATGGGAGTGCCGTTCTGAAGGGCCACCGCTTTCAACTCGCCGGCAGCGTAGGGCACCTCGAATTCCGCAGTGAATTTGTTTTCGGTCGAAACCGGTTTTACTCCGACTTGGCGGTCGTTCAGCAACAAACGAACCTGGTCCCCTTTGGAATAGACGCGCACGGTGATGGGTGTGCCTTCATGTCCCGGCCACGTCCAACTTTTCAATTCGTCCGCCCAGCCCCAAGCGCTGATCAGTTGCTGACGACCCTCGGGGATGGGGCGCTGCACCGCCATCTCCAGCCTGCTCAGGCCCCATAGCACGCGTTTGTAAAGGAACTGTGGCTTGGCCTCGCCGATCAAATCAACATCCCCGCAGTAGGCGTTGAACCACGGGTAGTCCGCGAAAATCAGCGCAAAAGAGGCCAGGGACTGCCCGCCCATGTCGCCTTCTAGCGTGGGCTCCTCCCGCCGCGGGCCGTAAGGATTCAACTGGGCATTTCCAATTCCGGACTCGCCCAGGTAGTCCATTCCCGTCCACACAAAGTCGCCCAGGACGTACGGGTACTCCTCCACTGTTTGCCAGTTCTCAAAAGCCTGAAGCGGAAAAGACTCCGTCCCCATCATGATCCGCTGGGGAAGGCGCTCATGATCCTTTTCATACTGGTTCCAATAATAGTTGTAGCCGCACACGTCCAGATACTTGAAAGCAGGGTCACTGTCGGCCCAAGGAGCAATTTCGGCCCCGTGGCGGGACGGATTGACCGCAGCAGTAATGAGACGGGTGTTATCCAGTCGATGGATTTCCTCAACAATCTCTTCTGCTTCCGAGACTCCCAAAGGTTCGGCGCGCTCGGGAATCTCATTGCCGATGCTCCAGAAAACGACGCTGGGATGATTGCGGTCGCGAAGCACCATGGAATCCACGTCGCGGCGCCACCAGTCCTTGAAGTAGAGGTGGTAATCCTGTGAATTCTTCTGGACCGACCACTGGTCAAACGCCTCGTCAATCACCACTACACCCACCCGGTCACACGCATCCAGGAATGCGGGCGAGGGAGGGTTGTGGGCGCACCGGATGGCGTTGAAGCCATGAGCCTTCATCAACTCGACTCGGCGCTCCTCGGCGCGGTCAATGGCCGCCGCGCCTAGCAGACCGTTGGCATGATGCATGCAACCGCCGCGAAGCTTCACTGTTTCCCAGTTGATGCGAAGGCCGCGCTCCGCATCCGCTTCAATCTTGCGAATGCCGAATGCAGTTGCGACGCTGTCGAGAGTTGCTCCGCCGGAAATCAGCTCGACTTTCGCGCGATAGAGATTCGGCGATGCAGGTGACCACAGCGCCGGCGCCGAAACCGCGATCGTCTGTTCCACTTCGACTTGGCCGCCCGCCGCCACGCTTTGCGCAGCCTCGTGGTTTCCCACAGCATTATTCTTCGCATCCAGCAGGCGAATCCGAACCGTCACTTCGCGCGCCGCCTTCTCACGGTTCTCGACTTTCACAGCTACCTTCACGCTGGCGGACCGCGCGGAAACCTCGGGACTTGTCACAAAAACGCCCCACAGCGGCACGCGCACCGGCCCGGTGACGTTCAGCCACACGTGACGATAGATTCCCGAGCCGGAATACCAGCGGCTGTTGCGTCCTTCATTCCGCACCCGAACGGCCAGAACGTTTTCTCCCTGGCGCTTCAGGTAGGGCGTCAGGTCGTAAGCAAAGCTGGTGTAGCCGTAAGGGTGGTTTCCCAGATGATGTCCGTTCAGCCACACATCGCTGTTCATGTAAACGCCGTCAAACGCAATTTCAGTTTGGCTGCCCTCGCGCACTGCTTCGACCGTAAACTTTTTGCGATACCAACCCGTGCCTCCCACAACCCAGCCCGTGTCGCGTTTCC
>OFHG01000867.1_pt1 | contig 11423 bp, 9 predicted proteins | sample 1521931 | NCBI WGS metagenome assembly OFHG01 (sample SAMEA2468438, study PRJEB22500) | soil metagenome | biome: Glassland; feature: Farmland; material: Clay | place: Australia | collected 2013-01-31 | depth 0.55 m
TTCATCGCCACGAAGAGCAGGCCGAATGGCCCGACACAGATGAACAGGCCGACGCCGACAACCGCCGGCCAGCGCACATCCGGACGCGGTACGAAGAAGATCGCAGGGAAGGCGATCAGTCCGAAGCGGAGCGCCGCAAAGAGAAGCGGCGGGAACGACTCGAGGCCGATCTCGATGACAACGAAGTTCACCGCCCAACAGACCGCGACGACGAGCGCGAGAGCAGCGTGTCGGCGAGGCATCAGTGGGGCGCGATAACGGCGAGGGTCATGCGGCTTCAGGCATAGGGTTGCCGGGCGGGGCCTTTGACCCGGTCTCGGCTAGTGGCTTGTCGGGGATACGATGCCATCGAGGAGAAAGCGCGCGCTGATCGCTCCCGCGGGCAGGCCGGCCGGCCCGGCTTCGACCAGCATGCGGTACGCTGCCAGGCGCGTGTCCTGGGCGAGCGCGGCAAGAGCTGTCACGGCCTGTTTCGTTTCCACGTTTCCAAGAATATGGAAATGATTGACCGGCGTCAAGCCTGCGCCGCACGGAACCTTTACCGCGGCCAGCTCACCGCTGCGGCGGGCGTAAGAGCGCGGTGTACGAGGCGTGCGCGAATACCAGCGTGAACGCGGACCGCAAGTCGGCGAGAGACCGCCCCACCGCTCACTTTCTCCGGCGAGCGAGCTCGATCAGCTGCCGGACCGTGGGGTAGGGCTGCGCTCCCGAAAGCGGATAAGTCTTGCCGTCTTTCGAGACAATGATGCTCCACGGCGTGCCGCGACCGCCGGAGGCGACCGCGTCCTGATAGTCCTCTTCGACCCGGCGGGCATATTTCCCGCCCGCGACGCACGGCGCGAATCGCGCCTGGTCAACGGACAGCGGGGCGTCCGGTATCTGGCAGATGTCGGCGATACTCGTTTTCCCGCAGATGCCGCACGCGCTGGGTGTGAGGAAATTGCGGCGTGCACCAGGCTGGATCGTGACGCCCGGTACCAGGGTCACGTCGGCGATGTTGCCCATCCCGTCGTGATCGTCATGGCCGCAGGATGTGCCGTCGCAGATCTTGATCTCGGTGATGTCAGCGGGGGAGTGGACCACGCCCTCGCTCACCAGGAATCCCGCGGCCAGTTCGAGATCGTCGCCGGGGGTGCGCATGGTCATGGTGAGCGCGGTGCCGCCCACCCTGATGCCGAGCGGCTCCTCGGCCGCGAGCAGGTCGGCGCGGGCCGAGGCGCCAGCAGGCGGCGCGGCGTCACCGGGCAGCGTGATCCGCACGACCCGCCGCCGCGCCGTCCGCCCGGTCACGACCCGCCTTCCGCCTCACCGTCCCTTCCGACAGGGTACGCACCCGCCAAACTGGAGCTAATTGTCGTGGTGCGATATGTTTTGGCGGTCAGATTTGCCGCTGTGCACATGCCGGCCCTGGCCTGGGCGTGGGGCCTATCAGCGACATGGACCCGGTCAAAGTGACCAGGGTAGGCTCGGTTCGTCGTCCGTTGTTCGTCAGGAAGGTGCGCTCGATGAGCAAGCAGATGCGGTTGACGGAGCCACTCGTCCGGGACAACGGGAGACTGCGGCCGGCTTCATGGGATGAGGCCCTCGACCGTGCGGCGGCCGGGTTCGCGGTCGCCCGGGAGCGGGACGCGACGAAGTCCTTCGGCATGTTCAGCTGCTCCAAGGCAACGAACGAGATGAACTATGTAGCCCAGAAGTTCACCCGGGCCGTGATGGGCAGTAACAACATCGATAGCTGCAACCGAACTTGACACGCTCCCAGCGTCGTCGGTCTGGCGGCTGTGTTTGGAGCGGGCGGCGGTACCAGCTCCTATCGGGAAGCGGAAGACGCTGACCTCCTCATCCTGTGGGGGTCGAACGCGCGCGAAGCGCATCCGATCTTCTTCCACCATGTGCTGAAGGGGGTCCGGCGGGGCGCCCGGCTGTACGCGGTCGACCCGCGGCGGACGTCGTCCGCGCAGTGGGCGGACGCGTGGCTCGGCATCCACGTGGGATCAGACATCTCGCTGGCGAACGCCATCGGCCGCGAGATCATCGCGGCCGGCCTGGTCAACGAGGCGTTCGTGCACCGGGCCACCACCGGCTTCGAGGCCTACGCGGCAGCGGTGGAACCGTACACGCTGGAACGCGCCGAGCGCGACACCGGCGTGCCGGCCGGCCTCATCCGGCAGCTGGCGCACGACTACGCCCGGGCCGACCGCGCGCAGATCTGCTGGACCCTCGGCATCACCGAGCACCACAACGCAGCCGACAACGTGTTCGCCCTCATCAATCTGTCCCTGCTCACCGGCCACGTGGGCCGGTACGGGTCCGGGCTGGTCCCGCTTCGCGGCCAGAACAACGTGCAGGGCGGCGGCGACATGGGGGCCATTCCCAACAAGCTGACCGGGTTCCAGGACGTCGAGACCGACCTGGCCGCCCGCGCCCGGTTCGAGGCCGCCTACGGCGTGCCGCTGCCGCCCAAGCGCGGCTGGCACCTGTCACTGATGTTCGAGGCGATGGAGCGGGGCGAGCTCACCGCCTGCTACATCGTCGGCGAGAACCCGGTGCGGTCGGAGGCCGACACCGGCCGGGCCCGCGGGCTCCTGTCCGGGCTGGCGCACCTGGTGGTGCAGGACATATTCCTCACCGACACCGCCGAGCTTGCCGACGTCGTGCTGCCTGCCACGGCGACGTGGTGCGAGGCCGAGGGCACGGTGACCTCCAGCGAGCGCCGGGTGCAGCGGGTGCGCAAGGCCCTGGAGCCACCGCCCGGGGCACGCGACGACATCGAGATCATCTGCGAGATCGCGCGGCGGCTCGGCACCGACTGGGGGAACCCGTCCGCCGAGGACGCCTGGAACGAGCTACGCACCCTGTCCCCCATGCATGCGGGGATGAGCTACCAGCGGCTGGAAGAACTCGGCGGCATCCAGTGGCCGTGCCACGACGAGAAGCACCCCGGTGAGATGTTCCTGCACGCACGGCTGTGGGAGGAGGACCCGGCCAATCGCGGGGCGCCCGCTCCGTTCACGCCCGTGGAGCAGGAACCGCCGCTGGACGAGCTGTCCCCGGAGTTCCCGATCCGGCTCACCACCGGGCGCCGGCTGGACTCCTACAACACCGGCGTGCAGTCGGGCCAGTATGCGACACCGATCCGGCGGCCGGAGACGCTCAACCTCTCGCCCGAGGACGCAGGCAAGCTGGACCTGGCCGAAGGCGAGATGGCACGGGTGTCGTCGCGACGGGGGTCGCTGGAGGCGCCGGTCCACATCGACGAAACGCTCCGGGCCGGGCTCGCCTTCATGACGCTGCACTTCCCCGAGCAGGTCGCAACCAACGTGCTCACGCTGGATGCCTGGGACCCCAAGTCCGGCACCGCCGAATTCAAGGCTACGGCGATCCGCGTGGACAAAGTGGACGTTCCCGCCCCAGGTGGCGACGAGACCCAACGTGCAAAGGTAGGTGCCTAGTTGGATCTACGGCTCGGGGTCGCGGCACCCGCGACTGATGAGGAACGGGCCGCGGTCGCCTCGGTGCTCGGGCCGCCGGGGACCGGCTGGGAAGGGGGCCAGCGCGAGGCGGCCGACGGCCATGCCGCGTACGGCGGCCATGCGGCGCGGTCCCGGCGGCACCTGCTGCTGCCGGTGCTGCATGCGGTGCAGGAGCGGGCCGGCTGGATCAGCCCCGGAGCCCTTGACCACATCTGCACCAGGCTCACCATTCCGCCGGCCGAGGCGTACGGGGTGGCCTCGTTCTATGCCCTGTTCCGCACCACCCCGTCTCCCTCCACCGTCATCCACGTCTGCGACGACCTCGCCTGCCGGGTGAACGGCGCGGAGCAGGTGTGCGAGCAGATGGAGCGCAGATTCGGGGCCGAGGGCGCGGACGCGGCGTCCAATGGCGCCGGCGTCGCCTGGCAGCGCAGCCCCTGCCTGGGCCAGTGCGACCGGGGCTCGGCGGCGATGATCCAGCATGCGGGCGCGGAGCCAGCCAGGGTCGTGCTGGCCCCCGTGGATCCCGACCAGCTGCGGCCGGCGCTCTCGCCCATGCCGCCTGCCGGGGCCGCGAGCCCGCTCGTGCCACAGGCAGCCGGTGACCGCTCCCCGCTCCGGCTGCTGCGGCGGGTGGGACAGATGGACCCGGGCTCGCTCGGCTCGTACCGCGCGATGGGCGGGTACGAGATGCTCCGGCGGGCCGTGGCGGCAGGGCCGCAGGGCGTGATCCGGGAACTGAAGGACGCCAAACTGCTCGGCCGTGGCGGCGCGGCGTTCCCGACCGGGGTGAAGTGGGAGGCGGTGGCCACCAACCCGGTCCGGCCGCACTACGTCATCTGCAATGCCGACGAATCCGAGCCCGGCACCTTCAAGGACCGGGTGCTGATGGAAGAAGACCCGTACGCCCTGCTGGAAGCCCTCACCATCATGGGCTGCACCTGCGGGGCGGAGCTGGGCTACATCTACATCCGGGGCGAGTACCCGCTGGCGGAGGCACGGCTGCGGCACGCCATCGAGCAGGCCCGCTCCCGCGGGTTCCTCGGCTCCGACGTCATGGGCGAGGGCTTTGCCTTCGACATCGAGATCAGGCGGGGAGCGGGCGCCTACATCGCCGGCGAGGAGACCGCGCTGATCAACTCGATCGAGGGGAAGCGGGCCGAGCCGCGGAACAAGCCGCCATTCCCCGCGCAGTCCGGCCTGTTCGGCAAGCCGACCGCCATCAACAACGTGGAAACGCTGCTCTGCGTGCCGGAGATCCTGCGGATCGGCGGGCCGGCCTTCGCTGAGATCGGCACTCCCACCTCCACCGGCACCCGGCTGTTCTGCCTGTCCGGCTGCATTGAGCGGCCAGGCCTGTACGAATACGAGTTCGGGGTCACGCTGCGCCAGGTGGTCGAGGCGGCGGGCGGAGTGCGCGGCGGGCGGCCGGTGCGGGCGGTGCTGCTCGGAGGCGCGGCGGGCTCGTTCGTGGGACCGGACGCGCTGGACACCCCGCTCACGTTCGAGGGGGTGCGCGCCGCCGGCGCGACGCTGGGGTCCGGGGTCGTCCTGGTGCTCGACGACGCGGTGGACGTGACCGGCCTCCTGCAGCGGATCGCCAGGTTCTTCCGCGACGAGTCGTGCGGGCAGTGCGTGCCGTGCCGGGTGGGGACGGTGCGCCAGGAGGAACTGCTGGGCCGGCTGGCCCGCGGTGCTCCGCTCGGCCCGGCCGCGCGGGAACTCGCCCTGCTGGACGACATCGCCGCGGTCGCGCGCGACGCCTCGATCTGCGGCCTCGGCCAGACAGCGGTCAGCGCCACCGCCTCAGCCGTCAGCCTCGGCCTGCTCGGTGCGGCCGCGCCTGGCGGGAACGGGAAGGAGCCGGCATGAGCACGGTGTTCGTGGAGGCGCCCCGGCGGCTGGTGGACCTCTCGATCGACGGGAAGACGGTACGCGTCCCCGAGGGCGCCACGCTGCTGGAAGCCTGCCGGCAGCAGGGAGTCGACACGCCGACCCTGTGCTACCTGGAGAACCTCACCCCGGTGAACGTGTGCCGGGTATGCGTGGTGGAGGTGGAGGGGTCGCGCACGCTGGTGCCGGCCTGCTCGCGGAAGGCCGAACCCGGGATGACCGTGCACACCGACTCCGAGCGGGTGCGCACGAGCCGGCGGATGGTGCTGGAGTTCCTGGCGTCCTCCGCCGACGTGGCGCTCGCCGCGCCGGAGGTGCGCCGCTGGATGGAGCAGTACGGCGCCGACCCGGGCCGGTACGGCGCGGCAGCCCCGCCGCATGCGGCCGGGGAGCGGGACGCGGCCCGGCCCGGCGAGCATCACCCGACCGGGGGCGCCGCCGCCGAGACTGCCGCGCAGCCGGTGAAGTACGACAATGACAGCTACGTCCGCGACTACTCGCGCTGCATCCTGTGCTACAAGTGCGTGGAAGCGTGCGGTGAGGACGCCCAGAACACCTTCGCCATCGCCGTGGCCGGCCGGGGGTTCGACGCCCGCATCTCCACCGAGTTCGATGTGAGCCTGCCCGATTCGGCCTGCGTGTACTGCGGGAACTGCATCGGGGTCTGCCCCACCGGCGCGCTCATGTTCGCCAGCGAGTACAAGCTGCGGCAGGCCGGCGTCTGGGACGGGTCGAAGCAGGCCGTCACCACCACGATCTGCCCCTATTGCGGGGTCGGCTGCAACCTGGAACTGCATGTGCAGGACAACCGGATCGTGAAGGTGACCTCCCCGCTGGACCATGACATCACTCACGGCCACCTGTGCGTGAAGGGCCGGTTCGGCTTCGAGTTCGTTCAGCGCCGCGCCGGGGAGACCTGAGGGTCCCAGACCTGAGGGTCCCTGGCCTGCGCGGCGGGAGCCATGGCCACCAGGCAGCCCACCGTGGCGAGCCCGGCCAGCAGATACAGGTTGCCGGTCAGCGAGGCGGCCAGGTGCCAGTGATATTCGCTGCCCCACGGCCGGCCGCCGCCCCCGCCCAGGGTATGCGGGGCGGCCCAGATCAAGCCCCAGGGCAGCTGCGGCGCGGGGGGCCAGCGCAGCGGCCAGGCGGCGAACAGCGCGGCCAGCGCGGCGGCCGCTGCCCACCCGGCCCAGCTGGCCGCCCCCCGGGCGCGCACGGCCACATCGGCCAGCACCGGCAGCATGAGCGCGATCCACACCCAGTGGTGGTCCCAGCTGACCGGTGATACCAGCAGCCCGGTGAGCGCGCAGGTCACCCAGCCGTGTACCGGCTTGGCGCCAACGCGCCAGGCGGCACCGGCGGCTCAGCCGGCGGACCGCCCCCCCCCCCTGCTGGCCCCCGGCCCCGTCCCGGGACGCCGCCGCCACCGCCACACCCCGCTCGACCAGCCGGGTCAGGTCATCGATCTGGCGGGGGTCGTCACACCCATCGGCCATGGTGACGACGGCGACGGGCGCCGTGGCGGCGTCGATGCCGTAGCGGATCGCGTTCGCCGGACCCGGGCCGTACCCGTTGACGAGCAGCCGGAGCCGTGACTCCTTCTCCGCGAACTCGCTGACCACCCGGGCGGTCGGGTCCTGCTCGCTATCCACCACCACCAGCACTTCGCAGGGCAGCCGCACCGACTCCAGCAGCCGCTCCAGCACGCCGCTCACCTGCTCACCCTCGTTGTGCGCCGGGATCACCACCGACACGCGCGCGCCCACGCCGGCAGCACCTGTGCCAGTCACACCAGGCAGCGTCACACCAGCACCCCCCTGCCCGTCACACCAGCACCCCCCTGCCGAGGAGGTTCCAGATGTCGGCGACCGGCACGGTCACCTCCAGGCCGCGGTATTCGGGGTGCGGCGTCGCGATGATCAGCAGGTCAGCCCGGGCGAGCACCGTTTCCAGCGGGTCGAGACCAGGATCGGTCCGGACGTGCGGGTCCGTGCAGAGCACGTCCTCGGCCTTGACCGACAGGATCCGCTTGAGCTTGTAGGACAGGCTGGAGCGGATGTCGTCCGAGGACGCCTTGAACGCCATGCCGAGGATGCCCACCGTCATCGAGCGCAGATCGAACCGCTGCTCCAGGCGGTGCACCAGGTACAGCGGCAGGCCCTCGTTGATCGCCATGGCCGTGTGGCCGAGAGCGAAGTTGTTGTTGTTGTAGGCGGCGAGCTGCATGGTGTCCTTGAACAGGCACGGACCCGCGGCGAACCCCGCGGGCGGCAGGTCGGCGGCGCGGGGGTAACCAGCCGCGAGGCCCTGGCGGATCCGCTCGAAATCAAGCCCCCGGTCGTTCGCCATCATGTAGAGCTGGTTGGCGGTGGCGAACTTGATGTAACGCCAGACGTTGGTGAACAGCTTGGCCAGTTCGGCCTCTTCCGGCGACATCACGATGATCCTGGGGGTCAGCCGCCGGAACAGGCCGCTGGCCCGTGCACAGCCACGCTGGGTCCGGCTGGCAACGATCTGCGGCAGCTCGAACAGTTCGGTCATGGCCGCGCCCTCGGCGATCCGTTCCGGGCAGAAGGCCACGTCGACATCGAGGCCGAGCCCGCTGACGATCTTCTCCACGAGCGCGGTGGCGCCTGGGTAGACCGTGCTACGCAGGATCAGGATCTGTCCGTCGGTGAAGTACCTGGCGCATTCGTTCAGCACCTTCGGGATGGCCCGCTGATCGGGATTGAGGTGCTCGTCGACCGGGGTGCCGATCACCACGACGAGGTGCTCGGCCGTGGCCACAATGGCCGGATCGGTGGACGCCTCCAGCCGCCCCGATGCGAGCGAGCTGATGAGCGCGGAATCGGCGCCTGGTTCCGCGAAGGGCATCCGGCCCGCGTTGACCGCAGCCACCGCATCCTTGCTCACGTCGTAGATCCCGACCTGTGCGCCGCGGTTGGCGAAGGCGATCGCCAGCGGCAGCCCCACGTGACCGCAGCCGCCGATGATCACCAGATCCAGGGTGGCGCCACGAGGCGGATCGGTCACGGGAACCCCCGGGTCCGGAACGGATGCAGGCCGAACTGGGGAGATCTTAGCAATGTTGACTACGGTTAGCCGCCAGTCATAAGCATTACGTAGTCAATGGTTCGCGAGCAGCGCCCGGACGCGGGCTCACATGCCGGCGATCAGCTTCTCAACCCGCTCATCGACCGAACGGAACGGGTCCTTGCACAGGACAGTCCGCTGCGCCTGGTCGTTCAGCTTCAGGTGGACCCAGTCCACCGTGAAGTCACGCCGCCGTTCCTGCGCGCGCCTGATGAACTCGCCACGCAGCCGCGCCCTGGTGGTCTGTGGCGGAACCGATTTGGCCTCGAAGATGTCGATGTCCCTGACCGCGCGCTCGACCGCGCCCCGCCGCTGCAGCAGGTAATACAGCCCCCGGCCGCGACGGACGTCATGGTAGGCGAGGTCGAGCTGCGCCACCCTCGGCGAGGACAGCGGCAGGTCATGCTTGGCGCGGTAGCGCTCGATCAGCTGGTACTTGGTCACCCAGTCAATCTCGCGGGCGACCAGGTCGAGATTGCCGTCATCGATCGCGGTCAGCGCCCGTTCCCACAGGTCAAGCACGCGCTTAGTGGTCGCGTCCGCGCCGCGGCGGTCGGTGAAGTCGCGGGCCTTGGAGAAGTACTCGCGCTGGATGTCCAGTGCGCTCGCCTCCCGGCCGTTCGCGAGGCGCACCCGGCGCTGGCCGGTCATGTCGTGACTGACATCCCTGATTGCCCGGATCGGGTTCTCCAGCGTCAGGTCCCGCATGACGGTGCCCGCTTCGATCATGCGCAGCACGAGGTCGGTCGAGCCGACCTTGAGCAGCATGGTGGTCTCGCTCATGTTGGAGTCGCCAACGATCACGTGCAGCCGCCGGAAACGCTCGGCGTCGGCGTGGGGCTCGTCCCTGGTATTGATGATCGGCCTGGACCGCGTGGTGGCCGACGAGACGCCCTCCCAGATGTGCTCGGCCCGCTGGCTGACGCAGTAGACGGCACCACGCGGCGTCTGCAGGACCTTGCCCGCGCCGCAGATGACCTGCCGGGTGACCAGGAACGGGATCAGGATGTCGGCGAGGCGGCCGAATTCCCCGTGCCGTCCCACCAGGTAGTTCTCGTGGCAGCCGTAGGAGTTGCCCGCCGAGTCGGTGTTGTTCTTGAACAAGTAGATGTCGCCGGCGATGCCTTCCTCGCGCAGCCGCCGGTCGGCGTCCACGAGCAGCCCTTCCAGGATCCGCTCGCCTGCTTTGTCGTGGACCACCAGGTCGGTGATGTTGTCGCATTCCGGGGTGGCATATTCCGGATGGCTGCCCACGTCGAGGTAGAGCCGCGCGCCGTTGCGGAGGAAGACGTTGCTGCTGCGGCCCCAGGACACCACACGACGGAACAGGTACCGGGCCACCTCGTCCGGCGAGAGCCGCCGGCTCCCCCGGAACGTGCAGGTGACCCCGTACTCGTTCTCCAGCCCGAAGATGCGTTTGTCCATATGCGCTCCCCCAGCGACCCTATGTCACCCGGAGCGCTTCACCAGTCAAGGGCGACGTACTTCGTCTCCGTGAACTCCAGCAGGCCGTCATGGCCCCCTTCCCGTCCCAGGCCCGACTGCTTGACCCCACCAAACGGAGCCGCCGGATCGGACACGATGCCACGGTTGATGCCGACCATACCGGTCTCCAGCGCCTCGGTGACGCGCAGCGCCCGCCGCAGGTCACCGGTGTAGAGGTAGGAGACAAGGCCGTATTCGGTGTCGTTGGCCCAGCGGATCGCGTCGGCCTCGTCGGAGAACCGCACCACCGGAGCGACCGGGCCGAAGATCTCGGTGCCCAGGATGGCCGCATCAGGCGCCACGTTCCTCAGGACGGTGGGCAGGTAGAAGTACCCGCGCCGGTCCGGGGCGCGGCCGCCGGTGACGACTTGCCCGCCCTTGCCGGCCGCGTCCTCGACCAGACTGGCGACCTTGCTCCGGGTGTCCTCGTTCACCAGCGGTCCCAGGTCGGTGCCCTCTTCCAGCCCGGGGCCAACGGACAGCTTCTCCAGCCGGGCCGCGAACCGGGCGGTGAACTCATCAGCCACCTTCTCGTGCACGTAGAAGCGGTTGGCCGCGGTGCATGCCTCACCGCCGTTGCGCATCTTGGCCAGGAATGCGCCCTCGATCGCGGCGTCGAGGTCAGCGTCCTCGAAGATGAGGAACGGGGCGTTGCCACCGAGTTCCATCGAGCAGTTGGTCACCGTCTCCGAGGCGGTGCGCAGCAGCACCCGGCCCACTTCGGTCGACCCGGTGAAGGAGAGCTTGCGCACCCTCGGGTCGGCCAGCATCGCCGACACCACCGGCCCGGCGGTCGACGTGCACACCACGTTGACCACTCCGTCGGGAACGCCCGCCTCACGCAGGATCTCGGCCACTGCCAGCGCGCACAGCGGGGTCTCCTTGGCCGGCTTGAGCACGACGGTGCACCCGGCGGCCAGGGCGGGCCCGATCTTGCGGGTGGCCATCGCCGCCGGGAAGTTCCAGGGCGTGACCAGCACGCTGACCCCGACCGGCTGCCGCAGCACCAGAATGCGGTTGGCACCGGACGGCGCGGTCATGATCGAGCCGTCGATCCGGACGGCCTCCTCGGCGAACCAGCGGAAGAACTCGGCGGCGTAGGTGATCTCGGCCCTGGCGTCCCGCAGCGCCTTGCCGTTCTCCATCACCATCAGCTTCGCCAGCGCCTCGGTGTCGGCGATCATGAGCTCGTAGGCGCGCCGCAGGCACTCGCCGCGTACCCGGGGCGGGGTGGCCGCCCAGCCCGGCAGCGCCTGGTGCGCGGCCGCGACGGCATCCAGCGCGTCCTCAGCGGTCGCGCTGGCGACCTCGGCGATGGGATCCTCGGTCGCCGGGTCGATGACCGGCAGCACGCCCGCGCGCCCGGTCCCCCACTGGCCGCCGATCAGCAGCCCGGTCGGGGTGTTCATCCCTGTAATGCTCGCCAGGTCGGCTGCCACGCTTCCTCCAAGAAACTCATGCAGTGGCGGGCCCACC
>OFHG01000868.1_pt1 | contig 11422 bp, 9 predicted proteins | sample 1521931 | NCBI WGS metagenome assembly OFHG01 (sample SAMEA2468438, study PRJEB22500) | soil metagenome | biome: Glassland; feature: Farmland; material: Clay | place: Australia | collected 2013-01-31 | depth 0.55 m
CGCACGCAGGCCCCCCGGTTCTCCGGCGTGATCCTCCCGTCGTCCGCGGGGTACTCGCGGGCCGCCCACTGCTCCCGCTGCGCGTCGTGCACCTCCGCGGCCCGCTGTGCCCGTGCCCGGACCACGTCCGGATCCAGCGCCCCGCGCTCGGCCAGCCTGTCCGTGACCTGCTGCAGGGCGGTGGCCAGGTCAGCGCGGGCGTACCGGGTGGCCGGGACGTGCCAGAGCGGCATCTGCTCCTTGATCGGGTCGATGTCCAGCACGTAGATCCGGGCGTCCGGGGAGGGGCGGTTGACGCTGGGAATCCATGGCACGTCGCTGCCGATCACCAGCACCACGTCAGCCTGGGCGAGCAGCGGGTTCTGGTCGGCGGTGTTCCACTGGTAACCCCAGTGCAGCGGATGGCCGGCCGGGAAGTTGACCCGCATCGGCACCGATTCGATGACTGGGATGGCCGCCATCTCGCACAGCCTGACAAGCTCGGCGACCGCGTCCGGGTCCCGCCCCAGGTAGGACGTGACCACCAGCGGCGCGGCCGCACCTTCCAGCGCCGCAGCCAGTTCGTCGGCCACCTGCGGGGCCAGCGCCGCCGGTGCGATCGCGCTCCACCACTGCTGCTGGGCAGGCTGCGGCGGCAGCGTCTCCTCCATGACCTCGCGGGCGGCGACCAGGTAGACGGGCCCGGTAGGCTCGCTGCGGGCGATCTGCAGCGCCCGGTGCACGATCTGTTTGGCGTTGCGCCCGGTCCGGATCTCGTTGTCGTACTTGACGTAGCCCCGGACGATCCCCCGCTGGTCGGCGACGTCCTGGATCCAGTGGATGAACTCGTTCCGGCTGCCGGGCAGTTCGCCTTCCTGTGTCATCGGCGACAGGCCGGCCATGATGAGCACCGGCACCCGCCCCCTGGCCGCGTTGTGCACGGCGCCGCCCAGGGTCTGAGTGCCGCACTCCACGTGCACCAGGACCGCCTGGGGCTGGCCGCTGACCTGGGCGTAGCCATGCGCGGCGCTGAGCCCGACGCTCTCGTGCGGGCACAGCACCAGTTCCGGGAGCGCGGCGGAGTACCCGTCCCGCCGCGCTTGTGCGTAGGCCTCGACGATCCCGGTGTGATCGCTGCCCAGGTTCGCGAACAGGCACCGGACGCCGGCCTCGTGCATCGCTTCCAGGATCGCCCGGCTCGCCGTGTACGGTGCCTCAGCCACTGTCATCACCCTCACCCCATCGCTGCCGCCGCCGGCTCGTCGTGCACGGCCCGGCTGTCCAGCCCAGACCTGCTGCGCGCGAGCAGGTAGACGCCGATCACGACGACCGCCATCAGGACCAGCGAGGCCCAGTAGGTGTAGGCCTCGCGGAGCACCGGGGGCATCGACACCAGTTGCCCGGACAGGCTGACCCCGGTCGCGCCGCCCAGCCACAACTGGTTGGTGACGTGCAGGAACAGGCACGTCGCGACCACCGAGGCCGCCACCGCGAGGTAGCCACCGGTCAGGCGGCGCAGCAGGGCGAAGACAGGGACCGCGGCCGGCGCGCAGGCCAGCGCGGCCACCGCGATCGCGGCGAACGCGCTCAATCCCGTCTTTGCGACCAGGTACACGACGTAGGCGCCGATGCCGAGGAAGGCCTGCTGCCCGAAGGAGATCATCCCGGCGCAGCCCGCCACCGGATTCCACAAGGCGGCCATGCTCACCAGCAGGAACAGCGTGACGAGCGCCTGCGTGATCCCGGTTCCCACCTCGTACGGCAGCACCGCGAGCACGACTGCCAGCACCGCCGAGATGGCCGTCGTCCACGTCGCGGACCGGCTCCACCGGCTCACCGCCAGCGGGTGCCCGGCGGCCCAGCCGGCCGGCCCGGGTGGCCCGGTGCCGGCTGACGCCGTGGTGGCGAGCGCCTCGCGGGTACGTCTGGGTGCCATCATGTCTCCTTGTCAGCCCGCTGCCTGGGGCGTGCCGAACAGGCCGTGCGGGCGGACCGCCAGCACCACCAGGAACAGCAACTGCGAGCCGAGCGTGGCGTACGGCACGCTTACCGGTGAGACCAGGACCTGGGTGACGCCGAGTAGCATGCCGCCGGCCAGCGTTCCCCAGAGCGAGCCGAGACCACCGATGATCACCGCCCCGAACGCGAAGATCAATGTGAGCGCGCCCAACGTTGGGTACACCCCGGTTGTGACCGCGTTCAGGGTGCCGGCCAGCGCGGCGGCGGCGATGGCGATCCCGGTCACCGACGCGAACAGCGGCCGGACCCGGATCCCCTGCAAGCGGGCGACGGCCAGGTCGTCGGAGGTGGCGCGGACCCGCCGGCCCCACGCGGTGAGGCGGAGCAGGGCGCTCAGCCCGCCGATGACGACCAGCGCGAGAATCAGCTTGAGCATCGCGAGCCAGGGCAGCACCAGGCCACCAAGGTGGACGGCGGCCACGTCGAGGTTGCCCGCGCCCACTCCCCGGGTGTTCGCCGAGTAGACCTGCTGGAGCAGGTTCTCGATCATGACCGACAGGCCGAACGTCACCAGCAGCGGCGCCGTCGGCCCGGTCCGCAGGGCCCGGCCGAACAGGCTCAGCTGGAGCAGCATGCCCAGGCCGAACGCCAGCGGGACCATGATCAGCATGGCGATCCACAGCGGCACACCGAACGCCGCCATCACCGTGGTCGCCAGGTAGGTGCCGCACACCGCGAGATCGCCATGGGCCAGGTTCACCAGCCGCATCACCCCGAACATGAGCGACAGGCCGACCGCGGTCAGCGCATAGGCGCCACCGAGGAAGATGCCTTGGAAGACGTCGTTAACCCAGGTCATGTGTGCCTCACCGGGGGCGTGGGGCCCGTTGCATCCGTTCCGGGCGGCGCGGAGTCCGCGCCGAAGTAGGCGGCGATGAGAGCGTCCCTATCCAGCGAACCGCTCCCCCCGGACATGACCACCCGGCCCTCCAGCAGGCAGAGGGTCCGTGAACTGGCCGCCAGCGCCCGGTCGATGTCCTGCTCGACCAGCAGAATCGACACCCCGGACGCCTGGATCGTCGGTAGTAGCTGGTAGAAGGAGTCGACGATCGCGGGCGCCAGGCCCAGTGACACCTCGTCCAGCAGCAGCACGCGCGGGCTGGCCGCCAGCGCCCGGGCGATCGCGACGGCCTGCTGCTCGCCGCCGGACAGCAGCGCCGCCCGGTGCGACCGGCGCGCCGCCACCATCGGGAACAGTTCATAGAGGGCGTCCAGTGTCCACGGGCCTGCCTCGCCGCGGCCCCGCGCCCCGGCGGGGATGAGGATGTTCTCCTCGGCGGTCAGGCTCGGGAACAGCCGCCGCCCTTCCGGCACCAGCACCACGCCGGACCGCGCCCGCTGGGAGTCGGGCAGGTGAGTGATGTCGGTGCCGTCCAGGGCGATCGACCCGCGCCAGGGCCGCAGCGCTCCGGCGATGGACATCAGCAGGGTGGTCTTCCCTGCCCCGTTCGCCCCGGCCAGGGCGACGGTCTCCCCCGCCGCCACGTCCAGGCTCACCCCGAACAGCGCCTGGAAGTCGTCATAACCGGTGTCGAGGTCAGTGATGGTCAGCGCGCTCATCCGACTGAGCCTCCGAGGTAGGCCCGCCGGACTTCGGGGTCGGCCAGCATCTGCCCGGGGGTGCCGTCGAACAGCAGCCGGCCGTCGGCCAGGCACACGGCCCGCTCCACCACCTGGGTCAGTGCCCGCATGATGTGCTCCACCCAGACGATGGTGGTGCCCGCCGCATGCACTGCCCTGATGGTACCGATCAGCGCATCGGTTTCCGGTTCGGTAAGGCCCCCGGCGATTTCATCCAGCAGCAGAACGGATGGCTGGGTGGCGAGCGCCCGGGCCAGCTCGAGTCGTTTGCGCTCCAGCAGGGTCAGCCGGTGCGCCGCCACGTCAGCCTTTCCCGCCAGCCCGGTGCGGGCCAGGGCGCCGTAGGCGGCCTCGTACGCGGCCTGGCGCCGCAGGCTGGCCCCCCGCGCGGCGGCCACCAGGGCGTTCTCGAACACCGTCATCGACCCGAAGGGCCGGGGCACCTGGTAGGTACGCCCCAGCCCCAGCCGGGTCCGGTGGCCTGGTGAGGCCATGGTGACATCGTGGCCGGACAGGCGGACCCGGCCCCGGGTGGGGCGGCGCCCGCCGGCCACGATGTCGAGCAGTGTCGTCTTCCCGGCGCCGTTTGGGCCTACCACACCCAGTGCCTGGCCCTGCGGCACCGCCAGGCTGATGCCGTTCAGCACCCGCAGGGCGCCGAACTGCTGGTGTACGTCCTCGATCTGGAGCAGCGTCACAGCGGGAGGAGCTTGGCAGTGATCGGCACTGTCGGGTCCGCCGCGTTGTTGACGATGACCAGGTCGTACATGAACTTGGGGTCCTTACTGACCTGCCACTGCGCCATGTAGTCGGGGTGGTTGGACACGTTCTTCACCGGCCCGCTGGTGAAGTCGAACTTGCCGGTGATCACCTCACCGCTGGACTGGCCGATGGCGGCTGCCACTGCCTGCCGGTCGTGCGGGTCGCCCGCTGCCTTGAGCGCCTGGGCGGCGATCTCGAACACGGCGTAGTTGAACGACATCGGCTGCTGCCACTGCTGGCCGGTGGCCGCCTGGAACTCGTTCGCGTACTGCTGGGCGGTCATGCCGGTGAGCGAGGACTTGAACGGCACGGTCGGGGTCCACCAGGCGTCGGTCACCAGGTTCTTGCCCAGCGGCCCGAGCGCGTTCACGACGCTGGGGAACAGGATCGCCTTGGCGATGGCTGCGATCTTCGGCTTGTACCCCATCTGGTTGCACTGCTTCCAGAACGTCAGGAAGTCTGGCGGCAGTGGGCAGCCCATGACGATGTCTACGTTCTGCGCCTTGTACTTGTTGATGATCGATGTGAAGTCGGTCGTGCCGTCCGGGTAAGGGCCCGGGTCAAAGAGCGTGAAGCCCTCCCCGGGCAGCGCCTTGGTGAACGCGCCGCGGAAGGCCTGGCCGTCCGCGTCGCTCGGCCACAGCCCGCCGACCTTGCGGTTGGTCGGGATGAGTTTCCAGCCCGGCCCCTGCGCCGCGAGCTCGTTCTCCAGCCCGATGAAGTACAGGTAGGTGTACTTGAACGAGCTGGAGGAGGCGGCATTGGCACCGATCTTGCCGCCCCGGCCCAGGAACCATGCCTGCCAGGGCACGATCGTGCCGATGCAGGGCACGTGCGCCGCCTCGCACTGGTCCGAGACCGGATTCACCGTCTCGGGAGCGGAGGTAGTCAGCATGATGTCGACGTTCTGCTGGGTGATCAGCTGCTGGGCGACCTGGGCCGCCCGCGTGTCACTGGACTGGCTGTCCGCGGTGACGACCTCGACCTGGTACTTCTTGCCGCCGATGGCCAGGCCCTGGGCGAACGCCTCCCGCACCTTTTTCAGCACGAACGGGTTCGCGGTGGCGAAGGCGGCGTCAGGCCCGGTCATGGGGCTGACGAAGCCGATCTTGATGGTCTTGGTGACGGTGGAACTCCCGCCCTTGAGGCCGCTGCTGCAGGCCGCGAGGCCGAGCCCGGCCACGCCGGCCATTCCGCCGACGAAGGCGCGCCGGCTCAGCCCGGTACCGCTCGCGGGGCCGGTATCGGCCCGCGCGTTGTCATCGGTGTGACTCACGTCTGTAACCTCCTGTGCGCCGGTGCGTGGTATGCAGCATCGGCGCAGACGGCCGCCGGCGGGTTGTCGCACAGTGCCCGGCAGTTGCGTCACAGTGCACGGAGGGCGGGGGCCGGGTTTCCGGCATTCCGGCCCGCGGGCCGGAATGTCCTGATGACTGTGCCTACGCTGGCTGATGCCGCCCGGCCAGCTCGCCGCGGCGGCGGTACTGGCCCGGTGGCTCACCGAAGGTGGCCTTGAAGATCTTGCTGAAGTGGGCCGCGTCGCCGAACCCCCAGCGCCGGGCGATCGCCTGCACCCCGCGCTGGGCCAGCGCCGGGTCCTCCAGGTCGCGGCGGCAGTTGTCCAGCCTGCGTTCCCGTACATAGCGGGCAACCGAGGTCCCCTGGTCGTGGAACAGCCGGTGCAGGTAACGCACGGAGATGTGGTTGGCGCTGGCGATGGTGACCGGATCAAGGTCGGCGTCTCCGAGGTGGGCGTCGATCCAGCCGTGCACGTTCAGCAGCAGCACCCGCCGCACCGTGGCCGGATCGGTGGGCGGGGCTCCGGTCCGCTCGCCGAACAGCGTGGCCAGCAGGTCGAGCACGTTGCCGGCCAGGCGGCCGTTCACCGAATCCTTCGACTGCTCCAGGTTGGACACGAGCCGCCGCAGGAAAGGCGCCACCAGGGAGGCTGTGCTGTCCGCACTTGACACGGGGGTGACCAGCACCTGGTCGACGGCGGCCGGGGACAGCCGCAGGCGGTCACAGGGAAACATCAGGAAGGACATCTCGTGCGGCTCGCTGAACGCCATCGTGTGGGGGCGGCGGCAGTCGTAGATGGCCAGATCGCCCGGGTGCAGCAGCGCGTCGCGGCCTTCCTGGGCCGGCCGGCAGGAACCCTTGGTGAGCAGGCCGACCTTGTAGCAGGCCGCGTCCCGCATGGCTATCATGCGCCGGGTCCGCGAAGCCAGGTGCGGGCTGGCGTCCACCCGCGACACGAGCATCTCGCCGAGTTCCCAGCGGGCCACCTCGCCCCGGAACGGCTCCCGGCCGACCTGGGCGCATTCCAGCGGGACGAAGGTGGCCGAGATCCAGTGGCGCCACTGGGCGAACCGGCGGCCGGTGTCACCGGAGCCGGTAGACATGGCGCGCGTTCTGCGCGCCGATCATCCCGGCCACCCTGATGGCGTCGGCCTCGCTCCAGTCGCCGGCCGCCACCCACTGGCCGAGCACGGCGGCGGTGGCCCGGCGCCACAGCAGCGCGCCCAGGTAGTGCAGTTCCGGCGGGCCCCAGGCGTCGGAGGAGAAGAGAACCTTGGCGAACGGCGCGAGTTCCAGCGACTCGGCGACGACAGCGGCGGCCCGGGCGCCCACGTGGTTGATGGCCAGGCCCACGTCCAGGTAGACGTGCGGATAGGCGGCAGCCAGGTAGCCGGCCTGGCGGTGGTAGGGGTAGCAGTGCAGCAGCAGCAGCGGGACGGCCCGCTCCTGGGTCAGCTCACAGAACCCGCGCAGCAGCAGCGGGTCGCACCGGCGCAGGTCGGCATCGGGATCACCGAAACCGGTGTGGATCTGGACCGGCAGGCCCCGGTCCACCCCAGCCCAGAGCAGGAACCGCAGCAGCACCGGGTCGCTGGCCCGGATGACCCCGCCGGCGCCGATCTGCCGCAGCCACCTGCCTGCCGCGCCAGCCACCTCGGCGGCTGCCGGGGGCCGGGGGTCGAAGTCCAGCCCGAACCGGTAGGCGATGATGCTCTTCACCCCGCACGCGAAGGTGGTCCGCTCCCAGAGAGCGGCGCGGAACCGCTCGGCAAAGCCGGCCGCGGATCCGTTCCCGGCGACGATGGCCTGCTCGGCAACGCTCTCCAGCCGGACAACCTCCTCGACATCTGCCCCCGCCGCCTCGCTCATCGCGCCGAGGCCGAGCATTCCCTCCCGCAGGTAGCCGGTGTCGACCAGCAGGTGAGCCACGCCGCTTGCCCGCAGCAGCCGCCGGGTGACCTCGGCCGCGCTCAGCTCGGCGCGCCGGGCCAGGTACGCGTCGGCCGGCTCCGAGGGCGCGAGCCCCAGCACCGGGCCGCACCAGCGCCGGATTGCCGTCCCGAGCTGGGAGTCGAACCGTGACGTCCCGGGCGGGACGGGCCGGTCCGACTCCGTGATCAGCCCCTCGAATTCCTCCCGGGACAGCTCGGTTGCCAGTGCCGGGTGAACGTGGTGATCCACGAGGGCCAGTGCCCGGACGGCCGCCTCGACCGGCGTGCCGTCGTCAGCCATCCGCGCCCGGCACGCCTGGGGCTGCGGCCAGCACGGGCTCCGGCTGCGCCGCTGACCGCCTGCCGACCAGGTACAGCAGCACGGCCACGGCGAGCGAGGCGACCGCGATCCCCGCAACCCACCAGAACCAGGTCCCGTAGGCGATCGTGGCGCCCGCGATGGTTATCGACCCCGTGCTGTTGCTGATCAGCGGGGTCCACGAACCGGACAGCGTGGCGATGATCCCGACCAGCGACGCCACCCCGCCGATGATCGAGCACACCCAGAACACCGCCGGGTGGGCGAGCCTGCGCGCCTGGAACTGGGCCTGGTAGCGGCGCAGGATGATGAGGATGTCCACGAACAGCACCACGATCGAGATGCACCAGATGACGGTGATCGCCGCCTGGAGCACGTCGTAGATCCTGGTTTCGGCGGTCACCCCGCCACTGCCGCCCACGATGGTCGGCACCACGATGAAGGCGGCCAGGGTGAACAGCCCGGCGATCGCGGTTTGCACCCAGACCGCGGTGTCGGGCACCCGGTGCCGGTTGACGTGTGACATGGCCTTCGGCAGCCGCCGGTCCAGGCCGGACACGAAGATCAGCCGGGCGAAGGAGTAGTTGTACACGACGGTGATGAACAGGAAGAAGAGCGCGAGGATGAGCGCGGTGATCTTCCCGGCCACGCTGCCGAGCCCGACGCCGACCGCCCCGGCCACGGCGGTGATGTTGGCCGCCTGTGAGGCCGGCATGGTGACCATCACGCCCCAGGTGGCCAGCAGGTAGGCGACCACCACGACGACCGAGCCCCACAGCAGGTACCGGGTGATCGAGCGCGGGTGGATGACCTCGACCCCCATGTTGAGCGGGACTTCCACGCCCAGCAGCGCGAGTATGGCCAGGCCGAAGAAGGTCCAGTTGGTGAAGTTCAGGCCGTGTGCGGACGAGGGCCGCCAGGTGCCGAAGTCCCATGGGTTCACCGCCGAATGGTGCCCGCGGGCCAGGTACACCACACCGGCCACGAACATCGCCAGGATCGCCAGCCCATACAGCAGGAAGACCACGTTGACCACGTTCTGGGTGGCCCGGAACCGCAGTACCGCCACCACCGCCGACAGGATGATCATCCCGGCGATCAGGCCGCCCTGGGCCTGCACCGGCCAGTTGTTGACCGAGGGGAACGCGTAGCCGAGGAAGGCGATGGTGGTGGTCCCGGTGGCGACCATCACCAGCACCCCGGGCCACCACGCGCAAAAGCCCGCGAAGAATCCCCAGAACGGGCCGAACGCCTTATGGGTCCACAGGTAGATGGATCCCTCGCCGGGGAACATGGCCCCCAGTTGGCCGGTCGCGATCGCGCATGGGATCAGGAATACGACGAACCCGATGATCCACCACCCGAACGCCGACGAGCCGGCCGACTGGATGACGGCCGCGTTGGTGATGAACAACACGATCGCGACGAAGATCGCCACCATGTCGAACGTGGTGAGCACCTTGGGCAGGATGCCGCCGGCCACCCGCTCGGAGATCAGGGAACCGGATCCGGTGTCGGCTGCCATGGCCATCCTCCTCTTGCCGGGCTTGTCAGATCTTGGTGAAGTGCTCGAAGCACTCGTAGGCGGGGTCAGTCCCCGCGAAGGCCGCCGCCTCGGACCGCTTCACGGCCAGGTAGGCGCGGCGGCGCAGGCCGCCGAGCGATTCCAGCAGCAGGTCATCGGCGGCCAGGGCATCCAGTGCCTCGTCGAGCGAGGCAGGCAGCCGGCTGGCGCCGGCCGCCTGCCGCTGCGCATCGGTGAGGGTCGCCGGGTCCACGTTGACCGCGTCCCCCGGGTCCAGCTTGCGGCGGATCCCGTCCAGCCCGGCGTAGATGCAGGCGCCGAGCGACAGGTAGGGGTTGGCACTGGAGTCGGAGGGCTTGAGCTCGAGGTTCACCGAGCCGGCCGGGTCGTCGCGCATCGGGGAGCAGATCCTGATCGCCGCCTCCCGGTTGTCCATCCCGTAGACGCTGTAGGCGCTGCTCCACATCTGGGGTGCCAGCCTGCGGTAGCTGTTCACGCTCCCGCAGGTCAGTGCGACCAGGCCCGGCAGGTGGGCGAGCAGGCCGCCGATGAAGTGGTAGCCGGTCGCCGACAGCCGGTACCGGTCCTGCTCGTCATGGAAGACCGCCTGGTCCCCCAGTTGCCCGTCCGTGCCCACGTCACGCAGCGACAGGTGCAGGTGGGCGCCGTTGCCGGCCTGGCCGGGGATGGGCTTGGGGGCCAGGCTGGCCCACATGCCACGGCGGAACGCGACCCCGCGCACCGTCTCGCGGTACAGCACGTGATTGTCGGCGGCGCGCAGGGCGGGCGCGTGGCGGACCGACATCTCCTGCTGCCCATGGCCGAGTTCGGGGTAGTAATGCTCCACCGTGAGTCCCTGCGCCTGCAGGGCGCCCAGCAGGTCGATCGTGTAGTCATGGGCAAGGTGGAAGCCAGTGGCCGAGTAGCACAGGCTGTCGTCGGCGGGCACCAGCCGGTCAGGTCCCCCGTCCGGGCTGGCCTCGCGGCGCCCGAGCGTGAATTCCGGTTCGAACGCGGCGGTCACCGCGTATCCCTCCGCGGCCAGGTCGGCGATGGCCTGCTTGAGATAGGTGCGGGCGCACGCCTCCCAGGGCTCGCCGCCGGGCTGGACGAGATCGGCCAGCATCGCGGCCGCCCCCGGCGCATAGGGCAGCGGAACGAAGGTGGCCGGGTCCGGCATGATGCGGACCTCGCCGACCGGGCCCATCCCCGCCACCGGCTGTAGGTGATCCAGCATCGACATCGCCATCATGGCGACGGTGTGGCCGATCCCGGTGACCATCCGGGCCCGCAGCAGCGGGGCCGCGGCCGCTTTGCCGCGGATGATCCCGCCGTGATCGGCATAGAGAAACCAGACCAGCGAGATCGCTTCCGCCTCCGCGCGGGCGGCCACCGTCGCGATCGCGTCACTATCAGCATGCACGGCGCCACTGGCAGTGATCGGCGGCACTGGGAGTGGGTACTGATCCATGTATAAGGCGTAGCATGATCGGCTGGGCTCGCCTACCCCGCCGAACAGGGCGGTTCTGGGGCATTCCCGCACTGCCCGGCAGCGGCAGCCATCTTCGGCGGACGCATTGACACCCGGCTGCGCGGTCACCTAGATTCGCCATGTTCGTTCTATGAACTACTGTTCGCAAGCCGAACTTTCTGGTGGCAGGCCGAGGAGTGCCCCGTGACGTTCCTGGATGAATCCACCTGGCGCGGCAAGGTCCACTCCAGCGGCTGGAAGCAGGCCGCCGACGGCGAGGCCCCGGTCACCGAGCCGGCGACCGGGGCGGAACTTGGCCGCACCGGCATCGCGTCGCCCGCCGGCATCGCCGCCGCGCTGGGTACCTACGACCGGCTCTTCTACAAGCCCACCGTGCTGGCCAACGTCGCACCGAGCATGCCCGCCTACGCCAGCGGGGTGTTCGGGCCGGTCGCCCCGGTGATCCGCTTCTCGACCGCCGACGAGACGGCCAAGCTGGCCGCCGACACCGAGTACGGCCTGTCCCTGGGCATCCT
>OFHG01000869.1_pt1 | contig 11409 bp, 11 predicted proteins | sample 1521931 | NCBI WGS metagenome assembly OFHG01 (sample SAMEA2468438, study PRJEB22500) | soil metagenome | biome: Glassland; feature: Farmland; material: Clay | place: Australia | collected 2013-01-31 | depth 0.55 m
CGCGCAGCCGGGCACGGGGGGGCGGACAGGGCGCGGGGTGCGGCCGATGGCGGGAGGGCGCGGGTGCGAGGCGAGCCTCGGCGTCCAGCCGATGCGCCTCAGCGCCGGAATCTGGATGCCGAGCTGCAGGCCGCCGCCGAGCAGCACGCCGATGGCCATCGCCAGTGCCGGGTTGCTAAAGCCCGGCGCCAGCACGACGGCGGCGAAGATGATGGCGATGTTGAGCAGGGCCGGGCTGGCGGCGGCCAGCGAGAAGCGGCGGTAGGCATTGAGCACCGACCAGGCGAGTGCCGTCAGCGACACCAGCAACAGGTAGGGGAACATCCAGCGGGACAACAGCAGGGCCTGGTTCCAGCGTCCCGGCTCGTCGTGGAAGCCGGGGGCGAAGGCCAGCAGCAGCCATGGCATCAGCAGCATGCCGAGAGCCGTGAAGGCCACGAGGGCAGCCAGCAGCAGCGAGGCCAGGGCATCGAGGTAGTGCTGCGCCTGCTTCTCACCCTGCCTCCGCTCCTCGGCCAGCACCGGTACCATGGCCACCGTCAGCGTGCCCTCGGCGAACATGCGCCTAAAGAAGTTCGGCAGCTTGAAGGCGACGAAGAAGGCATCGGCCAGGGGGCCGGCGCCGAGCACGCGCGCCAGCAGCATATCGCGCACGAAGCCGAGCATGCGCGAGAACAGCGTCCAGCCGCCGACCGTGGAGGCGGCGCGTAGCAGGCCGCCGGATGCGGGATTTGACTTGTGCGTCGATGGCATGATAATCCGTCGCCTTTCTCTGTTTCCGGTCAGGCTAGCGTCGCTGGCGCAAACTGGAAGCGATGAAACGAACCGGATTGTTTGAGCAAAGGGGGTGATGTTCCATGCCAGGTGTAAGATTACACCAGGATGAGCCGTTCGAGTTGGCGCTGAAGCGTTTCCGCCGTCAGGTGGAGAAGGCCGGCGTCATTACCGAATGCCGCCGCCGCGAGGCCTACGAGAAGCCCTCGATCCAGGCCAAACGCAAGGAGGCTGCGGCCCGCAAGCGCCTGAACAAGCGTTTGCGCCGCATCCGTATGCGCGAGCAGAAGAACTACTAGTTCCCTCGCGCCATCGCCATGCAGATGATGCCGGGCGCCGATGCGTCCGGCATTTCTGTTTCCGGCCGGCCGATCGCCGGTCTTCTAGGAGAATCGTATGCTGACACAGCGTATTGCCGACGACATGAAACAGGCGATGCGGGCCGGCGACAAGGCGCGCCTGTCGGCCATCCGCATGCTCCGCTCTGCCATCAAGGATCGCGAGATCGAGCTCGGGCACAGCCTGGTGGACGAGGAGGTGCTGGAGGTCCTTGCCAAGCTGATCAAGCAGCGTAGGGAATCCGCCGCCCAGTACGCCGATGCCGGGCGCGCCGATCTGGAACAGCGGGAGGCGGCGGAGGCCGAGGTGCTGGCAAGCTATCTGCCGACGCCGCTCGGCGCCGAGGAGGTCGAGCGCATCATCGGCGAGGCGATCGAGGAGACCGGGGCCTGCAGCCTGCGCGACATGGGCAAGGTGATGGCCTGGCTGCGCCCACGCATGCTGGGTCGTGTCGATATGTCTCAGGTGTCATCGCGGGTGAAGGCGCGCCTGGAAGGCGCTTGAACGCGAATCTTGCCAAACCACCCTCCCGGGTGTAACTAGTATCATGGCACGCTTTTCCCCGGCCTTCATCGACGAGGTGGTGTCGCGAAGCGATCTGGTCGAGGTCATCGGCCGCCATGTCGATCTGAAGAAATCGGGCTCCAACCTGATGGGGCTCTGCCCATTCCACCACGAGAAAAGCCCGTCGTTCTCAGTCTCTCCGGACAAGCAGCTGTATTACTGCTTCGGCTGCGGCAAGGGTGGCGGCGTCATCCAGTTCCTGACCGAGCACGACGGCTATTCTTTCCCTGAGGCGATCGAGTACCTGGCCGAGAAGGCGGGCATGGAGCTGCCGGGGGAAAGCGAGCAGCGCCCGGAAGAGGAGACGAGGCGGCGCCAGGGACTGGAACTGCTGGCGAAGGCGGCGGCGATCTATGCCAGGCAGCTGGATACGCCGCAGGGGAGAGGGGCCCGCGATTATCTCGCCCGGCGCGGCCTGTCGGCGGAGATCATCCGGGATTATCAGCTCGGCCATGCCCCACCCGGCTACGGCTTCATGCAGCGCATGCTGGGTGGAGAGAACCAGGCCATGGCGCTGTTGGAAATGGCTGGGGTGGTGTTCAAGAGCGACCGCGGTGGCTATGCAGACCGCTTCCGCGACCGCGTCATGTTCCCGATCCGCGACCGGCGCGGCCATATCGTCGGTTTCGGCGGCCGGGTGATGGGCGAGGGTGAGCCGAAGTACCTGAACTCGCCGGAGACCCCGTTCTTCCACAAATCCGAGCTGCTGTACGGCCTGTCCGAGCACCGCGATTCCATCCGCCGCCGCAAGCAGCTGGTCGTCGTCGAGGGCTATATGGACGTGCTGGCCATGGCCGCCCACGGACTGCCCATCGGGCTGGCGCCACTGGGCACCGCCATCGGCGAGCGGCAGGTGCGTGACATCCTGCGCCTGCACCCCGAACCGGTGTTCTGCTTCGATGGTGACCGCGCCGGCCGCCAGGCGGCCTGGCGGGCGCTGGAGCAGATGCTGTCCGGGCTGAAGGCCGAGCACGCGCCGCGCTTTCTGTATCTTCCCGAGGGCGAGGACCCGGATTCTCTGCTGGCCCGGGAGGGCGCGGAGGCCTTCGAGAAGCGCCTGCGTGATCAGGCCCGGCCGGTGCTCGATACCTGGCTGCTCGGTCTGAAAACACTGGCCGGACAGGGGGTGGAGGGGCGCGCGCGCATGGCCAAGAAGGCCGACCAGATGCTGGGCACCATGCAGGACGATTACCTGAAACAGGCCTGGCGACAGGAGGCGGAGAAGGCCTCCGGCCTGAGCCTGGCGAAGGGGGCCATGCAGCCCCGAAGGGCGACGCCCGCGAGATCAGTGCGGGCGCCGGCGGCAACGCTGGCCGAGCAATTCATGGCCGCCTTGTTGCAGCAACCGGAACGATTGTCCAAGCTTACAAGCGACGATTTATGCTTTATACTTGACGATGAGCGGTCCCATAAGGTATACACGCGCGCTTTTCGCATGGGTAACGAGCAGCCGCTTTCCGGCAATGAGTTGTTGAGGCTCCTGATGCAGGAGCATCCCGATGATCCGCTGCTTCCCCGCTGGGCCAATCAGCCGGCGGTGGATGAGACGGCGTTCGATGCCCTGCTGGTGGCCATGAGGGCCGAATCCATCCGCAAACGATTGCATGAGCATCGGCACGAGATGGGCCTGGAAGAGACGATGCGCCTAAAGCGGCAGCTGCAGGCGCTGAATGAGCAACGTAGGGGTTAGCATGACTTCAAAGCAGGATCAGGCACGCATTCGCAAGCTCGGGACGTTGATGGCCAAGGGCAAACAGGCCGGCTTCATCACCTATGATGAGCTGAATAAGCACCTGCCCGAGGGCCTGGTATCCGCCGACCAGGTGGAGGGCATCATCAACATCTTCACCGAGATGGGTGTCGAGGTCGTGGATCCCGAGCGCGCGCCGACCGGTGCCTACGCCATGCGCAAGGATCGCCTGCGCAAGGAGGATTCCGCCCTGCGCGCCGATACCACGACGCTCGGTACCGTCGTGCGCATCGACGATCCGGTGCGCATGTATTTGCGCGAAATGGGCACGGTGGAGCTGTTGACCCGCGAGGGCGAGATCGAGATCGCCCGCCGCATCGAGGAAGGGCGCATGCAGGTGCACGAGGCCATCTGCCGCTGCCCCAGCACCTTCCGGGAGATCATGCTGCTCGGCGAGCAGGTGCTGCAGATCCGCGACGAGGCGCTGGAACTGGGCGAGGAGCCGAACTTCCGCGACATCCTCGATATCGATGACAAGGTCGTGAATGCGGCGGCCATCGCCGAGTACGAGTCGCGCCTGGAACGCAGCAGCGAGGATGAGGACGAGGACGAACAGACCGAGGAGGAGCCGAAGTTCGATCCGGACCAGCTGTCCGAGGCGATCAAGGCGCGCATGGCCACCCCCGATGGTACGCCGATGCAGGAAACGGTGATCACCAAACAGGAACAGCTCGAGGAGGCCTTGCGGCATTTCGCCAATGCCAAGCGCCTGCACGACGAGTACATGCGCTTCAAGAAGAGGATCGACAAGAACCCGGACGATGCCGAGGCGCTGGCCCACTCCGAGGCGCAGATGAAGTCCATGCTGATGGAGTTGGTGAACATCCCGTTCTCCACCCGCCAGATCGACCTGCTGGTGCAGCGCTTCAAGAACTCCATCGAGCGCGTGCGCAAGTACGAGCGCGATATCCGCGATCTGGCCCTGGTCGCCAAGATGCCGCGCAAGCTGTTCATCGAGACCTTCCCGAGCCAGGAGACCGAGGAGCGCTGGGTCGACGACATCATCCGCCAGCACGCCGGCGCCCCCTGGCTGGCCGCCTTCGAGGGTATGGCCGGCAAGGTGCGCGAGAACCAGCGTCGCCTGAAGCGCGTCGAGCAGGAAACCGAGATGAGCGTCGAGGAGCTGAAGGGCGTGGCGCGCATGCTGACGATGGGCGAGGCCAAGGCGCGCCAGGCCAAGCGGGAGATGATCGAGGCCAATCTGCGCCTGGTGATCTCCATCGCCAAGAAGTACACCAACCGCGGCCTTGGTTTCCTGGACCTGATCCAGGAGGGCAATATCGGCCTGATGAAGGCGGTGGACAAGTTCGAGTGGCGCCGTGGCTACAAGTTCTCGACCTATGCCACCTGGTGGATCCGCCAGGCCATCACCCGCTCGATCGCCGACCAGGCGCGCACGATCCGCATCCCGGTGCACATGATCGAGACGATTAACAAGATGATGCGCGTTTCCCGTCAGATCGCCCAGGAGATTGGCCGCGAGCCGACTCCGGAGGAGCTGGCGAAGCATCTGGACATGCCGGTGGACAAGGTCGAGCAGATCCTCGAGGTGGCCAAGGAGCCGGTGTCCCTGGAGACGCCGATCGGCGACGAGGAGGACTCCGAGCTCGGCGATTTCGTCGAGGACGAGAATGCTGAGGATCCGCTGGATGCGGCCATCGGCGCGGCGCTGCAGGAGGCGACGCTCGAGGTGCTCGAGGGGCTGACCGACCGCGAGCAGAAGGTGCTGCGCATGCGCTTCGGCATCGGCATGAACACCGACCATACGCTGGAGGAGGTCGGCAAGCAGTTCGGCGTCACCCGCGAGCGCATCCGTCAGATCGAGGCCAAGGCGCTGCGCAAGCTGCGCCATCCGTCCCGCTCGCAGAAGCTGCGCACCTTCGCCGACTTCATCGACACCTCGTCGCTGGGCTGAGTCCAGGATCTGCAAAAGCAAGGCGGCGCCCATCGGGCGCCGCTTTTTATTTATGTGCTTGATTCCCCGCTAGCAGCCTGCCGAGCCAAATGTTCAAAAGCGGAGCAGAGCGGCAGGGCCGCGGCCGCTTTTGGACATGCGGGATCGGGAACCCGCAAGGCAGCCGCGGCGCGGACCGTCGGCCTATCTTCAACCATCCCTGTAAGACAATACCGTTTTCCGTTCTTCTTTGTGCGCCCAAAGAAGAACCAAGAAAGGACGCCCGCAGGGCCGGCGCGTCTCCCGCCTGGCCGGGCCGCGAACGGGCGCAACATATTGCGCTGATCCGTTCGCCAGCCCCGCCCATGCGGCGCCCCGGCAAGCGAGGTGGAAATCCCCCTTCACCTAGTATCCTGTGGCCGTCCAAATCGCCATTCCTGCCGATTCGTGGGCACGCCTTGATCCCCCGTTAGCAGGCTGCCGGGAACAATATTCGACATCGGAAAAGAGCGGCGGAGCCGCGGCCGATGTCGAATATGCAGGACCGGGGACCCGCAGGGCAGGCTGGTTCAGGGGTGCCTTTCTTTGGTTCTTTCTTGGGCATGCAAGAAAGAACAGGTTCATGGATTCGAGTTTTGGTGTTCACGCCGCGGCATTGCGGCGTGTTTGTTATTCGGCGGGCGGGATGTGGATGCGCTGGATGCGGGTGGCCTTGCGGGTGCCACTGTCCACCGAGACCACGGTGGCATGGATGCTGGCGCCGCGCTCGACGGCTTCGAAGCGTTGCGGCAGGCGCTCGACCATGCGTTTCAGCGCGCCCTCCACGCGCATGCCGATGATCGACTGGTAGCAACCGGTCATGCCGATATCGCTCTGGTAGGCGGTACCCTTGGGGCGGATGGCCTCGTCGCAGGTCGGCACATGCGTGTGCGTGCCGTAGACGAAGGAGGCCCGTCCGTCGAGATGCCAGCCCATGCCCATCTTCTCGCTGGTGGCCTCGGCGTGCATGTCCACGATGATGGCGCTGACATCCTTGGGCACCTCTTTCATGGCGCGGTCGACGGCGGCAAACGGGCAGTCCTACGGCCCCATGAACACCTGGCCGATGAGATTGAGTACGGCGATGCGGTGGCCGGCCGCCGTCTCCTGGATGGTCATGCCGCGGCCCGGGGCGTGGGCCGAGAAGTTCAGCGGGCGGATGCAGCGCTCCTCCCCTTCGATGTAGGACAGGAATTCGCGCTGGTCCCAGCAGTGGTTGCCGTTGGTCAGCACGTGCACGCCGAGGCTGAACATCTCCTCCGCCGTCTTGGCCGTGGTGCCGAAGCCGGCCGCCAGGTTCTCGCCATTGGCGATGACGAAATCGATGCTGTGTTCATCGATCAGGCGCGGCAGGTGGTCGTCCAGCGCGCGGCGCCCGGCCCTGCCGATGATGTCGCCGAGCACAAGGATGTTCAGGATGTCGGACATGCGATGACCTCGCGTTCGGTCAGGATCAGTTGCAGTGGGATATCGTGATCTTCGACCGGCAGGGCCGGCCATTCCTGGCAGGCATAGGCCAGGCCGACGAGGAGGTCGACGTGATGGCGGTGCACGCCCAGCCATCGGTCGAAACAGCCCTGGCCCATGCCCAGGCGGTTGCCCCGGCGGTCGAAGCCGGTCATCGGGCAGATGAGCGCCATCGGGCGCGCGTCGGGCATCCAGGGTTCGCCTGCCTGCGGCTCCATGACGCCGAAGCGGCCGCGCGCCCAGGTGCTTTGTGGGCCGATGCGCAGCCATTCCATATGCTCGGCATGCGGCGTGTGCGGGGCGTAGATGGCCAGGGCAGGATCGCCGTCGAACACCATGCCAGTATCGACTTCATCATTCATGGCACGGTAGATCAGGGCATGGCGGATGCCGTATCGGTCGAGTTGGTCGCACAGGCTACGCTGGATGGTGGCGGAAAAGCGTTGGCGATCTTCACTGGATAGGCTGCGGCGCCGGGCCAGCAATTGTTCGCGGATCTTGGGTTTGTCGATGTCGGACACGATTGTCCTTTATAGCCGGGATAAACCCGGAAGGAAGGGCGCCCCCGCGCTGCCGTTGACGGCACGCTGTTGTCGAACCCTCTTCTCAGAGGTGGGCGCCGCACACCGACGTTAGGTATCCCGGAAGGGACGCTCACGGCCGGCGTAGTTGGGCTCCCATTCGACATGTATCGGCTCAGGCAACGCGGTGCCAGGCGATCAGCGCAGGGGCGCTTTTGCTAAACCCTCTGCCATTAATACTACATGATCTAGCTCGGAGAGCAAGCCGTCGATGCCTGCGATCTGCCCGTGTTCCTTCTGCAGCAGCTCGCCTGCCAGGTTCAATGCCACGAGGGCCAGCAGGCGGTCGGAGGCCACCGCTGCGCCCATATGGCGCAGCTCATCAACCCGGGACTGCACGAGCTCGGCGGCGGCCCGCACCTGCTCCGGCTCGTCGTCGGTGCGGATGGTGAAGCTGCGCCCCATCAGGCTGACTTCGACGGTATGGCTCATGGCGTATCCTGGTCGGCCTGGGTCATCAGCTCGTCGAGCTTCTCCATGGCGTGCTCGACACGGGCCTTGGCCTCCAGACGGTCGTTCTGCAGGGCATGTATCTCATTCTCCAGGTTCTGCACCTGATCGCGGCGCTTGCGCAGCTCGCCCTCGGCCAGGCGGATGACCTCGCGCATGCGCTGGTTCTCGGCCATCAGCCGTTCCATGGCGCGCCGGATCTCCGACAGTGCCTCGTGCAATTGGCCGATGCGCTGGGCAAAGGCCTCATGGTTGGAATCCGGCTGCATGCAAGGCATTGAAGCACCGCACCTCGCGGGGGTCAACAGCCTGCGTGAGGGGTGCTCTGAAAAACTCTGCATGGCCGCGACATCGGTTTTGCGGCTAGGAATGCAAGGCGCGAGTCGATATGCATGGTGGTTCCATGGATGAGACCCGCAACGCCGCAGGCCGGCTGCAAAGCCTTGTCCCGTAACGGGTTGTTCCCCCATCGCGCCCTCGCTGCGTCAGATGGCTTGGTTCGTAGCTACGGCTACGACCTTCGCCCTCTTCCTTGCCATCATCACGATGGGGGTTGCAACGCGACCTGTGCAGAGTTTCTCAGAGCACCCCTAGGGATTGATGGCCGACTCCAGATGGGCCAGTGCGGGGAACCAGCGGATGATCCAGGCGGCGATGATGCTGAAGCTGCCAAAGAAGATCAGCAGGCCGACGGCGAACAGCAGGATGCCCGAAAGAATCTCGACCTTGTGCAGATGCCGGCGGAAGCGCTTGGCCCAGCGCAGGAAGGCACCGGTGGCGAAGGCGGCGAGCAGGAAGGGAATGGCCAGGCCCGCGGAGTAGGCGGCCAGCAGGGTGATGCCGCGTCCCAGGCCGTTCTGGGCGCTGGCCAGCGCCAGGATGGCCCCGAGGATGGGGCCGACGCAGGGCGTCCAGCCGAAGGCGAAGGCGGCGCCGAGCAGGGCGGCGCCGAAGCCGTGGCCGGGGTTGATCTTGGCGGTGTCCAGCCGCGCTTCCATCAGCAGGAAGGGAATGCGGATCAGGCCCATGTAATGCAGGCCGAAGACCATGACCACGACGCCGGCGACCTTGGCGAGCATGGCCATGTGCACCAGCAGCCAGGCTCCGATGAAGGAGGCGGAGGCGCCGAGGGCGATGAAAATGGCGCTGAAGCCGAGCACGAACCATAGGGACTGCGCCAGCACATGCCTGCGGGTCTGCCTCTGTTCCGGCAGCTCCTCGTTCTGCAGCGCATCGACGGATACGCCGCTGATGTAGGAAAGGTAGGCGGGAACCAGCGGCAGCACGCAGGGGGAGAGGAAGGAAAGTAATCCGGCCAGCAGGGCTCCGGCAAAGGTGACGTCAATCATGGTGGAGGCTCCATACGATGGGGGGATGGCTGCCGCTTACGTCCTGGGGTCCGGATCCGAGACCGACCCGGCGACCCATGCGGCATAGGCATCCGAAGCCGATGCGTCGAGCCGGACGATCTCGGCCAGCGCGTAAGGGTGATGGCGGGCAAGCCATTGCATGACCTCTCCGGCTCGGGTGGGGGCGGTCTTGATCTGGATCAAAAACTCGCTGGCCTCCTCCACCTTCCCCTGCCAGCGATAGCATGAACGCATATCCGGAAGCATCTGCACGCAGGCTGCCAGATGTTGCGCGACAAGAGAACGGGCAATGTGCCGAGCCGCATTCTCGTTATCGACCGTGGTTGTGATCAGGCAAATTTTCCCAGGCATGCCGCGTAGCTTACGCTGAAAAATCGGCATTGATAGCCGCCTTTTGCCAGAGGGCGGCGATTCGCAGAGTGCGCATTCGGTTGCTAGACTGGCCCAAGTTTGGTGATCGCGAATGGAGGGAATGCCATGTCCGAAGAAATCATGTCGGTTCTCGATGAACACCGCCTGTTTCCGCCGCCGAAGCAGGCGCGCGCGCGGTTCCGCTCACTCGACGAATACCATGCCCTGCGCCATCGGTTTTCCAAGGATATGGAAGGCACCTGGGCGGAACTGGCGCGCGAGCACCTTGATTGGCGCAAGGATTTCCTGCAGGTGCTGGACCGCACGCACGCGCCATTCTTCCGCTGGTTCGACGACGGGGAGTTGAACGTCTCCGAGAACTGCCTGGATCGCCATGTCGAGGCCGGTCTGGGGGAGCGCACCGCCATCATCTGGGAAGGGGAGCCCGGCGAGGTGCGGCGCATCAGCTACGATGAGCTGCTGGCCGAGGTATGCAGGGCCGCCAATGCCATGAAGGAACTGGGCATCGGGGCCGGTGATCGGGTGGTGATCTATATGCCGATGATCCCCGAAGCGGCGGTGGCGATGCTTGCTTGCACCCGCATCGGCGCCACCCACTCGGTGGTGTTCGGTGCCTTTTCCGCGCAGGCTCTGAGAGATCGCATCAAGGATGCCGGCGCCCATCTGGTGATCACCGCCGACGGCGGCTATCGCCGCGGCGACGTGCATGCGTTGAAGCCCAATGTCGACGAGGCTTTGTCACTCGACTGCGATACCGTGCGGCATGTGCTGGTGGTGCGCCGGGGTGACAATGCGATCGACTGGCACGATGGGCGGGACCTGGACTGGCATGAGGCCATGGACGCCCAACCCGCGCATTGCGAGCCCGAGGCCGTGGGCTCGGAGCATCCGCTATTCATCCTCTATACCTCCGGTTCGACCGGCAAGCCCAAGGGCATCGTCCATACCACCGCCGGCTATCTGCTGTGGACACGGTTGACCATGCAGTGGGTGTTCGACTTCCGGCCGGACGAGGACGTGTTCTGGTGCACGGCCGATATCGGCTGGGTGACCGGGCATTCGTATTCCGTCTACGGCCCGCTGGCCTGCGGCGGCACCACGCTGATGTACGAGGGCGTGCCGACGTATCCCGACGCCGGCCGGCTGTGGAAGATCTGCGCCGACCACGGCGTGACGCTGTTCTATACGGCGCCGACAGCGATCCGCGCCCTGATCAAGGCCGGCGACGAATGGCCGGCCAAACACGACCTGAGCCGCCTGCGCGTGCCCGGCACGGTCGGCGAGCCGATCAATCCCGAGGCCTGGATGTGGTACCACGAGACCGTGGGCGGCGGGCGATGCCCGATCGTCGATACCTGGTGGCAGACGGAGACCGGCGGGCATCTGATCTCGCCCCTGCCCGGTGCGACACCCACCAAGCCCGGGTCAGCGACGCTTCCGCTGCCGGGCATCTTTGCGGATATCGTCGACGAGACCGGAACGCCGGTGGGCCGCGGCAAGGGCGGGATCCTCGTGATCACGCGGCCCTGGCCGTCGATGGTGCGTACGATCTGGGGCGACCCGGAGCGCTACAAGAAGACCTATTTCCCGGACGACTTCAAAGGCAAGCTCTATCTCGCCGGCGACGGCGCGAGCACCGACGAGGAGGGGTACTTCCGCATCGTCGGCCGGATCGACGACGTGCTAAACGTTTCGGGCCATCGCTTGGGCACGATAGAAATCGAGTCGGCGCTGGTGGCGAACTCGAAGCTGGTCGCGGAGGCGGCGGTCGTGGGGCGCCCGGGCGATCTTACCGGGGAAGCGATCGGG
>OFHG01000870.1_pt1 | contig 11409 bp, 15 predicted proteins | sample 1521931 | NCBI WGS metagenome assembly OFHG01 (sample SAMEA2468438, study PRJEB22500) | soil metagenome | biome: Glassland; feature: Farmland; material: Clay | place: Australia | collected 2013-01-31 | depth 0.55 m
TTCATTGCCCATGCGGTAACCATATAATGAAGGTCCATTGACAGGTTCGGATGTGAAGTACCTGTGGCCGGCATGTTGTTGCGCATGTTCACATTTGGAGAAACGTGATACAGGAAAAGCGACACCCCTGCCGTCAAGTTGTTCCGTTGGAATGTGAAGTCTTGCGTTCCGAATAATGTGAACGCGGCCTTGGCCAGATTTGTCTTTTTATATTCCTGCGTCAATATGCCGAGAATGGCCTGAGATACTGCTGCGATAGCCTCATATGTCCCCACATCAACCTCCCTAGCCTCAAGTTATGTATGCACCGTAGGAACCGATGTCCTCCTTATTTCAAGATTCTGAGATGCTTCTTGTCAAGGAACAAGAAGTGACCCGGGACTACTTTTTAAAGATGCTTTTGTGCCTGCATCCACGTGTCAATTGCCTGAAACGCCATGGGACGGGCGAAGAGGAATCCCTGCCCAAAGCCGCAGTGCAGGTCCTGGATATTGGTCAATTGATGCTCCATTTCCACTCCCTCGGCAATGACCTGGAAATTCAGGCTCTTGGCCAGAGCAACGATGTGCGTGATGATCTCCTGATTTTCTCCTTTCGCCGTAAGCTTGTTGATAAAACTGCGGTCGATCTTGAGCGCACTGACCGGGAACAGCTGCAAATAGCTCAGCGATGAATGGCCGGTGCCGAAATCATCGATATGGAGCCGGATCCCCATGCTTCGCAGCCGCTTCATGGTCACGACAGCAGCATCGACGTTCTCCATGAGCATGCTTTCGGTGATCTCCAGTATCAAGGTCCGCGGGTCAACGCCTGTCTCTGCCAGAACCCCGGACAGGATGCCGATAAGGTCCTGCTGCGAGAACTGCCTGCTGGAAATATTGATGCTCATGGTGAGCGGAGGCTGCGCGGGGTACCGTGTCTGCAGCAGTTTCAGCTCGCGACAGGCTTCATGCAGGATCCACGCCCCGATCTGATGGATAAGTCCATGCTCCTCTGCCAGGGGGATGAACTCCAGGGGATACACGAGGCCCCGCGTCGGATGGTTCCAGCGGACGAGCGCTTCAAATCCCGTCAACTGCTGCGTCTTCAGATCGATGATGGGCTGATAGTAGAGCGTCAGCTGCTTACGCTCGACCGCTGCCCGAAGATCGGTCACCAGCTGCAGCCGGTCAAGAATGTTGGCATGCATCCTGGCATCGAATATCTCATACGATGCATTCCCCCGCCCTTTTGCCTCGTACATCGCGATGTCCGCGTCGCGCAGGACCTGCTCGGGCCGTTCGTAGCGTTCCGAGCCTAATGCGATCCCGATGCTGATGGAGGCGAAAACTTCATGGCCCCTGATGTCGAGCGGACGAGCCAACTTCTCCCGGATGCGCTCGGCGACGTTGACCGTGTACGAGGTGTCGGCGATGTTCTCCAGGAGAATGGCGAATTCATCGCCTCCCAGCCGTGCGACCGTATCCCCGGGCCGGATGCAGTCGGACAGCTTGCGGCCGACCACCACGAGGAGCTGGTCGCCGACAGTATGACCGAGACTGTCGTTGATGATCTTGAACCGGTCCATGTCGAGGAAGAAGACCGCATAGTTGGAAGTATCGGGACGCCGCTGTGATGCGGCAATGACGTGCTCAAGACGATCCATGAACAGTCCCCGGTTGGGGAGGCCTGTCAGGGGATCGTGGAAAGCATCATGCCTGTGCTGCTTTTCGGCTTTTTTCCGTTCGGTGATGTCGGCATAGGTCCTCACCAGCCATTGTGAAGACAGCGGAATATGACTGAGCAGGAACCAGCGCTCCCTCCCCGGGCTTTTTTGTCGGAATTCGATTTCAAAGCGGGTGGGCAGATCGAGTTCCCGCAACATCGTCGCAAGCGCCTCCCGGCTGTGCCCGGTCATATCCGCCCATATCGTGAGGACCTCCCGGAAATCGCGCCCGACCTCGACCGTACCCGGGGGCAAGCGAAAAAGTTCCTCGAACTGTCTGTTGAACATGAGCACGGAACGGTCCGGCGCGACTACGACCATCCCCTGCGTAATGCTGTTCAACGCAAGCGTAAGAAGTTCCGCTGTCTGAGCACAGTCGTCTTCCTTGAAGAATTTTCTCTTATTATCGGGTTCGTTCTGCATATAACGCCGTCAAGAATGAAGCATCGTTCCCGGCAGATTCGGTGGCTATCCTGTTTTCCCCGGGTTCATCTGCCGGACTGTAAAGATAGTAACAGAAGTTATGTGAGATGTAAAGACAACAGGAGAAAGGGTCTGAGAGGTCGGTGCGAGACAGGTTGTTTTCGGGCTACCCCGGAAGCAGGTGGTGACAGCCGTCCAAAGGTGGATCTTTACCTATTTCAGCAAAACGACTGTGGTAAAGCGCGCCGTCGCCACGGTAGTCCGGATGTCGGAAGGGATGGTGAGACCCTTTCTGTTTCCAGTACGCCACGCCGTCTTCAAGGCCGGCAGCATTTCTGCCAGGCGATGGACCGGCAACTACATCTTCGTGACCGTGAAGTCCACCCGCCGGTTCTTGGCGCGTCCCTTCTCTGTTTTATTATCCGCAATGGGCTGCGTGTCTCCAAAACCCTTCGCCGACAGCCGCTTGGCGTCCACACCCTTCTTTTGCACGAGATACTTCACCACCGCCCCGGCCCGCGCCTGCGAAAGCTTCCGGTTGCTCTGGAGATTGCCGACATTGTCTGTGTGGCCGTCTACCTGCACATGGAAGCCCGGAGATTCCTTCAGGATCTTGGCGATATACTTCATCGTCGGGTCGCAGGCCGGATCCACATCGGCCTTGCCCTTCTTGAAACGGATGGGCCCCTTCTCGTTCTGCGCCTTTTTGAGCCGCTTCGTGAACCGATCCATGGTGGTGCCGACGGCCTTCTGGCTCAGCTTCTTTCCCGCATCCCCCAGACCCCCGAAGTCGGCCGCATTGGCCGTGCCTCCGAAAACCAGAACAGCAACCACGATCGCGATCAATCTTACCAGGTGCATAAACGTCTCCTTTCACTCTCTCAAGTTGCGGGCGTGGAAAATCCCGCTCCGATCATACGTTATTTCTTCTCTCTTACGGCAAAGGGATGTCTGCGGTCTTGACCAATCTCATCTCGAAGAAAATCGGTTTGTCCTTTCCTGCCTCGCTGTAGATGGCAGGCTTGCCGGAGAAGACGGCATCGATCGTTATGGGTATTGTTTTCCGGCCTGATAGAATCCTTCGCGCGATGGACCTCATAACGGGGAAGAGGTCCGCATAATCGATCACAGCAGGGGCGGTGATCTCCGTGTCGCCTTTCGGGTTAAGCGCCACAGGAAGATCATTTCCTTTCAGAAACTTTTTCCCTTCCACAAAAAGCTCATACGAGCAGGTTGCGTCCTTCAATCCCGCCTCATTCGGGTTGCGCGCGAAGAACAGGAAGTTCACGACTGCCCTGCTCTGCGAGGCCTCGACCAGTTCGGCCCCCTTATAGGTGAAAGTCGGCTTCTCAAAGCGGGTGGTCATCAGTTTCGCGGCTAAGCATCCCGGCAGAGCAAGGATGAGCGCTGCGATACATAATTTTCTAAGCCTGCCCCTCATAATATACCTGGGTTCTTCCTCAAATTTGTTAACCTGCCCCAAGACGTTTGGGCGAAGACCTTAAAATAAGATCCCCATTGACAAGCTGAGCTTGCGATAGCTTGCATCCGCGGAGATGGTATAGCGTGTATTCGTGGAATCGTAATCGTAACCGCTCAACGTGCCTTGATCGACGGTATAGAGCGCTTCCACCTGCAGCCTGCCGAAAACGTAACCCGCGCCCAGCCCGGCATACGCGCCGTTCGTCATCTTATAGAAGCCGGCGCCCGCGTACTTCGCGTCCGCAATAAAATAGTTATACCCGAACTGCGCGATTGCATAGGAATACCGGTTGTCTTTGGTCGGCGTTGACTGCACCCGCAGGAGGCCGTAGATCGGGACGAAACTGAATTCCCCGCCCGAGACCGGTTCTCTTCTGGGCGACTGGTACGTGATGCCCACGCCGAGCCCGATCCAGGGGCTCACATAATGGATCTCTTCCGCGCTCAGCGATATCCCGGTGCCGATGGCGGAGCTTCCCCGGTGGATCGTATTCGTTCCCGCAACCGATACGTTCGAATAGTAATTCCTGCCCGCGACGTCGGCCGCCAGTTTCAGCACGGTCTGCCAGGGCCGAACATAGACCACCGTCAACCCGGACAGCGTAACGGGCGGGCGCTCGTCTTTCCTGATGAAGTCGATCGTGCTCTTATCGATCTTCCGCCAGGTACCGTTCGTTTCCAGCAGGATCGTTTTATCGTCTTCCTCGGTGATCTTGCCGCGAACGACCTTGCCGTCTTTCAAATAAACGGTTTCGGCATGAACACTCGCTGCAACCAGCAGCAAAAACGACAGGAGGAACAATAATGTCTTCTTCATAAACGCCTTTCTGAACCGGGTTTGCGTTTTCATTCTCGCCGTAGTCCGTGCTCAAGAATAGCAAATAGGCCGGGCAATGTCAATCGTGTTCAGCCCGTTAATCCGCAAGAACCATCCACCAGGATGGTTCTTCCAAGGCGTTCTTCCGGATGATCAAGCCAACTCCCGGAGGACCTTGATCGATACGCGGTTGACAAGGTCCTTTACCTTCTCGCGATACTCCAGCTGATCGATGCGATAACGTTGATCATGACGTCTCCCTGGACCGCGCCCGCATGCAGGCCGAGTTTGCGCGGGCAAGCGGATGTGGCCGTAGTGGGGTCCAAAATCTCATTCAGGACGCCTGAGGGGATGTGCAAAAAAGAAAAGGATCGTGAACTTCCTGAAAGCATGCGGGGGTTCAATATCTTTTTGTTTCTTGTCACCTTTCTTGCGTGCCCAAGAAAGGTGACAAACATGCTGTTGAATCAAAATCCGATATTTCGCGGAGAGCGCGGTGAGCCCGGGTTCCTGCTAGCCGCAGCACTTCTTGAACTTCTTCCCGCTGCCGCAGGGGCAGGGATCGTTGCGGCCGGCCTTGGGTCCCTGGCGCACGATCGGTCGGGGCGGCAGAAGCTTTCCCGTCGTGTAATACCACGCGCCGCCGGTCCGCTGGAACGAGGCCAACTCGCGGTGCTCCTGCCGGACGCCGTTCTCGGTGAAGGAAGCGACAAACTCGACCATTCCCTCCTGGTCAACCGGACCGCCCTTCTCGGCCTTCAGGATCTCGAGGCCGTGCCACTCCGCGCGCGCCGCCCAGGCGCGGCTGCTCGCCTCGTCATAGTCGGCGCGGTGTCCGGGGTGCAATGAATCGCGGAGCCATGCCAGCTCCTTCTTGACGAACGCAGTATACCGCGAGCGCATGACCTGCTCCGCGGTATCGGCGAGTCGTTCGCCGGAGATCAGGGGCCGGCAGCAGTCGACATACGGCTTTGATGAACCACAGGGACAGATATCCATATCCGGAGGAGTCTCCTTGCTTGAGAAGTATTTCGGGCAGAGAAGAACTTACAATAAACCCGGGGACAATGCAAGGTTTTTGCTTCGATCACATCGTTCTACGGTTTTACCCGGTATTTGCTCCGCGAGAGACGCCTCTTCTTTTGTTCGGGATTCACTGCCGAGCCTCGCATGCGCTCCATCTTAAGTCCCGCGATCATTTCCCGGTGATAAAGAGCCTCACGATCCTGCCCAGGAGCGTTATCCCGAAGATAATGCCGACAACTATTGCAAGGAAGACGGCAAGAAAGAAAGTCAACTTGAAGACGAGAAAAAACAGAGGGAACAAAACCACGCAGAGTATGATCGTCAGGCAGCCGGCAGCAAAATCCTTTGTTTCCATCATAAGGATGGTCCTTTCCGTTTATTATTGAGAGGGAGTCTCCTACGATTATAACAGAAGAGGGCTAAGGAGGCTTGCCGGCCCTCATGGGGTCCAGCGGAAGCGGGACCCCGGAGAAACAGGCGCGAAAAAAAGGCCGGAGAGCTGTTTTCTCCGGCCTTCACCGTTCCGGGCACTTTTTAACGATGCCCGTTTGTTTGCCCTTTGAAAGCGCGTTCGAAGCGCTTCTCCTACGCGGCTTTGATCACATACTTTTCAGGGCTCTCCATGAATTTCTTCCTGTCATTCTCACTGCAGAAGTAATAGGGATGTCCCTTATACTCGCTTTTGAGCCCGGTCTTAATATCGACCTTCATGCTGCACACAGGGCATTTTTCTATATTTTTCACATCAGGCATTGTATGTACCTCCTGCAACTATTTTAACTCATTGGCCCGCTTTCTGCCATAATCCCAATGAATGACCCGGCCGTTTCCTGCAACTTATTTATCCGCATTGCTCCGGGGCCGCACAGAAAGAATCGAAAGCAATTACGTACCCCTAAAGAGGCTGGATTAAGTCTTCCATGAACAGGGCGGCTCTTGAATACGGCCGCCCCGTATCTTATAATAGGTCCATGGACAGCAAAGACTATTACAGGACACTGGACGTCAGCGAGAGTGCGACTCCCGCCGAAATAAAAAAAGCCTACCGCAATCTTGCATTCCGCTATCATCCTGATAAGAATCCGGGCAGCCAGGAACTGATGAAGGAGATCAATGAAGCCTATGCGGTCCTTTCCAGCCCGGAGAAGAGGCGGGAGTATGATCTTATGAGGCGGAGCTTCGGCGCCTTTGCGAGGGACCGGTTCAGACAGACCCCTACGGGCCAGGACATCTTCCGGAATTCGGATATCAACCAGATCTTCGAAGAACTGAGCAGGATATTCGGATTCAGCAAACCTGAAGACATCTTCGGCCGCGATGCCTTTTACGGCCGCAATTACCGGGAGTTCAAATTCAGGGGCCCCGGCGTCTCCGGCGGCATCTTCTTTTTCGGGCCCCTGGGAAACGTCTATCGTTCCGGCGCCGGGCCCGCAGGAAAGGATTCGCTGGGCTCCAAACTCATGCTGAAGGGTCTCGGAATGTTCCAGAAGATGGCGGCAAGGAAGCTGGGCATCGTCCTGCCGGAAAAAGGGAGGGATTTTAACGCTTCACTTACGGTAACACAGAATGAGGCCGCCGCCGGAGGTAAGGTGAAGTATACCGTCTACCAGGACGGCAACCCCCGGGAAATCCTGATCACCGTTCCGCCCGGGATCGGAGAAGGGCAGAAGATCAAGCTCAGAGGGCTGGGCGAAAAGGGAAAGAACGGGGGCGAAGCCGGCGATCTTTTTCTCAAGGTCAGGATCCGCCGGCCCTTTTTTGAACGGGTGAAGGAAATCCTGAGGAGGTGAGGCGGAGAGGGCCTTCGCTACTCCTCGATTCTGAACCCCAGGCGTTCGATGCTGTCCCTGGCTATTTTTCTGATGCCGTCCTCTCCTGCCTTCGTTTCATCGATCCTGATAGAAATCGAATCCTTCCCCACCTCGACCGACTCCACTCCCCCGATCCCGCCGATGAATCTTTTGAGGGCGATCGAGCATTCGAGACAGCGGCCCTGGGCAATCTTGAAAAGAATGACCTTCATGGAACCTCCCTACGATGTTATCGCCGTGCACGACGCTCCTTTACTCACCTTTGCTGTCACCTTTCTTGCTTGCCCGAAGAAAGGTGACCCAAAGAAGGGCACCCGGCGAAAATCCTTAACGGCAGGCTCGGTCGTCCTCGGTACATTTCGGAAATGGCCTGTATTCGCGCGGCGCACTCATAAACCCTGGCCACAGGCTCGCACCTGCGGGCTCAGACAGTCCGAAATGCTTACCCTCGGTCGCATGCCTAGATTTTCGCATGGGAAGTCTTTGGTGAAACGTCTTTAAACCAACCCCGCATATCCATTACGCAACACCGAATTAACCTTGATTATGCAATCGCCACGCGTCGCGCAGGATCTTTTTATGATCAAAAGCTGTCTCGGCATGCTGCCAGTCGGCAACCAGTTCCGCGGAGCCGGCGTCATCGCCCGCCTTGAGAGAAGCTATATCAGCCCGGCCGAGAAAAGCCACGGAGACCGTATGCCTGCGGGGATCTCTGGCGGGGTCCGAATAAACGCCGATCAGCCGCAGATCTTCGACGGCGAGACCTGTTTCCTCGCGGGTCTCGCGGCGGCATGCGTCCTCGACCGTTTCCCCGACTTCAACAAAGCCGCCGGGCAGCGCATACCACCCTTTGAAGGGTTCATGCGCCCGTCGGATCAGGACGACTGCGTTGTCATGAAACACGACGCAATCGACAGTCAGAAAAGGTCTCTCACTCATAAAGTCGGTAGCGGCGACGGCAGCCCGGTTGCCTGTTCCAGGAGGTTGCGGGAGCCTTTCACCAGACAGACGCCCTTGGGCAACGTGCAATTTCCCGCCTTCTTCTGGCCCGTGGGGTCCTCGGCGTTGACGAGACCGTTGAGACAAGTACGGGTTTCAGCCAGGAGCGCCTTCGCCTCCGCGGAGAGCTCGCCGATCCCGGCGGCATGTTCGGCTTCGAACTGCCCGAAAGCTTTCCGCGTATTGTTCAGGGTATTGTTCCATGCGCTGCAGCGGCCGCAGAACAGGTCCTTCTGCTGATGAGACAGGACATGGGCCAGATAAGAGTACGCGCGTATATGGTTCAGAAGTTCCATGGGTCACCTCATATATGTCTCAGCTGTTCCCGTTCATAGGCCATTACCCGCTCACGTTCCTCTGCTATTGACAGCGACTCAAGAAACTGCTGCATCGCAGCCGCATCCAGAAAAGCCGCCGGAATCCGGGCGTCAGGGACGCAGACAATCAGGACCGTCCTCACCAGATCGGTCACGCTGAATTCGAGGAGTTCACGGATCTTTCCAGGCGCGGCCTGTCCGAGCCGGAGCGGATGTTCATGATACCATCCCTCGCCGTGAGGGGTGATGAGGGACGAGTCGATGCCTTTCGCTCTTTTCACGATCATGCCTTGTTTTGCCGCGAAAGCGGAAACATGAGTGCGGAGCAGTTGGATTCCTCTGACCGCCGGATTGGAGCAGATGCCGCCCTTTCTCCAGGAGAGCCGGCAGAACCGTGAGAGATTGATGCCGCAGCAGTAAAGGTAACTGTCCGGGCCCAGACGCGGCTCCTCCCGGATCACGACATACAGGAAAGCGTTTTTATACTCGAAGGAACGGACCGGCGCGGTCTGCATGAGAAGAGACTCCTTGCGGGTGATTTCGGTACAAGAAGAACTTACAATAAATCGGGGAACAATGCAAGAGGTTCAAGGAAGGAGGGAAATGAATTCCGGGATGAGCTGCAATAACTTTGAAAAGGAACCGGACGGTGGATCAGCGCCCTGGTAGGTTTTGACAGAGAATAGTTCGTGAGCTTGTTGTTCGGACGCAAAAGGTACATATATCGGTCTCGCAAAACGAAAGTCAAACAGTATAAACCTGACCCCACAATCAGTATCGTAGAAAGTACGGCAAGGCCATGAGCACAATCCCGATAAGGACGATTAAGAGCGAGTTTGTGACAAAATAGGTAAACGCTGTCAGCGCGAAGCCGGACAACATCGCAACAAATCTCCCTTGTTTCTTCCCGTATACGAAATAGCCCATGCCGATCGAGCCGAACAAGAGACCCCAGAGCAACGACGATGCATCCATTATAGTACCCCTTTGAATCCATTTAAAATCAGAACCTTGTATAATACTTGCTCGACGTATGCTACTTTTTAAACTGCGTATTGTCAACGGTATGCCTAAACAAAGACCCGCGGGGCCCCTTTAAGCTCCAATTAAGGTCCCGGGCGATGAGGATGGGACGGGGATGTTGTCGGATTCGAGGCTTGCGTTGTCTCACTGGCAGCGATTAAGATTCGGCGTCCCTTTACTCTATTTGCACAGAAGATTCACGGGTGTTACCATACGACGTTGTTTTTTTCGCTGTCTGTATGGTAACGGTCCCGTCGAGTCTCGTCCCTCTCGTCGGCGTTCCGCATGAAACTACCGGCCTTCGGGCGCCGGGGAACGCAGGTCAGGCGGCGGTGGCAGCGGAGCATTCCGATAATACCGCATTCCGGGAATAATATTGCCGTTCGCGTACATGCCCTGCTCATAGGCAATATCGTACCGGCGCTGCGCCTCATATCCATAATACCGGCCCGAGTCCGAGCCTACGGCGGCCCCGAAGAGAGCCCCGCCTGCGGCGCCTAACGCCGTGCTTGTTCCGCGGCCGGACAGGGAGCCCAAGCCTGCTCCGAGAACTCCCCCGATCACAGCGCCAGCAGCAGTATTATTATTGATCGTGTCCTGGGGAGAGATGCCTATCTGCTGCTGCGCATACTGCCGGCAGGTCGCGTCCTCCCTCTGGAACAGATCAAAGGGCTTGCCCGGCGCCGGCATCACCACGACGCTGGGGCCGGCCGGGATCGTGGCACAACCGGCCGCGAACAGGAGAACAAGAGAAAACAGCATATTCCTATTCCGCTTCAACATGGCCATCACTCCCCTCTCTTCTGCGGCGAAGGAATCACCTTCTGCCAGCCGCCGGGGCATTGTTTCACGTAGGGATAATATGCCTTGGCATCCGGGCAGAAATACCAGTAATAGGGCTGCTCCTGCGCCGGCGGCGCCGGTTGGTTATAGTCGTAAGCCGGGGCCGGCTGCTGCATGACCGGCGGCCCGTAGCCGTAATAGTACGGGTAATAGTAGGAATAGTACGACGGACCCCACCACGGTCCCCAGACCGGTCCGATCCAGATGCCGGCTCTGACCCCGCCGTGCGCATACACGGGCGCTACGCCCGCGACAAGCAACGCTGCAACGGCCGCAAACAAAAATATCAGAATTTTCTTTTTCATGATAATTCTCCTTCCAGCTCAGAGAACATCAGCCTCTATCTATTATTTAGACAACGCCGGCGAGCAATGGTTTAGCGACACGGGAGGCAGGGCGAAGGAAGAAGGATCAACGCGAAGGTGTTTTCCAGGGTCTTTGCAATCCGAGATTGTTCCCACAGGGGCAGAGAAAGCTTCACCCTATCCCGGTCAATATCTGATCATATTATACCTCTCGCCCGTCACGTTTTGTATTCCTGGAGCGGGGCCCAATACTTTAATATGAGCGACTCCCAAACTGCAAATGCTCTGGAGCCCCGTAGATTCAGACTAAAACTAAAAACTGCTTCACAGCTGCTTGACGGTGTCCTTTAAACGGGTGATTCTAAGATTCGTATGGCCCCAGGATGGTCCCCCTGATGGTATTCCCTCTGACGCTCAGCGCTTCGCCGGAGGCCGGGACATATCTCTGACAAGCAACTTCTCTAAAACGTAGCCGGTCAGGCCTTGCACGGTAACACTGCACCAACCCTCAGCGCAATGGTTTACGCGGACCCGTACGTTCGCTTCTAATGAGGCGGTAGCACGAGCCGTTGGTTTGGGTTCGGCTCGAAGCAGAATTTTATCCTTTGTATATGCCGTCTTCCTGGCCGGAGCAGCTTGTATTGCAGCGGTAGGGATT
>OFHG01000871.1_pt1 | contig 11404 bp, 9 predicted proteins | sample 1521931 | NCBI WGS metagenome assembly OFHG01 (sample SAMEA2468438, study PRJEB22500) | soil metagenome | biome: Glassland; feature: Farmland; material: Clay | place: Australia | collected 2013-01-31 | depth 0.55 m
CGCGGAGATGGGGATCGTGCCGCACCGCCACCAGGGCGGGCATGTAGAGGGCGCGGCGGAGGTGCCGGTTGCCGGCCTTGGAGATGCGCGGTTTCTTTTCGACCGAGGAGCCGGAGGAGTGCATCCTCGAGGCGTGGTTCCGGCTCTCCCGCGAGGAGGGCGTACGGGCACTCGACGCACTGCGCGATGGCGTGGAACGGGCCATCGAGGCGCTGGGCGCGCACGGCACGCGCGTGACGCGGCAATCGGCGCTCTATGAGACCGAACCGGTGGACGTCCGCGGCGGAGGCTGGTTTCTGAACTGCGTGGTCGAGGCGGAAACGGATCTGATGCCGCGGCAATTGATGCAGGCGCTGCTCGCGATCGAGCGGTCGCTCGGGCGGAGCCGTCGGCCCGTTTCTGAGGAATCGTCAGAGGGCCTGAAAGAGCCGCGGACGATTGACATGGACATTCTGCTGTTCGGGTCGAGCGCCGGGCTGACCACGCTCACCTTGCCGGGAACGTCGGCCTCGCCGTCGGCCGCCAGGATCGTGGCAGGATCGCCGACTTTCAACTGCGCCGCCTGCTGCGGCGAGATGTAGGAGCGGGCGATGACGTGCGCCAGATCCATCACCGTCATCAGCGGCGTGCCGGCGGCGGCCATCTGGCCCTCGTAGAGCGGGCGGTCGGTGACGACGCCGGTGATCGGGCTGCGAATCTGGGAATATTGCAGGTTGGCGAGGGCGGCGAGGTAGTGGCCCTTGGCCGAGGCGAGCTGTCCTTGGGCCGCTCGGAGCGATTCCTTCTGCCCGACGGCCTCCAGCTTTTTCAGGTGCGTGGCGGCCAGCGCGTACTGATTGCGCGCCTGCGTATATGCCACGTGCGATTCGTCCACCAGGTTGCGCGCCATGGCCCCGGACTTGTAGAGCTTCAGCCGGCTTTCGTAGACCAGTTGCTGCGCCTCCATCGCCTGGCGCGTAGCCACGACGGCCAGTCTGGCCGTCTGGATCTCCTGCGGCAGGCTCACCTCGGTGCTGGTGGCGTAGGCGGCCTGCGCCTGCTCGTAGGCGCCCTTGGCCTCGTCGGCGGCCGCGGCCAGGTCCTTGTTTTCGAGCTGGGCGACCAACTGGCCCGCGCGCACAGGGCTGCCGCGGTTCACATAGAATTTTTCAATAGGCGCGCTGATCTTCGGGACGATCGTGGCTTCGTTGCGTGCGTAGAGCACCGCGTCGGCCGAGATCACGTCCTGAATCGTCTTCCGCGCGACGGCGGCGGACTGGACGTCGACGACCGGCTGGGCTTCGGCCGGCGGCTTGCCCGAGCAGCCGATCCAGGTGAGGCTCGCCGCGAGGGCGAGCGCGAGGGGAAGTGTTGTGCGGCGAACGTCCGGGCGCGACACGCTCAGAAGCTCCCCGTCAGCATCTGGAGCGCGGCGAGGGCGTCGCGATAGCGCGCTGCCCCGGCGGCATTATCGTTGCGCGCCTGTTCGAGCGAATTCTCCGCGTCCAGCACCTGCAACACCTGCGTTTCTCCCGCCTCGTATTGCATCGTCACCAGCTCCAGATTTCGCGCCGCCAGATCCGCCGAACGGCGCAGGTTACCGAGCTCGTTCCACGCCACCGCCGCCTCATTATAGGAGTTGTAGAGCGAGTTCAACATCTGCCGCTGCGCGTAACTCAGATTGAGGCGCGCCAGCTGTTTCTGGTCCTCGGCGATGTGGAGATTGCTGCGTAGCGTGCCCCAGTCCCACACCGGCAGGCTCAGCGAATAGGTAACGAAGTACCCCAGGTTCGGCTGCATTACCTTGGGCGCCGTGAGGTTGACGCTGTGCAGCGCGTATGCGTTTGCCTCGATGCCGTAGTCGAATTCGATCCCCAGTGACGGGAAGAAAGCCGATTTCGCCATCGCCACATCCGCGCCCGAGGCATTGTAGATGGCCAGCGCCGCGCGCAGGTCCGGGTTCCGGTCCTTCGCCATGCCCTCGGCCTGCTGGAAGCTCGGTATCGGCGGCGGCGTATCGAGATCGTCGACGACGGTGAAATTCTCGTTGAAGTTGGGGAAGAGCAGCACGGAGAGGTTCAGCCGCGCGCTCGACATCGCCAGCCGCGCGTCGTCCAGCGCGCGCTGCTTCTGATTCACCTCGAGCTGGAAGCGGATTACGTCGGCGTGCGCCGACTCGCCGCCCTTCTCGAGCGCCTCGGTGATCTGGAGGAAATGCGTGGAGTCTTTGAGGCCCTGCTGCGCGATGGCGTAGTTGCGCTCGGCGACGAGCAGCGCGTAGTAGTCCCGCGTCACGGTCACGTTCAGGCCGCGCAGCGCCACTTCCTGCTCGGCGTCGGCCACCGCTTTCATGTAGGCGGCCTTGCGCGGCCCGGCGTCGATGAAAAAGCTGCCCGGCATGTTCTGGCGCATGACGCCCCAGGCGCGATAGACGTGGACGCCGTCATTGGTGACGTAGCGGCCGACCGGGGAGATGCCGTTGCCTTGCGTGTTCAGGTACTGCATCAGGTAGCTGAACTGCGGCTTCATCGCCGCGCTGGCTTGCACCTGGCCCTCGTGCGCCAGCTTCACCGCCGTCACCGCCGTCTGGAAATCGGGGCTGTTCTTCTCGGCCCGGGTGAGCGCATCGGAAAGGCTCAGGGTGAGCGGCGGCCCGGCGCTCGTCGATGGCGGCACGGCCATCGGAATGGTCGCCGTCACCGCGCCTTTCTGCGCCGGCTGTTGCTTCGGCATCGTTTGCGCGCCGGCCGGGCAGATGCACAGGCAAAGCGCCGCCGCCGCACCGGCTACGAGAGCCGCGCCGCGCGCCGTCCGGCGAGCGCCATCGCGGGGCCGCCTGAGGTTCAGCATTGCCGGCATCTTTTCACTCATCATCATTCCATCTCCGGAACTGCGAAGGGTGATGCTCGGATCGGCGGCGAGTTTCGGGGCCCAAAGCGAATTGTCATGCTGAACGAAAACCTGCCCCGATCCATTGAGGCGAAGGATCGCGCCGCTACGTGTGCGCGCGTTCCTGCGTCACAAACGGCGCGCTTATGCCGCTCCGGGCCGCCTGATTGTAGTTCCGGGTTCAGTCTAGGCGCGAAGGCAATCTTGCGCATGAAACCAGAATTAATTTTTGTTCAGGTTGGTCTCGGGCGGCACGGCCGGCAGCCGGACGGTGAAGCGCGTGCCGGCGCCGGGCCGGCTGGAGCATTCGATCGTGCCGCCGCAGGCGCCGACGATCGCCTGGGCAATCGCCAGGCCCAGGCCGCCGCTCTGCGCCTCGTCGGCTCCGGCGCGATAGAAGCGCTCGAAGATGTGGGGCAGGTGATCGGGAGCGATGCCGGCGCCTTCGTCGGAAAATTCGACTTGCGGGCCGAGGCCGTTGCGCGACTCGAGCGAGACGCGGACGCGCGTGCCGGGCGGGGAATATTTCACCGCGTTGTCGAGGAACGAGAGGAAGAGCTGGCGCAGCCAGGTTTCATCGCCCTGGTAGGGCATCTCGCTGGCGAGCGAGCGCTCGATGCGGATGTCCTTCGATCGGGCGCGCGATTCGGCCAGCGCGCAGGCCTCTTCCAGCACTTCGTTCAGGTAGAGCGGCTCGCGCGCCAGGCGCAACTGGCCGGCGTCGGCCAGTGTCAGCGTGAAGAGCCCTTCGACGATCCGGCTCAGCTTGCCCAGTTCGTCCTGAATCACTTCGAGCGCGCGCCGGTATTCCTCCTCGGTGCGCGGCTCGCCCAGCACCAGCTCCGTTTCCCCGCGCAGCACGGCGAGCGGCGTGCGCAGCTCGTGCGAAGCGTCGGAGACGAACTGCCGCAGCTGCGCCACCGCCATCCCCATCTGCACCCACAGCCGGTCGAACGCCGCGCCCAACTGGCCGATTTCGTCGGGGCGGCCGGTGACGCCGGCGGGCAGCGGATCGCCGGTCAGCGCGCCGCCCTGCGTTTCGAGGCGCCGGGCGAGCAGGGAAGCGTGCTCGGTGAGCGCGGCGATGGGCCGCAGGCTGCGGCCGACGTACCAGGTGGAGACGAGCGCCATCACCGCCAGGCTGAGCATCAGCAGAGCGCCCAGGCCGTGGCGCAGCTCCGCCAGCGTGCGTTCGCGCCCTACTACCGGCATCGCCAGGAACAGGATCGCCGGCGTCTTGCCGATCGCGACCGGCTGGGCCACCATCCGCAGCCGTCCGTAAGGCGAATCGCCGATGTCGAACAGCACCAGGCCATGAATCCCGAGCGCCCCCGGGGGCAGGCGGAGCGCGCCCGGGGCCAGATTCAGCGAGCGGGCGAGCACGCGGCCGTCGCGGCCGGTGACTTCGAAATACTCATCGGAGAGATTGAGCTGGGCGACGTCGTCGGCATCACCGTCGCTCGAGATGTCGGCGGCGACGGGCGCGGCCGCCTCCACCGCGCGCTGATCGAATTCCGCGTGCGTCTTGCGGGCGAGCCAGGCGTAGAGCGTGATGAACGATCCTGCCAGCAGCACGCCGACGACGGCGCAGAAGAGCAGCATCATGCGGGAGCGCAGGCCGAGGGGACGCTTCACGATCCGAGCCCCAGGCGGTAGCCGATGCCGCGAACGGTGTGGAGCAGCTTGACGCCGTGGCGGTGGTCGACTTTCTGGCGCAGGCGGTTCATGTAGACCTCGACGAGGTTGCTGCCGCTGTCGAAGGTGGAATCCCAGACGTGCTCGATGATCTCGCTGCGGCCCACCGTCTCGGGCGCGCGCAGCATCAGGAATTCGAGCAGGGCAAACTCCTTCTGCGTGAGCGGCACCTCATGCTCGGCGCGCTCCACGGTGCGCCGCCGCCGGTCGAGCACGAGATCGGCGAAGCGCAGCACGACGCCGCGTTTCAGGCCACGCCGGCCGAGCGCGCGGATGCGCGCATGCAGCTCGGCGAGGGCGAAGGGCTTTACCAGGTAATCGTCGGCGCCGGCGTCGAGCCCGCGCACGCGCTCGTCCACCAGGCCCCGCGCCGTGAGCATCAGGATCGGCGTCTCGACGCCGTCCTCGCGCATGCGGCGGCACACGTCCAGGCCATCCATGTCCGGCAGGCGCAGGTCGAGCAGGATCATGTCGTACTCGGCCGCGCGCGCCGCTTCGAGCGCTTGGCGGCCCGTCGAGGCCACGTCCACGGCGCACGCCTTCTCGCGCAGGCTCCGCGCCACGAAGCTCGCCACTTTCCGCTCGTCTTCGACTACCAGCACGCGCATCGCGTTTGCCGATTCACTCAACCCTGGGCTCAACCCACAATGGACTCGCCCCCCGCCGCCCCGTTTCCCCTCGTCGCTTCCGGATCGCAAGGGCACGTGCAACGTGCCCCTACCACATCGGGAAGGGCCGGACTCACAGCTTCAAGGACAAGAGGCTGTGTGCGGAGGGAAAAAGAGCACAGGCAAGAGTGCCTGTGCTACCAAAACCCGAAAACTCTATCGTGCGCCCGGCGGCACAGCCAAAACTGAAAGCTTCCGGCGCGGTTTTGCATTCGAGAGAAAATTCGAGTTGCGGGCTCGGCTGGGGTAAAGGCGCGCAGCCATGAGTGGCTGCGCTACCGGGGGCCGCGCGAGCCGAGAGTAAGAGTCACATTGAATACTGATAACTGAGAACTGAATACTGATTGCTGAACGCTGAACGCTCGCTCTACTGCGGTGCGCCGGCGGCGTGTGCCGCTTTCTCCAGCAGCGTGAGGATTTCGCGGCAGCGCGGCGATGCGGGCGAGCAGACTCGGCGGTAACGGGCGACGATGCCCTGCCACCAGGCGGCGTCCACGTCCCAGGTGATGCCGTCGCTCAGATTCCAGTACTTGCCGAGCACCGGCCAGTTGCGAATCAGCGCGTCGGAGTGGTCGGTGAGGTAGTGCTCCAGCTGGTCGGCGGCGTCGTCGGCCCAGGCGCCGCCGGAATGGTGGAGCAGGTAGAAGTAGCGCGCCGTGGCGGCGGGGTTGCCGGCGAGCATCAAACGGAAAATTTCTTCGGTAACGCTGTACACGGGCGAGGAGGCGAGCCCGGACTCGCTCTGATTGCCAGAAGCCGCCTGGCGGAGATCGACGAGCGCGGCGGCGGCCTCGGGCGTTTCGGGCAGGGTGGCGAGGAAGCCGGCGGGGTCCTTGCGGTCCGAAAGGCGGTAGCGGACGAGCGCGCAGAAAATCCCTGCTTCCGGGTCTTCGCGCGCGGCGTCGCAACTGGAATCGATCGCGCCGAGCTGCTTCTTTTCGTAGGCTTCGCTCAGGGCGAGGACGAAGCGCTGGTATTGCGCGTCGATCGCCTGGATGCCTTCGTAGGCCGCGGACGAGCTGCCACCACTCGCGTCGAATTCATGCTGCAACGCCTGCCGTTTCTGCCAGAGGCCGGGAGCCAGATGGGCGGCGGGCGGGGCGGGCGGCGCGACGCGCGTTTCCGGAGCGGGCGCCTGCGCCGCGCCCAGCGCGGGCAGCACGAGCAGCAAGAGGAGCGCGCGAGTCATCCTCATCATTGTAGTGCACGGCGGAATGACGACGGGGATGGAGAGGGTTGGGTGTGCTCGTCGGAGGCGACGGGCTTATAGGGCGGGTTTCGAAACCGCCCTGCACCTCGACAGTGCATCTTCGTGGGTTACTTTGTCTTAACGCGTTCGGGGTCCTTTGCCCAGGGCAAAATGGGGGGACCGTGATTGGGAAGTGGATAGAGTGGTGGCGGGGCGGGGGACAAGCGCGCGGGCAAGAGTGCCCGCGCCACTGGAGGCGCGCGAGGCTTATTGCCGACAGCCCTTATTCCATCTGGCGCACAGCCACTGGCTCTTCCGTTTTGCGGATGTGGATGTCGCGTTGCGGGAAGGGAATTTCTATGCCGTTTTCCTTCATGGCCTGGAATACGGCGAAATTCAGCGAACTGCGGAAGCCGCCGGCCTGCATCACCGTGCCGGGGAACCAGACGAACAGCTCGAAATTCAGCGAGCTGTCGCCAAATTCCTGAAAGAGCACGGCGGGCGCGGGATCCGTCAGCGCTTGCGGATTGGCGCGCGCGACGTCGAGCAGCAGCGAGCGGACTTTCTCCGGGTCGCTGCCGTAGCCCACGCCGATTTTCACTTTCACCAGGACGCGCGGCTCGCCCGCGCCCCAGTTCGTCACGCGGCCGGAGACGAATTCGGAATTGGGGACGATGATCACGGCGTTCGTGCCCGTGTGCACCCATGTGCTGCGCGCTCCGATGCGAACCACCGGGCCGAGCAGACCGCCAACCTCGACGATCTGGCCCACGCGGATCGGCTGCTCGACCAGCAGGATCAGCCCGGAGATGAAATTGTTCGCCACGTTCTGCAGGCCGAAGCCGATGCCGACGCCGAGCGCGCCGCCGACAACGAGCAGGCTGCTCAGGTCGATGCCCGACGTCTGCAAGCCGATAATCAGGCCGACGGAAAACACGAAATATTGGGTCCAGCGGGCGAGCACGTCCTGCTGGCCGCTTTCCATCGACGTGCGCGGCAGCACGCGCTTGAGCAGGAAGCGGCGCGTCGCGCCCGCCAGCGCGCCGACAATCAGCAGATAGATGAGCGCCTTGACGAGGAACCAGGGCGTGATGGCGAGCGCGCCAACGTGGAAGAGCGGCCGCGCCATGAACCGCTCGATGTCGCGCGGCAACCAGAAAATCAGTTCGCCCTGGCCGAAGCCGGCCACGGCGGAGATGGCCGCGAAGCCCCGGTTCGTGTCAGCCAGTCGCATCGCGTTCCCTCCCGCCGTCGCGTTCGGCAATCGTAGCGTCGACCGTGCCGGAGACGATTTGGTGAACCTTGTCGCGCAGGCTCCCGATGTCCTGTTTCGTGAGCCCTTTCGTTTTGATCGGCTCGCCGAGGTAAACGACGATCTTGCCGGGATAGATCATCCAGTGTCCTTTCCGGTTGAAATCGAACGAACCGGTGATCGCCACAGGCACCACAGGATAGCCGAACTGCACCGCCATGCGGAATGCGCCGTCCTTGAATGGGCCCACGTGTCCGTCGAGCGTCCGGCCGCCCTCGGGAAAGACGACCAGGCTGACGCCGTCGTCGAGCGCGGCGCGCGTGCGGCGGTAGAGTTCCTTGGTTTGCGAAGCGGTGGGGTTCTTGCGCACGGGGATGTTGCCGAAGCGCCGCATCATCCAGCCGTAGGCGGGAATGCGGAAATGGGATTCGAGTTCGAGGCCGCGCAGGAACTGCGGAATGGCGGAATAGACGACGAACGCGTCGAAAATATTCACGTGATTCGCGATGAAGAGGCAGGTGCGATGAGGATCGAAGCCCGGCGCGCGCCGCACCTCGAATTTCACGCCGGCGACGCGCAGCACGTTGCGGAACAGCGTGCGCTGCGGCCAGTCGTTGCGCCGCGGATCGACGAAGATTCCAAGCACCACCAGCAGCGGGCACAGCGTGAAGAAATGCACCCCGCTCAGCAGCCAGAGCGTCGCCGCGCGCAAGCCGAGCCAGGTCCGATTCACACGACCACCGAAAGCGCCCCCGCCAGCACGTCCATGCGGCGGCATTCGAGATGCAGGCTCTCGCCGTCCACCATCACGTTCACCGGGCCCGCACTCTCGAATTCGATCCGCCGCGCCGCGCGCCTCGACGCCAGCCGGTGCCGGATGTGAGCGCCGGAGTAAAGTCCCGGAAGATTCCATAGGAGTCCCAGCCGCCCAATCGGCGCCCAGCGCACCAGCTCGATCTGCCCATCGCCAGGATCGGCCTCGGGAGCGATCATCATTGTACCGCCGGTGAATTTACTGTTGTTGAAACTGAGGAAGAGGCAGTCGCGGCAATCGAATTCCGGATCGTCGTCGGCGCGCAGCGGAAACGATTGCGGATGCAGGCGCGCCAGAGTGACGACCACGCTGGCGAGATAGCCGAACTGGCCGCCGTGGCGGAAATGGCGGTTGCGGAAATCGGCGACGTCGGCGGCGAAACCCAGGCTGAGCAGGTTGATGAAGTGGATCATGCCGCCCGCGTGCTCCAGACGCAGCACGTCGCAGGGGCGCGTGTGGCCCAGGCGCAGCGCTTCGAGCGTGTGCTCGGTGGGCCGGTCGGTGAAATCGCGGAGGAAGGAATTGCCGGTGCCGAGCGGCAGAAAGCCGAGCGTTGGCGGCGGGCCGGATTCGGCTCCGGGGAAAAGGCCGTTGATCACTTCGTAGGCCGTGCCATCGCCGCCGACGGAAAGAAAACGCCGGCGCCCCGCCTGCCAGGCCTCGCGGACGACCTCGTAGGCGTGGCTGGGGCGTGCGCTTTCGGACACGTCGAAGGCGACGCCGGCCTTGCGCAGCCGGTCGAGCGCTTCCGGGACGAGCTTTCGGCAGCGGCCGTTGCCCGCGGCGGGATTCACGATCGCAAGAAAATCCGCGGCGCTCACAGCTCGATCACCGCGCTCCGCTCGACGCGCTCGGCGATCTGGCGCGCCAGCTCCGGCCGCTTGATCTTCAGCGACGCGGTTCGCGGGAAATCGCTTTCCCAAACGAGCAGGCCGGAGACGCGCTTGAAATCGGACAGGCGCCGGTTGCGCGCAAGGATTTCGTCGCGCAGGCCGTCCGGCCCGGCGGCGTCGCCATCGGGCCGCAGGACGAGAACCAGCGATTCGCTCCCGCCGAGCGAGCGGGCGGGCCACAGGTAGTTGGCGGCGAAGATGCAGAATTCTTTCGCCGGCAAATCCTCGAAGGCGCGCTCGATGTCCTCGGGATAAACGTTCTTGCCACCCTCGGTGACGATCATGTTTTTCTTGCGGCCCACCAGATGCAGATGGCCTTCCGGGTCGAGCCAGCCGAGATCGCCCGTGCGCAGCCAGCCGTCGACGATCGTTTCCGCCGTCAGCTCGGGATCGTCGAGATAACCGGCCATCACCGTTTTCCCGCGCACTTCCACTTCGCCGACGCCGTCCGCTCCGGCATTCACGATGCGGACTTCGACGCCCGGCAGCGGCTTGCCGACGGTATCGGCGCGGAAGGGCTTCAGATCGTTGACGGTGATCGCGGTCGAGGCTTCGGTGAGGCCGTAGCCATTGGCGACGGGGATGCCGAGATCGTAGAAGAATTGCAGCGTCGCGGGCTCGGTGAACGCGCCGCCGACGATGAGTGCGAGCAGCTTGCCGCCGAACACCCGGTGCACTTGCGGCAGCAGCAGCCGGCTGAGGCGCGGATGCGGACGCCGGCGCGTGAGCGCGCGATTGAGCGCGACAATTCCGTCGAGGGCGCGGCGCCGCGCCGGCGGCAATTCATCGAAGCGGGCGCGCAGCGAGCGCTCCACGTTTTTCAGCACGAGCGGCACCACGCTTGCGTAGGTGATCTGGAACCGCTGAAAAGCCTCGCGGATGTATTCCGGCCGCAGCGTGCGCAGATGCACCACCGCCGCGCCGCAAACGAACGGGCCGATGAAGCCGACCATGAAATCGATCGCGTGGTTCGTCGGCAGAATGCTCAGGTAGCGCACGCCGGGCCAGAACGGATACCACGTCGTGAGGGAGCGGCACTGCTCGAGATAATTCTCGTGCGTCAGGATGCAGCCCTTGGGCCTGCCGCCGGTGCCGGAGGAATAGACGATTCCGGCCCAGTCCTGCCGCGTGCGCGGGACGAAAGCCGGCTCCCTTGTCGGCAGGCAAAGCTCCCAGCGGCGAGCTGCGCCGATGTCGGCGCCTTCGGGCGCTTCGGTGACGAACACGGCGCGGAGATGGAGGCGGGCGAAACCCGGAGCGCGCTGGAGCATGCGCCAGAGGTGATATTCGACGAAGAGAATTTCGGCCTTCGAATGCGCGAGCAGCTCGGCGTGCTCCTGCGCGCCGAGTTTGTAATCGAGCGGCACGAACACGCCGCCGCGATACAGAATCGCGTAGGCGGCGATCAGCCATTTCGACTGGTTCGACATCAGGATCGCGGCGCGGCTGCCGGCGCCGAAATGCGAGTCCTCGAGGGCGAGGGCCACCGGCATCGCCTGCGGGCGGAATTGCTTGTAGGTGAGGCGGTGATTCTCGTGGTCGCGGTCGGCTTCGATCAGGCAGACGTGATCGGAGAAGCGGTCGAGCGCATCGCGCAGGGCCGCGCCGAGCGAATCGTAGTGGCGGAGATCAAGCATCGTCGGTGAAACGGGGGTAACGGCGCATCAGGCGGCGAGGCCCGCGCGTTCGCAGAGGATCATCCCACCCGGGCCTGAATCCGCTCGGCCAGCGTGCGGAAATCGCTGACGCCCGCGAGTTCGTAATCGGGCAGCTCGATCGAGAAATGGCGCTCGAGCCCGGTGAGCAGATCGAGCGCCTGGAGGCTGTCGATCCCGAGCTTCTTGAAAAAATCGTCGTCGGGAGATAGCTCGGCACGCGGCACGCGAAATTTCTGCGCCGCGAGGTCGAGGATTTCCGCGATGATCTCATCCAGGTTTCTGGCCGGCATTGTCGTCGGTCCATTGTAGCCGAAAAAACGTGCTCTGCCCCAGTAGCACAGGCACTCGCCCCGACCAAACATTGTCA
>OFHG01000872.1_pt1 | contig 11402 bp, 7 predicted proteins | sample 1521931 | NCBI WGS metagenome assembly OFHG01 (sample SAMEA2468438, study PRJEB22500) | soil metagenome | biome: Glassland; feature: Farmland; material: Clay | place: Australia | collected 2013-01-31 | depth 0.55 m
ATTAGTTATCAGTGTGTGGTTTGCCCTTTTATCGGGGATTATTGAAGGCCTCATGTTTCTTATCTTTCAGCAATTTGGCCGGATTATGGCTGTGTCACCGGAGATTATGTGGGTCTCTCCCCTGGCCAATATGTTCCTCTTCGGATTCATTGGAATTGGTCTGGTTCTTATTGCAAAATTTTTCCCGAGGCTTCCGGTTACTAGCATTTCCATTTTTTTATTTACACTGCTTTCCATAATGGATTGGCTAATCATAGCATTTATGGAACGATTCGAGCCATATGCAATAGTAATTTTTTCAATTGGGATCTCGGTAGTTTTATTTCGCTGGTACCAAAAACGTGAATTAAAGGTTCAAGTTTTCTTGCGTCGGACCCTACCCTGGTTTGCGCTGTTGGTTCTCGTATTATTGGTGGTGATTCAAGGTGGGACCTGGTTGATTGAAAAAATTGCTCTTGGTTCTGCGGTACATACTCCGCAGATCGCCTTTTCACACACAAATGGGTTTTATTTGTTGTTTGATCGCACCTTAGGTTGGCTTAGCCTTCCGGTCGCTCTGGCCTTCAGCAAGCTGCCTGTTGAAAAGAAAAAACGAGCTCAAGTCGAAAACACCGTTTCTCGCAGAGATTTCCTGGCTACAATGGGTTTCACGCTTGGAGGATTAGTAGTCGGTGCCAGTGGGCTTGATAAGCTGGTGGATAAGAGCAATCTGGCTTCGCTGCATATATCCTCGAATAGAGCCCCAAACGTTATTTTAATTGTCGTGGACACCTTGCGGGCGGATCACCTCTCCGTATACGGATATCCTCGTACTACAAGCCCCAATATTGACCGTCTCGCCAGCCGAGGGATCTTGTTCAAGAATGCAATCGCACCATCAGTGGACAGCTTACCTTCTCATGCATCCATCTTCTCAGGACTTTATCCCCACTCCCACGGCACGGAATGGAACACACCATTAGCTTACCGTAATGGGTCTTACCCAACCTTAGCTGGAGTCCTTCGTTCGAATGGATATGTTACTGCAGGCTTTTCAGCCAATTTATTCTGGGTGACCAGTGCCTATGGGTTTAACCGTGGGTTTATTCATTTTGAAGATTACTTTCGTTCCATAGACGACATGTTCTTCCGAACCCTTTATGGGAGGCTGATCCAAAAATATTTTCTGCAACATTTGGGTTTTGAAGATATTCCAGCCCGCAGGCACGCAGCTGATATCAATCGTTCTGTCTTTAACTGGTTTGACAGCGTACAGAAAGAACCTTATTTTTTATTCATCAATTATATAGATGTACATGACCCCTACTTACCTCCAGAGCCTTATCGAGGAGAATTTTCGAAATCCGTTAATAATCCAGGTGGTATTCTAAATTGTAGTGTTGGACGCTGCGATCCTACCATGACCACAGCACAATTACAAACCGAAGAGCAAGCTTATGACGGGGGAATCTTCTATGTTGATGATCAAATCAATCAACTTTTAGATGGATTTCAGAAGAGGGGGCTGCTTGATAATACCTTGGTCATAATCACCTCTGACCATGGTGAAGCATTCGATGAACATGGGATGTACTTACACGATAATTGTTTGTATCGTGAAGTGACACATGTTCCGCTGATTTTAATTTGGCCCGGTCAATTGCCGGAAAACGTACAAGTAACCAGGCCGGTTTCCATTGCTGCGCTTCCATCTACCGTGATGGATCTACTGGGAGAAAATAATCGGAAGGTATTTTCAATTCAGTCCTTAAGGCCGCTATGGGAGAATGGTGAAGCCGCGTCAAATTGGCCTTATCCCCTGTCTGAAATCGCCGGAAGGCCGTGGATGCCTGAAAATTATCCCGTACATAGCGGGTGGGTGAAATCTCTGGTTGCTCCACAGTTACAGTTTATCAAGAACGAAAAATTAGCGGATGAGCTCTACAATTGGAATGCTGATATTCTTGAGAAGAAGAACCTGGCGCAGCAACCTGAAATGCAAAACGTAATTCGTGATTTCCATTCCAGGTTGAACGAAGACCTTGCGATCGTTCGGTAAGGTTTCACGGGCTATAACGACTTCAAGAATAAGGAATTGGAGTTTGGCCGCCCGAAAATGTGAGGCCGCAATTTCGCAATCCTAACAAAATTGCTAATGATTTTATAACAACAATCTAACTCGACCTTAACGTTATCACATTGTTTAATTCCTGGCGCTGTGGTAAAAAGCACTGGTCCATAAATAGATGACTAACTTTTATGGTAATCCTGGGGACTGGGCTAATATCTGGAGGAGTTAATCAATGAAATCGCTGAAGTTTGCACCGCTTATAGCCTTTCTTGGTGTATTGATTCTCGCTTGTACTGGCCTAACAACCACGGCCTCAACAACGATCACCCTGGATGCAGGAAAAACTTACCAAAAGATTACCGGTTGGGAAGCAGTGGCGCAGATCGGACAAACGGATTTTCCTGATAGTCAGGTCCAATTATGGAAAAATCAGGTGGACGAATTGGCAGTCAACGATTTGGGGATCAACCGTTTACGACTTCCCATCCGCAGCGGCGCTGAGAATCCGGTGGATTATTTCAGTCAATATATGAACGGATCAATTGGCAGAGACGTATGGAAGCAGCACTGGTATGAAATTATAAATGATAATTCTGATCCGAACCTCATCGACCCAAATCGATTTCAGTTTTCTGAACTAGATTTGGAAATCGATGATATTGTTTTGCCTATGAGACGGCTTCTAGAAGCTAAAGGAGAACATTTATTTTTAAACGTTACTTACGTAGATTTTAGTACTTCTTCCGATATTCATTACAACCACCCGCAGGAATATGCTGAATTTGTTCTTGCAACTTATCAACATATGCAAAGCAAGTACGGATTTGTGCCCGACTCCTGGGAAATGATCCTGGAACCAGACAACAGTGCCTGGACCGGTACAGAAATTGGCAATGCGGTCGCAGCGACGGCTACCCGTTTGAAGGCCGCCGGTTTTACCCCGAATTTTATCCTCCCATCGACCACAAATATGGCCAACACCCTACCTTATTTTAATCAGGCGATTGACGTTCCCGGGGTTCTGCCGTTCGTCTCTGAATTGTCCTATCACCGTTATAGCGGCGTATCGGATGCAACCTTACAATCCATTGCCGATCAGGCAACTAAATTAGGGATTAATACCGCAATGCTGGAACATATTGGTAGCGGTTATCAGGACCTATATAAAGATCTGTCGATAGGAAGAAATTCCGCCTGGCAACAATTTACTTTAGCCTATCCCAACACAAATGATACTGGTGGTGCATATTATCGAATTGACCTTAGCAATCCCCAAAATCCTGTAGTAATTATGAATAGTCGTACGAAATTTTTACGACAATATTTCAAGTTTATCCGTAGCGGCGCCATGCGCATACAGGCCACCAGCGATAATGGTAGCTTACAACCTCTTGCTTTTATTAATCCAAATGGTGATTATGTTGTAGTAGTTGACGCGAACCAGGGTGGTGCAATGTCTATCAAGGGTTTGCTTCCGGCGACATACGGAATTAAATATACAACTGCTAGCCAGTATGATGTCAATCTACCGGATGTGACGATTGGAGCCGGGCAATCCCTTTCTGCCAGCATTCCGGCTGCAGGAGTGATTACCATATACGCCAAATCCGCTTCCACATCTCCAACACCCCCGCCTGCAGATTGGAATAAAATCTATATGCCATCGATCATCCGGTCAAGTTCAAATTCCACTAAACAGGCCGGCACAGGAAATATTAATCCGGTAGCGAATGGTTGTTATTCGCTATATGGCCAGCCTCAATCCACCCCCTAATCATGCCTTGAGATCTCATTAATTCCAACCGTAAGCATCTTTTTTTTGGCAGTCAATGGCCGTCGGCCTATGATGGCCATTGGCGACTCAAGTAAATGGGGGCGGAAGAATTTTATCCCTGATCGAAATTTGTATATCAATGTTGCTTAATGATCTGATCCTTCGAATTATTAATGGGCTGAAAAAGCCGCCGGTTTCTCAACCGGCCGCATCCGGTTTAAACCGTCGCGTGTTTCGTTACATTGCCTGGTTATTTGGAATTGGCATCATCATTTGGGCCGTCACGGCCCCATATTTTCGGGCACAGGATGGGTCTTTCAAAGGCTTGGTTTGCTTGCCTCTCTCGATTGGGATTGGCCTGCTGATCATCGGATGGGGGATCATTGGTAAGCAGAGATATTTTTCATTTTGGGTCGCCCTGGGTCTCATTGGGCAGGCGGCGTCGCTCCAATTAATCAACGCCGGCCCGACGATCCATTGGCAGCATTACCAAACGCCTTTGCAAATGATCGAGGTGGGTAATTTACCGCTATTGATCATTGTTCTGCTACAAACTACGTTTGTTGTACTGGGAATAAGAACCAGATGGAAGAAGATTGCCGCATGGTTAAGAAGTCAATTCAGGTTATGGCAGATTATCGCCGTCGCCCTGGTATTTTTCCTGGCCAGTGCGGCCGTTCAGAGGGATGTCACGTTATACATTGCCGATCTCACTTTTGCTTGTTTTGTTGAGCTGGTCAGCCTGGGGAACGTCATATTGGTGGCATGGTCGATTCCTGAGGATTCGCTCAAAATTCTGCAGAACAGGTTGGAGATCGTTTTTCATTGGTCCGAGAGTGGCGTAAAGGCAGGGAGGATTGACCGGTTCGCCTTACTTGGCGCGATTTGGGTAACCGTAATTTCGGCGCTTTTAGGTTACCTGTCCTATCAGTGGCATCCTCATATCACGGATGAAGTGGCTTATCTTTACCAGGCACGTTTTCTGGCCAATGGTTCAATTACTCTCCCGGCGCCTCCGGTGCCTCAGGCTTTCGACATCTATTTGATGGAAATCATCGGGAATCGTTGGTGGCCCGCCACTCCCCCGGGATGGCCGGCTTTGCTCGCGATTGGGGTTCGCCTGGGGGTACCCGGCCTGGTAAACCCTGTATTAGCAGGGCTCAATATTCTGCTTGTTTACCTTTTGTTGGATGAGCTTTACGATCGCCGTAGCGCTCGCCTGGCCGTTTTCCTTCTGTGTTTCTCTCCCTGGTTTGTATTTATGGGAATGAATTTTATGACCCATATGGCAACCCTAACTTTTGCTTTGATCGCTGCCGTTGCGGTAATTCAGGCCCGTAAAAGCCAAAAAGCATGGTGGGGTTTCATTGCCGGTGCGGCGGTAGGAGCGGGTAGCCTGGTCCGTCCTTTGGATGGCCTGATTGTGGCAATATGTATTGGGCGGTGGATAATTGGTATCGGGGGAAAAAGATTAAGCTTTAATGGGATCGCGTTGTTTGCTCTTGGCGCCCTTCTCGTTGGCTCAATCGTTTTCCCATACAATAACTCGATTACGGGTAATCCGCTTACTTTTCCGTTGAATGCCTATCTGGATCGTCATTTTGGCCCGGGTAGAAACAGCCTTGGTTTCGGTCCCAATAAAGGTTTTGGATGGCCGGTTCAGCCATTTACCGGGCATTCCCCTCTTGGAGCGATGATCAATTCCAATCTCAATACCTTTTCAATCGATATTGAATTATTCGGTTGGGGCATTGGTTCGCTTTTATTTGTTGCTTTATTTCTCTTTTCTGGCTCACTTTGCAAAAGCGATTTTCTGCTTATTTTCTTATGCCTTGCCAATTACATACCATACTTTTTTTATTACTATAGTGGCGGTCCGGATTTTGGTGCCAGGTACTGGTTCTTAATGCTGATTCCATTAATTGCTCTTACCATACGGGGCATTCAGCATCTGCAGAAGAAGCTCGAGACCGGGCTGCCGGCATCCCCTGTGGTAGGCACTCGGTTAATGGCGGTAGTTTTTTTGCTTTCTGCCTTCACCTTGGTGAATTATTTCCCATGGCGAGCGATTGATAAATACTATCATTACTGGGGGATGAGTCCCGATATCTTAACCCTGGCGCAACGTTACCATTTTGGCAACGGCCTGGTGTTAATCAAGGGCAACGATTCACACCCGGATTACACCTCGACTGCTATTTATAATCCATTATATTGGGATGCCGATGCGCCGATTTACGCCTGGGATCGCAGCCCGCAGGTCGAAGCTCAATTGCTAGATGCTTTTAAAGGCCGCCCAGTGTGGATTGTGGACGCTCCTTCAATAACCCAGGTTGGCTATCAGGTGGTCGCCGGACCCCTCTCGGCTAAAGACTTGATCTTGGCAGGAAATTCTTCAGATAAGAGTACCCCCTGATTTCCGTATTGTGGATAGGTTGCCGGGGAAAGTGTGAAATTGCCTGAGTATCGGAATGTAAAGGTTGTTGTTTTAGGCGCTTCGGGTTTCATCGGCAGGTGGGTGGCGCGCTTGCTTTGTGCTCGAGGTGCAAATGTAATATTATTCGTTCGAGACCGGGTAGCTGGCCAAAGGGTTTTTTCGCAGTACGGTATTTCCGGCGAGATCATCGAAGCTGATTTGCGAGATCCGCTGATCGTTCGGGATGCAATACTTAATATCCGGCCTTCGATTATTTTCAACCTGGCCGGGTACGGCGTTGATCCAGCTGAAAGAGACAAAGAGACTGCGCGCCTGGTAAATGCCCAATTGGTGAACACGATTTGCGAAGCAATGTCAGAGGTTCAAGGCACTCGCTGGTTCGGGCAAGATATCGTCCATGTGGGTTCTGCTCTGGAATATGGCGAAATCGGGGGAAATTTACATGAGGATACATTGCCGAATCCAACCACACTTTATGGCCAGACAAAGCTTGCGGGTACGAAAAACCTGGAGAATTGCTGCGAGAATTTCGGTATTAAAGGCATGACCGCCAGGCTATTTACAGTATATGGGCCCGGAGAACGCGCAGGGCGGCTTTTGCCATCCCTTTTGAAGGCGGCAAGCAATAGAAGCAGTCTGCCATTATCTGCCGGTGAGCAGAAACGAGATTTTACATATGTAGAGGATGTGGCCGCTGGTCTTCTGCACCTGGGTCTCTCGACTGTGAAGCATGGCAAAATTGTAAATTTGGCCACCGGTCGATTGACTTCAGTGCGCAATTTTGTCGAGATTGCCGCCAAAGTGCTTCAAATTCCTGCAGAAATGTTGATCTTTGGCGCACTCCCAACTCGACCGGAAGAAATGCAACATGATCCGGTGACGATTGAACGACTAAAGGAATTAACCGGTTGGTTCCCTCCGACAAATATTTCTGAGGGGATTTACAAAACCAAGGTTTTCATGAATCAACTATATGGAGGTATTCGCAATGAGCAACAAGAAAGTGGAATCGGTTTCTAATCCCCTGACAGAAACGCCGGATTTATCGCTGGTTTTACCGTGTTACAACGAAGCCGATGTGATCCGTAACACCGCTGGTCGCTTGATCAAAGCATTTCGGGAAAATGATGTCGATTTGGAATTAGTGCTCGTGGACAACGGCTCGCAAGACGAGACCGGTGAAATCATTGACCAGATGATTGCGGAAGGCCAACCGATCATCAAAGAGACGGTTAAGGTGAATGAGGGGTATGGCAATGGGATTTTGCATGGATTGAAATCATGCAAGGGGAAGTTCGTAGGTTTTATGGTTGCGGATGGTCAGGTAGATGCGCACGACGTTTACAAAATCTACGATATTGCGAATTCCGCCAAATCTCCTTACCTGGTAAAAGTGCGCCGCCGTTTCCGTATGGATGGTTTGATGCGCAAGGTTGTCTCGATCATTTACAATATGATGACCATGATCTTGTTCGGTGGCCTCGGGTCGATCGACATTAACGGTAACCCGAAGATCTTTCCCCGCCAGTATCTGGAACAAATGCAGCTTCAGTCTAAAGACTGGTTTTTGGATGCAGAGGTGATGATTAAGGCGAAGCAGTTAAAATTGAACGTTTATGAAATGAATGTGTTTGCCCAGATGCGTGAAGGGGGCAAGTCCAATGTTAAACCCAGCACGATCCGTGAATTTATCCTGAACCTGTTGAGGTTTCGCTTCAACTTAAATAAGCTTCAACCTGGTGTAACGGCACCTGCTGACGATCAAGAGACGATTTTTACGCGGGGTGTATAACAAAGTGATCCATACCAAACGTTCTACTTGCCGTGTTTGTGGGGGGAAAGATCTACGGTTATTTCTTCAACTAGGTCCTACCCCATTGGCGAATTCCTTTTTGGACTTCGAAAGTGATTTTATTGCGGAGGTTTCCTACCCTCTCGACGTCTATTTTTGCAATGATTGTTCTTTAATCCAGCTCCTTGATGTGATCGATCCCCAAGTATTATTTCGCAACTACATTTACGTCACTGGCACTTCGGATACAATTGCCGCCCATAATGTGGACTATGCCCAGGCAGTAGTCGATCTCCTGAAACCTGACCCAACCGACCTCATCGTGGAGATTGCCAGCAACGATGGCAGCCTCTTGAAATGTTTTCAAACCCATAAAGTGCGCACTTTGGGAATTGAGCCGGCGACCAATATTGCTGAAATGGCCAATGCACAAGGGATCGAAACGGTCAACCGTTTCTTTAATTTCACCGCAGCCGCTGAAATTCGTGAAAGCTACGGTTTGGCTAAAGCTGTAATTGGCAATAACGTATTGGCCCACGTTGATGAGACCCAGGATTTCCTGCTCGGTTGTAGGGAATTGATTAGCGAAGACGGCCTGGTCATCGTCGAAGTCCCATATTTACGCGAATTGTTGGAACGTCTGGAGTACGATACGATCTACCACGAACACCTTTCCTATTTTTCTGTCGGCACCTTGAAACGACTTTGTGATGAAGTTGGCTTATCCATCGTTCGTATCGATCGCGTACCCGTGCACGGAGGATCTCTAAGGTTGTACGCCGGGCGACCGGAATTCTATGGCAGCCATGCTCCTGCTATAAGCTCGTTAGTTAAGGACGAGCTCAGCCTTGGGCTCGATAGTTTTGCACGTTATCAGCAATTTGCCTCCGATGTGGGAAATAACAAGAACGCCTTGTTGGAGTTATTGGAATCTTTGCTAAGGCAAGGTAAAACCATCGCCGGTTACGGTGCTCCGGCTAAGGGTAATACTTTATTGAACTACTGTCATATTGATACGCGGCTGATTCCATACACGGTCGATAAAAGCCCCTTGAAGCTTCACAAATTCACCCCTGGCATGCACATCCCGGTATTGCCGGTTGAAACCCTGCTAGAGCGACAGCCAGATTATGTTTTGATATTAGCCTGGAATTTTGCCCAGGAAATAATGTTCCAGCAAGATGAATATTATCAGCGTGGTGGTCGCTTTATTATCCCCATTCCCACTTCGAAGGTGGTTTAAACGATGAAAGTGATTATTTTGGCTGGAGGGCGAGGGACGCGCCTTTCCGAAGAAACTACCGTTCGACCCAAACCCATGGTGGAAATCGGTGGAAAACCGATTATCTGGCACATCATGAAGATATATGCCAGCTATGGTTATAAAGATTTTCTTGTAGCTTGTGGATACAAGGGAGAAATAATCAAGGAATATTTCCACAATTACTTTATGCATAATAGTGATTATGTGATTGATTTGCGGGATGGGTCTCGAAAAATCATAAAGTCTAACGGCGATGATTGGCGAGTCGGAATGATTGATACTGGGCTGGACACGATGACCGGCGGGCGGATACTGCGGTTGCGTGATTGGCTGGGCGCAGAAACCTTTATGGTCACCTATGGCGATGGGGTAGCCGATGTCGACGTTAACTCACTTATTTCTTTTCATCATTCCCATGGGAAACTCGCTACGGTCACCGCTGTTCGCCCTCCGGCTCGTTTTGGTGGTTTGAACCTGGATGGTGATATTGTCAAGGAATTTTCAGAGAAACCTCAGGCTGGTGAAGGTTGGATCAACGGTGGTTTCTTCGTTTTTGAGCAGGGTATTTTTGATTTTCTCAGCGATGATCAAACGATTCTCGAACGCGAGCCACTTGAGAAATTAGCTGCCTGCGACCAGTTGATGGCTTATCGCCACACCGGATTTTGGCAGCCGATGGACACCTTGCGAGATAAATACTTGCTCGAAGAGCTGTGGGCAAGCGGCCGAGCCCTTTGGAAAACATGGTCATGAATTTTTGGAAGAACCGAAATGTTTTTGTTACCGGAGCTACCGGCTTGCTGGGTTCCTGGCTGGTCGAAGAGCTTCTGAACCTCGGGGCAAACGTGACCTGTTTGGTGCGTGATTGGGTGCCGCATAGCAAATTGGTCTTGGAGGGCCTTATAGAACGCACGAATGTAGCGCGCGGGGAATTGGAAGATTACAACTTGCTAGTTCGTGTTCTGAACGAGTATGAAATTGATTCTGTCTTTCACCTTGGTGCACAGACTATCGTTGGCACTTCATCACGCTCAGCATTATCTACTTTTGAAGCCAATATACGCGGGACATGGAACCTTCTGGAAGCTTGTAAGACTTGCTCGAAACTCGTTCAACGTGTGGTTGTCGCCTCTAGCGATAAGGCCTATGGCTCCCACGCACAGCTCCCGTATACCGAAGACACCCCTCTCCAAGGGCGCTTTCCATATGATGTTTCAAAATCTTGTACCGATTTGATAACTTTCTCTTATTTTTATACATATGGCACGCCTGTGGCAGTTACACGATGTGGGAATTTATTTGGTGGAGGGGACATGAATTACAACCGCCTGGTGCCTGGGACAATACGTTCTGTGCTCCAGGATGAACCTCCCGTTGTGCGAAGTGATGGCAAGTTTGTACGAGACTATTTTTATGTCCGAGATGCTGTGGGGGCTTATCTGGCGTTAGCGGAGAAGTTACCAGACGAGCAGTTTACCGGGCAGGCTTTTAACTTCGGTTATGAAAGGCCAATGTCTGTTCTGGAAATGGTCAGCCTGATTTTGAAACTTATGGACAAGGTCTCATTACAGCCAATCATCCTGAATGAGGCCAACCATGAGATTAAAAAACAGTATCTGGATTGCTCAAAAGCTCATCGGATGCTTGGATGGACACCTAATTACACGCTAGAAGAAGCCTTATTGGCCACAATGGCGTGGTACCAGCAACTTCTCATTCATTAAAGTATTTCCGGCGAGCTCTGTAGCGTAACCTCATTTAACTATTCGTCTCTTCTTTATTGGTTGGTGATAGGGGGAGACCCAATTTGTTATTTGGTCTCAATATAAGGAACCTCTTTATGTCTGTGGTTAGTAGATATTCAATTGCCGAGAATCGAAAATGGGTGCAATTATTAAGTATATCCATTTTAATTTTCGCAGCACTTGTCTACCTGTTAAATACCTATCGTCAATCCCTTATTCAATGGGATGATGCCTATATTACATTCCGTTACACTCAACACCTCGCCACTGGTAAGGGCCTGATTTGGAACATTGGAGGGGATCGCGTAGAAGGATATACCAGCTTTTTAGATGTAATTTT
>OFHG01000873.1_pt1 | contig 11395 bp, 11 predicted proteins | sample 1521931 | NCBI WGS metagenome assembly OFHG01 (sample SAMEA2468438, study PRJEB22500) | soil metagenome | biome: Glassland; feature: Farmland; material: Clay | place: Australia | collected 2013-01-31 | depth 0.55 m
CCGGTTCCGCCTCTCCCTCGTCCGCGGCACGGCGCCGCGGCGCGTCGTCGAGGCGCGGGAGCCGGACCCGATCCTGTCCGTCGTCCAGGAAGGCGCCATGGCCGCGAAGCCCGTGGACACGGAGATGTGGCTCGACAAGACGCCTGCGCTGGCGAGCCCCTTCTCCGCCCGCGCGCCGCCGAGCGGCCCGAGCGCGGACATCCGCAAGGTCGAGCTCGCCTCCAACCCGTCGGTGCCGCGGCGCGTGGACGACCTCGTTTCCGATACCGACGTGCGCGCGAGCGAGGCCGTGACCGACCTGTACGCGCACGACGTGACGCAGAGCGCGATCACGCGCATCTTCAGCGTCGGCCTGCTCGGAACGAAGGAGCGCCGCCGGCTCGTCCCGACGGAGTGGTCCATCACCGCGGTGGACGACATCCTGGGGCGCGCGCTCCTCGACCGCGTGCGCGACTCCCCGTGGATCTCGGACTACGAGGTAACCAGCGCCACCGGCCTCGCGACCTATCGCACGGCCCCCCTGTCCCCCCAGCCCCTCACGTGCGACGGCAGTGAGGCGTGGAGCCTGCACTGGACCCCCACCCCGCTCCAGGCCCACTGTTCCCCCTGGGGCCGGACGACGTACCCGGACGCGATCGGCGGGGCGTACCACGCGACGAAGAACCCCGTGCTCGAGCACCTGGAGCGCCGCGGGCGGCAGGCCGGCGCCATCGTCTTCATGGAGGTCTACGACGACTGGATCCCCCTGGGCGTCTTCCGGTACCGCGAGCTCGCGCGGGCCGCGCTCGCGAAGCCCGCCGCGAGGTTCGCGACCCTGGACGAGGCGGAGGCCGAGGTCGGCCGGCGCATGCAGCTGCCCCTGGAGAACTGGTGGCGGGCGAGCGTGCTGCGCGCGTACCTCCACGGCCAGCGGCGGATCACGGACTACGCGGCGGTGGTGTGACGTGGCCCGGGTCCGGATCGCCACGCTGGACCGCCTGTCGGCGGCGGACTTGGAGCGGCTGGCGGGCGGCTACGAGTCGGACGCGCGGTACGACGTGACCGTCTCCGAGGGCCGCGAGGGGGCCATGTTCCGGCTGACCCGGGAGAGGCTGCGGACCCCCTTCGTGAAGCGCTTCGTCCAGCCGCCGGAGGAGCTGCGCCGCTACCGCAGGCTGCTCCGGCTGGGATGGTCCCTGGGCGCCTACGACGGCCGGAGGCCCGTGGGCCTCGCGGTGGTCGAGCCTCGGGCCTGGCACAAGAGCGTCTGGGTCCAGGAGCTGGGGGTGGCCGCCTCGCACCGGCGGCGAGGCATCGGCCGGCGCCTGATTGCGGAGATCTCCCGCCGCGCGGGGGAGGCGGGCTACCGCGTCATCGTGTGCGAGACGCAGACGACGAACGCCCGCGCGATCGACTTCTACCGGGCCGTGGGCTTCCGGCTCGAGGGCGTGGACGTCTCCTACTACTCGAACGAGGATCTCGAGCGCGGCGAGGTGGCCCTCTTCATGAAGAAACGGATCCGGGGGAAGGCCACCCGAGCCCGGCCGGGGCGGCGCCGGCGTGCCTCCAGGTAGAGGTATGCGCGGCCGCGCGTAGGTCCCGGGAGCACCGCGGGCTCACAGCCGGTCCACGCGGCGGTACCAGCCCCGCAATCGCGGATAGCGCGTGGGCCACCGCACGCCGGCGTACTCACCCGCGCGGAGGTCCCCGTAGACCGCGAAGTCGAACGCCGTGGGCTTCGCGGCGACCAGGAACGGATGGTCCTGGAGGCCCCGCTCGAGCGCCCCCAGCGGCGCGGCGAGGCTCTCCCAGACCGGAACGGGATCCTTCCGCACGGGTTCGAAAGGACCGTAGGCGCGCTCCCACGTCTCCGTGAAGTTCCAGCGCTCCAAGGGATCGGTCAGCTTGCGCTCCAGGAACGGCGCGACCAGGGCCCAGTAACGGTCCTCGAACCAGTCGTACTCCCAGGCCTCCAGGACTTTGCAGGCGGCCCGCAGGCCGTCCGGATAGGCGCTCGGCTCGGGGCGAAGGCGCTCCAGGTAGTCCACGGCCTCCGTCCAGGGCACGCCGCGGCGGCCGTCCCGCAGGAACGGGACGTAGTCCTGGCCCGTCTCCTTCAGTAGCCGCCTCTTGTCGTGGTACGGCACCGGGATCGTGCGGTAGCGGAGGCCCTTGTAGTCCATCAGCTTCCGGACCTTCGCGCAGTAGGGGCTGTAGACCTCGTCGTAGACGCGGATCGTGCGCTCACCCGCGCCTCCGGGGGAATGCGAGCAGGGTCATCCGCGTTGCGGCCCGCCGAAGCCGTCGACCCAGGCCTTATGAGAGCGCGTCGCGTTGGAGGCCGCGTACGGGGGCACGGGACCGCCTCGCACGGAGCCGGTCCCTGCCCCTTACAGGCGTTACGGCACGTATATGCAGCCTATGGGGAACGTTCAGATAGGCCGCCTCTCGGATGGTCTAGTCAGGCCGAGGCAGATCGCCCATGGATGCATGGCTGGCGTTCGTCACCCAACCCCCGATGGTCGCGCTCATCGCCCTCGGCGTGTTCGTGCTCCAGGTGGTCGTCTTGGCTAGGCGCCTGAAGTCCGCTTCCCGCAACCTCCTCCTCGCCGACACCCGGGCCCTCGAGGAGGCGCAGAGGGCCCTCCAGTCCCACCACGATTCCCTCGAGGCCGCCCGCGGCGCGATCACGGAGAACCTAGGCGGGGCCCGGGAGACGCTGCGGGACTACAAGCACGCCCTGAACGCCTCGATCGCGGACCGTCGTCGGGAGATCGAGTGGAGCATGAAGGGCTACGACGCCTTGCGGGACCAGAAGGCCTTCAAGGACGCCAAGAAGCTCGTCCACGACGCGCTCCCGCGCAAGACCCACCGAGCCCCAAAGACTATCTGAGCGCCCGCGGTTATCCCGGGCCGCCGAGGGGAGCGACGCGTCCACCGCAGAGGCCGCGAGCGAGGTGAGCGACCGCCTCAACCAGCTGCGTTCGTTCATCTGGTGGACCCTGCCCCTGTACGTCGTGTTCGCGGGGGTCGGGCTCTTCGAGACGCGGTTCGCCCTCACCCTCGCGCTCGCGGTCCTGTTCGCTCTGCTGGCGGCCTTCGGCCTCTTCGACGGCATCGTCCTGGCGACGCTGGGGTCGCTCCGCGCCCGGACCCTCCACGGGCCCGATGATCTCGCCGCGGTCCGGACCCGACTCGAGCGGCTGTCCCGGGCCGTGATCTACGGCGGCGGCACGCTGGCCGTGGTCGCCCTGGTGACCGTGGTGGTGCTCGCGCTCGCGGCATCGTGAACCCTCGTCTCGGGGGCGTCGTCCCGCGGCCGGTATTCCCCCGTGGTCGCCCCGGGACCATGCGTGAAAATCGCTCGCACGCCCGCCGTCCATCCGGTTCGACCTGAACCTTTAGTAGCATCCCTGGCTACGCCTCGACGCCCCCTCCCCCAGGGGGCAACGTGACCCCATGGACCTCGTGTGGCTCGTCATCCCTGCAGCCGCGGCCATCTTCGCGCTGCGGACGCTCGTGATCGCGCGCCGGCTGAAGGCCGCCTCGAAGATTCCGGCGCTCGTGGACACGCGCGCCCTGAGCGACGCGAAGAAGGGGCTGCACGAGCACCGCGGTGCCCTCGAGGCCGCGATCGCCGCGCCGAAGCGGCACCTCGCCGCCGCGAAGAACCTGCCCCGGGCCGCGGTCGCCCAGGGCCGCCGCGCGAAGGGCGTGGACGCCATGGTCGAGGACTTCCTCCCGGAGCGGCGCCTCTAGGCCACCCGAACCTTCTTGCCTCCCGCGCCCATCCGGTCCGCGTGGCCGATTCGAAGCACCTCGTGGAGCTCAAGGCGCGGTACGAGGACCTGGGCAAGGCGCGCGCGCTCCTCTCCGGCGCGGAACGCGTCGGCACGTTCCGGCAGGTGGACACGTACTTCTCCGTCGGCGAGCGCCGCCTCAAGCTGCGCGCGGTCGAGGGGCGCAAGGAGGGCCAGCTCGTGTACTACGAGCGGCCGGACCACGGCGGCGTCAAGGAAAGCGTGGTCCTCCTCGCGGACCTGCCCGACGCCGGGGCGGTCCTCGACATCCTGCGCCGCACGTTCCCCGTCCCGGCGGAGGTCCGCAAGACCCGCGAGATCTACCGCCTCGAAGGGGTGCAGGTCCACCTGGACACCGTGCAGGGTCTGGGCAAGTTCCTCGAGTTCGAGAAGGTCGTCTCCGGGGAGGCGGAGGAGAAGGCGGGGCAGGCGCAGCTCGAGTCCCTCGTCCGCTACTTCCAGATCCCGCCGGAGGACCTCATGGCGTCCTCCTACTCCGACCTCGTCGGCGCGTGACGCGTCACGCCGTCACGACGATGGACTGCGAGGCGACGCTCTCCAAGGTCACGCCCGCGGGGTTCACTTGGCCGTTCGCCTCGATGGGCACGGAGGCGAGGTCGCCGAGCGGCACCCAGATCGTCGCGTAGACGACCGTCGTCCCGGCATCCGTCGGCACGACGGTGGCGTTGTACAAGAGCGTGCTCGACAGGTCGAGGCCCGTGAGGTTCCAGACGGTCGGGTAACCCCACGGATTCGTCCCCGGCGTGGCGGACGTGACCTGCATCGTGCCGACGTCAAGGGAGAGGAAGACGACCGGGAGGGTCCTCGGGTCGAGCATGCCCTGGCGCACACTCACGGAGATCCGCAGCGGCGAGCCCACGGCGCCGGTGAGGTTCGTGTCGACGGCCAGGTTGAAGGCGCGCCACGCGCCCGCGTCGTTCGGGCGGAAGAGGTTGACCGCCGCCCCCGCGGCCGCCGTGGACACCACGAGGACCACGACGAGAAGGAGGAGGGTGCGTTCCGGCATGGGGGCATCCTAGGGCGTTTTCAGGGGTTCCCTCCTAAATACGCTGTCGGTCTATTCTACTATAGCCCCCTACTATGGCCCCGCGCTCCCGGGCCCCACGGTCATGACGCGGGCCCGAGAGGGGCCGCCTCGTCGTCATCCGGGGACCGCCGAGGCGAGGGCCGCGGCCCCCCGCATCCGGTGCACGAGGCGTCGGGCGACCCACGCGACGAGGAGGAGACCGAGGAACGCGGCGAGGGCCGTGAGACCGTCCGCCCACGGATGGGTCGGAGCCACCGCTCCCCCGGCGTCGGCCGCGGCCGTTGCCGCCCCGACTCCCGCCGCGACGAACCACACCCCCGCCTCGAGGATCGCGGCCACGGTGATGAGGAGGCTCGCCGCAGTGACCAGCTTCCCCTCGTTCCGGGTGGTCCAGGGGGCGAGGGCCTTCGCGGGGAAGACCATGAGGCACCAGCCGAAGGCGACGAACAGGGCTTCGAAGCCCGCGTCGAGGAAAAGGCTCGCGGCGGGCACCGTTCCTCCGCCGAGGTGCGCCAGGGCGTACAGCGCCAGCCCGGCGACGACGGCGAGGACAGCCAAGAGGATCAGCAGACCGATCAGGCGGAGGGGGCCGAAGACGACTGGGCCCAAGCGCCAGGTGAGGCGTTCCCGGACCTCAGGGATCTCGGCGCGGAGCCCCATGAGGCCCAGCCCGAGGAAGAGAAGGGTGCAGACGGGCAGCAGGAGGAGCGCCGCGTTGACCGCCAGGAGGGGCGCGGGCATGTCCACGAGGTAGATGGGCGCCGACGGAGGCTGGGGGAAGAAAGCGGTCTGCAGCCCGGACCAAGCCAGGATCCCCATGTACACCGCGAGGAGGATCAGCCCCCAGCTCAGCACCCGGAGGTGAGTGAGCGCCGGCGGTCCTTCCGGGGCGGCGGGGCTCGGGCCTGCGGCTCGGAGCTCGGGCTTGGTCGGGACGGTACCGCGGAAACCGCACCGCGGGCAGTAGGGTTCCCCGGGCGCCGCCTCCGCGCCGCAGTTCGCGCAAAAGGGCGTGAGCACCCCTCGTTGCGGCATCGGGCTGCGATGACCTGAAGGTTTCGCTCCCTCGGTCCGCCTCAGGGGCTCGCGGCATGCACGGTGCGGATCACGGCTTCGGCGGCCCGACGACCTCGAGGGGCACGAGCCCGCCGTTCGCCGCCCCGTCGAGGGTGCCCTTGATCGCGGACTCCTGCAGGATCGCCTGGTGGGCGCGGACCTGCGGCGCCATCGTCGGCATCGTGGGGATGACGGCCATGGGCTGCTTCCCGCCGTTGATCAGGTCGCGGTAGTACGGCGCCCAGGCGGAGAGGACCTCCCGCGGGTTCACGAAGGCCTGCGTGGCGTAGTACTGGTACCAGGCGCACTGCAGGTCGCACGTGGCCATGCGGTGCCGCCGCTCCGCCGCATCCGGCGACTCCACGTAGGTCAGGAGGTCCGAGCCGACCAGGTTGATCGTCTTCTCCTCGAGGACCCGGCACGGATACCACAGGAAGCCGTCCGCGTCGACGATGATCGAGGACGAGTCGCAGCCGTGGTCCTTCAGGATGCCGGTGAAGTAGCTCTTGGGCGAGATGATCACGCCCGGGTACTTCTTCCGCAGCTCGAGGCCCTTGCCCGACATCGTTATCAGGTCGGGCAGGTGGTCCTTCGTGTTCTTGAGGTGGACCGCGCACATGACGACCGCCTTGACGCCGGCGTCGTAGCAGCGCTTGATCTTCTTCTCCAGCGCCCCAACGTCGTTCTTCGTGACGACGATCTGGACGGTGACCACGGAGCCCCACTTCGTGAACGCCTCGAGGTCGTCGAACATGTCCAGGTTGCGGTGGCCCTCGTCGATCGAGATGTGGAGGAAGTCGATGTACTTCCCGTACTCGGCCATGGGGTAGCGCTGCGGCAGGTCCCGCTCCGACGTGGTGAAGAGCAGGTAGAACGGCTTCTCGTGCTGGTACTTCAGGAGCTCCCCGATGTCGTCGCGGACGAGCGGGTCGCCGCCCTCGAAGGAGGTCATGATGACGGACGAGCGCGCGAGGTTGTCCAGGATCTTCTTCACGTCCTCCGTGGGCATGTCGACCCACTGGTTCTTCACGTGCCAGCAGTTGCAGAAGGAGCAGGTGAAGTTGCAGCGGCGCGTGAGCTTGAAGGACGCGTAGAACGGATAGATGGCCTCGCCCGCCATCTTGTTCCGCAGGATGTACCCGCCCACCTCCAGGAACCGCTTCTTGGGCAGCTTCCTCATAGGGACCGTCCTCCCTGGAGAGTGGCGGTCGGAGGATAACCTTTTGCCACGGAGGCCGCGCGCCGCAGGCGGAGCGCGGCGACGAGGGCGATCGCCGCGAAGCCCGCGGCGAGCAGGGAGACCGGCGCATAGAGCGCGGCCTCGAGGACCGCCGGCAGGGGCACGAGGCTCAGCGAATAGACCACGGGGGGCATGCGGAAGAACAGGAGGAACAACGGGATCCAGGAGACCGCGGTGGTGAGGACCGCGGGCACGGATTCCCCTCGGGCCCGCACGCGCCGCAGCGTCGCCTCCGCGGCGACCGCGAGGGAGGCGGCGAGGAAGAGGAGGACGAGCGCGGTGGCCACGGTGCCGGAGACGAGGAGGAGGGACGCGGCCAGGACCGCGGCGAGGGCGAGGGCCGCGACCACGACGTTCCCGCTCCGCGCTGCCCCGCGTCCGCGGACGGCGAGCAGGCCGGCGAGCGGCCCGAGGACGAGGATCGCGGCCGCGAGCTCCGGGAGCTGGTCCCCCGAGAGACCGAGACGGAGGGTGAGGGAGTAGTTCGACGCCGCGACGAGGACGGCGACGGGCAACGTGACCACGAGGCCGCGGAGGAGCGCACCTTTCGCGGGAGCGGGCTCCGGGGTGGCGGGGCGGACGGGCGCCGTCGCGAGCGGCGCGAGGAGGAGAATCCCGAGGAGCCCGAAGGAGAGCGCGTCGATGGGGAGGAGGAACCCCGCGGCGGTCCCCAGGGAGAGCGCGAGCACGAGGCCCGCGGGGCGCGACGGCTCGCGGGAGAGGACCGCGTCCGCGAGGGCGACGGTCCCGATCGCGGCGAGGGAGAACGCCACGTTCGTGGCCAGCGAGAGGGCCACGAAGGCCAGGTCCAGCCCCGCGGTCACGGGGAGGGAGACGCGCGGGTACGTGCGGTCGAGGTACCGGCGCAGCGGGCGGCCGGCTCCGGCGAAGACCACTCCGACGACGATCCACTGGTAGCTCCAGAAGTTGGCCTCGAGTCCCGAGCGCATGGCGAGCAGGAAGAGCCCGAAGGCGGCGGCGAGGACGACGAGAGGGCGGGCGTCCGCGGCGACGGCGCGCGCCCGCGCCGTGCCGCCCCCGACCCGGCGCAGCTGGACGAGCGCGGCGAGGACCACCGCGATCCCGGAGACCACGAGCGCCTCCTCGAAGCCCGCGTCGCGGAGGTCCGTGATCGCCTGGTACGCGAGGTACGCAGGGGACGCCGGGCTGTCCGCGGCCGCGGTCCCGTCGAGCCGCGCCTGCGCGTCCCGCAGCTGCGGCGCGAACAGGGCCGCGGCGAACGGATCCGCGCGCATCGCGGCGAGCTGCTGCCCGGCGCGGAGCTGGAAGTCCTCCTGCACGAGCGTGAAGAGCTGCTCGGGCGTCACCACGACGACATTGCCGCCGGTCCGAGCCTCGAGGCCCCGGACCATCGCCGCGGCGTCGGCCAGGTCGAAGCGGAACGTGTAGACCGTGATCCAGAGGAAGTGGGCCCCGGGGCCCCAGGACGCCATCGCGTCCCCGACCTTGACATCGAAGTTGTCCGTGGTCGACCACATCTGGGTCGAGCGGATCACCGGGGCCGCCGCGGTGCCTCCGGCCTGCATCCAGACGTCCTGCGTCTTCGCCTGGTCGTCGTAGTCCAGGACGAGGCCGCGCGGGTGCAGCGCGCTCACGTAGGCGGAGAGCGTCGACGGGCGGTACGGAATTTCCGACGCGACGAACGCGTTCAGGAGCCAAAACACGTCCATGCCCGTCTCGTTCTCGTAGCGGCTCGTCGTCTGCAGGTATGCGGAGAGGTCCCCGGATCCGAAGTAGTCCGGGTACACGTAGCCCGCGCCGCTCGGGCCCATGACGAAGCGGTCGTCCGGCGTCGCGGTGCGGTAGTAGTAGTCCAGGTACGGCGGCGCGAGGTCCGCAAGGAGGGGGCTCAGACTCCAGGCGATGGGGAAGGTGCCCCGCTCGGGTTCCGCCCACAGGGTCCGCATCCGCCCCGAAGTGAAGTCCAGGTTGTCGCCGTCCGGCACCGCGACGACCGCGTACGTCTTGTTCTGCAGGGGCGGGGCCGCGGGGGGCGCGGGCTGGGAGCGCACCTCGTTCCGGCCGTATGCGGTGAGGACGCTGAGGTTCGGCACGCCCTCGGAACCGAAGACGCTCTTGCCGTACCGCGACGCGAGCTGGATGAAGGCATTCTCCTCCGTGAGGGTGGGGCTGGGGAACCAGCCGAGGATCGGGATGCCGCGCGGCGTCACCGCGAGGATGCGCTGCGTGGACGCGATCTGCTCCGGCGTCGCGAGCATGCCCTGCGGCTCGTAGAAGACGAAGGTGCGGGTGGCGATGAGGTAGTCGCGGAGGGCGAGCTGGTCCGGCGGCAGGATCGCGAGCAGGTCCGGGTCGCACGACGGGTACAGGTCCCGCAGCGCCCGGTCGTACGCGCCCGCCGCGTCCGTGGCGGTCCAGTTGCTCGACGCGTAGTCCAGGAGGACCGGGAGGCCGTACGCCGCGTGCAGGTACGCGGCCATGGGCGGGTCCGCGAGGACCGCGTCGTCCGGGGACGCGAGCATCGTCCCGATGTTCACGGACTCCGGCCGCGCCGGGTCGGTGACGATGATCCCGCGGACGGAGGACAGGTAGTGCGCGTAGACCCACGCCAGGTCGACGACGTCGTACGTGACTCCGTAGCGGGACGCGAGGAAGGTGAGCATCGAGGACGCGTTGCCCGTCTCGTTGTCGACGTCCAGGTAGAGCTGCGCTCCGTTGCGGTTCACGAGGCCCTGGAGCGAGGTGAGGGTGAGCTCCGCGGACGCGTTCGTGGTCCAGGGGACGGGCAGCACGTGGAGGATCGGGGCCGCGGGAAGGACGGGGAACGGGTCGGCCGAGGGCGACAGCCGTGCGGGGCTCGAGGACGAGGGGACGCCGAGGTCCCACCAGAGGTTCGCGACGCCGGTCGCCAGGAGGAGGGCCGCCACGAGGAGGGGCGCGAGGGTCTCCCGCGGCAGCCGGACCCCGATCCTGGGCCGCAGCCCCTCCCGGTCCCGTCCCACGAGGATGGTCCCCCTGCGCCCGCGGGTAAGGGAGGGGGTCCTATATCTTTTCACCCGGAGCGCGCGCCGCCTACGCGGTGACGTTGAGCCAGATGACCTCGCCGGAGAAGTAGCCGCCCGACTGGCCCGTTCCGTACTGGCCGCCGAAGATCAGGTTCTGCGGGATCGGATACGGATTGGCGTTCGCCCCGGCGGCGGGCGCGTAGAGCGGGATGGAGGTCGGGTTCGTGGAGTAGTCCGTGGTTTGGAGGGTGTCCGCGTCGTACACCTGTGCCGTCACGTGCCCCGAGAAGGTCCAGACGGTGGCCGGGCCGAGGGGTTCCCCCCAGATCTCGAAGAACTGCCCCAGCGTGGGAGCAGACTTCGGGGCGAAGGGGAGTTCGACGTGGATGATCCCGGAGCCGTCGTGGGTGTGGAGGACATGGAGCTGGCCCCCCGGGCAGTAGTACGCCGGATTCGTGAACCCGGGCTGGTTGATCGCGCCGACGTCTGCGGCCGCGCTCGGGTCGTACGGGAGGTGCTGCGGCGCGCCGTTGTCGTTGATGACGAGGAGCGGGTGGTAGTGCTCGATCGTCCCCTCCACGCCGCAGTACGCCACGACGTTGCCCGCGGAACCCGAGTTCGCCCCGAGGATGTACGGGAGGCCGACGTAGCCGATCGCGAGGATGACGACCACCGCGAGGACGACCTGGAACGACTTCTGCGCGTAGAGCGGCGGGCGGGTCGGACGGGTTGCCCTCTGGGGCTGGCGGTGCTCCTCCTCGGACTGGGGGCCCTGGCGCTTTACGACCGGCTTGGCGCGCCAGGCTATGCCGATCTTCCGATGGCCGAACGCCTCGCCGCCTCGCGTCAGGCGATGCACGACCGGCCGAGCCAGGCACAGATGGAGGCCGAGGCGCCGAAGCCGCCGGCGGTCAAGGCCGATCCGAAATACCTCGCCCTGATCGCGCAGCTCCGCGCGGCGATCCCCGGCGTGGAGATCGTCGCGTTCTCGCGCGACCCGGAGCACACCGAGCAGCACCACGACGTCGATCGCGTGTGCGCCGCGCGCCAGGCGCTGCAGGTCGTCAGGATGAGCGCCAGCAGTCTGCGTTACCGACCGGCCCCGGACCGCAACGCGGCCCTGCGTGGGGCGATCACCGCGCTGGCGCACCGGCACCGGCGCTACGGGGCCGGCATGATCTACCTCAAGCTCCGCCAGGCGGGCGAGATCGTCAACCACAAGCGGGTGGAGCGGCTGTATGCCGAGGCCCAGCTGCAAGTGCGCCGGCGCAAGCGCAAGAAGGTG
>OFHG01000874.1_pt1 | contig 11393 bp, 12 predicted proteins | sample 1521931 | NCBI WGS metagenome assembly OFHG01 (sample SAMEA2468438, study PRJEB22500) | soil metagenome | biome: Glassland; feature: Farmland; material: Clay | place: Australia | collected 2013-01-31 | depth 0.55 m
GTGTGAATCTTAGCGCTTGTCAGCCTGATATTGTTGTCCATCGCCATTTTCTTGAACAGTGGCGAGACAGGATTTGTCACGAAAATGATGCGAGTCCGCACGTTCGCCCCGGACGCGGGAGGACTGAAAAGCGGCGCTCCTGTCCGGCTGGCCGGCATCGATGTAGGAAGCGTGCGCGATGTAAAGATCTCCGGCCTGCCCGAATCATCGCAAGCCGTGGAGATCGACATGGAGGTTGCCCGCATGGCCCCTATGCCACACGGTTCGCAGTCGCCCACTAGATTTGGTAAAGCCGAAGCGTTAGTAACGCGGCGGACAGTGCGGCTGGCGGGCGCTCGCAGCCTGCAGAAACCGCAGTTTTGACAGCAGTTTTCAGCGAGGCGTTAGACATGGCGGCGGTATCGAGCGCAGCCGGGCCACAGAGCTCCGGCTTTTTCACCCAGGGACTGGCACAGAGCGATCCGGAGGTCGCGCGGGCGGTTCAGGACGAACTCGGCCGGCAGCAGGACAAGATCGAGCTGATCGCCTCGGAAAATATCGTGTCGCGGGCGGTGCTCGAAGCCCAGGGCTCCGTTCTGACGAACAAGTATGCCGAAGGTTATCCCGGCCGCAGGTATTATGGCGGCTGTGAACATGTGGATGTTGTCGAAGAACTTGCCCGGGACCGGGCCAAGCGCCTTTTCGACTGCGACTACGCAAATGTTCAGCCGCATTCCGGTTCTCAGGCCAATCAAGCGGTCTTTTTTACTTTGATGCAGCCGGACGACACCTTTATGGGGCTGTCGCTGGCGCCCGGCATTGGCGCGAACGCAGCTATCTTCACGCTGGTGAACGCGATTCTGCTCCGGCCGCTGCCCTACGCGCAGCCGGAGCGCCTGGTGCGTGTGACCGGCTACTATCCCGACGGCGCGGTCGCCGCGCTCCAGGAGAGAAGCCGGACCATGGAAGTCGCCTCCTACTCCGACAAACCGGAGAACGGCTCGGAGTTTAACCTGACAGGTGATGGCATCCCGATGCACCTGACGGGCAGCGCGGTTTCCGCGAACCTGTTTTCTCTGCTGGGCGCGACGGCGGAGCTGGGCCGCACTTTTCAGCCGGGAGAAGACCGCGCCGGGCAGGACCGCGTGGTCATCCTCAGCCACGCGCTGTGGAGGGACAGGTACGACAGCGATCCCCGCATCCTTGGCGGCGTGATCAGCCTCAACGGCGTGGACCGTCGCGTCGTCGGCGTGATGCCGCGCGACTTCGAGTTTCTGGTTCCCAACGTTCAATTGTGGATACCTCTGCATATTGATCCCCGAGATCCCGATGCGAGCTGGGGACCCGGGTTCAAGCCCCTGGTCGCGCGGCTGCGGCCGGGAGCGAACGTGGCGCAGGCGCGGAATGAGATTCGTGGCCTGGTGGCGCAAGTCATCCGCATGTTTCCTTACGCCATGGCGCGAAGCTGGAACGCCGACGCCACGGTGCTGCCGCTTCAGCAGGACCTGGTGGGCAACGTCCGAGCCAAACTGCTGGTGCTGCTGGGGGCGGTCGGACTGGTCCTGCTGATCGCCTGCGCCAACGTGGCCAGCCTGATGCTGGCGCGCTCGACGGGGCGGCGGAAGGAAATTGCGCTGCGCGCCGCCCTGGGCGCGGGGCGCGGCCGAATTGTGCGCCAGCTCCTGACCGAGAGCGTCGTGCTGGCCGTGGCAGGCGGCGCATTGGGACTTACGCTGGCGTTCGGCGCTCTCAACGCGCTACGGTCGCGCCTGCCGATGGACACGCCGCGCCTCGCCGAGGTGACGATGGACTGGCGCGTCGTGGCCTTCGCGGCGGCCCTCACCTTTCTGACGGGGCTCCTGTTCGGACTCGTCCCCGCACTCCAGGCGTCGAAGCTGAACCTCACCGAGTCTTTGAAAGCCGGCGGGCGGCGCGGCACGGACACTTCGGGCATCCAAGTGCGCAGCTCTCTGATTGTTGCCGAGGTCGCTCTGGCGGTGGTGCTGGTGACCAGCGCCGGACTCCTCATCCGCACGCTCTGGCGGCTGACGCAAGTGGACCCCGGCTTCCGCAGTGAACACGTCGTGACCGTGCGCGTCACCTCGGACGCTTCCACTTGCCGGACGCGTGAGGCGTGCGTGGCGCTCTACGAAGAGTTGTTGCGGCGGGCTCGCGACCTGCCCGAGGTTTCCGAAGTCGCCGCGGCCAACACCATCCCCCTGAGCGGCGAAGTGCCCTACGTGGTGGCCGAGATGCAGGACCGTCCGCTGGTGGCGGGCGAAAATCTCGCTCCCCTGCTTTGGACCGGCGCCGTGACCCCTGACTACTTCCACCTGATGGGGATTAGGCTGCTGGCAGGCCGCGACTTCACGGATTCCGACAACGTGAACTCCTCCGGCGTGGTCATCGTGAGCGCGGCAACGGCGCGGCGATATTGGCCTGGCGAGAATCCCATCGGCAAGCACATCCGGTTGGTTTGGGACAAGGACTGGCGAGCCGTGGTGGGCGTCGTCCAGGATGTGCGCCAGTTCAATCTGGCCGATCGGCCCCTCGACTGGGTCCAGGGAAGAATCTACATGCCCTATCCTCAGTCGTCGGGCGCCGATGAGAAGCAGCCGACGGCAATGTATCTCATCGCGCGGACGACGGAGAAGCCGTCCCTTTTGGCGCGCGACATCCGTGTCCTGGTCCAGAGCGTGAATCCCAACGTGCCGGTCAGCGAAGTCCGAGCCCTGCCCGCCATCGTCTCCGCTTCCACCAATTCTTCGCGGTCCCTGATGTGGCTCTTCGTCAGTTTTGCCGGCGCGGCGTTTCTGCTCGCCGTCATCGGCATCTACGGCGTGGTTTCCTATTCGGCGGCGCAGCGAACCTACGAGATGGGCGTGCGCGTTGCACTCGGAGCGACGCGGGGAAATATCCTCGGACTGGTGATCGGCCACGGCCTTCGCCTGGCCCTGGCGGGCCTTGCGCTGGGGACGCTCGCCTCGCTGGTGCTGACCCGCTTGCTTGCCGGCTTCCTTTATGGCGTCAGCCCGGGCGACCCTCTGACGTTCCTGGCAGTCAGCACGCTTCTCACTTCCGTGGCTCTTGTCGCCAGCTACCTTCCGGCACGCAGGGCCGCAGCTGTGGACCCGATGCAGGCGCTGAGACATGAATAAGAAGAGCGGTGACGAGGGATAAGGTGGAAGACAGAAGTCAGGAGACAGAACTCAGAAGCAAGAGCCCGGGGGACAGAAATCAAAAATTAGAAATTAGAAGGCCGAAGCGGAATTCGGCAACCGGGCGCCGGATGCCGGCCACCGGGACGCGGTGCTACTACTTCTTGCCGAAGTCGCGGACCTGCCGCAGCACCGCCAGAATTTCTCTTTCGCTGAGCTTGTCCTTGAACCCCGGCATGGCGGTATCCTTCTTGCCGTTCTTGATGGCGTCCAGGATTTCGCTGTCCTTGACCGAGTCTTGCCACTTGCGGCTGGTGAAATCCGGGGTCTTCAGCGCGGCAAAGCCCTTGCCGTCCACGCCGTGGCACATCGCGCATTTGGCGCGAAAGATTTCCGCTCCGTTCGGATTTTCAGCCGCCTGCTGAGAGATGGCGCCCATCACGAGCGCCACGCCGATCACCAGCAGCAAACCGGTTCGCTTGGGAATGGTCATAAAAGTCCTGTCCTTATGATGATTTAATAGTCGGAATGGGTGCAGACGCCGGGGAATTGCGCGTGGCACTTGGCCCCGAGGTATTCGAGTTCCTGCTCCAGCCCGATCTTCGACGTGTCACGACCAAAAAGATCCTAAAATCCCAATGCTAAAGACTTAACCCGCAGAAATCAAGCATTTGCGCACCCGCACAGCTCCTTTTGAGGCGGCCCGCCTGCTTCTGTTATGATGATTTCTGGAATCGTGACGCTGTTCCATCATTCCATCAGGGGAAATACCTTCGCATTATGCCGCGCTTGCTGATTTTGACGACGACGACCGGTTATCAGACGCGCGAGTTTGCGCGCGCGGCGGAGAAGCTCGGCATGGAAGTCGTTTTCGGCTCCGACCGCTGCCACCGGCTCGACGATCCCTGGCGGGACGGCGCGCTGCCGCTCAAGTTCGAAAAGCCCGATGAGGCAGCGCACAAAATCGCCGCGCTAGCGCGGTTGAAGCCGCTCGACGCCATCGTGGCGCTGGGCGATGCGTCGGCTCCGGCCGCAGCGCGCGCCTGCCGCGAATCAAAACTCTTGAGCCATCCCCCCCAGGCCGCGGACGTCTGCCGCGACAAGTACCAGTCGCGCGAGCAATTGCGCGCCGCCGGCATGAACGTCCCGGAATTCGCGCAATTCCCACTCAACGCCGATCCGCGCGCGATGGTCGCCACGGGCGCGCCGCCGGTCGGCTTTCCTTGCGTGCTCAAGCCGCTGGCGCTTTCCGCCAGCCGGGGCGTGATTCGCGCCGACGACCCGCAACAATTCGTGGAGGCCTTCGAGCGCATCCGCGCCCTTCTCGAGAGCGCGGACGTGCGCGCCATGCGCCAGCCCACGAGCGGCTTCATTCAGGTGGAATCCTACGTGGAAGGGATTGAAGTGGCGATGGAAGCCCTGGTGGACCGCGGGCACTTGCGCGTGCTCGCCCTCTTCGACAAGCCCGACCCGCTCATCGGCCCTTATTTCGAGGAGACGATTTACGTCACGCCGTCGCGCCTGGCGCGGCAGACGCAGGGCCGGCTGCGCCAAACGCTCGAAGACGCCGTCGGCGCGCTCGGTCTTTCTCACGGCCCGGTGCACGCCGAGCTGCGCGTGAACGCCGATGGCGTGTGGGTGATGGAGGTCGCGGCGCGCACGATCGGCGGGCTGTGCTCGCGCGCACTGCGATTTCGCTCGCCATCGCTCGGCGAGGGCATTTCTCTTGAAGAACTCATCATCCGGCTGGCGCTGGGCGAAGACGTTTCGGCTATCGACCGGGAACGGGACGCGGCCGGCGTCATGATGATCCCCGTCCCCGCGGCCGGAATTCTGACCTCCGTTGAGGGGATCGAGCAGGCGAGCGCCGTGCCGGGTGTGGACGAGGTCGTGATTACGGCCAAGCCCAATCAAGAAATGGTCCCCCTTCCTGAAGGCTCTAGCTATCCCGGCTTCATCTTTGCGCGCGCCGAAGCACCCGAGGCCGTCGAGCGGGCGCTGCGCACCGCGCATGAAAAGCTGCGCTTCGTGGTCGCCCCCGCCCTGCCAATAGTTTGAACCCAGGCAACCTTTGCGCTCCCCGGGCCCGACTCGTCGCACTGTGGCACATTCGATTCCGGTTTACAGGCCACGCGAATAGGCTGACAATAAAACGAGATGTTCGTGCGCCAACGTGTTCGGATTCTCGGATTCGGCCGGTGCCAGACTGCTGTCCGGCCCGTGGCGGCAGTGGCGTGCGCGCTTTTGCTGGCGGCACTTGTGCCTTGTGCGGCTCGCGCCCAGGCGCCAAATCTCAAGCCACAAGGTTACATCAACGATTTTGCGGGAGTGCTCAGCCCCGCCACCCGACAGCAACTGACCGACCTGGCCACCGAACTCGACCAGAAAACGAAATCGCAGTTGGCCGTGGTGACGGTGCACAGTCTCGACGGCCAGCCCATTGACGATTATTCCATCGGGCTCGCCGAAAAGTGGGGGATCGGCAGCAAGAAGGCCGGGGACACCGGCGTGATGCTTCTCCTAGCCATTGGCGATCATCAGGACCGCATCGAAGTCGGCTACGGCATTGAGCCCATCCTGACCGACGGCATGGCGGGCGACATCCTGCGCTCGATGGCGCCCGATTTGCGGCGGGGCGATTACGACGCCGCCGTGACGATGGGCGCCACGCAAATCGCCTCCATCATCGCCAAAGCAAACCACGTCCAGCTGACCGGCATGCCGCAACTTCCGCGCCGGCGGCCAAGCCAAGGGCAAGGTTCGCCGCTGGGCGGGCTGCTCTGGCTGCTGATTCTGTTCGGCCTTCCGTTCTTGATGTTTCCCCGGCGCTCTCGCGGCGGCTGGTACGGCGGCTCGATGAGCGGGTTCATCATCGGCGGCATCCTGGGGTCCATGCTGGGGGGCGGAATGCGCGGCGGCGGGGGCGGCGGCTTTTCGAGCGGCGGTTTCGGAGGCTTTGGAGGCGGAGGCTTCGGCGGTGGCGGCGCTTCCGGCTCCTGGTGATTCGGTTTCTCATGGGTCGTGCTGCGCCAGACGGCGCGGAGCGTAAGGGAAAATTCAAGCGAGATCAAAATGGAAAAACTGCTGAACGAGTTGGTTGACCGGCTGCGCCGCGATTACGGGGAGACGCTGATCAGCGTGATTCTGTACGGGTCGGCGGCAAGCGGCGAGTTCCACGAGAAATTCTCCGACCTCAACGTGCTGGTGGTCCTCAAACAGCTCGGCGTGCGCGAACTGGCCCTGGGCCGCGAGACGGTGCGCTGGTGGCAGAAGCAGAAGCAGCCGCTTCCGCTGCTGCTGGCACGCGAGGAAATCGAGAACTCGAGCGACGTTTTCCCCGTCGAGTTCCTGGACATTCAGCACAACCACCGGCTCCTTCACGGCGAAGATGTCGTGGCAAAATTCTCGTTTGACACGCACGACCATCGCCGCCAGGTGGAGCACGAGTTGCGCGCCGCCCTGCTGCGCCTGCGCGGGCGATTCCTGGGCTTGCAGCAGGACAAGGGCGACGTGGCGCGGCTGATGCTCGACTCGGTCTCAACCTTCGCCACGCTCTTCCGCCACGCGCTGATTCTGGCCGGCGGCGCGGCGCCGGTGAAAAAGCACGAAATCTTCCGCGCCGCGGCGGAGAAGTTTTCGATTTCCGCCCAGCCGTTTGAAAATCTGCTTGTCGCGCGCGAGCAGAATCGCAAGCTTGCGGACGAGGAAATCCAGCCGCTGTTCGAGGCGTATCTGGAGCAAATCACGCGCATGGCGGAGGCGGTGGACAAGCTTTGACGGCGCAGGAGTTCGTGGAGGGTCGAAGAAGAAAGACGCTTCGTTCGGTTCAGAAACGCCCAGTCCGGTCATTCCCGCGAAAGCGGGAATCTATTCCGAAGGGATCCCCGCCTTCGCGGGGATGACGATAAGGGCAACCATCATTTGCATGCGTTGAGCGCCGACTTGGCGGCGGGCGGCACGAAGTGAAGCGAAAGCCGTTCCTCAATTCAGTGGTGAGGGCACGAAAGGAGAACGATTCATCATGAAGGCATGGAAAATTCTGGCCATTATTGGCGGGGCCCTTTTGCTGCTGGTTCTGATTGTCTTTTCGATGTACGTCAGCCGCCGCAACCAGATGGTGGCGCTGAACGAAAACGTCAAGCAGGCCTGGTCGCAGGTGGACGTGGTCATCCAGCGGAGAGCGGACCTGGTGCCGAACTTGGTGGCGACCGTCCAGGGCTACGCCACGCACGAAAAGGAGATCTTCGAGAACGTCGCGGCGGCACGCGCCGCCCTGGTCGGGGCGCACACGCCCGCTGACCGCATCGCCGCCAACAACCAAATGGATGGCGCGCTGGGCCGGCTGCTGGCGATTGTTGAAAATTATCCCAATCTCAAAGCCAACGAGAATTTTCTTCAGCTTCAGGACGAGCTGGCGGGCACCGAGAACCGCATCGCCGTCGAGCGGCGCCGCTACAACCTGGCCGTGCAGGCGTACAACACTTATATCCAGCTCTTCCCCAACAACCTGGTGGCTTCGATCATGGGCTTCCAGCGCAACGACGCTTACTTCAAGGCCGAAGGCGAGGCGCGCGCGGTGCCCAAGGTCAAATTCAATCCGTAGCCGGGCCATCGCCGGGCAACACGGTTGGTCAGTTTCTCTCGCGGCTTGGCCGGGCGCTTCCGATTTTCGCGGGCAATCAGGATTTCTTTTGGGGCGGGACGTAGTTGGGAGGCAGTTGCGAGCCGGCGCCGAAGAAGAACTGCTCCATCTGCTGGGCGATGATTTCCTGCGCTTCCTTGGAGGCCAGGCTCAAGCGGTATTCGTTCATCAGCATCTTCAAGTGCTCGACCCACAGGTCCCAGGCCTGCTGGCTGACGTTGTCGTAGATGCGCTGGCCGAGCTCGCCTGACCAGGGCGGCTCGTCGAGGCCGGGCAGCTCCTTCCCGAATTTCACGCATTTAACCATGTGCTCAGCCATCGAAACGCCTCCTCCTGGATTTCTTCTGGAAGGATGAGCCGATGGAATCGCTGCGGCGCATCGGCTCACTCAGTTCAAGATCATTATACCGGAAACTCCGCGCTCGTTGGCACGGACCTGCTCCGGAATCGCAGGTTTTTTTCCAAGCCGCTCAGTGATACTTCAACCCCGGATAGAGCAGGCTGAGTCCCAGTGTGAACAGCGGGCTAAAGATGTAATCGAACAATCGCCAGGCGATAATGATGCCGAGAAGCATGAACGCCGGGTTGCGGGTCATCTCCACAAAACGCAGCGCCACGCGCTCCTTCAGGAAAATGCCGACCGCCGTGTGGCCGTCGAGCGGCGGCACGGGCAGCAGATTGAACGCCGCCAGCAGCAGGTTGAGCGAAAACATAATGCTCAGGAACGTGGCCAGGCCTCCCGGCACGGCGCCGGGCGCCGCGCCCACCACGTGCGTAAAGTTGGCGCGCGCCGGCGCATGGAAAATTCCCGCCAGAATTCCGGCATGAATGGCGAGCGCCGCCACCAGCACCAGAATCATGTTCGCCACCGGGCCGGCCAGCGCCATCCAAGCGGCGCGGCGCGGATGGCGGCGCTGCCAGTTTGGATCGTAGGGCGCGCTCGCCCAGCCCATCATCCAGCCGCTCAGGAAATAAGTGAGCAGCGGAACAAGAATCGTGCCGAAAGGTTCGCGCCTGATGTGCGGGATGGGATTGAGCGTGACCTGCCCGCCGTGAAACGCCGTCGGGTCGCCGCCCCACTTTGCGGCCAACGCGTGCGCGGCTTCGTGGCAGGTCAGCGATAGCAGAAACGCCACGAACCACATGGGGAACAAAGCCAGAGTGTCGGGCTTAATCGCCATCGAGAGAGATTCTAGCGCAAGGTGCGCGCGAGCCGGCAGCTCATCCGTCGCGCTTCTTTTTTTCTTCGAGCGTTCTGCGCAGGATCGGGAGCATGGCTTTGTCTTTGTCGTGTCCCAATTCCTGCTTGGACTCAATCACCGCTTCGAGGCTGAGCACGCGGATCTTCATTCCCGCGACCTTCTGCTCGATGGTGCGCGGCAAGAGTCCATCGTAGCCGCGGTTCGAGCCGATCACACCCAGCAGGTCAAGGTGGCCGGCTCGGGTCATCAAGAGTTGGTGGCCCTCGGATTCGAGGTGCGAGCGGGAAGGCTTGAGGTTCTCCGCACCAGGAGTCCGGTATCGGGCTTCCAGGTCTTGCAGGGCTTTCAACAGCCTTTCGACGTTCTCCGGCTTGCGGGAGTGCACCAGATCGAGATCGAAAGTGGCAACGGCCGCGCCCTGTATCACCGCGGCGATCCCGCCCACGACAATGAAGTCAACCCGGTGGCGCGCCAGCGTCCGGAGAATCTCGATGAAATCAGTCTTGGGCGTCTTCCCCGCGCAGCCTCGTAATGCTCCAAATGACATCCTGAAGGGCTTCCAGCCGCTCCGTCGGCGTAAGCGAGAGCATCCAGCGAATCAGCGTCAAATCCACACCATCTTCGCTGAAGATCGGTTCATCAGCCGCGCCACCTGGTGTCGGGCCGGTTCTGTCGGGAGCGTTCTCTGGCATGCTGCTTCCCCACCCAAGCGCGCTCTATTGTACCCGTTTTACGTCCAATAGTTCCGGTCCAGCGAGCGGTACTGGATGGCTTCGGAGATGTGGGTCGAGGAGATTTCCTCGGCGCCCTCGAGGTCGGCGATGGTGCGGGAGACTTTCAGAATGCGGTCGTGGGCGCGCGCCGAAAGGCCCAGGCGCGTCATGGCGCTTTCGAGCAGGCGCTCGCACTCGGCGGAAATGTTGCAGTATTTGCGGAGCATGCGCGGGCTCATCTGCGCGTTGGAATAAATCTTCTCGCCCTGATAGCGCTCGAGCTGGCGTTGGCGCGCCGCGATGACCCGCTCGCGAATCTGGTCGGAGCCCTCGCCGCCCGCGTCGTCGCGCAGCTCGCGGTATTTGACAGCGGGCATGTCAATGTGAATGTCAATGCGGTCGAGCAGCGGCCCGGAAATCTTCGAGACGTAGCGCTGGATCAGGGGCGGCGTGCAGGTGCACTCGCGCGAGGGATCGTTGAAGAAGCCGCACGGGCAGGGATTCATCGCCGCGGCCAGCATGAAGCGCGAAGGGAACGTCAGCGACATGGAAGCGCGCGCGATGGTCACCGTGCCGTCTTCGATGGGCTGGCGCATCACTTCCAGAACGTTGCGCTGGAACTCCGGCAGCTCGTCGAGGAACAGCACGCCGTTGTTGGCCAGGCTGACTTCGCCCGGGCGCGGAATGGCGCCGCCGCCGATCAGGCCGGCGTCGGAAATGGTGTGGTGCGGCGAGCGGAAGGGGCGCGTGCCGACCAGCCCCACGCCCGGCTCGAGCGTTCCCGCCACGCTGTGAACTTTGGTGGTCTGGATGGCTTCGTCGAAGGTCAGCGGCGGCAGGATGGTCGGGATGCGCTTGGCCAGCATGGTTTTGCCCGCGCCCGGCGGGCCGATCATGAGGATGTTGTGCCCGCCCGCCGTGGCCACTTCGATGGCTCGCTTGGCGTGGAACTGGCCTTTAACGTCGCGGAAATCCACCGGGTACTGGCTGGCGGCGGCCAGCATCTCGCGCACGTTCACGCGCGCGGGCGTGAACTCGTGCGTTTCGTTCACCAGGTCGAGAACTTCCACCAAAGAGCGCAGCCCGTAGACTTCCACGTCCTGCACCACCGCGGCCTCGCTGGCGTTTTCGGCGGGAACGATCAGCTTTCGAACACCCTTCTTGCGCAGCATGCCGGCAATCGAGAGGGCGCCCTTGACGGGCCGCAGGCCGCCGTCGAGCGAAAGCTCGCCGAGGAACACGTATTGCTTCAGGTCGGACTTGAGCAGCGCGCCCGTGGTGCCGAGAATCCCAAGCGCAATCGCGAGATCGAAGCCTGAGCCTTCCTTCTTCACGTCCGCCGGGGCCAGGTTGACCGTGATGTTCTGAAAAGGAAAATCCAGGCCGCAATTCTTGATGGCGGATTTGATGCGCTCGCGGCTTTCGCGCACCGCGGCGTCGGGAAGACCCACAGTGGTGAAATTGGGCAAGCCGGCGGAGATATCCACCTCGACCGCGACCGGATAGGCGTCAATGCCGAAGACAGCCGCGCTGAGAGCTTTGAAAAGCATATAAATGACTTCCTACCGGAAGTAGCGGCGAGTTTACCTCGCCACGCGATCGTAGCGGCGGGTTTATCCGTCAACTGACGGACCATGTGGCGGCGTGAAGCCGCCTCTACAACAAACACCGGGCGATCCGCGAGTCCTTAATAGAGGGG
>OFHG01000875.1_pt1 | contig 11393 bp, 9 predicted proteins | sample 1521931 | NCBI WGS metagenome assembly OFHG01 (sample SAMEA2468438, study PRJEB22500) | soil metagenome | biome: Glassland; feature: Farmland; material: Clay | place: Australia | collected 2013-01-31 | depth 0.55 m
GCGCCCCGCCTCGCGTGCGCCGCACAGAAGCCAGTGCCTGCCAGCCGGGAGGGCCAGAGGCCGCATGGGTGGGACACCGACGCGGGGGCCTTGAGAATCGGTTGCTGCCCAGCCCCGGGGAATGGCGGCGCCAAACGCCGGCCGTGGCTCGCCCCCCATAAAATTTGCCGCAGCGCCCGCCAGGGCGTTGAAGTCCGCCCCCATCAGGCACGCGGCGGTGGCCGCCGCCAGAACGTTTTCCACGTTGAATTCGCCGCGCAGCGGAATTTCCCCGGTTTTGAGAAGAACTCGTTCGAGATTCGAGACGCGATAGCGAATGTGGCCGTTCGAAACGAAAACGCCGTCCGGCAAATCGCGCCGGCGAGAGAAGAAAATCTTGCGCGCGGCGATGGCGGGAACGAGATTCATCACCCCCGGGTCGTCGGCGTTCAGCACGGCCCAATCCTTTTCGGTCTGGTTGCGGAAGATCCGCGCCTTGGCGGCCACGTAAGCTTCCATCGAAGCATGCCGGTCCAGATGGTTGGGCGTCAGGTTCAGCAGCACGGCGATGTGCGGACGGAAACTGTCTATCCCCTCCAGTTGAAAGCTGCTGAGCTCGGTCACCAGCACCGTTTCGGGCGAGGTTCGGTCCACGGCCGAGATCAACGGCACGCCGATGTTGCCGCCCACGAACGTGGAAAAACCCGACGCCTTGATCATCTCGCCCGCGAGCGCCGTGGTGGTGGTTTTTCCGTTGGAGCCCGTAATGCCCACCAGGGGCCCTTCGAGAAACCAGCTTGCCGCTTCGACTTCCGGGACCACGCGAATGCCTTGCTCGCGCGCCGCCACCAGGTGCGGCAAGTCCCAGGCAACGCCCGGACTCACCACGATCAAATCCTGGCGGACAAAGGTTTCCTCGCGGTGCTGGCCGAGCTCCAGGCCGACCTTTTGCCGGGTCAAATCCGGAATTTCATTTTGAAACGCCGAGGGCGGGCGCGAGTCGGAGACTGTGACCGTCGCGCCGCGCGCCGCCATGCACCGGGCGGCTTCCCGGCCGCTCCGCGCCAGGCCTACGATCAGCACGCGCTTGCCGCACACGTCCATCAGGAGCGCCTCCGGGGGCGGCCGTTCTTGCGCAGGTAGCCGCTCAGGATTTCCGAGACGACCTCGGAAAGGGACCGCTGCGCGCGCCGCGCCACCCGGCGGGCGGCCACCAGGGTGTCGCGGTTCAGCGTCAGGCTGACTCGCGTCGGGTTGCGGAAAGACTTGGGACGCGCCATAGAATATTAGTGCGCATTTTATGCGCAGAAATTCTCCCGGTCAAGAACAATCGCGCCCGAAGTCCTGTGTTGGAAACGATGGGGAGCGAGCGTCATGAGCGCGAACCTCAGCGCAGTTTCAGGGTCGTCAGCGCGAACAGGGCGAAGATCAGCGCCACGATCCAGAAGCGCGCGATAATTTTCGATTCCTTCCATCCCGTCAGCTCAAAATGGTGGTGGATGGGCGCCATCTTGAAAATCCGCTTCCTTCGCATCCGGTAGGACCCCACCTGCAGAATGACCGAAAGAGCCTCCACCATGAAAACGCCGCCGATGAAGGGCAGCAAAAGCTCCTGCTTGATGACCACCGCAACGGTCGAAATCGCCCCGCCCAGCGCCAGCGAGCCCACGTCGCCCATGAAAATCTCAGCCGGGTAGGCGTTATACCAAAGGAAGCCCAGGCTGGAGCCGACCATCGCGCCGCAGAAGATGGTCAACTCCGCCACCCGTGGCAGATGTTCCAGGTCCAGATACTCGGCCAGCACGGCGTGCCCCGCCACGTAGGTGAGCACGGTGAGGGCCGAGGCGGTAATGATGACGCAGCCGATGGCCAACCCGTCCAGGCCGTCCGTCAAGTTAACCGCGTTCGAGGACCCGACCAGAAGAAAGATGACGAAAGCAAAAAAGGGCAGAAAGGCCAGCGGATAGGTCCAGGCATGTTCGCGGAGAACCGCAATCGTCAGTTCGGGGCGGAGGTTCTTGAAAAAGGGGAACGTCAGAGCGGTGGAGTACAACCCTTTCGCCGTCATCAGGACCAGAATGACGGAAAATACAAAGCTGACCAGGATTTGAAGGAAGAATTTCTTTCGCGCGCGCAAACCCAGGTTGTTGCGGTGGCGCAGCTTCTGAAAATCGTCCCAGAAACCGATGGCGGCAAAGGCGAGCGTCACGCCGATGACCAGCCAGATGAAGGGATTGCCGAGATCGGCCCACAAAAGTGTGGGGACAATGATACACAGGACGATCAGCACGCCGCCCATGGTGGGCGTGCCGGCCTTGGACTGGTGCGACTGCGGGCCTTCCTCGCGGATGTACTGGCCGACTTGAAACTCTCTCAGCTTGCCAATCAGCCACGGGCCCAGCAGCAGCGACAGGAACAGCGCCGTCAGGCTGGCCGCCGCGGTCCGGAAAGTGATGTACCGGAACAGATTGAAAACGTGGATCTGATTGTGCAGCCAGAAATAGAGGTAATAGAACATGAAGAACCGTTCAGCTCGACCGCTTCACATCCTCCTGAGCGGCAGGAGCATCCCCGAGGGTTCGAAGCAATTCAATAACCTTTTCAAGGTGCACACCGCGCGAGCCCTTGACCATCACGACGTCGCCCGGGCGGAGCAGGACCAGCAAGCGCTCGCCCGCCTCTTCCGCGGTGCGGCAAAGGGACGTGTGGTCGGCGGGCAATCCGGCCTCAACCGCGCCTTCCACCAAAAAGCGTGCCGCGCCCTGCACGGCGATCAGCCAGTCCACGCCCGACGCCGCACACTTGCGCCCCACGCTGCGGTGCAGTTCAGTGGCCTGCGTCCCCAATTCCAACATTTCGCCGGCCACCAGGATTCGCCGCGAAGCGTGAGGCCACGCGGCCAGCGTCTCCAGCATCCTTTCCATCGCCACCGGGTTCGAGTTGTAGCTGTCATTGAGCACGGTGATTTCTCCGGGCAGGGTAAAAACTTCACTGCGCTGATGTAAATCGGGCCGGACGGCGAGAGCCTCGGCGATCTGTTCCGGCGCCATTTCAAAGACGCTGGCGACGGCGATCGCGGCTAGCGCGTTCTGCGCGTTGTGCCGCCCCACCAAAGGAATCTCGAACTCGCGTTCGAAGCCGGGCGCACGCACGCGAAAGCGGCTTCCCATCTCGGGGGTCGCCTGCCAGTCGAGGACGCGGACCGACGCGCCGTTGGCAAAGCCGTAGGTCACGACTTTTCCGCCAAACCCCAGCGCGAAATTGCGGACCCGCTCGTCGTCGGAGTTGAGGACGGCGATTCCGGGGGGGACGAGGTTCTCGATCAGCTCATGCTTGGCATGGGCGATGGCTTCCACCGAATCGAAGAACTGCAGGTGGACGGGCGCGACGTTAGTCACCACGCCCATTTGCGGCTCGGAAATCTGCGCCAGCATGGCGATTTCCCCCGGCGCCGACATCGCCAATTCCGCCACCGCAACTTCATGAGACGGCTCAAGCTGGAGCAGAGTCAGAGGCAGGCCATAATAGTTGTTCAGATTTCCGGCAGTCTTGAGAACTGAAAACCGGCGCGCCAGAACCGCGGCAATCAGTTCCTTGGTGGTGGTTTTTCCGGTGCTGCCCGTGATGGCAACGATGCGGCGTCCCCACTTGCGCCGCACCGCGCGGGCGAGATCCTGCAGGGCCCGCACCGGGTCGGGCACGGCGAGCAGCGCCGCGGCGGCCGCGCCGCTGGCTTTCTCTCGGTACGCCTTGCTGACAACAGCGCCCGTCGCCCCACGTTCGAGCGCCTGGGCAACGAATTCGTGGCCGTCGAAGTGCGGGCCTTTGATGGCAAAGAAAAGTTGGCCGGGGACAAGAGTGCGCGAATCAATCGAATAGCCCGTGGCCAGACGATCGGGTGTTCCGCTGGTCGTGCCCAGGATTGCCGCAATCTCCGCCAAAGTCAGCTTCATAGCTTCGGGTCCCGAGAGTAGCCCATTTCGTGAAGCACCGCTCGCGCCACTTCGCGGTCGTCGAACGCGATAGTCCGGTCTTTCAAAATCTGGTAGGTCTCATGGCCCGTGCCGGCCAGCACCACCACGTCTCCCTCTCGGGCCTCGGCCAGCGCCTTGCGGATGGCGGTTGGGCGGTCCACTTCGGCGATGTAGGGCTTGCCGGCCTTCTGCAATCCGACCAGCGCGTCGCTCATGATGCGCAGAGGATCCTCGCTGCGCGGGTTGTCGGAGGTAAGGACAGCCAGGTCGCTCAGCGTGCCCGCGGCCTCGCCCATCAACGGGCGTTTGCCCCGGTCGCGGTCGCCGCCGCAACCAAATACCACAATCAGGCGGTTTTTGGCCAGACCGCGCGCCGCGGCAAGCACGTTGCGCAGAGCGTCGTCGGTGTGCGCGTAATCCACCAGAACCAGAAACGGCTGGCCCTCGTCCACCCTTTCCACCCGCCCGGGAACCACCTGCAAGGCGGCGATGCCTTCCACGATTTTCGTGGCGTCAATTCCCAGCCCAATGGCGGTGGCCGTGGCGGCAAGAATATTCATCAGATTCGCCTGGCCGAGCAACGGCGAAGAAACCTGCAGCGATCCTTGTGGCGTTGAGAGCGTGGCGCGGATGCCGTCCGTCCCCAAATCGCACTGCTTTACGCGGACCTGCACGCCCGAGTTCATGCCGTAAGTGATGGTGCGCGGCGAGCCGAGTCCCAGCAACTTCTTGCCCCAGGCGTCGCCGGCGTTGATGACCGCCAGCTCCGGCGGCGGCGTGCCCAATCCTTCAAACAGGCGGCGCTTGGCCTGGAAATAGTGCTCGAAGTCCTTGTGATAATCGAGGTGGTCCTGGGTGAGGTTGGTGAAGACGGCGGCGGAAAACCTGATGCCCCAAACACGCTCCTGCGCCAGAGCGTGCGAGGAAACTTCCATTACTGCCGCGCGGCCGCCCGATTTCAGCAGTTCCGCGAAGTTTGAGATTAGATCGAGCGACTCCGGCGTGGTGTTAATCGCGGGCAGGGTCCGGCCGGCGAAACGGTACTCGATGGTCCCAAAAACTCCGCAGGGGACGTCATCCGCCTGAAAAATACTTTCCAGAAGGTACGTGGTAGTGGTCTTGCCGTTGGTCCCGGTGATGCCGACCAGAGTCAGCCGCTCTTCGGGGTGAGCGTAAAAGGCCCGCGCCATGTCCGACAAGGCCCGGCGCGCGTTCTCAACCTTGATCCAGCGGGATTGGTGTTCGGCGGGCGCGGGGCGCTCGCTGGCGACCGCTAGGGCGCCGCGGTCGAGGGCGGCGGAAACGAAATCGTTTCCGTCCGCTTTCTCCCCGCGAATGGCAATGAAGAGACTTCCCGGCTGGATGCGACGCGAGTCATAGGCCAACGAACTGATCTCGACGTCGAAAGGCAATTGAGTTTCGAGCCCCGGCACTCCTCGAAGGAGTTCGGCTAACTTCATTTCTCACTCGCATTATAACACTTGCCGTCTGTCTGCTGACGGACGCCGGATGGGGCCTGACCGTGGTCAGGAACGCAGGTTTTCCCTGTCGATCACCTCCCCTTAACGCGCGAACTTCAACCAGACGCGCGTACCTGCCGCGACCTCGGTGCCGGCGGGGGGGCTTTGCTGAACGGCCAGACCGGAACCTTCGAAGGAAAGATCGAGACCCAGCGCTTGACACTTTTCTGCCGCGCGCCGGACGGACAAGCCGCTGAAATCAGGAACTGGTGTCAGCGGCCCGTCGTTGAGGACAACGGTACTTTGCGCAGTCTTATGTGATGGGGGACGATACGAAACTCTTTGAACGGCGGAGGTAGCGGCCCTGGAAGGCTCAGGTCCAGTTGGGGGGAAAACCACCCGGCCTTCCCGTTTCTGGCGGGAAGACCCGGCGGTTGATGAAGCTAGCTGAGGCCACCAGGAAGGGTTGTCTTGCGGGACATTCAGATAACCCAGAGTCTGCTCTGTGATGGACTTGAACACCGGGGCAGCTACCTCTGTGCCGTAAATTGCCCCAACCGGAGAGTCAATCACGACCAGAACCGTGATTGCCGGCCGACTGACAGGGGCAAAACCGATAAAAGAGGCGATGTAGTGCGTTTTGGAATAAGTGCCGGACGCGTCGATCTTTTGCGCCGTGCCGGTCTTCCCGCCGACGGTATAACCGGGGATGCGCGCGGGCATGCCCGTGCCCTCTTGCACGACTTTCTGAAACATCACGCGCATCCGATCCGCCGTGCGCTGGCTGACGATGCGGCGGCCCGGAGCGGCCGGGAGCGATTCGTGACGGTCGCCGCGATAGATGTCGTGCACAATGCTCGGCCGCATTAGCATCCCGCCGTTGGCGATCGCCGAGTAGGCGGAAATCATCTGCAAAGGCGTGACGCCCACTTCCTGTCCCATGGAGATTTCGCCGACCGATATTCCGGACCAGCGGTCGGGCGGCTTCAGCAAGCCGCGCTCTTCGCCGGGCAGACGAATGTCGGTGTCCGAGCCGAAGCCGAAATTCCGAATGTAGCGGTAGAGCCGGTCGGAGCCCAGGCGCAGACCCAGCTTGATGGCGCCCACGTCGCTCGAGTTCACCAGCACCTGCTCCACCGTCAGGTCGCCATAGGGCTTGTGGTCATGAATGGTGTGCCCGGCCAGGACGATGGCGCCCATCTGGCAGTCAATCACGTCGCTGGGCCGCGCCAGCCCTTCCTGAAGCGCGGCGGAGACCGTCACAATCTTGAAGGTTGAACCCGGCTCGTAAACCCACCCGGTGGCGCGATTGATCCAGTCCCTCGGCTTGCTCTTCGCATAATGGTTGGGATCGAACGTGGGCGAACTGGCCATGGCCAGAATCTCGCCCGTGGACGGGTTCTGCACGATGACGATCCCATTTTGGGCTTTCCACTTCTTGACCGCCTCATCCAGGGCTTTTTCGGCGATGTACTGAATGTTCTCGTCCAGCGTGAGCACGGCGTTGTCGCCAGGCTCGCCCTGCCATTCGGTGGAGTGGAAACTCTTGCGGCGCGCGTCGGTATCCACCAGGACGCGGCCGGGCGTGCCGCGAATCTCCTTGTCGAGCGAATACTCCAGGCCCGCGAGTCCCTTGTCGTCCATGCCCACGTAGCCGAGGACTTGCGCGCCCAGCGAGCCTTTGGGATAGAAGCGCTTCATTTCCTTCTGGAAGTAAACGCCCTTGAGGTCGAGGCCGCGCACACGCTCAGCCTCCCGAGAGGTAACCTTGCGCTTCACCCAGCAGAAGGTCTTGAAGGTCTGGAACTGGCCTTCCAGGTCTTGGCGGTCGAGCCCCAGCGTGGAAGCGAGCAACTTGGCTTCCAGGGGACGGTCGGGCATCTCGGCGGGAACGGCATAAACCGAATCCACCGCCAGGCTCATGGCCAGCGGCTGCATCAAGCGGTCATAAATCGTTCCCCGCTGCGGCGCCACTTCAATCGTGCGCTGCTGCTGCCGTTGCGCGCGCGCGAGCAATTCGGCGTAGCTGATCACTTCGAGTTGATAAAGACGCGCGACGAGGCCCACAATCCACACCGCCAGCATCCCCGCCAGAAACAGGCTGCGGCGGCGCGTCCACGGGCCGTTGACGCGGCGCTCGACCCGTCCGGATTGTTTCTTAGCTCCGATCATTTACTGCCCTCGATCCAACCCTGCCGGGGCGCCTCCCATCACCGTCATGTTGCGCGCCAGCACCGAGCCCTCGGGCTCGCCGGCCGGCCCGACGCGAATCACCTGCTGGGGAGAGGGCGCCACCAGGCCCAGTTTTTTTTGCGCCAGGCGGTCAATGCGCTGGGGGTCGGCGAGCGAAGCGCGCTCCAGCCGCAATTGGTGGTTCCAGTCTTCCATCGTCGCCTTCTGCGCTTTGAGCTGCTCAAGGCGGTAGCCGTATTGCACACATTGGAAATGCTGCCACGCGAAGATTAGCCCGAAGAAGAATACGAAAAAGCATAACCCCAGAAGGCCGAAACACTCGCGGCGCCGGACGGGGTCCACCTCACGCCGCAGCCGCGAGTTGTCAATGCGCTTCACGAAATAGAACTCCGGGAAGCACATCTGGCTCGAGGATGCGCGCGCCGATTTGCGTGGCCGCCGGGATTTCGGTAATGTCGCCGCGATAGTTGCCATAAGGGAAATGCTCCGGGGCAGGGATTCGGGGCTGGGCACTAGCCCCTGTGTCCAGACCTCGAGCCCTCTGCCCCGGCCTTCTCCGTGGCGCGCAACTTCGCGCTGCGTGACCGCGGATTCGTTTGGATTTCAGATTCGGCCGGCCGCACCACGTGCTTGGTCAACAGGTGCGCGCGGCCTTCCTGCTGCCATCTCTTGAACGCTTGCTTCACCAGGCGGTCTTCGAGCGAATGAAACGCGATGAAAACCGCGCGGCCGCCGGGCGCGAGCGCGCCCAGCGTCTGCTCCAGGAGCGCTTGCAGGTTCTCCAGTTCACGATTGACCGCCAGGCGCAACGCCATGAAGGTGCGCGTGGCCGGATGAATTTGGTGGAGGCCCGCCCGGGAGGGGATAGCTCGCGTCACCACCTGCGCCAGTTCGGTGGTTGTTCGAATCGGGCGGGCCTTCACAATCGCTCGCGCTATGCGGCGCGAGTGGCGCTCTTCGGAAAACTTGTAGATCACATCGGCCAGTTCTTTTTCACCGGCGTAATTCACCCAATCTTCCGCCGTCGTTTCCGCGTCCGGCCCCATGCGCATGTCGAGCGGGCCGGCGACGTTGAAGCTGAATCCGCGCGACGGGTCGTCCAGTTGCATCGAGCTCAGGCCAAGATCGGCAATCAAGCCGTCCGCGGGCGGAAGTCCGCTGGCCCGGTGCAGCGTGTCGAGTTGGCCGAAGTTTCCCTGCATCACCATCAGTTTGCCTTCGTAGGCGCCAAGTCGTTGGCGCGCCTGAGCGCACGCCTGAGGGTCTCGGTCGAGGGCAAGTAGCTTGCCGCGGTCGAGCCGTTTGAGGATTTCTTCCGCGTGACCGCCGCCGCCGAGCGTCGCATCAATGTAATGCCCATCAGGTCGAACATGTAGAAAGCCCAGAGCCTCGTGGAGTAAGACAGGCTGATGAAGGGTTCCGAACCCTGCCATTTCTCCAGGTCCGCCAGTTGCGCTTCCAACTCGCTGGGGACCGTGACTTGGCCCAATGAGGTTTCCAGAATCGCGTCCTTCTTTTTTCCCTTCATGAGCAGTCACCGTCCCTCACCAGATTTGGTCTGCCGGCGGCGCTTAAATGCCCAGGCCGCTCAGCGTCTCTTGATCCTCGTCAGTGAGCGGTTCTTTCTCCATGTGCTCGCGGAAGCGCTCCATGTTCCACACGTCCAGGTAATTCAGATAACCCATCACGGCCACTTCGCCGCGCATCGCTGCGGACTCGCGCAGGAGCGTGGGAATCAGAATCCTTCCCTGCGCGTCCATGCGTCCTGCCTGCCCCCAATAATTGGTTCGGTCGAGCAGTTTCTTCTTCGCCTTGTTCAGCGAGGGCAGCGCGGCGAGCTTGTCTTCGATCTCGCGCCAAACCCGGAAGGGATAAACGCGCACGAACGCGCCGTCCAAACTGGTGACGTACAAATCCGGCCCGAAGTTTTCGTCGAGGAACGTCTTGAAGGCGGTCGGAATTTTCAGCCGGCCTTTCCCATCTACCGTCGCTGGATAATTGCCACGCAACATGGAGCATCACTAAAGAAACATTCTCAGCAGTGTCGGCCGTATCGCCTGTGTCACCCGTTCCATTCCCCGTGGCCCCAAACCCGACTTAATTTTTCAACTTTTTTTCACTTTCGACTACTTCCTACCACTCTTGGCCACGCAATATAGAAACATTGTCCCCGCATGTCAAGAATTATTTTCAGTTTGCTTAAGGACTTAGATTTGGAAAATGCTGTCCCGCCGATTGTACGCCCATGGCGTATGACACACTAGCGGTTGTGGCTTTCGAGGGATGAAACCCCGTGGGTTTTTGTGGGTGGACGGCCCTCCTTCGCCAAAGATTTTTCGCTTCGGCCTGCCCGCAAACGCAGTTTTAACGACATCGTGTCCGTTTCCAGGGACACGGCACGGCAATCCCGCCGAGAGGGTCAAGCCTCCGCTCTTTCTGAAAACCTAAGGCTAGAAGGGTCCATACTCGGAGGAGAGCCAACTATCATTCGCATCGGTGGGGCAGATCAAAAGCAATAGGTCTTCCCGGCCCGAAAGGTCCGCGGGGTAACGATACGCGTGCCCGAGAAACTGAACAGGAACTACGATGTGCCACCTTGCTGCCGGCGTTCACGACGGTCAGTTTCGCCCCCAGCGAATAGCGTTTCGTCTTCCACAAGGCATCCGAGCCCAGCGCCACGTCAAACAGGCTGTGCGGTGCGATGCGGGATGGATTCGTGTCCGAGTTGTAAGTCCCAGGCGGCGAGAAGTGCATAAGCAGGGCGCCGCGGTGAGGCGAATCGCAGCTCCGCGGCGGTTGGCTGGCGGAAGCCAAGCTGTCGCCGCAATACAAGCCTTGGCATGCTCCCCCTCGCCGCCCAATGTGCGGGCCGGGGCTGGCGTCGCTCTTCGGTCTGCGACCTCGAGGAGGTACGGGTCAAGGGATGCAGTCCATCCTCAGGGCCCGCCCATCCCCAGGCTGGCAGAGCCTGAAGCTCGTCCGGGGCCAAAGTTCGGGCGACCAAGCCAGGCCGCGCTTGACAGGGTTTAAATGCATGTAGCCGAGTTTCTTCAGGCGTTTCTTCTCGCTCTGGATTTCAAACGGATAGGAGCGGCGTTGCCGGACGCCAAAGGGCGGCTGGTTTCGGTGGACAATGGCTCGACCTACACAATGACGTATAATGCTATGGGGCAGCGAGCAGAGATGTAGAGACGGCCCTGTGGGCCGTCTCGTATTTCTTCGGGACGCAGGAGACGTTTCACAGAAACGTCTCTACGGCGGGGGGTGACGAACTGGGGTGGTTTTATCCCTCCGGCGTCTGGATCGGCAAAGACATCAACGCCGGCGGGCGGAGGCTGGCCGCCTACGCGACGATCAACGGGACGGAGTACACGCACTTCTTCCACGTCAACGGGCTGGGCTCGCTGACCGGCGTGACGCAGCAGGCGGGCGGGCTCTATTCCGACCAGTTGTATTATCCGTGGGGGCAGTTTTGGACTTATCGCAATCTGCAGGTCCCCTCGCGATTTGCGGGGTTGGAGCAGGTGGTCGAGACGGCGTTTGACTCGACGACGGACCTGCTGACCAGTCCCAACCGAAACCTCAACACCAGCTCCGGCCGGTGGCTGACCCCGGACCCGGACAACGCCGGCGCGGATGAATCCAATCCCCAATCCTGGAACGGGTACGCGTATGGACTGAACAATCCCTCGACGCTCTCCGACCCAGATGGTCTTGACTGCGCCTTCGTGAGCGGCAGCAAACTTTTGGGGGTCGACCAGTCGATGTCCATGATGGAGTGCGATGA
>OFHG01000876.1_pt1 | contig 11380 bp, 10 predicted proteins | sample 1521931 | NCBI WGS metagenome assembly OFHG01 (sample SAMEA2468438, study PRJEB22500) | soil metagenome | biome: Glassland; feature: Farmland; material: Clay | place: Australia | collected 2013-01-31 | depth 0.55 m
CGGTTTAGTTCTCTCGTTCTCTTTTTCCTCCCCTCCTTTTCTTTCTCCCTTCTCCCTTCCTCTCCTTTCTCCCTTTCTTTTTCTTTTCTTTTCCCCCCCTTCTATCTAACTTTTTTTTTTTTGTCTTCAGGTGGATTCTATGGTTTTGATCACCCATTCCGTATTTCAACCCCTCACCCATTCGGAACGTGAGCTGCGCGTCGTACCATGAATTGAAGGAGATTACCCACCCATGAAATTCGGGTTTCAATTACCAACTGGTATGGAAGGCCTGATCGTGCCAATCCCGTTCTTCCAACCGGATGATTTTATTGCCTTCTCGCTGACAGGCGAGTGCCTGGGGTACGATTCGGTATGGGGCAACGATCATTACGCGGCTCAGGATTATGTGCGCAAGGCTTATGGCGCTGCCCCCAATTTCTTTGAAGTTTTCACCGTGCTTGCGGCGGTCGCCTCGGTGACTCGGCGCATCCAATGAGGAACATCCGTATTAGTCCTGCCAATTCGGGACATTATCCCGGTCGCACGCCAGATTGCTACGCTGGACCAGTTAAGCCACGGACGGTTATTGTTGGGGGTAGGCATTGGAGCTTATCCGGAAGAATACCAGGCAGTGCGGCCTGACCTGGTTGGTAAGAACCGCGGCAAACTGTTAGAGGAGGGGCTCGAGCTGTTGAACTTGCTGTTTGCAGAGGGTGCTGTAAATTACCGGGGCCACTACTACCAGGCGAATGACCTGGACTTGCATCCTAAGCCTTATCAAAAACCGTTCCCGATTCTGGTGGGTGGTCACCAAAAATTTGCTATCGACCGGGCCGTCCAATACGGGCAAGGATGGATTCCAGGTTGGCGCCCCTTTGATGAATTGAAAGAATGGATCGATTTGCTCAGGGAAAAAGCAGCCGCTGCCGGTCGCGACCCTCGATCATTAATCGTCGCCCCCCAATTTTCCTGCCTGGTGGCTCGCACCCAAGAAGAAGCCGAACGTCGCTATCGCAACAGTGGCATGGTTCAGCACCGCCTTTCCCTGGCATATACCGGGCGTGACCCTTCCCTGGCGATGCAAAACAATCTGGTTGGCTGCCCCGAGGTGCTGCTCCAAAAGATCGACCAACTGCAAGATTATGGGGTAGATCACCTCTCGGCTCTCACATTTTGTGTTAATTCTGTGAGTGAGTTCAGCGAGCAGCTCCATTTCTTTGCTGAAGAGGTTATGCGGCCGTATCGCGCCAGCCAGTCTCAATGAGTATTGCCCATGCGCAATTCTATTTCCCGGGCAACTTCGTTGGCGATCGCGATTAATTCATCCAGTTTAAGGCGGTTTTCATAGACGAGATGTCTGGGATAAGCCAGGCTGACCGACATTGTCACGTGCCCCTTAGGATCATGAATCGGCACCCCGACCGATCCAATCTCATCGAAATACTCGCCGTCGTTTATTGCAAATTTCTTCTCCCTGATTTCATAGACTTGATTCCAAAGTTCCGCAGGATCAGAAATGCTGCGTGGGGTGTAAACCTTTAATTGCGAGTCTTCGAGATATTTATGGATGAACTCATCTGGTTGGAAGGCCAGCAATACCTTGCCCAATGCCGTCGTATGAATGGCGGCGGAAACCCCCGGCTCGACCACGATCTTAATCGGTCCTTGGCCGTCAAAGACCGCCAGATAGATGACTTCGTAATGTACAAGGCTCCCAAGATAATAATTGTATCCAAAGCGTGAGGAATAGCTCTCAAATATCTTGCGCGCAAGGCTTGGGAGGGGATTGAAGTGTGAATACAAACTTGCCAGTTTCATCACCTTGGGACCCAATGAAAATGCTTTAGTATCCATATTGCGCTCGAGGTAGCCCGCCTCGTGCAGGGTGGTCACCAGCCGGTATACAGTTGTTGGGTTGATCCCCAATTCACGCCCAAGCTCCCGAATCCCCCATTCCGCTTTAGTCATGCTGAAAACGTCGAGGATTTGAAGCGCTTTGGCCAGACTTTGATTTGGTAGTTGGTCATAAGCAGACTGTTTCATTATTCTTCACCCCTAGGGTTGCATGTAGTGTAAAGGTAATTTTATTAATCATAGCTCGTGTCATGAGTCGACTTGACGCATGGATGGTTAAATGTGACAATTGGCAAAAGGAATCTCATGGAAAAACAAGTCGGTGTTGCCATATTAGGTTTAGGCCGTTGGAGTAGACAGCTCGCGGCTGCCGTAACCCGTACCAGGACGTTGAAACTGTTAACCTGCTACAGTCGCACTGCAGAAAACAGGCAGGTCTTTGCCGGTGAATTCGACGTCCACGCATCCCGGACGGTCGAAGAAGCATTAACCTATCCCGGGGTGGAAGCAGCCATCATCTCTTCCCCCAGCCATACTCACCTGGAGCTTACCCGCTATTGTGCCCGGCATGACATCCATATCTTCGTAGAAAAGGCAATGGCAAATACTTATGAGGAAGGCCTTCAAATGATCGCCGAGGTCCAGCAGCGTGGCCTGGTTCTCATGGTAGGTCATGAAATGCGCCGCTTGGGATCAACTCGGGCGATAAAACGTCTCCTTGAAGAAGGGCGTATCGGCCGTCCTGTCATGGCCAACGGCATTTTTACCCTGGCCGGTACTTTTATACCAGATAATTGGCGCTGTCACCGTGAAACCAATCACGGGGGCGCTTTGATGCAGCTCGGCATTCACCAGATCGAAAATCTCATTTACCTGCTGGGACCGGTAAATGAAGTTCGCGGCTTTTTTGCTCACGTGTCAGCTCCGGTTGATGTGGATGACGTTGGCATCGCCACACTTTCTTTTGAGAGCGGCGCAGTTGCAACGGTTATTTCCAATTTCATTTCACCTCATGCTTATGAGCTACACCTGTACGGTGAAAAGGCTAACCTGGATTGCGTTATCGATATGCGTGTCTGGCCCGATACCTTGAAGACTGACGCGAACACTTCGCTGACCTTACAGACGCGCACGCTGCGTGAACCGATCCCGATTGAGCCTCAGGCCCCGTTGGAACTCGAGCTGGACGAGTTCGCGCGCTGCGTTCGCGGCGAAACCACTCCTGAGACGGGCGCCCAGCAAGGCCTGGCTGCGATGGCTGTTGTTGAAGCGGCGCTGCGTTCTTTTGCTACGGACGAGCCGGTTGATCCTCGGGCTCTCTGACCTTACCCAAAAGCAAGAAGCCTAATTATTAATGTGCGGTAAAACCTCTTCAGCAAAGACCTGCATTTGATCTTTTAGCTCTGCTACCGTATCTGCGCAGTAATAGGTGCCGCACAGATGAGTCACGCCGGCTTCCCTCAGTTTCCTTACCTTCTCCAGGATTTCAGCCGGAGTTCCAATGAGATTGGCTTCTACTAAGTTCATCCCTGCTTGATCCTTCAAGGTGGAATCTTTCAGGGAAATAAGATGTTCGTATAGTTGGCTGCGGCTGAAACGATCTAGCGCGGCCTCGTGCGTCTTGCCCACATAACAGATTAATTGAGGCGCTACTTCCACCTGGCTTACATCTCTTCCGGCGCTCGTCCACATTTCTCTCAGAATGTCGATATTCTTCCGCAGCTGTTCAACCGGCATACCGGCCGGCATCCAGCCTTGGGCATATCTTGCAGTGCGCCGGATCGCATTCGGGTTGTTTCCTCCAATATAGATCGGGAGTGGATTCTGGTACGGCTTCGGATACATCTCCACATCCTTGAACCCGTAATATTTTCCTTCCCACGAAGCGCTACGCTCGTTAAACAAAACGCGTAGCGCCTGGAGGCTTTCCTCGAGAACGTCCCCTCGCCGGGCATGCCAGTTTGGATGGAGTGCTTCGAATTCCTCTCGGTAAGCGCCGACTCCCACTGCTACGGTTAAACGCCCTTTACTAAACTGGTCCAGGGTGGCGATTTGTTTTGCGGTTACCACAATGTCGCGCCGCATCGGCATGACGAGCAGGCCTGTCCCAAAGCGAAGGGTTTTTGTTTGGGAGGCGATAAAAGAATACGTAATTAAAGGTTCCCAAAAGTTTGGGGGTTGAGGAAATTTCTCCCGCACATATTTCTGAGTAGTCATATGATCGTTTCCCCAAACCGAATGATATCCCAATTTTTCTGCCCACAGAGCGATTTCGATGACCTGCTCGGGAGTAGCAAAAGGGACCGGGTACATCATCCCTTCCATACAGGTCGGGAGTCCAACGCTGGCTAACACGTCTCGTCCTCCTTTTTATCCATCGATCAAAAAATGCCTTTATTCCCTCGGAGGGATGTTGTTTACTCGATGATATGCAGATCCCTGCTCAAGCTGGTCAGAAGTTCATTGCCATCTGCGTGTACCACAAAAGGATCCTCGACATGCAGAGCCCCAAGACCAAATTCATAGTAAGGGGTCTCGATGTTCACAACGGTCCCTTCTTCAATCACATCTTTTACACCTGGAGCGATTAAGACATCCTCGTATAATTCTGTTCCAATTCCATGCCCAACATGGTGGCGTTCATAATGGGGGAGGCCGGCTGCCCGCGCGGCCGCCATGGTTAGTTGGAACACCTCCTCACCGGTCATACCGGCTTTTGTGTTATCAATCGCGTGCTGCTCTCCAACCAGCATGGCATGGTAAACGCTGGAAGCGCGTGAGCTGGGTTCGCCCAAACTTGCGATGCGAGCGATATCTGCATAGTAGCCCTCATGATAACAGCCCACGTCGAACCAAATCGTCTCTCCTCGATGGAGGGGAGTGAGCCCAGGATCTACCTCGCCAGCAATGCCGTTTCGCCCGATGCGAATCAGGGTGAATTCGGCTCTGGCGCCCTGGCTGACAATGGAACGCTCAAATTCACGGGCTAGCTCGTATTCTGTGACTCCTTCTCGAACGATTCCAAGAGTAGCGATGATCGCGTTTTCGGTGATTTGAGCTGCTTTGCGCAGTCGATCAATTTCCACCGGGGTTTTAACTTTACGGATACAGCGCAACAACTTTGAGGCAGGGGAGAATTTGGCGTGTGGCAATTTTTCTCTCAAGGAATCAAGTACACCAGCCTTTAGATTGATATCGTCTAACCCGACGTGCTTATCTGCCAGGTTTGATTTTTTGAGTGCAGTAACCAATGCATCCCCCGGCGTCGCTTCTGATTTTACTTCCTGTGCGATGACCCGCAACCATTCCTCATCTTTTGACAGCTTGGTATCCACAAATGGACCGGGGCGGTAGAAATTTCCATAAGGAATTACCTCCTGGATTGAGTCGTAACCCATCCAGGCCTGGTTGGCAAGGCCTGAGGAAGCAACAAAATAGGGTTCTGTAGGGCGATCGCGGGTGATGACTGCATAAGATTGGTGGTCGTAAGGGAATAATTGAAGGCCATCACTGACGATTCCGGTAAAATAGAACACGTTGCCCAGGGTGGTTGCCACCAGCCCATCCAGGTCTTCATCATCCATTTTTTCCTGCAGCCGTTTCGTATTGATAAGCATAGGTTCCTCCATTGTGAGATTTTTCAAGTCCGAAGCAGTCCTTGCCCGGTGAGTTCTGTGATTAAAGAATCCCAACTGCCGTCGATCATTGGCACGGGATCTTGACCAACATCCAGGTTTTTAAAGCCGGACGAAGTATTAATACATACAATGGGCCCTTTTTTTAGATTTAATTCGGGCGCGCGCATAGCCCCGGCAAAAGCAACTGCTGAAGAATATTCTCCCCACATCCCGGTCCGGCTTAAGGCGATCTGTGCCTGGCGTATCTCGGCTTCGCTAATTGCGAGAGCTGCGCCTTGGGTTTCACGGACTGCTACCACTCCTCGATAGCTATTGGTTGAAACTGCGATCGAATAGGCAATAGATGCCTCGGCTTTAACCGTTATAACCGGTTGGTTTTGTAGGATTGCCTGTTTGAGAGGTGCGCCAGCCGCCGGCTCGCAGGAAATCATTCGAGGCAGCCCATCGATCAGGCCATAAAACTTTAATTCAGTAAAACCTTTGTAGATTCCAAAGATCAATTCGGAGAAGCCAACCGGCACGAAAACTGCCACAGGACTCTGGCGTCCCAACTGCAAAAAAAGCTCGAATGCAATCGATTTATAATTTTCGGATCCAAAGGGATGGTTGGTAGGAGGCGTGGTCTGGTTGCTGGCGGGATGAAATCCCATCTCATTCACCAGACGGCGCATTAATACCCAACGGGTTTGGATATCAGGCACGGCAACCACAGCCTGTCCATAGGCTTGTAAGAAGCTTGCCACGGCCGGCGGGCGAGGTGTGGTTAGTATGATGCCGGGCAATCCGGCCCGCGCGGAATATGCGGCAGCCGAACCCCCATGGTTGCCCGATGAGGCAGCTACTACGCCTTGAGCACCCACAGCCAACGCTGCGCTCACCACCGCCAGATTTAAACGGTCCTTATGGCTCCAGGTGGGATTACGGCTCTCATCTTTAATGAACAGCGGGTTGGTGCTATTGAATTCACCCCGTGTATATCGGACGAGCGGCGTACCGCCTTCTCCCATGCTAAGTCCTTCCGCGATCGGGGGCAGCACAGGTGCATAACGCTCTAATCCTGGGAGAGGAGCTTCTGGCAGCCAATCCGTTGTTGTAGGATAATCGTATGTCAGCTCCAGAGGAGACTTGAATTCCTCAGTGGCACAGTTAGGACACCCTTCCAGCAGAGGCGGATAGAGTACATATTTTTTCCCACAATACAGGCAGCGTTGACCGTTCGCAGTCGAAACCGGCACCACCCACCTCCTCGATTTAAGTCGTATACTTTTCCACTTCCAGGTATCGGTCCCGGCTGTCTGGCAATACCGTCACGATCCGCTTGCCGGCTCCCAGTTCTCGAGCCAGCTTAAGGCTGGCAAACACGTTTGCACCAGAAGACATGCCGCAGAAAATTCCTTCCTGTTGGGCCAACCGGTGAGCCGTCTCGATCGCTTCCTGATCAGTGACCGAATACACACGGTCTACTAATTTGCTGGCGAATATCTCCGGGATAATTCCATCCGAGATCCCGGGGATGAGCGGATATTCATCCGGAGCGCCCATCATCGCTTTACCGGCCGGCTCGACGCCAATAACCAATATGTACGGGTTATGGGCTTTCAATGCCTGGGCTACCCCGAGGATAGTTCCCCCGGTGCCGACCGAGGCAACGAAGGCATCCAGCTCGCCATTCGTTTGATCCAGGATCTCTTTAGCCGTCCATTCACGGTGGGCCTTCACGTTGTTGGGGTTAGAAAACTGCCTGGCCCACCACATATCTTCATGCTCTTGTTCCAACTCCAGGCATACCTGCCGGGGCAGGAGCTCCACGTGCCCGCCGTGTACGCTGGTATCGGAGCCCGCAAGGCCGGCTTTACCCTGGCGCCTGGCCTCATACTCGGCGATATCGACCGGCTCAACTTCACATCCGTACGCCTGCATGATGGACATCCGGCTGCGATTGGCAACCATGGTCGGTGAGTAGGCCTGCATCTTGTAGCCCTTAACGGCTGCAGTGAATGCCAGCGCGGTGCCCGTGTTGCCCGTTGTCGCTTCGATAATTGTGCTGCCCGGTTTTAATTTTCCTTGTCGTTCTGCGTCTTCAATCATTAATTTGGCAATGCGGTCTTTGATACTTCCGCTTGGATTTAGAAATTCCGGCTTGACTAAAATCTCTGCGCCGCCGCTCGCTCCAATCCGATTCAATCGCACCAAAGGGATATTTCCGATTAAATCGAGCATGCTGTCAGCAATTTTTATATTTTTATCCACGTTACCTCCGAAATATTGGCCGTCTTTCAACGATCAAGATCGAAACCCAACTTAACTGCCTGTCATTCCGATCACCATCGGTTTGACTACCTTAGCGAAAGAACGAATCGTTTCGTGGACCGTTCCACCAAGCGGAGGATGGGGTAAAAAGGTGATATGGTTAATCCCCAGCTTGACTACCTCAGCAACTTTTTGCGCGACTTCTTCCGCGGTTCCTGCCCAGCAAAACTTATCGACAAATTCATCCGGAATCAGATGGGCGTTCGGAGCCATCAAGTTGTAGTCCCGTTTCGCAATAATCGCTTCGACTTCAGCGGGCACCTCCAACCCAAGTCGATGGACAAAAGTCCGATCCGGGTAGCTGGTCCACAGGAAGACCCCCACCATGGGTTTGATCCCATCAATTGCGGCGCGCCGGTCATCCGAAATACAGGCATCCACTCGGGAGATTAAAGTTAAGTCCGATAAACTCCGCTTTGCTTTGTTAGCGCCTTTTGCCACTTCGGAAATCGCGAATTGGATGCCTGTCGGTTCGGCGTAGGTGGCTATCATGACTCCGTCCGCCACCTCGCCCGCCGCTCTCAAAACCAGGTCGCCGCGCGTGGCAATGATGATGGAGATATCGCTTCTGGGTTTTACATTGAGGCGCCCGTGGTTGCATTGGATCACCTCGCCCTGGAAATCTACGGTTTTCCCGCTCCATAAACCACGGATCACTTGCACGGCTTCTTTAATGGCTCGGGCAGGCTTCACCCGTTTTATTCCCATTACCGGGAAGCCGGTGCCACCTGCGCCCATGCCCAGGATGGCTCTGCCGCCGGAAATCTTATCCAATGTGCCGGCCAATACCGCGGTGAGCGCCGGGTGGACGCTGTACGGATCAGCTACAAAAGTGCCAATTTTTACGCGCTGGGTCTGTTGGGCTACCACTGCAGCTATCGTGCTCATGTCCCAGAAAAATTTTTCATTACTGACCCAAATCTGGTCATAGCCTATTTCTTCTATTTCGTGGATCAGAGCAATGATTTCATCGAAGCTGAAATCCTCCGTCCAATGCAAGCCTACACCGAGTTTGATATCCATTCTTTTATTCTCTTTTGAAGAATTGGGTCGATATTTGTAAAGCAGGAATACGTTCCATTCTTGATCACCAGGCGCTTAATTTTCAAAATGAGGGACCACATTTTCAGCAAATCGCCGCATTTGATCTTTATATTCGCCGACACTATTCGCGGTAAATAGAATTCCGCATAGGTGGGTTACGCCAGCCTCACGCAGCATTTTCACTCTTTCGACGATCAATTGACTGTCGCCAATCAAATGGGTGTCTTCGAATTTCGCTCCAGCTTTCACCTGATCCTTCAAAGTGCTGCTTCTCAATGAGAACAGGTGCTTGTACATCTGGCTGTTTCGAAACCGGTCGATCGCCAGGTCGTAGCTGTCATCGATACATGCGGCAAATTGTGGCGCGATGTCGATGCTTGCCGGATCTCGACCGCTATTCCTGGCGATGGTTTTGAGCTGTAAGACCATCTGGTGAATTTGGCCGGGAGGTAAACCGGCGCCCATCCACCCCTGTCCGTAGAGCGCAGCCCGGCGGACTGCATTTTCATTGTTCCCCCCAATATAAATGGGTAAAGGAGATTGGATGGGTTTTGGATACATTTCTACATTCTCAAACCGGTAATATTCGCCGTTCCAATCCGCCACTCGTTCTGAAAACAGCAATTGAAGCGCCTGGACACATTCTTCCAATACATCACCCCGCCTGGCTTTCATACCGGGGTTTAATGCCTCAAACTCCTCACGGTAAGCCCCAACGCCCATCCCTAATAAGAGTCGGCCTTTGCTAAATTGGTCCAGGGTGGCAACCTGTTTCCCCATAACCACAATATCACGCCGCATCGCCGGCACCAGGACCCCGGTCCCGATCTGGATGGTTTTGGTATGCGCGGCAATCGAGGCCAGGGTGATCAGGATTTCCCAAAAGTTTGGAGGGGTTGAGAATTCTTGGCGAACATACTTTTGAGTCGTCATATGATCATTCCCCCAGACGGAGTGATAGCCCAGCTCCTCAGCATATTGGGCGATCTCTAAAATTTGCTCAGGAGATGCGAATGGGACCGGGTACATCATCCCTTCCATGCAAGTAGGTAATCCCACGCTAAAATGCATCGAAATCTCCTTTTTTGCCCCTATTCCTGTTGGGAAAGCGGCATATCCTAAAATCATCCAATCCTGGGCCGGTCAGCGCTCTCCCAGATAGGCATTGATGACTTCTTCATTGTGGGCAAGATCTTCTGCCGGTCCTTCAACCCGTATCTGACCCAGCTCGAGCACGAATGCGTAGTTTGATATTTCAAGGGCGCGTTTGGCATTCTGCTCCACCAGCAAAACCGTCGTACCGCTTGAATTGATCTCTTTAATCACGTCAAATACTTCCGTGACCAGGATCGGTGCCAGGCCTAAAGTCGGCTCGTCGATGAGCAGCACTTTGGGGTTTAGCATCAAGGCCATTCCAATCTCGACCATTTGCTGCTGCCCACCGCTCAAATTCCCTGAATCGGTAGTTCTTTTCTGTTTGAGAATAGGGAATCGCTCGCAAAGCTCATCGATATCGCGTTGAATCTGCTTGCGGTCGTTGCGGGTGTATGCCCCCATTTCCAGGTTTTCCTGGACGGTCATTGCCTGAAAATTAGATCGACCCTCCGGGACATAAGCGAGTCCTTGTTTAATTCTTGCGTTGCAAGACAGGCGGTTAATTTCTCGGCCTTCGAAGATTAGCTGTCCACGAGTTGGTTGAATGATACCGAAGATTGTCTTCAGCAGGGTTGATTTGCCCGCACCGTTTGTCCCAATAATCGATACAATTTCCCCCTGGTGGACTTTGACAGAAACCCCTTTGATGACTTCAATTTCACCATAGCCAGAATGAATGTTTCGCAGTTCGAGAAGGGGGCCATTATTTCCCAAAGTAAGCCTCCCCGACGCGTGGATTTTCTCGAATTTCGGCGGGCGTTCCTTCTGCTATTTTTTCACCATAATCCAGGACAACGATCCGCTGTGAAATATCCATGACAACGCCCATATTATGCTCCACAATCAGGAAGGTTTTTCCCTGTTGGTTGAACTGCATAATATATTGTTTCATTTCATCCACCATAGCGGTATTCACTCCGGCGGCCGGTTCATCCAGCATAATCAGATCGGGGTCCGGAATTAACGCGCAAGCGAACTCCAATAATTTGCGATGTCCATAGACCAGGCTTGCTGCCCGTTCATCGCCCAGGTGGGCCAGCCCCACCATTCCAAGCATCACGTCCACCTTGTCTGCTGTTTCTCTATCTAACCGCCGTATGTTCCCGGTATGGAAGATGCGGTTGAAAAAATTTTCTTCTTGATGCTGTTGTAAGGAGATTGCCAGGTTTTCGGCTACAGTTAAGCTTGGGAAGATCCTCACATTTTGAAAAGTACGGGCAATGCCGGCTAATGAAATTTCGTCCGGGCGTTCGTGGGTGATATCTGCCCCTTTGTATATCACTTGGCCTCCTTCCGGGCGATAAAAGCCGGTGATGCAGTTGAATAAGGTGGTTTTCCCTGATCCATTGGGGCCGATTAAACTGATCCTCTCGTTAGGGTAAATAGCCATATCTACC
>OFHG01000877.1_pt1 | contig 11346 bp, 12 predicted proteins | sample 1521931 | NCBI WGS metagenome assembly OFHG01 (sample SAMEA2468438, study PRJEB22500) | soil metagenome | biome: Glassland; feature: Farmland; material: Clay | place: Australia | collected 2013-01-31 | depth 0.55 m
TGTTCGTCGAGCGCTACTCGCACGTCATGCACCTGGTGTCCCTCATCCAGGGCCGGCTGCGCGACGACCAGGACAGCTACGCCGCGCTCGCCGCCTGCTTCCCTGCCGGCACGCTGACCGGAGCGCCCAAAGTGCGCGCCATGGAAATCATTGACGAACTCGAGCCCACGCGCCGCGGCCTTTACGGCGGCTCGGTGCTGTATCTCGATTTTTCAGGCAATCTAACGTCCTGCATCGTCATCCGTACAGTATTAGTCAAGAACAAACAGGCCTATCTTCAAGCCGGCGCCGGCATCGTCGCCGACTCCGTTCCCGCCCGCGAGTACGACGAGTGCATGAACAAAGCCCGCGCGGTCCTGCGCGCCTTCGAGATTGCCGAGCAAGGGCTCTAAGTCGCCCTGCTTCTCGACTTCAGTTCCTGTCTGTTCAGGGAATGCGCGACAGCAAGCCGGATTTTCCGAACCGTTCGATTACGCCCGCCGCGCCAGTTTGGCTTCCAGGCCCGCCTTCACCTCGGGCCATTCCGAATCCAGCACGCTGAAATAGACGGTGTGGCGCAGGCGGCCGGACCAGGTCACCATGTGCTGGCGCAGCGTGCCTTCTTCTTGGGCGCCCAGTCGCAGGATGGCGTTTCGCGAGCGCTGGTTGAGCGAATCGGTCTTGAGCTCCACGCGAACGCATTTCAACGTTTCGAACGCGTGGCGTATCATGAGAAATTTGGCTTCGGTATTGGCGGCGGTGCGCTGCCACTTGGTGCCGAGCCACGTCCAGCCGATTTCCACCCGCCGGTTGGCGCGATCAATATTTCCAAAGCGCGTGCTGCCGATGGCGCGGCCGCTGGCGCGCTCCACCGTAGCGAAGGGCAGCGCCGTCCCCGCCGCCTGAGCGTCGAGCGCCGCCTGGATGTAACGCCGCATGTCCTCCGGCTTCGTGACACGCTCGGGAATCCATTGCCACAGTTCCGGCTCCAGCCCGACTTCGCACAATTGAGCGTGGTGCGCCATCGAAAGCGGTTCCAGGCGAACTACGCGGCCTTCCAGAGTGACAGGTTGGATTTCCATGCTTCCTCGCCCACAGAGTTTTCAGAAGGCTGACCCCGCTCAGCCCTCGCGAATCGACTTTATCAAAAAACATCGCGCGGTCGTTGAATCATTGTAAACCGTGCCGCGCAGGCTGGTTTGCGAGAAACCAAAGTGAGGGCGCAGACCCGTCCCTCAACGGGTCTGCGCATGGGGCAGGACAAATGGGCGCAGGTGATTTACAGCAAACCGTTAGCGTGCGGCGCGCGCCGGAGCAACTTGGTGCACTTTGTGCTGCGCTGCCACGTTGCCGGTTGGAGGCACAAAACTGGGCACGATAATCGCCGCAAGTATCAGTAATATGGCCACGACCACCACGAAATCAACGATCGATATTTTGGATAAGACCCTTTTCATTTCCGTCTCCGTGTCTACCGTACCTATCTGAAAGCAAGCCCCGTTCCAAACGTCCCGCCAGGAGTAGCACTAAAGTGCCGTTGCATCTATATGAAAACAAGTAAGTTGGCCTTGGCCACACCGTTTATGGTCCCCTGTGGCCCGACAAGTGACACAAAGTGGCACTGCGGGAGCGACACTTTAGGTAACGGTTTGGCGAAAGGAGCGCGCGCCGACTGGATGGCGAGTCGTCGTATAATCGTTGCGCGAGCGTCTATTCAGGCCAGAATGATCCTGATTATTGACAACTACGATTCGTTCACCTACAACCTGGTCCAGTATCTGGGCGAGTTGGGGTCGAAGCCGGAAGTCCGCCGCAACGATCAGATTTCGGTGGAAGAGGTTTCGCGCCTGAACCCCGAGCGCATCGTGATTTCGCCCGGCCCCAAGACACCCAGCGAAGCCGGGATTTGTCTGGAGGTGATTGAGAAACTCTCCGGCCGCGTGCCCATACTGGGCGTGTGCCTGGGACACCAGGCGATCGGGCAAGCCTTCGGCGGCAAAGTCGTGCGCGCACCCCAAATCATGCACGGCAAAACCAGCCTTATTTCTCACGACGGGAAAACAGTCTTTGCCGGCCTGCCCAATCCCTTCCCCGCCACGCGTTATCACTCGCTGATCGTGGAGCGGCGGGGGCTGCCGGACTGCCTGGAGATTTCCGCCACTTCACCCGACGGGCTCATCATGGGTCTTCGACACAAGCGGATGAAAGTGGAGGGCGTGCAGTTCCATCCCGAATCCATCCTCACCGACGCGGGGAAGCGGCTCCTCGCCAATTTCCTCAGGCTCTAGTTCTTCCGTTGCTGTCTTCGCCCACGACGAATCCTGCTGCAGTCGGGCTGCCGATACTCCGAGGATTGTCTGAACTGAAGTCCAGGTTGAATGGGCCGCCCGAAGGGAGTAGTCTATAAGCATCGAGAGAAATGGCTAGAGGTTGGGAAAGTAAATCCGTGGAGTCACAAATGGAGTCTTCGCAGTTCGATCACGTGCCCTCGACCAAGCGGGAGCTGACGCCGGAGATGGCGAAGGCGCTTCGCAAGAGGGAATCCTTACTGCTTGCCAGAACTCACCTGTTACAGCAGATGCAGGCCGCTCAGAATCCTCGCCATCGAGAAATGATGCAGAGAGCGCTCGGCGATTTGGAAAAGCAGTTGGGCATTAAGACCGCAGGACAAAGCTAAAACCCGGCGGGCCTTCGAGGAATAGGCCAAAGCTGGCCCGCTCCCACTGTACCCATTCGCCCTGCTCTTTCCGGGTCATTCTCTTCCGCCTATCGCGGGCGGCAGGCCGCGTGAATGACTGTGCCCTGACGGGAAAATCCCAGCCGGGCCCTGCGTGATCCCAGTTCTCACGGCCCCTCCACCAGCTCCCGATAGCTTTCGTAATAATGAATGGCAAGCCCGTCGAAGCTCGCGTAGGGGCTGAGCCACTCGACCACGGACCGGGATTCCTCGCCAAAAACTTGGTCGCCTAGGCCGTAGAACGTGATCTTGGGCGACATATGGCGCACGGCTTTGAATCCCACGATCGTCTGCTGGGTCACCGGGTCCGCGAACCTAAAGGCCTCGAAGCCGCTCAGCTCCGGGTCGCGCTCGATCGCCCCGCGCGCTTCTTCCAGGATGTCGTCGGGCGGAAAACGCTCGGGATCGGAGCATGCGCCCACCTCCAGGGCCAGCTTTGCCAGCGCCTTCTCAAATTCCGTGCGCGCGTCGCCGTCCAATTTCTCCGGCGCCGCCAGGCCCACGTGGACGTTAATGTCGTCGGAAAAAGTCGCGAGCCGGTAATCGCCAAAATAGAGTTCGTCGCGAAGATCGCTCTTGGCTAATCGGTGCTGAAACTCGTCCAGCGGCAGGCCGCAGACAAAGTAGATGGTGCGGGAGGCTTCCATCGAAGTCTCAAGCCCCACCTGAATCTTCTTGCCGTGCGCGGCCGCGTATTCGAGCGCGGGCTGGCCGGCCAGGATGATGCCGCCCGCCCCGTCCGCTTCGTTGCGGTAATCCATGATCGTTACCGTGTCGAGCAGGTCGGTCAGGTGCTCACCAACGGTCTTGTCCGTGCCGTCGAAATTCACCGTCAAATCCTGCCGCGTCAGAACGTCGTTGGGGTAAAACCACGCCGGAACGTCGCACCCGAACCGCAACCCGCGCACGCTGTGGACGCGTGCGGCGCACTGGGCCACCATCTCAAGAAACTGTTTCAGCAATTGCGGGCGGAAGGCCGGGTCGGCGTACCCGACCAGCGAGTAGGGCTCGACGTCGAAGTGCACGCCGTCAAACCGCGCCGGAGCGGGGCTCGAGCGGTTGAATTCGATGACCGCGTCAATCGCCGCCAGCGCCTGCGCGTGATAGGCCTCGGCCGCCCACTCCGGCGTTCCCGCCAGCGCCTCGACCGAGAGCCCGGCCTGATGCGCGCGCTCGAGAAACGCCCGATAACCTTCGGGATCCTTCATGTTGAAATGCGGCGCGCCGTTGCGGTCCTGCTCGTGAATCTCCAGAGAGAGAAACACCTCGCGCACGCCCTGCGCCGAGCAGAACCGCAGGAAGCGTTCGAGTTCAACGTGATGTGCCGGGCCAAGCAGGTTTGCCGTGTTCCAGACCCACAGGCCGCGGCCATCTTTCAGGGCAGGCAGCGTTGCAGCGCCCGCCGCGTCCGGGTGTTCCGATTGGCCGTTGGCGAGAGCGATATCGTCCACCTCGAGCCGGTAGTCCCCGGGCTTCGCAAAAAGAAAGACCAGGTTGACCAGTTTGTGCGAATCGAGGCCTTTGAAATCACTCAAGGGAACCAAGACTTCCTGCCAGTCCGTCGTCGCGCCCCTGGCCAGGTAGGCATGAAGCGGCCGAGTCGGATTCGTGTCCTCGTGCTTGCGCCACGTGTCGTCCTTGAGCGTGATGTCAAAATCCTCGCCGCCCTTTTCGCCCCTGATCCAAAAACGGAGATAGCGATAACCGCTCGCGTCCAGAAAGCTCTGGGAAATCCTGTTCTGGGGATGGAAATCGAACCAGACGCCGCAGAATCCCTTCGAATCGCGGTGCGCGGTGATTCGTAGCGAGTGCCCGGAATTCCCGAGGCGCGCGGACGGATCCAGATAAGTTCTCGCCCACGAAGGGCTGCTCCCGAAAACGCTGTATTCGCCTCCCAGCGGATTCACCAGCGAGCGGTTGAAGTCCCAGATCATGAGCGCGCGTGGCGGGTCTTGCGCGCGGAGTTCCGAGAGAGATGGCAGAAAAAGCACCAACAGAGAAGCTGCCGCGAAACTCCATCGCTTGCGGGAGGTGAAGCGCGAGGCAATTACGCTCGCGCTCTTGTGCCGCGCCGGGCGCTGTACAGAAGGCAAGTTCATCGTGCCGGAAATCCGAAAGGTGAGTGAGTTGATAAGAATTCTCCGCTTTGCGGTCGCGTGCCCTGTGCTAATCAGCGACTCTGCTTGGTGAACTCGATCAGCGCCTCGAGCGTTTTCAACGCCGCGCCCGAATCCAGGGCCTCGGAGGCGCATTGTACACCCTCAAGGAAGGTTTGCGCCTTGCCCGCCGCCACCAGTGCCGCTGAGGCGTTGGCCAGGACCACATCACGGTAGGGGCCGTGTTCACGGTTGAGGACGCCCCGCAACAAGGCCGCGTTCATCGCCGCATCGCCGCCCTGGAAAGCTCCGGCGGGCGCGGGCTCGAGCCCGAAATCTGCCGGCACCACCTCGCGCCTCCGGATCGCTTCGCCGTCCACTTCGGCGACCAGCGTCGGCCCGGAGGTCGAGATCTCGTCCACGCCGTCGTGCGCGGCCACGACGAAAGCGCGGCGAGTGCCCACGGCTCGCAGCGCTTCGGCCATCAAGGCCAGCCTCCGCCGGTCGTAAATTCCCACCAACTGCACGGTGGCGCCCAGCGGGTTGGTCAGCGGGCCCAGCAGGTTGAAAACCGTTTTCGTCTTCAGACTCCTCCGCGCATTCATCACGTGCTTCATGGCCAGATGGAGGTGCGGGGCGTACAGAAAAACCATTCCTACCTGCGAGAGGCAAGCGGGGATCCGCTCGAGCGGCAGTTCCAGGTTAAGGCCCAGTTCTCGGAGCACGTCGGCGCTGCCGCAGCGGCTGGAAATGGATCGGTTGCCGTGCTTGGCCACGCGCACGCCCGCCGCCGCCGCGACCAACGCCGCGGCCGTCGAGACGTTGAAAGTGCCGTGGCCGTCGCCTCCCGTTCCGCATGTGTCGAGCATCGGCGCGCCGCGCGCCAACTCCTCGAGATCCACACCTGCCCCGCGCAGGACGCGCGCCGCCCGCTCGCGCATCACTTCAGCGAAGCCCACCACTTCCTGCGCCGTCTCGCCTTTGTCGCGCAGCACGGCGAGCAACCGAACGATGGCCTCATCGCCCACTGTGCCCGAAAGCAGTTCTTCCATCACCGCGCGCGCTTCCGCGCGGGTCAGGTGACCTTCCCTCTCGATCTTTACGGTCAGCTCTGCCAGCGACATAGGTAACGACTCGGCCACCCAGCTACAACCCAGGTCCACGCTTCGAAAACGCGCCGGCGAATTTTCTGCCCGCGCGCGAAAGCGTTCATTGCATTTTTCGACGCGATTCCATATACTCTAGAATTTCAAGAGCGCGCGGATTCATCATTGTAGCTTAAACTTTGAAGTTCGTCGTCTGTTGCCTGCCCCAATTCGAAGAAACCGAATCGCACCCCAGGGTCTCGCCTGACGACCAAGTTTTGAATACGGTCTCATGAAAGTCCACGAATACCAGGCCAAACAGATCCTCGCCAAATTCGGCGTCACGACGCCGCGCGGCGAAGTAGCGTACACGCCCGAAGAAGCGCGCGCCGCGGCGGAGCGCCTGGGCGGCGGCACGATTGTGGTGAAGGCGCAAATCCACGCCGGCGGCCGCGGCAAGGCCGGCGGCGTCAAGATCGCCCGGAGCCTGGATGAAGCCGAAAAACTGGCGCGCGAAATCCTGGGCAAGACTTTGGTGACTCACCAGACCGGCCCCGAGGGCCGCGTCGTGCGCCGCCTGCTGATCGAAGAGGGTCTGGACATCGCGCGCGAACTCTACCTCGGCCTCGTGATTGACCGCGCCACGGGCCGTCCCGCTTTCATGGCTTCGAGCGAGGGTGGTGTTGAAATCGAAGTCGTCGCTGCCGAGCACCCGGAAAAGATCCTCAAAGAGTTTGTCGACCCGGCGGTGGGGTTCCAGGCGTTTCAGGCGCGCAAGCTCGCTTTCGGGCTCGGCCTGGACGGGAAACAGGTGAACGAGGCGGCGAAGTTCCTGCTCGGCCTCTATCGCGCTTTCGAAGCCACCGACGCTTCGCTGGCTGAAATCAATCCTTTTGTCGTGACGCGCGACGGGCGGTTGCTGGCGCTCGACGCCAAGATGAATTTCGACGACAACGCACTCTATCGCCACCCCGACATTCGCGAACTGCGCGATTTGGATGAAGAAGACCCGCTGGAAGTGAAGGCTTCGAAATACAGTTTGAATTACATTCGCCTGGACGGCAACGTCGGCTGCATGGTGAACGGCGCCGGCCTCGCTATGTCCACCATGGACATCATTCAATACGCGGGCGGGCGCCCCGCCAACTTCCTCGACGTGGGCGGCGGCGCCAACGAAGAGCAGGTGAAACACGGCTTCGAAATCATTCTGAGTGACCCGAACGTGCGCGCCGTCCTGATTAACATTTTCGGCGGCATCATGCGCTGCGATATCGTCGCCAGCGGAGTGGTTGCCGCGGCCAAAACCTTGGGAATCAAGGTCCCAGTCGTCGTGCGCCTCGAAGGCACCAACGTCGAGCTGGGGCAGAAGATTCTCAGCGAATCAGGAATGAACTTTACCGTGGCGAAAGGGATGAAAGACGCGGCGGAAAAAGTTGTATCTCTGGCAAGGTAGGACGGGTTCATTGAACCATTGCACCATTGATCCATTGTTTCATTGAATGAGATGGCGAGAACATATCCTGCGGAGGAATTAAAAAGGCGGTCAAAGGAATTTGCGATTCGCATTGTCAAACTTTCCCGGGCACTTCCAAACAACCGCGAGGCATGGGTGCTGGGAAAGCAGGTTCTTCGCTCCGGGACTTCAGTAGCCGCGAATTATCGTGCCGCCTGCCGGGCTCGCTCGAAGGCCGAATTTGTCGCTAGGATTGGCGTGGTCGTGGAGGAGATCGACGAGACGGTCTTCTGGCTCGAGATGCTTTCCGAGACGAGCATTGTCCCGAGAGGTCGCCTCGACGCGCTACTCCAGGAAGCTCGAGAACTGCTCGCCATCTTTGCAGCATCTCAACGAACCGCTCGAGTGCGGCGGCAATGACGCAATGATTCAATGGAGCATTGAACCAATCTAATGTCGATTCTAGTCGATAAGAGCACGCGGTTAATCGTTCAGGGCATCACCGGGCGCGAGGGTGCTTTCCACACCAGCCAGGCGATCGCTTACGGCACCAAAGTCGTTGCCGGCATGACGCCCGGCAAAGGAGGGGCCAAGGAACAGGGCGTGCCGGTGTTCAACACCGTCCAGGAGGCAGTGGAGAAAACCGGCGCCAACGCTTCCGTGATTTTCGTTCCGCCGCCCTTTGCCGCCGACGCCATCATGGAAGCGGCAGAAGCGGGGTTGCCCCTGGTGGTTGCGATCACGGAAGGAATCCCGACGCTCGACATGATTCGAGTCAAACAATTCCTGGCCGACCGCAAGACGCGGCTGATCGGACCGAACTGTCCGGGTATTATCTCCCCAGGCAAATGCAAGATCGGCATCATGCCAGGCTCGATCCATCGCGAGGGCCACGTGGGTGTGATCTCGCGCAGCGGCACGCTGACCTACGAAGCGGTTGGGCAGTTGACCGCGCTCGGCATCGGCCAATCCACCTGCATCGGGATTGGCGGCGACCCGGTGGTCGGAACGAATTTTCTTGATGCACTCGCGCTCTTCAACGCCGATCCGGAGACCGAAGGCATCGTCCTGATTGGCGAAATCGGGGGCTCGGCCGAGGAAGAGGCCGCCGCGTACATCGAGGCCAATGTGAAAAAGCCGGTGGTCAGCTTCATCGCCGGGCGCACCGCGCCGCCGGGACGCCGCATGGGACATGCGGGGGCGATTATTTCCGGTGGCAAAGGGACCGCCGCCGACAAAATCCGCGCCCTGGAAGCGGCGGGAATCGCCGTCGCGCCCAGCCCGGCGCTGATCGGCGAAACCATGGCCAAGGCGCTCAAATCCTAGAGCCGGACCCAATCCTTCCAATTTCACAAGGAGAACATGGGGATCGAACGCACGCTCACGATGATCAAGCCGGACGCCGTTGCCGCCGGGCACGTCGGCGAGATCATCAAGATGTTTGAAGCGAATAATTTCAAGATTGTCGCCGCCAGGCTTGTAAACCTGACCAAGCAGGAAGCAGAAGGCTTCTATGCGGTGCATCGCGGCAAAGGCTTCTTCGAAAGTCTCACCGCCTTCATGAGTTCAGGCCGCGCGCTGGCTATGGTGCTGGAAGGCGAAAACGCCATCGCTCGGTTGCGCGAGGTCATGGGCGCGATCAATCCCGCTAACGCCGCGCCTGGAACGATCCGCAAGCTCTATGCCGCGAACGTCGAGCGCAACGCCGTGCACGGGTCGGATGCGCCCGAAACCGCTGCCTTTGAAATCGGTTACTTTTTCCCCGGCGTGGATCTGGTCTAACCTTTTCTCCGCATACGCTTGACAAGCCTCCGGCGCCCGCGCCAAAGTAGCTGGGGCGCTCCGCATGGCGGTGAATTTTTCTTTTCAACTCGGCAAATTCCTGGTGATCGCGGGAGTGTTGCTGGTCGCGCTCGGCCTGTTCTTCATGGCCGGGGGCAAGTTTTCGTTCCTCGGTTTTGGCCGGCTGCCCGGCGACATTGTTTATAAGGGCAAAAACGGCTCATTCTACTTTCCGATCGTCAGTTGCTTGATTTTGAGTGTGGTGATCACTCTGGTGCTTTGGCTGGTTTCATTGTTCACGCGGCGATAAGGAGCCCGTTGTCAGTTGTCCATGGTCCATTCGCAGTGGTTGTTTTTTGTTCTTCACCAATCATCGTGCAACGCATGAATTCAGGCCGCTACGGACAACGGACGACTGACGAAGGACAGCTTCCGAGGTTCCATTGAGCCAGATTCCCCTGCAACTCATTCCCGAACGCAAGATCTACAGCGTCACCGAGCTGAGCCGCGAGATCAAGGGGATGCTGGAAGGTAAGTTTCCCGACGTTTGGGTGACGGGAGAGGTGTCGAATTTCCGCCCCGCGGGCTCCGGGCATCTCTACTTCACGCTGAAGGACGCCTCCGCGCAACTGCGCGCCGTGTGCTTTCGCAATCAGGCGAAGTATCTCAAATTCAAGCCGCAGGACGGTATTTCCGTCATCGCGCGAGGCCGCTTGAGCGTTTACGAAGCGCGCGGCGAATATCAGCTCTACGTCGAGTATCTCGAGCCCGCCGGCCTGGGCGCACTCCAACTGGCGTTCGAGCAATTGAAAGCCAAACTTGCCGCCGAGGGCCTGTTCGATGCCGCGCGCAAGAAGCCTTTGCCGGTTTTGCCGCGAACCGTCGGCATCGTCACTTCGCCTTCAGGCGCGGCGATTCGCGACATCCTGCGTGTCCTGCGGCGGCGCTTCCGCAACATGAACGCGATGCTTTACCCCGTCAAGGTTCAGGGCGAGGGAGCGGCGGAAGAAATCGCCGCGGGCATTGCCTATTTCAACAAGCATGCGCTGGCTGACGTTGTGATCGTCGGGCGCGGCGGCGGGTCGCTGGAAGATTTGTGGGCGTTCAACGAGGAGCCGGTGGCGCGGGCGATTGCAGCGTCGAGGATTCCCATTATTTCGGCCGTCGGACACGAGACCGACTTCACCATCGCCGATTTTGTCGCCGACCTGCGCGCGCCTACGCCCTCGGCAGCCGCTGAGTTGGTCGTGCAACGCAAGCAGGATTTCGTTTCGGAACTCGACCACCGCGCGCGGCGCATGACCCAGATGCTGCGTTTGAAACTCTCCGAGGCCCGCGAGCGCTTGACAGGGCTGCGCGTGCATACTGTCTTTCAAACGGTCGCCGCGCGCATCACGGAGCGGGCGCAACGCGTGGACGACGCAATCGCGGAAATGAACCGCCTCATCACCGGGAAACTCAGCGATACTCGGCAGGCCTTGCTTGAAACCTCCTCCGGCGTGGTCCGCTACGATTTCGGGCGGCTGCTTATTCTGAAAGGCGCCGCGCTCGCCGAGCGCGAGGTCAGGCTGGCGGCGGAGTTTTCAACCCTCTTGAACGAACGCAAGGCTCGCCTGGCGCAGGTTACGGCCATTCTCGCCGAGCGCAGCCCGCTGACCATTTTGAATCGCGGCTATTCCATCACGCGCGATGCCTCCGGTCGCATCCTGCACGACGCCGCGCAGGTCAACGTCGGCGATGACGTTTCCATCCGCCTCGCGGACGGGGAACTCGGGGCAACGGTGAAGAGGAGGGGGTAGCGCAACGTTGGCTGTTACACGTTGCGACTCATCGAGTGTGTTGAAAAGCCGCTAGGTGTGAGAGCGAGCCTTGCGGTCCATGCTAAGGTAGCCAAGATGGAGTTACGCAAAGCGGAACAAATTGTCCAGGTTTACGGGCAGGTATTGGAGCGGACTGCCTCGATAGTATACGGAGCCCCGCAATCTCTCCTCCCTTACCCAAAGGACGAGATCAAGCGGGCAATCAGGGTTGCGCTCCTAGCGTTGGAAGCTTCTCGTAAGGGCTCAAGGGACCCTGAGCTCGAATATATGCGAGAGATGCTAAGGGTCGGATATGTTGAACTGGCACGATTCATCCCTGACGAAGAGGCCCAAATTGCTTCCATGGGCCAATCTGCCTTGAACTCGGGCGACATTAACCATCCAGGCTGGAAAT
>OFHG01000878.1_pt1 | contig 11336 bp, 10 predicted proteins | sample 1521931 | NCBI WGS metagenome assembly OFHG01 (sample SAMEA2468438, study PRJEB22500) | soil metagenome | biome: Glassland; feature: Farmland; material: Clay | place: Australia | collected 2013-01-31 | depth 0.55 m
TCTCGGAGCCGGTCGAGGCCGAGCCCGCGCGGGTTATCCTTGAGCCCTCCGGGGTAAATCGGCCCGAAGCCGATATAGTCGGCACCCTCGGCCTCGGCCGCGCGCGCCATCTCGAGGTTGTGGGTCGAGATGCCGATTATTCTTCGCGGTCCCATGAGCCGTCGTCCTCGGTGAAGGCCAGCGTGGCGATGGTGTCGCCGGCCGCGATGCCCGGCAGGTACTCGTGCTTGGCCTTTTCGTCGCCGGAGGCGAGCAGCGCGGTGGCGGCGAGGACGGCGCTGGCGAAGTATGGCCCGCAGTACAGGCACCGTCCGAGTTCCTCCAGCACAATGGCCTGCTCCACGAATGTGAAGCCGGCTCCGCCGTACTCCTCGGGAATGGCGATGCCCGGCAGGCCGAGCTGGGCCCCGGCCTGGCGCCAGACCGCGGGGTCGTAGCCCAGCTCAGTTTCCATCAGCGCGCGGGCGCGGGCGACCGGTGACTTCTCGGACAGGAAGCGCCGGACCGATTGCCGCAATTGCTCCTGCTCCGGACTTTCCGCGATCTGCATACGGGACTCTCCGTTCGTCAGCTTCCGGTCACGACCAGCGCGTCGAGCGCCTCGACGCGGCCGCCGCTTACCCACAGCGGGTTGACTTCCAGTGCGCGCAGCGAACTGCCCAGCGACACGGCAGCATCCCCGAGAGCGCAGACCACCGCGGCGAGCCGGTCCAGATCGGCCCGCGGCCTCCCCCGCGATCCGTGCAGCAGGGCAGCGCCGCGCAGCTCGTTCAGCATGCGCTTGACCTCGGCTGGGTCCACGGGCAGCACCCGCAGGCTGATGTCCCGCAGAATCTCCACCCACAGGCCGCCCAGGCCCACCGTGAGCACTGGACCGAAGGTCGGGTCCATGGTGACGCCGGCCAGCAGTTCGAGGCCGCCGCCCCGCATTGCGGTGACGAGCACACCGTCAACCTGCGCGCCCGGTATCGCGTCACCAGCGGCGCGGACCCGGCGGTAGGCCTCCCGCACCTCCGCGGGGGAGCCGAGGCCGAGCTCGACGCCCCCGAGATCGGACTTGTGTGTGATCTGCGCTGAGCAGACCTTCAGCGCCACCGGGAGCCCCAGCCGTACGGCGGCACCGGCCGCCTCCTCCGCCGAGGTTGCCAGTTCTGCGGGAACGAGCGGCACACCCGCGGCGGCGAGGAACTGCCGGGCGGCCAGCTCCGACCACGGGCCGTCCGGCGCGGACGCTGGCGCGGGCAGGAGCGGCTGCGCCGGCGCCGGCTGGCTGCGGCCGGCGGCAGCGCGGCCGGCGTTCTCCACCCACCACAGTGCGTTCTGCAGGGCGCAGATGCCCAGGCCGATGCTGGGGAGCACGTTGATGCCGCGGCAGGTCAGCTGCTCGCGCGCGTAGCGGCTGATGTCCACGCAGGTCGCGTTCACCGGGATGACCGGGACTGGCGCACTTGCGATGCGGCCGGCCAGCCAGTCCAGGCGCTCCTCGATCAGGCCGGCCAGGCCCTCGTTCGCTGGCCGCGCATCCGGCAGCCTGATACCGCCGAAGAGGATGAAGTCGAGGCCCGGATCGCTGGCGGCCGCGTCCAGGGCGTGGTCGATCGGGGTCAGCGCGCTGGTGCGCCGGTGGGCAAGCGTGTACCCGGTGACGTCGAGCGGATTGCGCGCGGAGGCGAACGGCGGCAGCAGCGGCTGGATGGCGGCGATGGTCTGCGGCGCGAATTCCGGTACCTCGATGCCAGCCGCAGCCGAGCGGTCGGCGATGATGTCGCAGGCACCCCCGGATGTGGTCAGCACGCCCATGCGCCGGCCCCGCGGATGCCGGGCATGGCCGAGCAGGGCGGCGGTCGCCAGCAGTTCTTCGAGGCTGGTTACCCGGATGACGCCGAGCCGCCGCAGTTCCGCGCCGACGACCGCGTCGTCGCCCGTCACCGACCCGGTGTGCGCGAGCGCCGCTGCCTGCCCGGCCGGGCTGGCCCCCGCCTTCAGCGCCACGATCGGTTTCCCCGCCGCCGCCGCGCGCCCGGCGGCCCGGCTGAACTCGCCGGGGCTGCTGATCTCTTCCAGGAACAGGCTGATGACCTTCGTGGCCGGATCGTCGATCAGGTACTCGATCACGTCGGTTGTCGTGATCATCGCCTCGTTTCCCATCGAGGCGAGCACGCTGACACCGATGGCGTGCGCGCGGGCGAAGGCGAGGACGTCGGTCGCCAGCGCGCCGCTCTGCAGCACGATGCCAACCGGTCCTGCGGTCAGTGGCGGGGGGACGATGAAGCCAAACGGCGCGCAGCGTGCGTGTGCGTTGACATAGCCGAGGCAGTTCGGGCCGAGCAGGGTGATGTCGTGTTTCACGGCATGTGCGATGAGCCGGTCCTGAAGGTCCCGGCCGGCGTCGCCGACCTCGCGGTACCCGGACGCGAGTATCACCGCGTTGCGGACGCCCGCCGCTGCGGCGTCGTCCAGCACGTCCGCGACCGCGTGCTGCGGGGCGAGCACGAAAGCCAGGTCCACTGGCCCGTCCAGCTGGCGCAGGCTCGGGATGGCAGGCTGCCCGAATACCTCCTTGTGCCGGGGATGCACGGGGATCAGCGGCCCGCTGAAACCCACGGTCTGGCTGCTGAGCATGATGTTCTGCGCCCAGCCCGAGGTGTCCGCCGCGCCGACCAGCGCGATGCTGCGCGGAGCGAAGAACCGCGCCAGCCGGCTGGCCGTCACCAGTGGGCGCAGGGTATGCCGGTCACCGGGCACGGGCGGCTCCTGCCGCTGCGGGGCCGGGCGGCATGACCCTGGGCTCCCTCGGCAGTCCCAGCGCGCGCTCGCCGATGATGTTGCGCTGGATCTCACTGGTGCCCGAGTAGATCGTGCCGCTGCGCGAGGCCAGGAATACGTTCTGCCACTCACTGGTGCGATAGCCGTCGCCGTCCGGCCGGACCAGGGCGCCGGTCCCGACGATCGCCATGGCGATCTCGCCGAGGCGCTTGTGGTACTCGCTCCAGAACAGCTTCGTGATCGAGGCCTCAGGCCCGGGCTGGCGGCCCTCCGCGATCTGCGCGAGCGCCCGCAGCCCGCTGTAGCGCATCAGCTGCACCTGCGTGTAGGCCCAGGCGAGCTGCTGGCGCACCAGCGGGTCGCGGTCCTTGCCGCAGGAGCGGGCGGTGTCGGCCAGTGCCCAGAACTCCCGCTCGTAGCGCAGGTACCCGATGGTGGCCCCGCCGCCGCGCTCATGGCCCAGCGTCGTCATCGCGACCCGCCAGCCATTGTTGACGCCGCCGATCACGTTGAACAGCGGGGCGCGCACGCCGTCCAGGAAGTCCTCGCAGAACTCCGCCGCCCCCGACATCTGCCGGATCGGCCGGTACTCCACACCCGGGCCGGTGAACGGCAGCAGAACGTAGGACAGGCCGGCGTGCTTGGGCAGGCCGGGATCCGTCCGGCACAAGACGAAGATCATGTTCGCCCGGGCCGCGCCGGACGTCCAGACCTTCTGGCCGGTCACCACGATCTCGTCGCCGTCAACGACGCCACGGGTCTCGACGGCGGCCAGGTCGGAGCCGTGCCCCGGCTCGGAGAACCCCTGGCAGTAGGCATCTTCGCCGGAGAGGATCCTGGGCAGGAAATACGCCTTCTGCTCGGGCGTCCCATGGACCAGGACCGACGGGGCGACCAGCGCTTCTCCCATGCCGCGGATGACGCGGGGCACCCCGGCCCGGGCGAACTCCTCGTTCAGCACGGCGATACGGACGGCGCCGGCATCCTGGCCGCCGTAGGCAGCCGGCCACTGGGGGCAGATCAGCCGGGCCTCGGCCAGCCGCCGTTCCCACTCGCCGTACCGCGGGTCCGACAGGGCGTGCACCATCTGGTCGTCGCGGAACCCCCCGGTGACGGGCAACGCGTTCCAGTCGGCGAGTTCCACCAGCCCGCGGGGCGTATTCGCGGCAATCCAGTCGCGCAGATCGCTGCGATACCGGCGGATTTCCGGTCCAAGGTCGAGTTCCACCACGGGCCTCCTCGGCAGCGAAGAGCGGCGAGCGCCGGCCGCCCGGCGGCGACCTTGCGAACTCCGCCAAGCCAATTTACGACATTCTAGAATTCTGTTCTATCAGAACCCGGCTGGTGCGCCCTGTCAATAGCCGGATGATGACGACCCGGGCGGGCCATCTGGATCTGCCCGCCCGGGATACGCCAGCTGGCCGGCGAGCCAGGCAGGCGGGCCGTCGGCTACCGGGGCCGGCGCCCGAGAACCAGCACGCCAGCCGTGGCGAACATGCCGCCATTGCCGAGGATGACGCTGATCTGCGGGTCACCGGCCGGGGCCGCGGCCTCGCCGCGCAGCTGGCGGACACCTTCGGTGATGGCGAACATGCCATACATCCCCGTGTGGGTGTAGGAGAGCCCGCCGCCGTTGGTATTCAGCGGCAGCGAGCCGCCAGGCCCGGTGTTCCCATCGGCTATGAACGCCCCTGCCTCGCCCCTGCCGGTGAAGCCGAGCGCCTCCAGCCCGTAGATGGGCACGTGGGCGAACGCATCGTAGATCATCAGGTGATCCACGTCGGCGACGCCGATGCCAGCCTCGGCGAAGGCTGCCTGGCCGGCCAGCCGGAACGCCTGGGACTCGGTGAAATCCACCATCTGGGAGATCATCGGGGTCTCCGACGACTCCCCGGTTCCGAGGATGTGCACGCCGGGCTTCGGGAACTCCGCCGCGCGCTCCGCCGAAGCGATCACCAGCGCGCCGCCCCCGTCGGTGACCAGGCAGCACTCCAGCAGGTGGAACGGGTAGGCGACCAGCCGGGACGCCAGCACGTCCTCGACCGTGATCGGGTCACGGAACGCGGCGCGCGGGTTCTTCGCCGCCCACCGCCGCTGCGCCACGGCGACATACGCGAGCTGCTCATGGGTCAGCCCGTGCTCCTTCATGTAGCGCAGCAACGGGATGGTGAAGGTCGTCGTCGGGCCGAACGTGCCGTAGGGGGCCTCGAACTGCCCCATCGGGGAGGACGGAGGAATACGGAACGGGGCTGCGCCGACCCGGGACCGTCCCGACTGCCCGTGGGTTATCAGGACCGTCTTCGCGTAGCCGGCCCGGATGGCCGCGACCGCGTGCCGGACATGGAGCAGGAACGAGGTCCCGCCGACCCCGGTGCCGTCGATCCAGTCCGGCGTGATCCCGAGCGCATGCGCGACCTGCACCGGTCCGGGCGATGCGACGGTGGCGATGCCGTCGATGTCGCGCAGCCGCAGGCCCGCGTCGGCCACCGCGTTCAGCGCGCCCTCGGTGTGCAGTTGCAGCTCCGAATGGCCGGGCAGCTTGCCGACCTGGTCGGTTTCGGCCGCGCCGGCGATGATGACCCCCGGGCGCCCGCTCATCGCGGCGTCTCCTGCCCGGCCGGGCCGAACACCGGCAGGCTGATATCGCCCCGCTGCTCGAAGCTGACCTGCAGCGGCATGTCCAGCACCAGCGCTTCCGGCGTGGCCGGCACGCCGACGATACTGGTCATCATCCGCGGCCCTTCTGCCAGTTCCACGACGGCGATCGCATAGGGCGCCTCATCCTCGAATCCCGGCGCCGGCCGGTGATTGATCACGTAGGAGTACAGCGTGGCCCGGCCGCTTGCGGCGAACCACTCGGTGTTCACCGAGCCGCAGGCCGGGCATACCGGGCGCGGGTAGAAGTGCGGGCGGCCGCAGTCCACGCACCGCTGGATGCGCAGTTCCCCGGCGGCGCAGCCGTCCCAGAATGGCTGCGTCTCCGGCGTCGGCACCGGGACCGGCTTGGCGCTCACCGGTCTCCCGCCGGCCGGCCGAGCAGCGGACCGAACGAGCGCTCCACCTGGGCGGCGAGCGCATCGACATCCCACGGTGCGGTGCCGATCAGAGCGGCGAGCGGCTCGGGGTTGCTGTACAGCGCGACCTCGTACCCCGCGGCGTGCAGGATCCGGCCATTGATCCATCCGGACTGCTCGCTCGCGAGGTAAGCGACGATCGGGGCGACGTTATCCGGCGAGCGTTCATCGGCCGCGCCAGCCCGTACTCGCCGCCTGTCCCCGGGCACCGACTCGGTCATCCGCGTCGCGGCGCCGGGGGAGACCACGTTCACAGTGACCCCGTACCTGGCCAGCGCGTTCGCCGACGAGTACGTCAGCCCGACGATGCCCATCTTGGCGGCGGCATAGTTCGGCTGTCCCGGGGCGCCGTGCAGGCCGGAAACGGAGGTGAAGTTGATGATGCGGTTGTGCGCTGGCTCGCCCCGCAGCGAGCGCCAGTGCGCCGACGCGAACTTGGTGGTATTGAACGTCCCCTTCAGATGGACGCGGACGACGTCATCCCACTCCTGCTCGGTCATGTTGAAGACCATCCGGTCGCGCAGGATCCCGGCGACGTTGACCACGATATCCACGCGGCCGAAGCCCGCCACGGCCTGGCGGATGAGCCCGCTGGCGGCCGAGTAGTCAGACACATCGGCGGTGCTGGGCAGGGCTGTGCCGCCGGCTTCGGTGATCTCGTTCACCACCTGCTGGGCTGGCCCGGCGTCGCTACCCGAGCCGTCGAGGGCAGCGCCCAGGTCGTTGACCACCACGGCGGCCCCCTGCCGTGCCAGCAGCAGCGCCACTGCCCTGCCGATGCCGCGCCCGGCACCGGTTACGATCGCGACCCGTGTGTCCAGCCGTGTCATGCGGGTCACCAGCCTTCCTCGCGTGCGCGCGGGATTCAGTTATTAGAATAAGCTTCTGGAATTAGCTTTTAGGGCCGATGGGCGGCTGTCAAGGCCGCCGTCGGCAGCGACTGGAGTAGCCTTCTAGAATCAGCAGGCAGCTTCCGGCGCTCAGATCGGTGAGGACCAGATGAGCAGGCAGGCGCCGGCCAGGACGGACCGGCCGGCCAGCGGGGCGTGGCAGTGGGGGCGCACCGCGCAGACGCAGCGTGCGCTGCTGAATGCCGCGCGGGAGGTCTTTACCGAGCAAGGTTTTACCAACGCCAGCATCGCGGACGTGGTCGAGCGGGCCGGGTCGAGTGTGGGCAGCTTGTATCACCACTTCGGCGGCAAGAGTGAGCTGTTCCTCGCCCTGTGGCAGGAGCACCAGGAGACTCATGAGGAGGCCGCCAGCAAGGCGGTGGCGCAGGCGCGGCAGACCGGCGTGACCGACACCACGGAGCTCTTCTGCACAGGTGCGCGCGCCTTCCTGGAGTGCAGCTGGCTGCACCGCGACCTGGCCATGTTGTTCTTCTCCGGAGACGGCCCACCCGGCTTCGAGGTCATGAAGCGGCGCCGCGGCAGTGAGTGGCTCGCCCAGAACGATGCGCTGCTCGGCCTGCCGGACACCTCACCCGGCCGGTTGTATGCGGCGGTGCTCACCTCCCTGATCGGGGAGGGGGCGCGCGAGGTGGCCGCGGCCAGGAACCGGCGCCAGGCAAAGCTGATCATCGACGCGGCGATTGAGTACGCGCGGCGGCTCCTGGCCGGCGGTGAGTACCGCCCGGCCGGGAGAAGTACGGCCGCCGGGAAAAGTGCAGCCACCTGGAAAGGCACGGCCGCGCGGCCGCGCACCCGGCACCCCGGATGAGAACGACCTGAAGGTGACCGGGGACGGGCCGCGCTAATCCTCATCCGGGCCGAATTCCGCAGGCGGGTCCTGTGAATAGGTGATCCGGCCGGTCAGGGTCTGCGGGGCACGATGGCACAGCAGCAGTGCTGCCGCTGCCATCATCGCAGGCGGCTCGGCCTGCGGGTCGTCTGCTGCCGTCAGGTGATGGAAGATCGTGCCGGGCGTCGGCACCACCCGGCTCGGGGACAGTGCGTTGACCGCGATATTGTCCGCGTAGAGTTCCGCCGCCAGGCCACTGGTGAAGCGCTCCAGGGCTGCCTTGCACATGCCGTAGACGGTCCCGCCGCGGGCCGCCCAGGCGCTCGGCGGAAGCACCGGATGGCGCGCCGCGACGGAGGAGATGTTCAGGATCCAGCCCGCACCGCGTTCACGCATGCCTGGCACGACGAGGGTGGCCAGGTGGAACGGTGCCTCAACCTGGACCGCGAACATCAGCGCGTAACGCCGCGGGCTGAAGTCCTCGGCTCGCGTGAAATAGGTCACCGCGGCGTTGTTCACCAGGATGTCGGGCCTGCCCAGCTGCCGGGCGGTCGCCTCTACCAGGTGCTGCCGGTCCGCTGGCTTGGACAGGTCTGCCGGGATGGCGACAGCCGTCCCGCCCGCGTCCCGGATCTGCGCGGCAGTTCCGTCGATGGTTCCTGCCAGCCGGGAGGGGGTGCCCTCGGTCGTGCGCGCCGCCACCGCAACAGCCGCTCCCGCAGCGCCGAACCGCCGGGCGATCTCCGCGCCGATGCCGCGGCTGGCGCCGGTCACGATGGCCACTTTCCCGTCCAGCACGCCCATCGCGGCCGCCCTTCTGAGTGACATGTAGCAAGATACTAGAAGTATGTTCTAGTATCCATCTGGATCTGACGGGGCGGTGACCGTCAAGACCGCCGCCGGGCCAGCCTGGTGCCGAGCAGAGTGAGGTCCCGATGTCACTCGATCACAGTCTTGTCGGGTGCCGTCCGCCAGGAGCATGGGACCGCCACAGCGGCAGCGGAAATCCGGGCGGGGGTCTCGCGCACTGCTGTGGGCCCGCGGTCGTTATGACCGCGGGCCCAGCAGTTACTACATCCGGGACTGGGGCTTGCCCTCCGGGGGTTTAGGCGGGGAGCCGCGACACGAACGTGCCCCAGTTCGCGAGCACGGTACGGGGGGCGTTCGGGATGAACTCGTTGCCCATCCAGATGGCGCCGTCCGCGAAAGTGGCGGCCGAGTAGTCGCCCCAGCGGGCCACGCCAGGAGTCGGAGACCCCTCGGCGGCGTAGCCGCTGAATCCGTCTTCCGGCAGTGCGCCCGGGGCGGTGATGTGGATGAGGCCGGCCGGCCGCCCGAAGTTGAACCGCACATAGGCGGCACTTGGGAAGTAGTCAGGCCCGCTGAGGGTGAAGGCCATGGCGCCGAAGCCGAGCCTGTTCACCGCGATGGAGGGGAACAGGACATTCTCGCCGTCCACGGCCACGTACCCCTGGCTGAGGATGTGGGCGATGACCCCGGCCGGGGTGCCGGCCGCGCCGACCACGAAGTAGGCGATGCCGACCCGGGGCGGCCCGGTCGCGGAGGTGACCGTCGTGTTGACCCCGCCGTACAGGACGCCTCCAAGGTCGACCACCTGGTTCATCCGCGAGTCGTTGGCGTTGATGGTCTCCAGCGGCTCGCCGAGCGCGGTGCCGAGCGGAGTCGGCCCCGTCTTCTGCGTCGCGCCCGTGTTGATCGGCAGCCCGTACGTCTCGCTGCTGAGCACCACGTGGCCCAGCGTCAGCCGGGGCCTGCTGCTGTTCAGCGAGCGGGTGCCGGTGAGCGACCAGACGGCGATCCGGTTGTCCAGCGGTGCGTTGTTCTGGAAGATGTCTTCCGGCCCGCCGGTCATCAGCAGTTCGGTGCCGCTCCGCGGGGCGGTGGATTCGGCCGGCTGGATGGATCCCCAGAATGGGAGGCCCGTGTCCCCGGTCGGCACCGTGCCGACGTCGAGGTGGTCGAACACCACGCTGCTTGCGCCGCTTTCCAGCGCCGCCCGCCCGAGTGCGTAGATCTGGCCTCCGTTGAAGAAGAAGTTGGGGTTGTCCTGGAATTCGTTGACGTCGATGAACACGCCGTCACCGTTCGCACCGAGCAGTGGCTGGTCCGGCAGGCACGGGCAGCCGGTGTGCGCAGGGGTGCCGTTCAGTCCGTCATCGCTGGTGTCCAGCGAGTAGAGGTTCCAGTTTCCGGTCGGGTCGCTGGTCTGGCTCACCGCGATGAGCACGTGGGTGCGGGTGGGCGGGGTAACGCCGTCGAAGATGCCCGGCGCGTCCACTTCGAGAATGGTCTGGATGAAGCGCTGGCCGACCGGGTCCCAATAGCACTTGGGGTCGGACAGGAAATCGCCGCGGGCAAAGGTGACTCGATTGATCGCTGGTGCCCGCTGGTAGAACTGGTTGAGCGCGGTGGTCGCCGTCAGCGCCGTCCCGCTCTCGTCATAGACGGCGAACGCGTCGTTGATCGGCTCGATCACGAAGCCGTTGCCCACGCACAGGCCCTGGTCCGGCGGCTCCAGGCTGAACTGTGTGTTCGCATACGAGCCGGTGCCGGCCAGTCGCTGGTCCGCGTGGGTCAGCCCGCGGAAACCGGTCGCGGCGCCCGGGTTGCTGACCACCGGGATACCCCGCGGCGATGGCGGCTGAAGCGTCAGCCTGGCCGCCCGGCCGGTGGCCGGATGATGGGCGAAGGTGTGCGCCACCCCCGTATCGCCACGGGAGGGGGCCTGCGGCGCCGTCGTCGCCGCGCCTAAGGACAGCGGCGCCGAGGTGCCGTAGAAGGAAGCCGAGCCGGTCGTCTGGGTGGGATGGTCCACCCCGCCCACCGATCTTGGGGCGGCGGAAGCCGTAGCCGCCGACGCGAACGATACGAGCAGCCCTGTGCAGAGCGAGGCCGCCATCGCGATGCTCCGATGCATGTACCTCATCGGCATTATCTCCCCTTTCGTGGGTGTCGCGGCGTCATTGCCGTCGTCCAGTGTCTAATACCTATCTGCATTAATGGAAGGAGGAACTTCTGATTTCCTGGCCATTACTCTGCTCTAACTCGTGTCACATGGAAACCAGGGTTCCTTCGCGGTTCGGCCGGTCGGCGGAGGGGCTCAGGCCGGGCGGCGCCGCTATCGCCAGACCCGTGTTTCAGCGTGCTCCGGTGACGGATCCGTAGACCTCGCAGCGGGCCACGGAACTGGGCGCGGGGCGGTGGAGGCCCGGGTCGTTGCGGTGGGCCGCGTGAACGGCGAGGATCGGCACGGGAAAGGCGGGGCCGGTGAGCACCGCGACCGGCACGGCGAGGACCGCCAGCGGCGAGGCCACCAGGCCGAAGGCGACCATGACCGCCAGGAAGGGCACACTCACGATCGTGAGCCGGACGGCGATCCAGCCGATCTCGCCGAAGACGATGCCCGGCACGGTCACGGGCGTGGCGAGCATCCCGTGGTAGATCTTGTCCCAGATGTTGCGGCCCATGATGGGGTACGTCGACGCGAAGCCGGCCGTCTGCATCGCCTGGGCGGCGAGGAGGCCGGGCGCCAGCCAGGCCGCGTATGACACACCCGCGAGCATGCCCGTCGCGGTGCCGGCCTGGTCGACGAATCGCCCCAGCCCGAACCCCATCGAGGCGAGGAACAGGACGGGCGCGACGATCGTCATGATCAGCCCGCCGCGCCACGTGCGTCGGTAGACCCGGGCGTTGTACTCGAAGACGCGAGCGGCAGCGGTCATCGCACTACTCGAT
>OFHG01000879.1_pt1 | contig 11324 bp, 9 predicted proteins | sample 1521931 | NCBI WGS metagenome assembly OFHG01 (sample SAMEA2468438, study PRJEB22500) | soil metagenome | biome: Glassland; feature: Farmland; material: Clay | place: Australia | collected 2013-01-31 | depth 0.55 m
CGGGACCGTGATGGCCCGCGATTCTCCTGCACGAGGCGGTGGGCCACCTGCGCGAGGCGGACTTCAATCGCAAGGGCATTTCCGCCTTCAGCGGCCGCATCGGCCAGCGCGTGGCTTCCGAACTGTGCACCGTGGTGGATGACGGTACCATTCCCGACCGTCGCGGCTCGCTCAACGTGGACGACGAGGGCGAGCCCACTCAGAAGACCGTGCTGATCGAAAACGGCATCCTGCGCGGCTACCTGCAGGACAGGCTGAGCGCCGGCGTGATGCGCTCCACGCGCACTGGCAACGGCCGCCGCGAAAGCTACGAGCATATTCCCATGCCGCGCATGACGAACACCTACATGCTCTCCGGCCGTGACGATCCCGGCGAAATCCTGCGCTCGGTCAAGCACGGCCTTTACGCGGTTAGTTTCGGCGGGGGACAGGTGGACATCACCAACGGCAAATTCGTTTTCTCGGCGTCCGAGGCTTACTTGATTGAAGACGGCAAAGTCACCGCGCCGGTGAAGGGCGCCACGCTGATCGGCGACGGCCCCACGGTGCTGACGCGCGTGACCGCCATTGGAAACGACTTGAAACTAGATCCCGGTATCGGTACTTGCGGCAAGGAAGGCCAGAGTGTGCCCGTGGGGGTGGGAATTCCGACTTTGAAAGTCAGCCGGCTGACCGTCGGCGGCACCGCGCCGCGCGCCGCCACCAGCTTCGTGTGATGATCGCCGGGTGACCGGCAACCACGCTGCTATCCAAAGGTTAGATAATGCCTGAGAATATGCTGGAACAAATCGCCGCGGATCTGGTCCAGCGCGCCGTCAAGGCGGGCGCGACCGCCGCGGACGCCGTGGTGCGAGAAGGCGACGAATTTTCCAGCGTCCTGCGCATGCGCAAGATCGAGAGTCTGAAAGAGGCGGCGTCCAAGGCGTTGGGCTTGCGGGTGTTTGTGGGGACGCGCAGCGCCAGCTCGTATTCGAGCGATTTCTCGACCGCTTCGCTCGACCGCCTGGTTCCACGGACCCTGGCGATGGCGCGCGCAACTTCGGACGATCCCTCGAGCGGCTTGCCGGAACGCGAGTGGCTGGGGAAACATGACGGCGACCTGGGGCTTTACTCCGACGACGTGCACGCTCTTTCCACTGACGACCGCATTGCGATGGCGCGGCGAGCCGAAGAGGCCGCGCTCAGCGCCGATCCGCGCATCAAGAATTCCGAGGGCGCCTCCTTCGAGGCCGGCGAGGGAACCAAAGCGTATGCCAACTCGCTGGGTTTCACGGGTTCTTATCGGGCCTCCTACTGCAGCTTTTCCGTCGTCCCCATCGCGCAGAACCACGATGGCGGCATGCAGCGCGATTACTGGTACTCGGTGGCGCGCGGCGCGAAAGGCTTGGATTCGCCGGAAGCGGTGGGCCGCAAGGCCGCCGAACGCGCTCTGCGCCGGTTGGGCGCGCGCAAGGTCCCGACCTGCCGTGTGCCGGTGATCTTCGATGCGGAAACCGCACGCTCGCTGGTCGGTCACATCTTCGAGGCGGTGCGCGGCGACGCCATCTATCGCGAGGCTTCCTTCCTGGCCGGCAAGCTTTCGGCCCGGGTCGCGGGCGAGAACATCAGCGTGATGGACGACGGCCTCCGGCCGGGCGGCTTCGGGTCGAGGCCCTTTGACGATGAAGGCGTGGCCACCTCCACTATGCCGGTTATCGAAAAAGGCGTGCTGAAGAATTATCTTCTCAACTGCTATACGGCGCGCAAGCTGAAGCTCAAGACTACCGGCAACGCCGCCCGCGGCATCGCCGGGCCGCCCGGGGTAGGGCCGAAGAATTTCTATCTGGTCCCGGGCGCGCACTCGCCGCTGGACATTCTTCGTTCCGTCAGGAGCGGATTCTACGTCACCGAGTTGATCGGCTTCGGCGTGAACACCGTCACCGGCGACTATTCGCGTGGGGCGTCGGGAATGTGGATTGAAAACGGTGAGCTCGCCTATCCCGTCGAAGAGGTGACCATTGCCGGGAATCTCGGCGAAATGCTCAAGAACGTCGGAATGATCGGCTCGGACCTCGAGTTCAAGAGCGCGCTGGCGGCGCCGACCCTGCTGGTCGAAGGCATGACCGTGGCGGGAACGTGACGATTCTTGATTTTGGAACGGGAACGTCGAGCCCTAAACTACTCATCAATTTTCCATGGCGGGAAAATGAACCGCTCAGTCGCAGTTTGGATTCTCATAGCCCTCGGCGCCATCGCGGCGCTCGTGGGCGGATGGATCTGGTTGCGTTCCCACGTGGAACCGTCAGGCGCTCCCGCCGCGCTGACCGCGGACGAGAAGGCTTATCTTTCCAAAATCAGCGTGACAGGCGCGCGCATGAGCGTCGCGCAGAACTTCCTCGGCGACACCATCACTTTCCTGGACGCCAAGGTCACGAACCAGGGCTCCAGGACGGTGCGCGACATCGAGTTGAAGCTGGAATACGTGGATACGCTTGACCAGGTCGTCTTGCGCGACTTCACTCACGCCATTTCGGCGCGAACGCTGCCCCTTCCGCCCGGAGAGACGCGCGACTTTCAGGTTTCCTACGATCACATGCCCGCCGACTGGAACCAGGCTACGCCGAAGATTACCGTGACCCGCATCGCTTTCTAGGTTTTCGATTCAAGTATTTGTGGCATGGGAAGGCTATCTGCCGAGTTCCAGCCTGCGGATGAGCGGCTCGGGCAGGCCGGCGTAATACATCTTGGCTTGCGTGGCGGCGAGTTCGTAAGGCGTGCGGTAGTATTCCACCTGCCTTTCCTGGTCGTCGAGGATGGCGAAGGCGGCGCGCCAATCGCTGTCGCGCGGCTGGCCCACCGAGCCCGGATTAATCAGGTAGCGGGCGCCGTCTTCCAGGGGAAGCACGGCGATCAAGCCTTCTTCCCCTGACGAAAACCGGATGGACTGGAATCTTCCGGCCGGCGTAATCATAAACCCGCCCTGGAAGTGCGTGTGCCCGAAAAGGACGGTCTGGATCACCAGGCCGCGAAGCGTCGGCAGGGCCTGTCCCGGACCGAAGATGTATTCGTCCTCGTCGCCCGGCGAACCGTGCACCATCTGAAATCCGTCCACCATCACCGGGCCTTCGGGGAGGGTGCGCAGAAAGGCCAGGTTTTCCGGCGTCAGTTCGCTGCGCGTCCAGAGGGTGGCCTGCCGGGCAAGGTCGTTGAAGTCTTCCGCGTCGGTGATGCCGCAGCAGGCTTTGTCGTGATTGCCGCGGATAATCATCCGGGCCATGCCGCGAATGGCTTCGATAACGGCGTTCGGGTCCGGCCCATAGCCAACCAGGTCGCCCAGGCAGAGGACTTCGTCATATTTGCCCTGCGCGAGAGCCCTGCACGTCTCGAAAGCTTCAAGGTTCGCGTGGACGTCACTCAAAATCAAGTATCGCAAGAAATGCTCCGAGTAGGTTCATTATATTTCACTTCTGATTTCTCCGCGAGACTATTTGTTGTGATCGCCTAGTAGCAGGTAGATAAACAGGTTTGTGAAAATCCCCAGGGCGGCCTGCAAGTTTTTGACGAGCCGCGCCGAATCCGTTAGAATTCATCAGCTTAGCTGTGCCGGCCTAGGCGCGCTGAGGGATTAGGATGCTTCGTTTCCAAACCGCAGGCGAATCCCACGGACAGGCTCTGGTGGCCATCATCTCCGGCTTGCCGGCGGGTGTGCACGTGGACTTCGATTTCATCAACCGCGACCTGAAGCGCCGCCAGGGCGGCTACGGCCGCGGCGGCAGAATGAAGATCGAATCTGACACCGCGCAGTTTCTCTCCGGAGTGCGACACGGGCAGACAATCGGCTCGCCCATCACTCTGCAAATCGAGAATCGCGACTGGTTGAACTGGAAAGAGGCGATGGCGGTTGAGGACCGTCCCGAAACGCGCGCCAAGTACAAGCCGCTTTCGCCGCCGCGCCCCGGCCACGCGGATTTGGCGGGCTGCCTGAAATTCAATTTTCGTGAGGCGCGTTACGTGCTCGAACGCGCCAGCGCGCGTGAAACCGCGGCACGCGTCGCTTGTGGCTCATTGGCCAAAGTCTTCTTGAAGGAATTCGGCGTTGAGGTCGCAAGCCACGTCCTCGCCGTCGGTGGGGTCGCCCTTGACGGCGATGATGTTCCTTTCGAGCGCATTCTGGCTCTTCGCGACCGCGAAGACATTCTGATGAATTGCGTGGATCCCGCCACGGAAGAAAAGATGATGCGGGAAGTGGACCGCACCACCGCAGCCCGCGACACGCTGGGCGGAACCTTCGAGGTGATTGCTCGCGCGGTCCCGCCGGGGCTCGGGTCGCTCGCGCAGTGGGACGAGCGGCTGGACGGCCAACTGGCCCAGGCGGTGATGTCCATCCAGGCGGTGAAGGGAGTCGAAATCGGAAGCGGCATCGAAAACTCCGCGCGCATGGGCTCGGAAGTTCATGACGAGATCGGCTACGACCGCAGGATTTCGCGCTTCACGCGCAAGTCGAACCGCGCCGGGGGCCTCGAAGGCGGCATCACCAATGGCGAAGACGTGGTGGTACGCGGCTACCTGAAGCCGATTTCCACTCTGCGCCGGCCGCTCGAATCGGTGGATTTTGAGAGCAAGGAGACGGTCAAGGCGGCTTACGAGCGCTCGGATGTCTGCGTGGTGCCCGCCGCCGGCGTGGTGGGCGAGGCGATGGTCGCGCTGGTCCTGACGGGCGCTTTCCTGGCCAAATTTGGCGGCGATTCGCTGGAAGAAACCCGTCGGAATTTCAACGCCTATCAGGAACAAGTCAAACGCTTCTGATTTTTTGTTGCTGCTCATTGAAAGCTGATAACTGAGAACTAAGAATGATTTATCCCATCGTGAAATACGGCCAGCCTGTTCTGGAACAAGTCGCGGAGCCCGTAGCAGCGTTCGACGGCGATTTGCAGAAGCTCGTCGCCGACATGTTTGAAACCATGTACGCCGCGCACGGCGTGGGCCTGGCGGCGCCGCAGATCGGCATTTCGAAACAGCTCGCCGTGATTGATATCACCTCGGGCCAGGACCCGAGTGCCAGGCTGGTGCTGGCCAATCCCGTGATCATCTCGACCGAGGGCAAGGAGTCGCAGGAAGAGGGCTGCCTGAGCTTGCCGGATTTCCGCGCCTCGACCGGGCGCCCGCACAAGGCTACGGTACACGCCCAAAACCCGAAGGGTGAGGAGTTCACCATGGAAGGTGAAGGTTTGCTGGCGCGCGCCTTCTGCCACGAGACGGACCACTTGAACGGCCGCCTGTTCATCCACCATCTCAGCATGCTGAAGCGCGACTCCATCAAGCGCAAGGTGCGGAAGATGATGAAGGCGGGAGAATGGTAGATTGTCTCAAGAAGCTGTCCCTAGCGACTGACCACCCCTTCGGACCATGAATACATGCGCTTAATGTTCTGCGGCACGCCTCAGTTTGCCGTCCCCACGCTCGAAAAGCTCATTGCGGAAAAGTTCGAAGTCGAATTGGTGGTGACCAATCCCGATGAGCCTTTCGGGCGCGGGTATGCCGCGAAGGCACCGCCCATCAAGGTGGTGGCGGAAAAAGCCGGCCTCAACGTATCTCAACCCGCCAGACTCAAGGACCCGGCGACGGTGGAGTTTCTCTCGCGATTCCATCCCGACGCGATTGTCGTGGTCGCCTATGGCCACATCATTCCGCCCTGGATGATTGACCTGCCGCGCCTGGGATGCATCAACCTGCACGCCTCGCTACTTCCCAAATACCGCGGCGCCGCGCCCATCGCCTGGGCCATCATCCGCGGCGAACGCGTAACCGGCGTGACGACCATGAAGATTGATCCCGGCCTCGACACGGGCGACATTCTGCTTTGCCGTGAGGTCGAGATCGGCGAGGAAGACACCGCGCCGGCGCTCTCTGAAAAACTGAGCACGCTGGGCGCGGATTTGATGGTTGAAACACTGCGCGGGCTCGAGCGCGGCGAAATCACGCCTCGCCCGCAGGATTCGTCCCAGGCGACCCTGGCGCCTATGCTGAGGAAGGAAGACGGCAGGATTGATTGGTCGCTGACCACGGAAGAAATCTCGCGGCGCGTGCGCGGGCTGCAGCCGTGGCCCGGCGCTTACACGTCGTTTCGCGGCAAGAGGCTCCAGATATGGGTGGCGCAACCGGCCGCCGCGGGCTCGCAGGCCGCATTGCAGCCCGGAACACTGGAAGCGCAAAGCGGAAAACTGTTTATCGCCTGCGGCGCAGGAAGTCGCCTGGAAGCAATGGAATTGCAGCTCGAAGGCCGAAAGCGCGTCAGCGCGCGCGACTTCCTGAACGGAGTGCGGCTTTTGCCGGGCGAAAAAGTGGAATGATTCGTGGAATCGGAACGTAATTCGTAATTCACAATTGGTGGCTACTGCTTCCTCTCTTCCCATGCGTGTGACTCCTGCCCGCCAGGCCGCCTACGAAATCCTTCGGCGCGTGGAATCGGGCCGCGATTTCGCGGTTGAGCTGCTTGACTCCGCCCGCATCCACAGCCTGAAAGAAGCCGACCGCCATCTGGTTACGGAAATCGTCATGGGCGTGCTGCGCTGGCGCGGCGAGCTCGATTTCCGGATCGAACGGCTCTCCTCGAAGCGGATGGATTATTTCGATCCAGAGGTTGCAACTGTCTTGCGGATGGGGGTCTATCAAATCCGGTTTCTCGCAAAGATTCCAAAATCCGCGGCGGTGAACGAAGCGGTTGAGCTAGCCAAGTTTGCGCATAAGCGATCCGCCACCGGCTTGGTGAATGCTGTTTTGCGAAAATGCCAGCGGCCGGAGCGCATCGGCCGCTCGCAGCGCGCAGACACCGAGGTTCAGCTCGACAAGGATTGGATTGGCGGCGCATGCCGGTCGCTGCCCGAGTGGCTGCGCGAGCGGTGGGCAAGGAATTTTGGGCGTGAAGGGATGACCGCGCTCGCCGTCGCGAGCGTCCAAGTTCCCCCAACCTGCTTGCGCGTTGCCTGCGAGGACAAGCGGGAGGCGGTCCGCGAGGAGCTTCAGGAGGAAGGCATCGAGGTTCGGCCGGGGAAGTTCGCGGCGTCCGCGCTGGTGGTTGAGCGGGGAAACGTGCGGGACGCAAGAGCGGTGCGCGAGGGCCGGGCTGTGATTCAGGACGAGGCCTCGCAGTTCGTCGCGTCACTGGTAGCGCCACGCGCGGGCGAGCGAGTGCTGGATTTGTGCGCCGCGCCGGGGATCAAAACCGGGCAACTGGCGATAGCGCAGGGCAGCGGCCTGCTGGTGAGCTGCGACCTGAGCGCGCGCCGTCTGCGGATGATGTCGAAGCTCCTCCCGAAAAGCCTGCCTGCGGGTTTGAGGCTTGAACGTATCCGGCTGGATGCGGCGCGCCAGCTTCCGTTCCGATGCCAATTCGACCGCATCCTGGTCGATGCGCCCTGCTCGGGAACCGGAACTCTGGCGCGCAACCCGGAAATCAAGAGCCGGCTCGAGCCGCGAGACTTGACGAGGCTTGCCGGGCTGCAGGCGCAGATCCTCGCGAACGCATTCGGCGCGATGGCGCCGCAAGGGCGTCTGGTCTATGCCACGTGCTCGCTGGAGCCAGAGGAAAATGAGCAGGTGGTCGAGCGGGTGCTTGCGGGGCGGCGAGACGTTCGATTGCTTTCGCGAGAGGAGTTGTCGCGCGAATTTCCGAGTCTCAAGATGCTTTTTGACGACCGCGGTTTCTTCCACACCCGGCCGGACCTCGATGGCATGGACGGCTTCTTCGCGGCCGTGTTGACTCCGGTGGCTTGAGTCACGATTGGGTTTGAAAGGTCCTTCCAACGGCGGTCCGCGACGCTTGCGAACTTCCAATCCTTTCGCTTTGCGGCATTGGTGTTGAATTCCGGCGCATTGCCGCGGGTTAAGCCTCCCGATTGTGACGCTTGCGAAACTGTCATAGCACGAGTTGGCAGAGCGCAGCTTTCGGGGAAAATGGACGGCGCACAGAGGCGAGTCCTATGCCGGGACCACGCGGCCAGCACGCCTCTCGGAAGTCCAGTTGACAAGTGACTTTAGGATAGTTAGCATTTGCGTCAACGCCGCACTGTAGAACGGCTCCTGGCCGCCCAGGAGGACCTATCTAGCTCGAGAGTTGACCTGCCGCCTTCCTGCTGATGGCTCCAGGGGGCGGAGTCCGTCCTGAGGTAACGAGCATGAAGCGAACCCGCAGATTAGTGCTCCTGGCAATTCTTATTTTCCTGGCTTCCGCCTGGCCCTCGACTGCAAAAGACCAGGGCCCGCAATGGCAACCCATCCCGCCGGAAGAGATGGCGGTGAATGACTGCCCGGGTGATCCGGGGTGTTCCGCCATCATCCTCGATCGAGAAGAGTTCGACGACGATTCGCTGGGAACCACTACCGAGTCTTATCGCATCAAGATACTTACGGAAGAAGGGAAGCAGTATGCGGACGTCGAGATTCCTTTTATCAAGGGCTGCTCCAGGGTGACTGACATCGCGGCGCGCACGATCCAGCCGGATGGCAAGGCAGTGGATTTCTCCGGCGACATCTTTGAGAAGCCTTTGTTGCAGAAAGGCGGCAGGGGCTTTTGGGCCGAATCCTTCTCACTTCCCATCATCGGCGTCGGAAGCATCGTTGAGTACAAATACAAAATCTGGTGGCCGTCCCACGGTATGTCCTGCATGGGTTCCTGGATGTATTCGGTGCTGCCTCCTTCTGCCCTGCTTTCCAACAGTTGGGTGATCCAACGGGATCTGTTCACTCGCCGCGCGGTTTTCTCCACCCGGCCCGGAACGGTAGGGGGCATGCTGTGGTGGACCTGGAACGGCCTGCCGCCCGGAATAGAACCCCGGGATGACCATGGCCTGATCAAGCTCGAAGTCAGAAATATCCCTGCCTTCCGGAAGGAGGAATTCATGCCGCCGGAAGAAGAGGTTCGCGAGCGCGTCAGGTTCTTCTACGTTAACACCCTGGTCAAAGGCTTCAAGAAGGATTCCTACGACTGGTACTGGAAGAACGTGGGAGAGTCGTGGGGAAATTACGAAGAGAGGCTCATGGCCAAATCCAAAGCCATCGAGCAGGCGGCAAGAGAGACACTCGCCGACAACGATTCCTCGGAAACCAAGCTTCGCAAACTCTACGCCCGGGTTCAGAAGATGAGGGACCTTGATTACGAACGGCAAAGAATGGAGATGGAAGAAAGGAAGGAGAAACTAAGGGAGAATCGTGATGCCAGCGAGGCGCTCAAACGCGGCTATGGTGACACGGAGGACTTGACTCTCCTTTTTGTTGCGCTCGCGCGAGCTGCCGGCTTTGAGGCTCACATGGTTTGGGTGACGCGCCGCAGTCGCATGTTCTTTGCGCCTAATGTTTTGACCTCGCGCCAGTTCAGCGATGCGTTAGCCGAAGTGGATGACGGCGCGACGACCTATTATCTTGACCCGGCCGTGCCTTACTGCCCGTTTGGTCTCCTGCCCTGGGAATTCACAGGAGTCAAGGGGATGCGGCTGGGAAAGAAGGAGGGCGAGCTGATTACGACTCCGGCCCCCCGAAGCGAGGATGCGGTCACCAGGCGCGAGGCCAAGTTTCAACTGGACAAGGATGGAACGCTGCGAGGCAACCTGCAGGTGGTGTTCCAGGGCCAAGAGGCGCTCCAGAGGCGACTTCACAATCGGGAACAAGACCCGAAGGGGAAGGAGAAGGCGTTGGAAGATGAGGTGGAGGACGGACTGCCTCTGAACGCGACGGCGGAGCTCAAGAACACGCCGGACTGGGACAGTTCCGACGATAAATTCACGGCGGAGTTCGCCGTGACCATTCCCAAGTTCGCTGTTCCGACCGAGCGCCGGCTTCTTCTCTCACCCGCCGTTTTTCAGGCTGCCAAGAAGTATCCCTTCCAGACCAGCAAAAGACTTTACCCGGTTTACCTTCACTATCCGTATCAGGTGATTGACGATGTGACCATCCTGCCTCCCCCGGGTTACACGATCGAAGCCCTGCCCGCTGAGGTGAAAGAAACCATGGTTTTTGGGACCTACGACGTGGCCTACGAGAATCGGGGTGGCGCCCTGCACCTGCACCGGAAACTGATGATGCAGGGCATCATGATTCCCTTGAACCTTTACTCGGGTCTGCGAGTATTTTTCGACAAAGCGAGGGCTGGCGATGAACAAGAAGCGGTGCTTAAATCGGAATCCGTTGCGCAAGCGAAGTAGGAGGCTGGCCATCCTCGTTTTAGCGGCAGCCCTGCTCGGGTGGCCGCTGCCGTCCCGCGGCGCCGTGCCCGACTGGCTGAAAGAGGCCGCCCGCGCCCCGTTGCCCACGTATCCCGACGATGTGAACGCCGTCGTGCTGCTGGAAGACCAGGTGACGACCGTGAATTCGAGCGGGGAAATCGAGACGCTCTATCGTACCGCGATCAAGATTCTTCGGCACGACGGGCGCAAACGCGGAACCATTCAAGTGTATTCCGACAGCGAAACCCGGCTGACTTACCTGAAGGCCTGGTCCCTCCCCGCCAACGGGCAGCAATATGAGGTGAAGGAAAGAGACGCCCTCGAAACCGGGTATTTGTCCGCGTATGAACTGTACAGCGATCTGCGCGTCAAGATGTTGACCATCCCGGACTCCGAGCCCGGGAGTGTGATCGGATACGAATACCGGCAGCGTCGCCGCCCCCACATTTTTCAGGGTATCTGGGATTTCCAGGATGACATCACGGTGCGGAAATCGCGGTTTGAGCTGGAGCTCCCTGCCGGGCGGGAGTTCGACACCTTTTGGCTGAACCATGCCGCTGAAAAACCGCAGGCGGTTGGCGGGAACGGCTGGGTCTGGGAAGTGAGCGACCTGCCCGCCGTTGAGCATGAGCCCGGAATGCCGGACTGGCGCGCCGTGGCGGGACGAATGGCGGTGACGTACTTTGGACGGGGGAATGAAGCCAACGGCAGCACCCAGGCCAGTTGGGCAGGCGTCGCCCGGTGGTACGCGGATCTCACGCAGGGAAGGCGGGACCTGTCGCCGGAGATTCAGCAGGAAGTGACTCAACTTACTTCGGGTGCCAAGACCAAGTTGGAACAGATCCAGGCCCTGGCCAGCTTCGTGCAGCGGGAGATTCGTTATGTAGCGATCGAGATCGGCATCGGGGGGTATCAGCCTCACCTCGCCCGCACGATTTTTGCCGACCGTTACGGGGACTGCAAAGATAAGGTGACGCTCCTGAGCGCGATGCTGCACGGCATCGGCGTTGAGTCATACTATGTCCTGATCAATGCCAATCGCGGCGTGGTCCAGCCGAATCTTCCTTCCGCGCTGATCTTCAACCACGTCATCCTGGCCATCCAACTGCCCGCCGACGCTCCCACCAA
>OFHG01000880.1_pt1 | contig 11319 bp, 8 predicted proteins | sample 1521931 | NCBI WGS metagenome assembly OFHG01 (sample SAMEA2468438, study PRJEB22500) | soil metagenome | biome: Glassland; feature: Farmland; material: Clay | place: Australia | collected 2013-01-31 | depth 0.55 m
CTCGTTACTGTCTGCCTCCCTCTCGAAGCTCACCCCTCCCGTCATAGCTTCGATTATCTTCTCGGTCTTTAGCGTCTCAGCCGTGTGCCTCACCAGATCGGTACACGAGTTTATTTGATCGAGTGACTGGCCCGCTGCGAAGTTGGGCAGTAGCAACAGAAACGCAGCACCAGCTAGGGCAACTGTTTGCCGTTTCATGTCGGTTCACCTCGCAGCGACCCCCACCTTTCCCCGTCCCGCGCGAGCGGAGGCCGATCTTGCCGGGCTGTCTTGGGGAGTCGGACTCTAATCAACCGGAAGTTTGATTTCCTGTTGCAGTGGTAATATACACCCGACCACCACACCGTACAAGCGGGGCGCGACGCGCAGTAATGTGAACCTGCTTGCGTAAGAACTTAAAGAATGCGGTTTCGCCGGCCTTCAGTGAAGCGGTTCAACATCGAGAGAATAACGCGGTCCACGCCTTGGATGTTGACAAGGCGGCGGGTGGCGCAGTTCGCAACTTTAGACTTCCGGCTTTCCACCTTTCGTATTAGGATTCTCCTTCACCGCAATCGAGCGGCGAGCGGCGGCGGCGCGTGCGTCGCCCCACGAAATTCAACCCGAAAGGTCGTCCCATGAAAATCACAGAAGTCCAGACCCTGGTGATGGGCGCGGCGTGGCGCAATCTCATCTTCATCAAAGTGAAAACCGACGAAGGCTTGTACGGCATCGGCGAGTGCACGCTGCACAACCGCGAAGAAGGCGTGATCGGCTACATCCAAGGCGCGGTGCGGCGGCACGTGATCGGCTCCGACCCCTTCGACATCGAAGACCGCTGGCTGCGCATGTACCGCAACGAGTTCTGGCGCAACGGGCCCATCGCGACCACGGTGATGAGCGGCGTCGAAATCGCCTGCTGGGACATCATCGGCAAGGCCACGGGCCAGCCCGTGTGGCGGCTGCTGGGCGGGCGCTGCCACGAAAAAATCAAAGCCTACGCCAACGCCTGGTACACGGTGGAGCGCAAGCCCGAGGAATTTGCCAGGCGCGTCAAGGTCGTTCTCGACAAGGGCTACAAGGCGTTCAAGGTGGATCCCTTCGGCCCCGGAGGACTGGAAATTTCCGAAAAAGAAAAGGCGCTTTCGGTGGACTTGGTTGCCGCGCTGCGTGAGGCGGTGGGGCCGGACGTTGAAATCTTCGTCGAGATGCACGGGCGCTTCAGCGCCGCAACCGCCATGGACATCGCCAAGCGGCTCGAACCTTATCGCCCCGGCTGGATCGAAGAGCCCTGCCCGCCCGAGGACGTGCCCTCGCTCAAGCGCGTGGCCGAGCACACCGCGATCCCCATCGCCACCGGCGAGCGCTGCTTCACGCGCTACGGCTCGCGCGAAGTGCTGGAATCGAACGCGGTGGATATCTTTCAGCCGGACATCATCCATGCGGGCGGTATGCTGGAAATGAAGAAGCTGGCGGCCCTGGCCGACGTGCGCTCCATCGTCATGGCGCCGCACAATTCCAACGGCCCCGTCTGCACCGCCGCCAGCGTCCACTTCGATTTCACCATCACCAACCTCAAGGTGCAGGAATGCTTCGACGATTTTTCGGAAACCTGGGTGGTGGACGCCGTGCCCGGCACGCCCCGCCCGCGCGACGGCTACTTCTATCCGCCGGAGAAGCCCGGACTCGGCATCGAACTCAACGAGGAGCTCATCAAGGAGCATCCCTACCGCGAGGGCTTCTTCAATATGTGGGAGCCCGACTGGCATAAGCGGCAGTTTCAAAAGTAGAGGTGGTCACAGATTGTGACCATCTGGGATTGGACTCTTTGAGGTTCCAGTTTGGAACCTCAAGCAGGTGGGCGCAAAGTGCGATCACCTGCCGGCAGCTTTCGCAGGTTCCAGAATGTACCCTTATGAGTGAAAACGACTTGCGTTCACAAATTGTGACTTCAAAATTGGCGATTCTGGACGACCGCATTGAGCGGCGCATTCTGGTGATTCGGGGACAGAAGGTAATGCTGGACAGCGATCTTGCTGAACTCTACGGGGTTCAAACGTTCCGGCTCAATGAGCAGGTTAAGAGAAACCGAATCCGCTTCCCGCATGACTTCATGTTTCAGCTGACGCGAGAAGAAGCCAAATCTTTGACATCGCAATTTGCGAGGTCAAAGCGTGGCAAGGGCGGTCGGCGGACGCCTCCATACGCCTTCACCGAGCAGGGCGTCGCCATGCTTTCGAGTGTCCTGAGGAGCGAGCGCGCCGTGCAGGTCAATATTGCCATCATGCGCGCATTCGTCAAATTCCGAGGTATTCTGGCATCCCAAGAAGGCCTGGCCAGAAAACTTGCAGAGGTGGAAAAGAAATACGATGCCCAATTCAAAGTGGTGTTCGACGCCCTCCGCGAATTGATGGCCCCGCCCGCCAAACCGCGCCGCCGAATCGGATTTGCTGTCGCAGAGCCGCGAACCGGAAAAGGATAAGGCGATTCCCATGGCCCACTCCCGAAGACGATTTCTGAAATCCGTGGTGGCCGCGCCGCTCGGCGTGGCGCTGGGACCGAACGTCGCGCGCCTTTGGGCGATCGAGCCCGAAGTCGAAGCGAGCGAGCTGTTTCCCAACCCGCACATTATCCGTTACGACGCGAACTGCTACACGATTCACGGCCAGGATGCCCTGATCTACAGCGCCTCGTTCCACTACCCGCGCTGCCCGAAGGCGCTGTGGCGCGACCGCCTGTCCAAGCTCAAGGCCGCCGGCTACAACACCATCATGACTTACGTCTTCTGGAACTATCACGAGCCGTTAGAAGGCCGGCCGGACATGAGCGAGTTTGAGGCGTTCATCAAGCTCGTCAAGGAAATGGGCTTCTGGATGATCGCGCGCCCCGGCCCCTACGTCTGCGCCGAGTGGGACTCGGGCGGATTTCCACGCTGGATCATCAAGCAGCAATTCCCACTGCGCTCGGACGATCCCAAAAGCGTCAGCACGTCGCAACACTGGTTCGAAATCGTCATGCCGGTCGTCGAGCGCCACCAGATCACGCACGGCGGGCCCATCATCATGGTGCAGATTGAAAACGAACTTGACCTTTGGGAGGGCACGCCGCCCGCGGGCAAGCTCGCCTACCTTCGCGCGCTGGCGAATTCCGCGTGGAACCAGGGCATTGACGTCCCGCTCATCACCTGCTGGACCCAGCAGGCGCGCGAGAATTCCGACCCGGACATGGCGCGCATCATGGACACGTGCAATTTTTATCCTCGCTGGAAAATTCTGGAGGAAGTCCCGCCCAAGCTCGCCCAGTTGAGGCGGGAGGAACCCGCTTCGCCCGTCGGCATCACGGAAATGCAGGGAGGATGGTTCGCAAAATTCGGCGAAAAGCTCTCGGTGGATCAGGAAGGCGTCTCCGGCGCGCAGTATAACTATCTGGCGAAAACGGCGCTCGAGCAGGGCGTCACGTACTTCAGCACCTACATGGGTTTCGGCGGAACGAATTTCGACTGGGCCGCCAAGACCCTGACCACCACCTACGACTACGCGGCACCGCTGCGCGAGCCGGGCGGGCTGTGGGAGAAATTCTATGCGGCGCGCGGTATCGGGGCTTCACTCGCCGTCTTCGGACAGGTGCTGACCCGCGCCAAGCGCACGGAAAGCGGCGTCCAGACGACCAACGCCAACGTCAGCGTCTCACTGCGCGAAAATGGCCCGAAGGGCGTGCTCTTCGTCCGCGAAGACGCGAACGCCGAGCAGCATTTCAAAATGACTTTTCCCGACCCCCACAGCCCCACGCGGCGGCCTATCAGCATCCCGCGCGAGGGCGAGCTGGTTCTGGGCGCGCGCGAAATGAAAATGCTTCCCGTGCAGCTTGACATTCCCGGCGGTACTCTGCGCTACTCGACCGCCGAGCTCCTCGCCACAGCAGATTTTCAAGATAAGCAATACATAATTATGTATGACGAACCTGGACGCCTGGTGGAGATCGGCCTGGCCACGCGCGACGAGCCTCACCTGGAAGGCGACACGGCGTATCGGTATTGGGATCCCGAGTACGAATCGGTCGTCTTTGGCGTGCGCGTGGACAAGAGCGAAAAGCTGCTGGAGCTCAACAACCACCTGATGGTCATTGTCGTTCCGCGAGAGGTGGCACTCCAGACCTGGACAGCCGACTTACCCCAAAGCGTGGTGCCGGGACCGTACGTTTCACCCAAGGACAAGGTCCCGCCCATCGTTACACCTTTCATTTCCGATTTCGCCTTGCCGCCAGGTAGCGGCGCGGGAAGCCGAAAGTACACGTTCTGGGCGGACCTGGCCTACCGCCCCGGCCGGCACGCGCTCACCATGCTGATGCCGCCCGTCCCCAGCAAATGCCTCGTGGACAATGCCCCGGCCGAATTCCAATACGACCGCCAGTGGCAGACGGCGCGGGTGACGGTTTCGACGCCCGCCGTTCCGGTTCAAGCGGTCGCACTCAGCAACTTCGCGACCTGGGTCGAGCGGTTCGATCCCAATTCCGGAAGGTGGGAGCAGGGGCCGGCACGCTCGCTGGATGATTTCGGCTTGCTGCCCTACGGCTACGTCAAATACCGCGCCGAGTTTCCCTTGAGCGATCCAACCGGAAAGATGTTCATCCAAACGCGCGCCGACGATGGCAAGAAGGTTTTTCTCAACGGCAAACTAGTTCCCGACGCCTCCGTTCCCAAAACGCAGGTCGAATTTCCGATGGCGGTTTTTGCGCAGCCGGGAACGAATACGCTCGAGATTTCCTACGAGCTTTTCGGCAATCCGAACTTCGGCAAGGAAATCGCTGAGCTCAAGGGAATCGAATCGGCGCGTTACGGTGCCGACCCGCAGTCGGCCACGGGCATCGGCAACTGGCAAATCCAGATGTTTCCGGCGCCTATGCGCGAGCGCGAGCTCGACCCGCAGTTCCACACGCGCGACTGGAAGCCCGCCGAACTCTCGCCGGTGGCCTCCGGTTCCCAACTGGTTCCCGCTTTCACCTGGGCCCGCGCCGAATTTCAAATCAACGAGGTCCCGGGCGAATGGTGGATTCCCTGGAAACTCCACATCGAGGCCGCGTGCGACGCCCTGCTCTACCTCAACGGAAGATTCCTGGGCCGCTACGTGACCGAGGGCCCGCAGTATGACTTCTTCATTCCCGATACCTATCTTTCGGCGGAAAAGAAACGGCCCAATGTGCTGACGCTGGTGCTTGCCTACACCGAAGAGGTGAGCCCGGTCCGCGCGCTACGCGTCGAGCCATACGAAGAGTTCGCGCTGCGTCGCACTCACCTGGAACTGCAATGGTAATGACAATTCGCGCTCGTTGCCCTTGCGAGTGAGGCGGTTCAGTGGTAATGAAATAGGTTTCACAATATGCAAGCCGAAAGGACAGCCATGTCACGCCCGCCCCGCATCAGTTTTGCCGCCCCGGAATCACCCCGCTCGGCGCGGGAACGGCACACCATCGGGCTGGGACTGATCGGCCTCGGCACGGTGGGAACGGGCACGGCGCGCGTTTTCGTCGAGCACCAGCACGAAATCGAGCGGCGACTGGGCTGCCGGCTGGAGCTGAAGCACGTCTGCTCGCGTTCCATCCTGAAGCGACGGGACCTCGCGTGGCTCGGCCGCGACGTGAAACGCGCGCGCGACTGGCGGGAAGTCTTGCGGGATCCCGGCGTGGACGTGGCCATCGAGCTGGTGGGCGCGCCTTCGACCGCGCTCACCATCGCCCGCGCCGCGCTTCAAGCTGGAAAGCATCTGGTGACGGCCAACAAGCTTCTGGTGGCCGAGCACGGCCGGGAACTGGCGGAGCGCAGCGCCCAGGCGCGCGTGAACCTGGGCATCGAAGCCTGCGTGGCGGGCGGGACTCCGGTCCTGCACGCGATTCGCGAGGGCCTGGCGGGTGAACACTTCAAGGCCCTGTTCGGAATTCTGAACGGCACCACCAACTACATCCTGACGGAAATGGAACAGCGCGGCTGCTCGTTCCGCGAAGCCCTGGCCGAGGCGCAGGCGCGCGGCTACGCCGAGCCTAACCCCGCGCTCGACGTCGAAGGGCACGACGCGCGTTACAAGATCGCCATCCTCGCCATGCTCGGCTTCGGTCGCTCAGTGCGCGTGCGCGACATTCCGGTCCAAGGCATTACCCGCATCGAGCAGGTGGACTTTGCTTACGCGCACAAGCTCCGCCACACCATCCGTCTGATTGGCGCGGCCCAGCAGCGCGGCGAGCGGCTGATGGTTTTCGTGCGGCCGATGATGATTCCCGATGCGGCGCAGCTCGCGGGCGTGCACGGAGCCACCAATGGAATCCTGATGGTAGGCTCGAAGGGTGGGAATACGATGATTACCGGTCGCGGCGCAGGCGGCGAAGCAACCGGAGTGGCCGTGCTTTCCGACGTGGTCGAGATCGCCCGCACCATTCTGGCGGGTGGCGCCAGCACTTCCCCGCTGGGCTACATGCACTGGCGGCCGGGGAAGCTCGCCCCGGTTGGAGACAACGTGGTCGGCGCCTATCTTCGCCTGGTGGTTCGCGACCGCCCGGGCATTCTCTCTCGCGTCTGCACCATTCTGGCGCGGCACGGGATCAACATTGATTCCGTCCTGCAGGAGCCGGGGCATTCGAAAAGCCGCCTGCCCTTCGTGATGACCCTCGAGCCCACGCGCGAAGAACGCGTCGCGGGCGCCGTCCGTGACATCCGGCGATTGCCTTTCCTCGCCGCGCCTCCGCTCACCATGCCGTTCGCCGAACTGCCTTGAAGACAGTGACAAGTGGCGAGTGACGAGTGACAAGCAACAACTATGACCCGCCAGGCTGAATGGCAGGAAAAAATCTCCACAGTCACCGGCAGCTCACAGAACAATCACCCGTCGTTTTCACGCCGCCGGTCACGACGTCTCTATTGCGCAACCTGGAAATTGAAAACGGTGTCAGGGCCGATCTTGCTGCCTGGAAGCGGAGTCTGGCTGAGGATGGTATTGGCTGTGACGCCCGTCACCGGCATAGGCGTCACCTGGCCGACCTTGATGCCCGCTTTCTCCAGGTTCGCGCGCGCGGTGTTGAGTGGGCGGCCCACAAAGCTCGGGCAGACGTATGCCGGCGGCTGCGCTCCGAGTGAGACCAGCAGATTCACCGCCGGACTGCGCGCAGAAGTATTTTCGGGCGGTGGGTCCTGCGCCAGGATTTCATCCGGCGGAGCGTCCGCCGCGTGAACCGAGGCCACATCACCTACGGTAAGGCCGCGCTGCAATGCGACAATCCTCGCGGCGCGAACGCTCGAACCGATCAGGTTCGGGATGCTGGCCTGCATGGGCCCAAGACTCACCAGCACGTGAACGTGCTGGCCGGTCTTGATGCGGGTGCCGCTCGCCGGCACTTGCGAGACCACCTCTTCGGCAGGATATTGACTGTACAGCTTGTCTTCCACATCCATTCCCAGGCCGAGGTTGCTCAGCGTGCGCTCGGCTTTGTCCACCGGCACGCCGGTCAAGTCCGGCACGCTCGCCACGTGGCCGCGAATGGCGATGCGAATGGTCGTAATGGCGCTGATCAGTCCCACCGCCACCAGCACCGTGAACATCAGGAAGACTCGAAAGAGCGTCCGGATGCGGTCGCGCAAACCCATGCTTGAAATTCTGACGCAAGGGGCGCGAATTATCAAGATGCGCGCGGCCGTGCGCACCTCGGTTGCATTCGTCCGGCGCCTTGACCTCGCTCGCGATTTCAAGTAGCGTGGCGTTTCATATTTCGGCCCCCTTGATTCCGTCGAGGATCACCCGCGGGATGGAAAGCGGCAAAAGTCCGGCGCCAACCCATCGACCTTGTCGGAACCACTTTGGCCACTCCAGGCGTCTCGGAGTACATCCAACATCCTGAGGGGGCAAAGCGGCGGCGAACACCGGCGTCAGGGACACTTGCAGGACCAGCAATTATCCACGGCTGGCGCGGGCGCCGGCCATTCAATATCAGTTAACGGACGTGCGGAATGCCTCGTGTGGCGCTTTTCATAACTTGTCTCGGCGACCAGTTCTTCCCCGTCGTGGGCGAATGCGTGGTGGCCGTGCTGCGGCGCCTGGGCGTGGAAGTGACTTTCAATCCCGCGCAGACTTGTTGCGGCCAGCCCGCTTTCAACACGGGTTACCGGGACGAGGCGCGCCGGGTGGCGGCGCGCATGCTGGACATTTTCAAGGACGCCGAATACGTGGTGGCGCCCTCGGGCTCCTGCACCACGATGGTACGCGTCTTTTATCCGGAGCTTTTTGCCGGAGACTCCGCGCGCCTGCGCCAGGCCCTGGACCTGCGCGGGCGCATGTTCGAGTTTTCGGAATTTCTGGTGAAGGTCCTCAAGGTCGAGGACGTGGGCGCCAGCTTCCGCCGCCGCGTGACCTATCACGATTCCTGCCACCTGTTGCGCGAACTGGGCATCGAGAGCGAGCCGCGGAAATTGATTCGCGCCGTGCGCGGCCTCGAACTGGTCGAGATGCAGGACGACAAGCTGTGCTGCGGTTTCGGCGGAACGTTTGCGGTCAAGTTTCCGGAAGTTTCGGTGGCGATGGCGGAGGACAAGCTGCGGGCCGCGGCCGCATCGGGCGCCGAAGTCATCGTCGCCAACGACAGCGGCTGCCTGATGCATCTGGCGGGCGCCATCCATCGGCGCGGCCTCCCGCTCCGAACCATGCATCTGGCGGAAGTGCTGGCCAAACAGGAATGAGCAAAAGCGAAGTCCAAAGCGAGTTGATCCACGCGCGCGGGCATGAAGCTATGGCCGACGCGCACCTGCAGGAGGCCTATCGCTCCTCGACCTTGCGGCTTCTTTCCCACCGCGAGCAAGCGAAGAGCGAAGTCCCCGGCTTCGAGCGCTTGCGCGAGCGAGCGCACGAGCTGAAGCGCGAGGTGATCGAGAACCTCGATCGTTACGTGGAGCAGTTCGCCTCGAACATCGAGCGGCGCGGCGGCGTGGTTCACTGGGCTACGACGGGCGAAGAGGCTTGCTCGATCGTCTGCCGGATCGTCGAGCGCGCCGGAGCAAAGGAAGTGGTCAAGGCCAAGACGATGCTGGGCGAGGAGATCGAGCTCAACCACGCGCTCGCAGCCGCGGGCATCCGCGCCGTGGAAACGGATTTGGGCGAGTTCATCGTGCAACTGGCCGGCGACCGGCCCGCGCACATCGTCGCCCCGGCCATCCATAAGACGCGGCACGACGTCTCGGAACTGTTCGCGGCAAACATCGGCTCCGAGCGCACCGAGGAGCCGGAGCGCCTGACCGCCATCGCGCGCCAGGCGCTGCGTGAGATGTTTCGCAAAGCGCGCGCCGGCCTCAGCGGCGCGAATTTCGCCGTAGCGGAAACCGGCGCCGTGGTGGTCATTGAAAACGAAGGCAACATTCGCTTTTCGACCACCGCGCCGCGCGTCCATATCGCGCTGGTAGGGATTGAGAAGATGATTCCGCGCTTTGCCGACCTCGGCATCTTCCTGCGCCTGCTGGGGCGCTCGGGAACCGGCCAGAAGCTGACCAGCTACACGTCCATCCTCAGCGGACCTCGCCGCAACGGCGAGGACGGCCCGGAAGAGATGCACGTGGTGCTGGTGGACAACGGCCGCACGCACGCGTTGGCCGACCAGAAGATGCGCGAGGCGCTCTATTGCATTCGCTGTGGCGCCTGCCTGAACGCCTGCCCGGTTTACCGCAAAATCGGCGGCCACGCCTACGGCTGGGTTTACAGCGGGCCCATCGGCGCGCTGATTACGCCGGAGTTTGTCGGGTTGAAACAGGCGCGAGAGCTGCCCTTCGCTTCCTCGCTCTGCGGCGCGTGCCGCGAGGTGTGTCCCGTCAAAATCAACATTCCCGATTTGCTGCTTCACCTGCGCGGCCAAGTGCAGGAGCAGACCTCCCCGCCGAGACCCAAACGTTCTCCCATCCGGGAGCGCACGGCGATGCGCCTGTGGGCCTGGGCGATGCAGCGGCCGTGGGCGTTTGCGCTGGGCGCAAAGATATCGCGCGCCGGGCTGCGATTCTTCTCGCAGCAGGGATGGATTCGAAAGTTCCCCTATTTCCCTCTTGCCGCCTGGACCGACGGCCGCGACTTCCCGATGCTCGCGGCCAAACCCTTCCGCAAGCGCTGGAAAGAACTTCACCGGCATTGACAATCGGGGCCGCGGGGCATATAAGCCTTGGTTTCGGCCTTCTGAGCGGTCTTCATTCGGTGCATCCGCGAGGTGGATCATGCCCAATCGAGCAAAAATCTCCTGCGTTCTGGTCATGGCAGTATTCGCAATTTGCCCGGGGCGAGGTTTGCGCGCCGCCGGCGCTGAAACCGGTTTCGCGCGCCCATCGAATCTGCGCGTGGAATACCTGACGAATCCCCCCGGCATTGACGTTCTCGAGCCCAGATTCTCCTGGGTGCTGGCGCATCCCGAGCGGGGCGAAGCCCAGTCCGCGTATCAAATCCTGGTCGCGACCGGTTCCAAGCTCCTCGATGAAAACAAAGGCGACCAGTGGGACAGCGGCAAGGTCTCATCCGAAGACACTTCCCAAATCGTTTACGCCGGCAAAGCCCTCGCAAGCGGCCAGACTTATTTTTGGAAAGTCCGCTCCTGGGACAAAGAAGGCCGCGCCACCGATTACAGCCCGGAGACGCAATTCGGAATGGGGTTGCTCGCACGCGACGATTGGAAGGGACAGTGGATCGGCGGGGCGAATCAGTTGCGCACCGAATTCCAGGTCCCCGGCGAAGTGGCACGTGCCCGCGCTTACATTTGCGGCGTGGGCTATTATGAACTGCGCATCAACGGCAGGAAAGTCGGCCGCAACGTGCTCGATCCCGCCTGGACGACCTACGACAAGCGCGTGCTGTACACGACCTACGACGTCACGCGTTACCTGAAGCCCGGCGCGAACGCGGTGGGCGTGATGCTCGGCGAAGGGTGGTACAAGTCGCGCGCGCTGCTCTTCCAATTGAACATCGAGCTTGCGAACGGGAAAACGATGGGCCTTGCGAGCACAACCGGGTGGAAAGCCAAGGACGGGCCCGTCTCAAGCGACAGCGTATGGGACGGCGAAACCTACGACGCGCGGCTGGAAACCCCCGGCTGGGACCGGCCGGGCTTCGACGACTCGGCTTGGGCCGCCGCGCAAGCCGTGGAAGGCCCGAAGGGGCAAGTCTCGGCCGAGATGATGCCGCCCATCCGCGTGGTGGACACCCTGGCGCCAGTCAAGATGATGAATCCCGAGCCGGGCGTTTATGTCTTCGACTTTGGCCAGAACCTTTCCGGCTGGGCTCGGCTGCTCGTCTCTGGACCTCGCGGAACGAGCGTCCGGATGGGTTAGTCGGAATTGAT
>OFHG01000881.1_pt1 | contig 11314 bp, 9 predicted proteins | sample 1521931 | NCBI WGS metagenome assembly OFHG01 (sample SAMEA2468438, study PRJEB22500) | soil metagenome | biome: Glassland; feature: Farmland; material: Clay | place: Australia | collected 2013-01-31 | depth 0.55 m
CGTCAACAGGAATTGCGAAGGAATCTGCACACCCGCCGCCTGAACCGATGCCTGCAACGCTTCCGCAAAACCAAAAAGCAGGCAGGCCAATAAGGCACCAACAGGGTCCCAACGGCCAAAGATCATCGCTGCCAGCCCAATAAACCCCCGACCAGCCGTCATATTGTTAGTAAATTGGGCAAGTAATGCCACCGATAGGAAAGCTCCACCTAGTGCGGTCAACACACCGCAAATGAGTACACCAATCCAGCGCATGCGATAGACGCTGATTCCCACCGTCTCTGCCGCGCGGGGATTCTCACCAACCGAGCGCAACCGTAGGCCAAAAGGTGTTCGAAACAACATAAACCAACTAACAGGGACCAAGACCAGCACCAGATAAACCAATGGGTTTTGTTGGCCCAAGATCGGCCCGATGATTGGAAGATTTGCCACGATCGGAATGTTCCAATTGGCAATACTAGGAACTATGGGGGAAATCCCCTGTTGGCCCCAGATTTTGAGCAGCAGAAAATTGGGAAGCCCTAGAGCCAATATATTAATTCCCATACCCACAATGGCCTGGTCTGCCCGCAGGTTGATGCACATATATGCATGGATCACGCTAATCAACAATCCGGCCACAATCCCGCTTAAAACGCCAATCCACGGGTTCTGTGTAAAAGCGGATCCGACCACTGCCGCAAAGGCACTAATAAGCATGATACCTTCCAGGCCGATATTCAAGACCCCCGATCGTTCCGAAAAGACCCCGCCTAAAGCAGCATATAAAATCGGCGTCGCCGCAACCAGCGTTGCGCCGATCAAGGCTAGATTAAAAATTTGCGCCCAATTTGCCAAAATCCACCTCCTTAGTATCCCGGAAATCCCAAAGAGACTGCATGAGAGTCATACATGACAACACAGAACAAGTAAGTAATGCCATATCCGGTTTCTGGGAACTAAGAATCAAGTATGCTTAGATCGCTTGTTAAGCCAGGCTAAACTACGCACAATGATGGGGTGCATGCTCTCATTTTTTTCCAGAGATCGATCCGTAAGCTGTGATACACCATGCTCAATAAGTGGGCGCAAGCTCTGGTTTATGGCTGCAAAGAAAATGATCATGGCCGACAGGATTGACACCATGTTTTTGCTGACATTGGCTGTCATTTGCATGGCAGTCGATCCACTTTCCAACAAACCCAATACAAATGCGGCCACCACCACGCCTGCCGGATGGTTTACTCCAAGCAATGACACCGCAATCGAGTCCCAGCCCCACCCCGGCGAAAAATTTTCCAGGAGTCTGTAGTAGAGTCCCAGACATTCGACCGCTCCAGCTAATCCACCCAGGGCACCACTTAGCGCCATGGAAATCACTATCATTCGCTTTGGAGATATTCCAGCATATTCAGCCGCATCCGCATTAAATCCAACCGCACGCAGCTTATACCCCAAGCGCATCTTGAACAGGAAGATCCAGATCAGCAATGCAACCGCCAGAGCGATTAAAATCCCCGCGCTCAAACGAGTTCCCGGCCATATATTGGGTAGAACGGCCGTAGGCAGGATTTTTGGTGATTCCGGAAGTTGCCCGGCTTCTTTCATCGGACCACCGGGCTCAATCATATAGGCAGAAATTTCTAATGACACATAGTTGCGCATTATGGTTGTGCTAACTTCATGGATTTTGTATCTGGCTTTCAGATAGCCTGGGATACCTCCCCAGATCCCACCAATAAGTATGCCAGCCAACAGCGCCACGACCAGGTGAATTACCATCGGGAGCTGCCAGGCGTACCCAATATATACGGCTACCAATCCTCCCAGGTAGATTTGGCCCTCCACTCCCATATTGAAGAGGCCACATCGGAAGCCAACAGCGACCGCCAATCCACCTAGGATTAAGGGAGTGGCCGCCATAATAGTTTCGCCAATGGTACGTTGCGACCCAAAGGAACCTTGAAGGAGAGCACCATACACGACTACCGGGTTGTAGTGAAAGATAAACAAAAAAATTGCTCCAGCCAAAAATGCCAGGATTATCCCCATCAGGAACTGGACAGGACTAATCAAGCTTTTTAAGGAGAATTTTTGTTGTCTCTTGGTAGGGTTTACAGAATTTTTTTCAATCAAGTTTTTCATCCGGGTATGAGCCTACACTTACCTGACGAATATCACTTGCTTGCCGAGTTCTTCGATTCCCCTCGCCACCAGCCATTAAGAGGCCTAATCTCTCCGGGGTCGCCTCAGATCTATCAAAAGGACCCATAATCTTGCCTTCGTACATCACCAGGATTCGGTCGCTTAAATCGAGTATCTCGGTCAGCTCCATAGAGATCAATAACACAGCCTTGTCATGGTCTCTTAATTCCATCAACCTTTCATGGACAAATTCGATCGCTGCCACATCCAGTCCACGGGTGGGTTGTGCAGCAATAAGAACTTTAGGATTCCGATTGAATTCACGTGCAACGATCAGTTTCTGTTGGTTCCCGCCCGAGAGCGTTCGGGTTTCTACATCAACCGAAGGTGTGCGCACATCAAACCTCTGGACACTTTTTTCAGCATTTTTCCGGCAGGCTTGTTGATCCAACATCATCCCGTGTTTGAATGGGGTTGAATCTTCAAAACCAAGCAAACAATTTTCTGTCAAGGAAAACTGCATGACCAAACCTCGGCGTTGCCGGTCCTCCGGAATGTGGGCCAGTCCAGCAAGAAATCGCTCCCGGGGATTCATATCGCTAATATCCGTTTGATCCAAATAAACCCTACCCGAATCCTGCCGGCGGAGGCCGGCAATTACTTCAATCATTTCGGTCTGTCCGTTTCCTGCTACCCCGGCGATTCCCACAATTTCTCCCTCTCGTATATCGAACGAGATATCCTTAAGCACTTGCAACCCTCTGGAATCTTGAGAAATCAAGCGGTCGACTTTAAGTAAGGTCTTCCCGGCCTGGTGTTCTCGCCGGTTTACGTGAAGCAATACGTCTCGTCCTACCATCATTCTGGCCAAATCGGTTTCAGTCACATCTTGTGTCTGGAGGGTCGCAACATTACGTCCGTCGCGGAGCACGGATACATGGTCCGTGATTTCCATGATTTCTTGCAGCTTGTGGGTAATAAAGATGATTGTTACACCTTGTTCCTGGAGGTTCCTCATGATCGAATAGAGCTCGTTTACCTCTTGTGGCGTTAATACTGCTGTGGGCTCGTCGAGAATTAATATCTTTACACCCCGAAAGAGCGTCTTCAAGATTTCGACCCGCTGCTGTATGCCCACTGACGTGTCTCGGATCAAAACATTTGGGTCCACCTTCAGCTGGTAACGATCAGACATTTCTTTGACAAGAGCTCTGGCTTTTTTAATGTCGAATTGCAAGCCTTTTATGGGTTCATTTCCCAGAACAAGGTTTTCAGCCACGGTGAAAACCGGCACCAGCATAAAATGCTGGTGAACCATATCTACACCATGTCGGATAGCATCCAGGCAGCTTGAAAAATGAACCTGTTTACCGTATAACAAAATTTGGCCTTCAGCCGGGCCCGTCAAACCGGAGAGAATGTTCATCAATGTGGTTTTGCCAGCGCCATTCTCTCCTAACAGCCCATGGATTTCGCCCTCTTCCACTTGCAGGTCAATATGATCATTCGCCAAGACCCCGGGGAACCGCTTGACGATACCACGTAACTCTACTGCTGTAGCCATGCAATCCTCTTATCGATCCTTCAGCTGCCTATTCTGTATATTTGAATGAAATCAATCCACCGATTACCAAACAAAGTCAAGTAAATTGGTGGATGCGGGCGAGGGTTTTTCCCCACCCGCATCCGTTCAACATAAAAATAAGCTAATTCTGGGGCCAGTTAACTGTTGGAGGGGTGAAGGCCTGGAACTCGTCCGGTGTACTTGGAGGAACCACTGTCCCAGCAATAATCATCTGCTGAAGGTCTGTGGCAACTTTGTACACTGGAGCCGGAACCATCTTCTGGGTCGATGGAGAAAGGGTATCGGTGCCCTCTTTCAGGCCGACCGAAACCTCACCACCCTTAAACGTACCATCGGCAACGGCCTTTGCCTCATTATAAACCTCAGTATCCACACGCTTGATAACCCCCGCGATCACATTGTTTGGAGCCAAATAGTTCTTATCCAAGTCGGTACTGATAATCATCTTGTTACGTTCCTTGGCCGCTGCAATCGTGCCCGTATCACCCAGGCCAGCAGTTGAATAGATCACATCTGCGCCCTGGTCATATTGAGCATTGGCCAATCCTTTAGCCTTGGCCGGGTCACTAAATGAACCGACATAGGAAACCAGCACTGTGGCATTGGGATTAGTTGTCTTAACCCCCGCTTTGTACCCATACTCAAACTTATTCATCTCGTCAGACGAGACACCACTCACAAAGCCAACTTTGTTGGATTTGGTCATCATCCCGGCAATGGCGCCAACCAAATAGGCTCCTTCTTGATCTCTGGTGATCAAACTGGCGACATTTGGCGCACTCGATGTGGCATCCACAAGAACAAAGTGCTCATTGGGGAATTGCGGAGCAACCTCATTAATCGCATCGGTCAGCAAGAAGCCAACCCCAACGATCAGATCATAATTCTGCTCGGCAAACGCAGTGAAGTTCGGCACGTAATTAGCTGCTTCGCCAGACTCCAAAACTTTGATGTTGGCATTGAAATCCTTGGCTGATTTGGTCATTCCAGCCCAGGCCATATCGTTGAAGCCTTGATCCCCCAATCCTGCCTGGTCGGTTACCATGCCAAACTTGTATTTGGCATTTGGATTGTCGGTTGGGTGCGGAATTGCAGCCGCAGCAGTTGCTACGACCTGTGTAGCATTAGTCCCTTGTGTCGGCGAACTGGTCGCCGGTACTGGCGAACTGACCGCTGGTGCTGTCGGCTGAGCCGCCGTTGGCGTAGAGGCGGTTGCGCATCCAGTCACAAGGATCGCAAAGATCGTGAGAACAGCAAGCGACATCTGTAGGCGTTTCATAACTATTTTTCTCCTTTTTATTAAATCCGAATCGGTTATCTGACTTGATCGGCGAAAGTCAAATTGCATCTCGTTGTTCTAACCAGCCTTCCTCCTTTCTGCAATACGAACCAGCCGTTCTTCAAGGCCGGCCGATTGCACGAGGTCTTGCGCAGCCTGGTTAACTATCTGCTCGACCGGAGCTTCATCGAGCGTCAAGACGATACGATCTTGCATCAGGATTTTTCCATCCACGATGGTTGTAAGCACATCCCCGGCATTGGCCGAATAGACCAATTGCTCCAGTACGTTACTGCGAGGCTCCGGAAGGATTGGCCACATATGCGGGGCGTGTAAATTAACCACGATGATATCTGCCCGCTTACCCACCTCCAGTGAACCTATCTGTCGGCCCAAGCCCAAGCAATCAGCGGCCCGGTTCGTCGCCAACTGCAAGAGCTGTTCACACGGCATAGATTGCGGGTCGTTGCGCCACAATTTTTGCAGCGTCGCTCCGATGCGCATCTCTTCGAACATATCCAGGTTGTTGTTGCTCAAATTCGAGTCGGTACCCAGGCCCAGGCGCACACCAGCCGCCATCAGCTCAGGGACTCTGGCCACCCCATCGGCCAGCTTCATGTTGCTGGACGGGTTATACGAGGCGGCCACGTCATGCTCGGCCAGCAGCCGGATATCACCATCCGTCAAATGGATGGCATGTGCTACCAAAAGACGAGGGCTGAGCAGCCCAAGATCGTGCAGGTATTCCACCGGCGTTTTGCCGTACTGCTTCAAGCATAAATCGACCTCGTCCTTGGTCTCGGCCAGGTGGGTATGGATCCCCACATCATACTGTTCGGCAAAATCACGAATGGCTTTCAAGGTTTGTGGAGTACAGGAATAGATCGCATGCGGCCCGAACCAGGTAAATATCCGTCCAGGCACGCGGCCTTGCCACTCGCGAACAAAGGCCAGGTTACTCTCAAGAGTCTCGCCGACCCCCACGGGATCATCGATCACTTGGGGGCTGAAAATCGCTCGAAGACCGGACCGCTCTGCCACGGCAGCAGCTTCGAGCGGGAAACGGAAAATATCTATAAAAGTAGTGATCCCCCCCCGGATCATCTCCAGCTGGTTCATATATGCAGCCGCCCGGATATGCTCCGGGCGTTCAGCGTGGTCTTTTGGGAAACAGATATCGTTCAACCATTGCATCAGCGGTAAGTCTTCACATAACCCCCGCAGCAAGGTTTCATGCATGTGGCAATCAATCAGACCGGGCAGAACTGCATTCCCCCTGGCATCGATCTCTTTCTTGCCCAGGACCTCCAGGGAGGATCCCAGACTCACAATGCTGCCCTGCTGGACAGCAATATCTGCCGAACTGTAGCGAGTCCCGCGCGCGTCCATTGTGATTACGTAACCATTTCTGATCACCAGGTCTACCAATGGGCGCTCGCTGGCCTGTTTTGATTTGGCTTTCAAGGCAAGCCTTACCTTAATTCCAATATGGTTTTCGAGACATCTAACCGTTCGGCGTCAGTCTAAGCTGCTTGAGGAATGGGCCAATCGTTCCGCTTCCACAACCGGATAGCCTCTTCTTTGGACTTCGCCCGTACCTCCTGCTCGTCAAACTTGACAAACTGGTTATCCGACATAATCACCTCTCCATCGATGATTACAGTGTTGACATCCGAGCGCTCACTTGTGCCCACAATATAGTTTTTCACATTGACTTCAAACAGCGGAACAGCGGAGTTGTCAGCCAAAATAACGATATCGGCTTTCTTCCCTGCCTCCAACGAGCCAATCTGATCTTCCATCTGTAAGACCCGCGCGGCATCGATCGTGGCCATTCGCAGCACCTGATCGTCCTTCATCAGTTCCGGGTTTTCGTACTTTATACGGTGAATCATTTGCGCGGTGCGCATAACTTCAAAATAGTTGAATACCTGCCCATCCGTCCCCAGACCAACCGTCACTCCTTCTCTGATCAAGTGCAGCATGTCCGGCCAGAAACTGAAGATCGCGTTTGATTCGGCGTTGTGTGCAACCTTAACATCGTACTGCTTGAAGATGGGTGGATCCTGCCACTGGTCAATATAACTGCAATGGAATAAGATCAAATTGGGACTGAGGAACCCAATGTCCGCCAGATAACGAGTGGGGCGCTTACCAAAGCGACGGCAGGTGTCGAAATGGTGCCATCGATCGTCAAGGTGGTGCATCATGTAGCCTGCGCCGAGCTCATCGGCACTTTTCTTGACCTCCTGTAACAAATCGGTGGAGCAAGTGTAGGTGGTATGGACTCCGATACGCCCGGTAATGCGGTCGTAATCACGAGAGCGGCATCTTTTGATGTGATCGATATTTTCCTGCAATCCCAGGGCAGCATTCTCTTCGCTGATCCGTCCAGTGGTCTCGAAGGAGAGCACAGCGCGAATGCCCGTATCGATGCAGGCTTTATCGACCGCCTCCAATGCGCCCGGTAGGGCATATGAACCTTCGGCGGTATCAGTAGTGGTGGTAATCCCGCCACGAATGTGATCGGCCACATTCGCCCGTGTGCCTGCGTACATGATGCTCTGGTCTACGCGATCTTCCAAGAGCGGCAACCAAAAACGATCCATCCAGGATACGAAAGAGAAATCGGGCGCTTCAAAACCCGAGTAAGGGATACTACGCACCACCGCGCTATAAAGGTGATTATGACAACTGATCAGGCCCGGAATCACGATTTTGCCGCTAGCATCGATCACTTTGGCATCCGGTACATCGGGGATCTCCGATCCCGGCCCGATGGCCCGGATCAGATTACCTTCCACGTAGATAGTTCCATCCCAAATTACCCGGTCTGCGGGGTCCATCGTCACGATTAAACCATGCTTGATTAACAGCTTCTCAGTCATTTGTACCCTCCAAGTAAGGATGTGGTGCGGTGATTAATTCTTTGCCGCCTCTTTCAGCTTGCCGATAGCGTTCTGAATGCCGCTCCGCAGAAACACGATATCATTCGAATATGCGATAATCTGCATACCTCGGCGTTGCCATTCAATCAGCCAATCCAGGTTGCCAATATGGATTCCACAGGGAACCTGATGCTTTTTGGCTGAATCCAACACATGCTGGATAGTCTCTTCCAAAGCTGATAAGTAATCTTTGCTGTGCACCCCCATGCTCATCGCCAGATCGTTGGGACCAAGCACCGCCGCGCCTACCCCCTCAACCGACAGCAAGTCATCAATATGCTCCACGGCGCCGGCCTGCTCAATCTGCAAGATGATCAAGTTCTCGCGATTGGCCTGCTCAGCAAATTCCCACATCGCCTGGGGCGCAAAATCGTTGTGACCCTTATCCGCTGAAAGGCCGCGCACTCCTTTGGGCGGATACATCGTGTTCTGGATGATCTGCTCCACCTGCTGGCGAGTCCCCACCCGGGGAATCATGATGCCCTGTGCTCCGGCATCCAGGGGTCGCGCCATCCACTCATAGGCATCACCCGCGACGCGCACCAATGGCGTTACCCCCTCAAGGCGGGTGACTTTGACCATATCCGCAATCAAGCTCAGACTAAATGGACCATGCTCCATATCAAAGAAAACAAAATCGCAGCCAGCTCTGGCCATAATTTGCCCAATTGAAGGAGAACGAGTGTCCTGTACCATGGTGCCGTAGACAACTTCACCAGCCTTCAACTTTGCTCGTAACAGATTGGGTTTCATTCACGATCTCCATGCAAAAAGAGTTATTTTTCTGACAATACTTCAGGGTTGGCCGGGTAAAGTGGCCTCTCCCCTCGCAACACACGTAATACATCTTCGGCAACCATCAACCCCATCCTGCGACGGCCTTCTTCGGTGAAGCTGGCCAAGTGGGGTGTGAGCACGACATTATCCATCTGGAACAACGGATTGTCTTTAGCTGGCGGCTCGGGATCATAAACATCCAGGCCGGCCGCCGCCAGTCCCCCTTCCCTCAGTGCCTGTATCAAGGCTGCTTCGTCCACAATTTGTCCACGCGCAGCATTGACCATAATGCCCTTAGGCCCCAATGCCGCCAGGACCGCCGCATTGATAAGACGGTAGGTCTGCGGAACCGCGGGGCAGTGCACGGATAAGATATCCACTTCTCGGGCCATTGCTAGAAGATCGTCACAGTAAATGGCCCCTCTGGCTTCCACCTGGTCGCACGCCAGGAAAGGATCAAACGCGTAGATCTTCATATCCAACGCGTTGGAACACATCTCAGCGAAGCGCTGGCCGATGCGCCCAAGCCCTACAATGCCAACCTTCTTTCCTCGTAATTCCATGCCAACCACTTGATCGCGTATATCGAAATTCCCTGAGCATATTGCTCGGTTCAACATGCTCAATTTCCGGGCGGCTGCCATCATCAAGAGAAAAGCATGCTCGGCTGTGGATTCGGTAGGGCCTTCGGGAGTAAATACGACCGGTATGTGTTTGCGAGTAGCGGCCTGGATATCCACGATTTCCAGCCCGGCGCCATGGCGTCCGATCACTTCTAACTCACGGACATTCTCAAGCGTGTCTGCGCTAACCTTGAATCCAGCGCACAACACCATGCCTTGTACATTCGGCAGCATGGTGAGAATCTCATCCGCACTTGCTTTAAAAGGGGTTAATACTTCTACTTCTTCTGTCAAGCGCTTGATTGCATCATTGTGAATCGGTTTGTTTATCAGCACTTTCTTCATGATTGGTTCCCACCGTGAAAGGTTTAGTAGGTAGATAGCGCGCAGCGCTAGCTTCTATCAAAGTCCGCATCGCCTCGGATGCCTGAAAAGCATTATGGTTACGAATTGCCAAGGCAACCTCATGGTGCATATTCCACCCTTTCATGGTAAGAGGCAATTCCTGTAGGAGCTTGTCCAAAGCTTTGATGAGCGTACCTTCGATTTGCAGGAGAAATTTATTGGCAGCCATCTCTGCAATCTTGCGGTGAAAGGCTAAGTCAAGCCCATACATATCTTCTTTCTTTCGGGTTTTGATCGCCTGCTGCTCTTGTTCCAATATTTGGAAGAGCTCTTTCACCTGGCTTTCCGTAGCTCGCGTGGCAGCATAATAAGCAAAGCCCGGTTCCAAGATCCCGCGTGCTTCAAACAGCATTTGAAGATCCAAATCTCCCACTGCCAGGGAGAGGTTCACTTGGTTTTCCATCATGCTATTCTCTCGATCGGTAACGTACGTTCCTTCACCATGGCGCACCTCCAAGATGCCAATGGTGTGCAACGACTGGATAGCCTCCCGCAAGGTCGACATACCAATCCCTAACGCTCGTGCCAATTCACGTTGCGGAGGCAATTGGTCTCCAGGCGACCAATATCCATCGCTGATCATGGACAACAACCGATCGATAGTTGCTTTGGATACTTGACGTTTATAAATAGGTTGGATTTCTGAATTTGTCATAGGATTGAAAATAGTTAGAAACTAAGAGTTCAGATCACCTGATGACATGAATACCAACATTATAGCCACATTCCTATAAAAGTCAAGCTATCTCACGGTTTTATGGAATTCCGGACCTCGGCCACCCAGTCGTACTCCTTCGCGCATGTTAGTGTAGGGAATCTTGCTTGGGTCTTCGATGATTGCGCTGGGCGCCTCCACATTGATGATCGCACTGGCAAGTGGCCCAAAATCGGCCCGATAATGATTGGCGCTTTTCAACGCCAAGATTTTCATTTCTACGGGCTCGATTCCCACCACCCGAAAAAGAGATTGGTCAAGTGCTTGCATGCGATCACTTGCAACCACGACCCTCACCCCATCGATTTGAAGTTGAGCCATTTTTCCCAAATTCAACACGCGATCTTTGACCATGGGACCAGTGCCAATAAAATCACCGGCATGCAGTTTAATGACATGAAAGAGGCCGTGGTACGGCACTTGTCCTTCCAACGATTTGCCGCCCACATCCAATTCCAGCCTGGCCCCCTCCCCTGCCGCGTGAGCTGCCGCAGCAGCCTGAGGATCATAGATCAAGCCAACGACCGCCTGACTTGCCCCGTGCTCCACTAACGACTCCAAAAGCCAGGTCGTGTCAGATGGGCTTCCACCGCCTGAGTTGTCCTGAATATCGGCCAGGATAATTGGGCCCTCGGCAGTTTTGGCTTGTTTGATCGCTCTCTGAACCGCTTCATCCCATGGGACCAGGTCACAAGTGAACTGGTCTTCTCGAGCTAGAATATCCTGGTAAATGCGTTCAGCGGTCTCGTCAGCCAAATGTTGAGAGGCTGCATAAGCAAAGATAGACGGTCCGGTATCCGGCAGGTCACTGGTCGGAAAGCCTTCCATGATGGTCGCCGAGAGCACCTACGTAGT
>OFHG01000882.1_pt1 | contig 11314 bp, 14 predicted proteins | sample 1521931 | NCBI WGS metagenome assembly OFHG01 (sample SAMEA2468438, study PRJEB22500) | soil metagenome | biome: Glassland; feature: Farmland; material: Clay | place: Australia | collected 2013-01-31 | depth 0.55 m
GCCGTGGGTATATCCGGCGCCGGCGTCCTGATGATAGACTGATTGGCGCCGGAGTGAGTCGGGCGATCGCCCCGCAAGGGGAGGAAAGTCCGGGCTCCACAGGGCAGGGTGGCCGTTAACGGCGGCGCGGAGCGATCCGCGGAAAGTGGCACAGAAAACAGACCGCCCGAAAGGGCAAGGGTGAAATGGTGGAGTAAGAGCCCACCGGCGCGCGAGTGATCGCGCGCGCATGCCAAACCCCACCCGGAGCAAGACCAAATAGGAGGGTGAGCTGCCCGCTCGCAATCCCTCGGGTATGGTCGCTTGAGCCCGCGAGCAATCGCGTGGCCCAGAGGAATGATCGCCGCCCGCAAGGGCACAGAACCCGGCTTACAGACTCACTCCGGTTTCTCTCTACCGCTGCGGGGCGGCCTGGCGCGCGGTAAGACCCGGATCGCGCGACCGGATTCGCGCCGCCGCTCCCTCCAGTATGCGCAGCACCGCAGATCCTCCGACGACGTACTCGGCGACGCGAGCCAGCACGCCGAGGTCGGGCACGCCGGCGTCGATCTCCGGCGCGATGGCGAGTTTGACGCCGGCCGGCAACTCCCGCGCAAACGCGGCGACCCGCTCGATCTCGGCGAGCGTGCGATCGCGATAGGCCTCCAGAAATTCCATCAGCGCTGCGAGCGGCGGACGCCGCGCGGCGTCGCGCGCGAGTTCGTCGGCGAGAATCGGAATCTCCTTGAGATGCTCCAGACCCGAGCGGCCTGCCGCGGCGTGAGCGGTGTCCTGCCAGGTGCGTTCGTCCAGGAAGCGGTTGATGACGATGCCCGAGAGCTTGAGGCCGTCGGCCTCCATCTCGGAGACGAGTTCGCGCGCCTGACGCAGGCGGTCTTCCTCGGCCGTCGTCACCATCACGAAGTGGGCGGCGCGCGCATGGGAAACGACCCCAAAACCTCCGTGCTCAACGACCATTGCCAGGCTTGGGACTGCAAGAACCTTTTCGTCGCCGACGGCGCGCCCTTCGTCAGCTTGGCCGACAAGAATCCCACCCTCACCATCATGGCCCTGGCTTGGCGAACGTCGGAGTACATCGCCGAGCAGGTGAGGAAGGGGAATGTGTAGATGTCAGGTGGTAGATGGTAGGTGGCATATGGGAATAAAAGCAGGGACATGAGCATCGAGAGATTTGAACAATTGGAAGTCTGGCAAGTGTCGCACCGGATTGTTTTGGATGTTTACAAGGGTACGATGCAACTGCCTCCAGAAGAAAAGTTCGGACTGGTCTCTCAAATGCGGCGAGCAGCCGTGTCGGTCCCGGGCAATATCGCGGAAGTGTTTAAGAGAAGGAGCAAAGCCGACAAGACACACTTCTACAACATTGCCCAGAGCTCGCTGGAAGAGCTCAGGTATTATCTGATTCTCTGCCGTGACTTGGGATTCGAAATTCAGCCGAAGGATCTTCCCGGCCGGATGGACCAGGCGGGGCGTATGCTGACCGGACTGATTCGCTCGGTGGGTGCATAGGGACACCGCTTTTCCCATCTACCCCATGCCACCTACCACATGCCCCTTGAGGAGCAGCCATGAAGAAGGAAACAGAGCGTCAATTCAGGCGCCGCGACATGCTCAAAATCCTCGGCGCGGTGCCGGGAGCCGCGCTGGCGACCTCCGCGCCTCTCGGCGTGGCCGCGCAGGTGCTGCAAGAACCCTCCGCCGCGCCCGCGGCCTCGAAGGCTTACCAACCCAAGATTTTCAATCCGCACGCGGGACCCCCGTACAATGTTCGTTGCGTTTGGAGAATCCCGGCACACCAGCACGACGACGGCGCGGTGGGGGCGGGCGTGCCGCATTTCATTGACGATTGGCTGAACTTCAAAGGGGGTGACCTGGCACCGCAAATAAAGGGCGGGCTGACCTGGCTGGATCTGAAACCGAACCGCCTCTTTCAGCAAAATTTTGCGGACTCGACCGCCACCCAGCAAAAAGAGCTTCTGGACCGCATCGCCTATCCCGAGAAGGCCGCCGCGAGCGACGCAAGCGCGGTGGCTTTCTTCAATCGCCTGCGCGATTTGGTCGTGAGCGGTTACTACACCAGCCGCATCGGCTTCAAGGCTCTCCCCTATCTCGGCAACGAACCGCAGTCCGAATGGGACGGTTGCCCTGCTCCCGTCTTAGCCAAGCTGGGGCTCGAGAGGATACCGTCCAAATCCTGAAAAGGTTTCACACAGAGGCCACTGAGGCTCTCTGTGCCCTCTGCGGCGACCTCCGTGTCCTCTGTGTGAAATGTTCTGACCTCGGAGCGCACGGAGATTTTCGTCTTGGGTATTGCCCCAGGCCGCGCTAGGATGATGCGGGCGGGAGACCAATCCGCCGCACGAAATCTTAAAGGGGGCAAGATGAGGCTGCGAGACTTTTCTTCCAGAATGACGATTCTCGGCTTCACGGCGGCACTGGCAGTGCTGCTGATTTGTGCTTCGAGTTCCGCGCAAAGGCCGCCGGCCGCGAACTACGACGAATCGAAAGTGGGAACGTACACGCTTCCCAACCCGCTGGTCTTCCAGGACGGCAAGCCGTTGAAGAACGCCAGCGATTGGGCGAAACGCCGAGTCGAAATCCTCAAACTCTTCGAGGACGACGTTTACGGTCACAGCCCCCGACCACCCAAGAACATCCGCTACAAGGTATTTGACGAGGACCAGCACGCGCTGGGCGGGAAAGCTATTCGCAAACAGATCACCATCTATTTTTCGCCGAGCAAAGACACTCCGCGCGAAGACCTGCTGCTTTACATCCCGAACGGCGTTCCGCGGCCGGTTCCGGTCATCCTCTCGCTCAATTTCCAAGGCAACCAGGCGGTCACAAGCGATCCGGGCGTCAAGCCTGCAATGCTCTGGGACCCGAAAAGTCATCAGCAGGTTCGCGCTACGGAGCAATCGCGCGGCACCGATTCCACCTGCGATGTAGCGAAAGTTCTGGCGCATGGATACGGTTTTGCCACGATTTATTACCAGGACATCGAGCCGGATTTCGCCGGCGGCTGGCGTTACGGCATTCAGCCGCTGTTTTTCAAGCCCGGCCAGACCGCTCCCGCGCCCGAGGATTGGGGAGCGATCGGCGCGTGGGCCTACGGCCTGAGCCGCGCCATAGATTATCTTGAGAAGGACAAGGACGTGGACGCGAAGCGCGTGGCCGTGATGGGCCACTCACGCCTGGGCAAGACCGCCCTTTGGGCGGGCGCGCAGGATACGCGCTTCGCACTGGTGATCGCCAATTGCCCCGGCGAAGGCGGAGCGTCACTGATGCGCCGCAATTACGGCGAAACCATCCCCAGCATGATGATTCACTTCCCCTTCTGGTTTTGCGGCAACCTCAAGAAATACGCCGACCACATCAATGACCTCCCGGTGGATGCGCACGAACTGATTGCACTCGAAGCCCCACGGCCGGTCTACGTGACGGGGGCGGAGGGAGACCAGTGGGCCGACCCGCGCGGCGAATTCCTGGCCGAGGTCGCCGCCGGGCCGGTCTATCAACTGCTGGGCGCGGAGGGTCTGGGCACGGACCGGATGCCGGCTCTCAACCATCCCATCCAGCACACCCTGGCTTTCCACATCCGCGACGGCGTCCACACCGTCACCGAATACGACTGGGACCAGTTTCTGAAATTCGCGGACGCGCACCTGCGCGCCAAGTAACGCTGCGCTTCCCCGGGCGGGCCGGACGCCCGCGGCGGGGCGGCGCCGGCCCCGCGGCACCACGATTCGCCCTTGACAATTAGAGGCTACAGTGATAGCCTAATTCGATGCTCTACAACCCTGCCAGGACGCTCACCTTCCCGGTTGGCACGGCCTTGTCGGGCATCTCTGTTAAGAAACCGCCTGTTTGGCGCGCGACAGCCTCCCCAAGGGACGTTTTTGACGGAACGGAGCGGGAGAATTGTTGAAAACATGGGATTTGATAAAAAACGAAGCGAAAAACGAACTGGGAACGAAGCGAAAAACGAAGCGGAAGATTGGCAGGCGCAGATTCGACCGTTCGCCCGGAGGAAGACGCAGGCGGACGGACGCGCGGTGTCACCATTTAATTTTCGCAAGCAACTTGGATCAAGTGGTTTGTTACGTTTTAAGGCCGACAATTCCGGCGCTTGCTCGGCAGCCATGTTTGTAGTAGGCTGCGAAGCATAAGCAGCCTCCGCCCGTCGAGGGGAGGCATTCCCAGGAGAAGATCCGCGCGTTTGAAACTTGCGCCGCAGGGAGGTTCGCCACTATGAACCGGGCAAAATCAATTCATATGGCTGTGCTTGTCAGTTTGGTGTTCGTGGGGTCGATGGTCGTCATCTCGCTGACCGCGCTCGCCCAGGAGCCGCGCGAGCCACTGGTTAAGGCCGAGGTGATCCGGCTGCTTGAAAACGGGGTCTCACCGGACCGCGTCGGCGCGTTGGCGAAACAATACGGCATCGCCTTTCAAGTAAACGAGGACGCTGAAAAACAACTTCGCGAGGCGGGAGCCGACGACGAACTTAACGGAATGCTCCGGGCTTTGGCGCCCCAAGCCGCGCCGCACGCGCCCAGCCGCGCAGTCCAGCCGCCCGCGGAAGCGCCCGCCAAGCCCGCCCCAGCCGCCGGACCAAGGAGCTTCCTCTTAAAGGAGGGTTCGGAGGTCAAACTGAAGTTTGCCCAAGAGTTGAGCTCGAAGACGGCGACGGAAGGCGACAAAGTCAATTTCACGCTCGACCAAGACGTCACCGTGGATGGCGTTGTGGTCATTCGCTCCGGCTCCCCCGCCGTGGGTGAAGTCTCGCACGCCGAACGGGCCGGCCATATGGGAAAAGCCGGCCAACTCAGCGTTCGCATTGATTACGTGAAAGCCGGGGATGCGCGGCTCCGCCTTCGGGGCACGAAGGGCCGAGAGGGAGAAGGCAAGACAGGAACGGCCGTCGCGCTGACGGTCCTGTTTGGCCCCCTCGGGCTGCTCAAGCACGGCAAGGAAGTCAAAGTACAAGAGGGTGCACCTTTGACCGCCTATGTGGATCAAGATGTGAGCTTGCCGGCGGCGCCCTAGCGCCCTTTGGGGCCCGCCCATGGACCTGGACGATACGATGACAACCGCAAACAGGTGTTAGAAGCTGGAAAGCGCCGAGTCTTCGTCGGCAAGAATGACGAAGGTGGTATCTAGCCGGGTTATTCTTACGAGTTGTAATACCTTACTAGTTGCGGCAAAGAACTTGCATTCCGCTCCGGCGTTCCGCGCGGTGGAGACGGCATCCACCATGCTGCCGATGCCGGTGCTGTCCACGTAAGTCAGCCCGGCGAGGTTCATCGCTAAGCGCTTCGCTCCGCCCCCAAGCAGTCTTTGAATTTGAGCGTCGAGTTTTTCGACCGGCTCGCCCATGATCAGCCGGCCATCCAGGTCGAGTACGGCAACGTCTTTCACCTGGCGCACTTTGATGCTCAGCGATTCCTCGGGCATGGGCAAACGGCGCTTCGTTGGATGTTGATAACCCACTCACGTTACCCCAAGTGGGTCACAAAAATCAACTGGATAGAAAGTCAGGTGTGCGAGCGCGCAAGTACCCTCACCGGCCGGAACAGCTCGAGGGCTTGACCGCGAGCCGCATCGTGTCATTTTCAAGTCTGCAGGAATTCGATTCCGGCTTCGCCGTCCGGCCCGGCGACCAGCCGGCTGACCCAAACGATGCGGCCGGGAATGGCCCGCTTAAGGCCTTCGCTTGGAACGACCTGAACAGATTGTCCCGGCGAAAGGGGAACGCTGGCCCGCACTCTCGCACCCGCTTGCGAAATGTCGAGGGTCAAGGCTTGACACGCCGATTTCGTAAACAGCGAGCCAAGAACCAGCTTGATGGGAAGTTGAGCTGGGATACGGCGCAAACGCCGGGGACAAGGGGACTCTGCCGCACGCATTTCTCCTCCAGTGCGCGCTATCCCCGTTAGCGCACTTCAGAATAAAACAGCCGGGAGGCAATGTCAACCGCGAAATACGCCAGCAAATCGCATCGAAGGGGAAAAAATGTCTTCCCCTTTCCCATTCCTGAGGTACAATTTGTTCCCTCGCAAAGGCTCGCGCGACTTCCCGAGGAGCCGCTTCCGTTTCCGACCTGACACTCTCCGACACTGACCGGGGGTGAAATGTGTGGATTGAGTCTTGCCTGTTGTGTGCTTTTCTCTGGACTTCCTCTCCCAAATGGGTGACAGACCTTGAACCGCCGAGCAGTGCGGAGCTCTGCGGTGATTGCCATCGCGCCATCGAAGACGGCTGGAAACATTCGGCCCATTCGCAGGCCGTCGAGAGCCGCCTGTTCCAGGACGCCATGAAGATGGCGGAAGCGGACTTCGGTCCCTCGACGCGGAAGACCTGCCTCGGCTGCCACTCGCCCATTGCAGTCCAAATCGGCGACCTGAAACTGATCCGCAAGGTGAGCTGGGAAGGCGTCACCTGCGATTATTGCCACTCAATCCGCAGCATCTCCCTGGAAGGCTCGAATCCCAGGGCGCATGTCGAATTCTCGCTGGTCAAGAGCGGGCCTTGGAAAGACGTGGAATCCAGCGCTCACGCCACGGAATACTCCCCTGTTCACACGACGTCGCTGGTTTGCGCGCCCTGCCACGAATACCGCGACGCGCTGGGCTTTCCGGTACTCTCCACTTATTCGGAATGGAAGGCCAGCTCCTACGCCAAAGCGGGCGTGGGCTGCCAGTCGTGCCACATGTACCAGGTCGAAGGCCAAGTGGTGGACGCGCGCGTCAAGCAGGTCGCCCAGCACGGCATCAATCTCCACGCGATGCCGGGCAGCCATTCCATCGAGCAGTTGAACAAGGCCCTTCATACGGAGCTCGTCGCCACGCACGAAGGAAACCGGCTGAAGGTGATTGTCAGACTCTCGAATCGCGGAGCGGGACACTCGGTGCCAACGGGCTCGCCGCTTCGCAAACTGATCCTGGAAGTCCGCGCCAATCCCTATTCGGGTCGGGCATTCCGCCAAGAACGAGTATTCCAGCGCAAAATCGCCGACCCGAACGGCAAAGTCGTAATGCTCGAGCCGGTCGCATTTGTGAAGGCCGCGCGGCTGCTTTCGGACACCCGTATCGCGGCCAACGAAACGCGCACCGAGACGTTCGACTTTCCTGTCCCGAAAGGCGTCCTGACTCAAGTCGAGGCGAATCTCTACTACTACTATTCGCCCATGGCGACCAGCGCAGCGCAACAGGAAATCAAGTTCTTCACCATTCGACGCATGGTCCGCTGAGGTTGGGCGTTTCGGACGCGGACGGGCGCGCAGTCCAATCCTCACCCGGCGCGCCCGCCGCAAATCCCGACTGCGGGATCGACTTGATCGGGTCCGCGGCCTAGGATGGGCCTCCGGCAAACAGAATCCAGCTGGAAAGGACCGCTTCGATGCCGATCTCCAGCGGGCGGTGGAGACTTTGAGTAAACCTGGTCGAAATGGAACGCAACGAGCCGGGCGTCTACGAGCGTAGCAGCCCCGGCAAGAACGTCATCTTCATCGGCAGCGCCCGGCAAGTTCGCACGCGCCTGCTCCAACATCTGGGGGAGCCGGGCGCCTGCATCCCGCGCTTCGCGGCGCGCTTTCGGATTGAATACACCTCTGATTTCAAAAAGCGCGAAGACGAACTTTTCAACGAACACGTCAAGCTGCACGGCAAGCTTCCGCGCTGCAGCGAGTGGCGGAAGTAGTCCGGCGTCCTCGAAGCACAAATCCGCCTCAGCGCTGTCCGCTCCGTGTCCTCCGATCACTGCTCACGTGAGTCGCGTGGGCTGACTAGGGTGTTCGTTCCAGCTTGAAGCCTATCTTGATAACGACCTGAAATTCCTGCACCTTGCCGTCAACAATTCTGCCCCGCTCGCTGACCACCTCAAACCAATCCATGTGGCGGACGGTTTTTGCCGCCTCTGCGACCGCGGCTTTCACAGCCTCGGCAAAGCTTACCGGTGAGGTGCCCACCAGTTCGGAGAATTTGTAAGTTCCGGCCATTGTCCAATCGCCTCCTCGCGCAAGTAAAACTCCGCGCGGCATTTTACTCCCAATGAACAAGGACCGGAACTCCTTAGCGAAGTCGGAGGGCTAGTTCGAAGGAATCAATCTGGCGGGGGAAAGGTGAGGTGTGCGGCGGCTACCATTCACCGGGACGGCGCACAACGGCCAGCTTGGAGAAGTGTACCGCCATGGTAGAGCGGCGATCATTGGGGGGAGGGGGCGAAGTCCGCAACACTTTTCCCCGGCAGGCCAGAAGCTGACCCGCCTCATCTCCGAAAAGCTGAGGGGCCACAAACTCCACCTCGACGGGAGTGGTCGGCCCCAGTTGCTGAACGGAGCGGATGAGAGCTCCGCTGCGACTGATGTTGGTCGTCTTCCCGATGCTCCAGGAAAACTCGCTAACCTTTCGAAAGTTTACGGAAATCTCTGTTGTGACGCGGCGCTGCCGCTCACCGTTGCTTTTCTTGCCGAACAAGAACTTCAACATGACTTACTTTCGTGCGGACGATTACGTTATCTGCGCCCATTCTACCATGCCAGACCGGATCGCCAAACCTGATTTGAGCTAAATCGCACCGGCAAGAAGCTGGCACGGTGCGCGGCAAATAATGGGAACCAAACAACAGGGGGACATCTCGCCGGAAACAGCTTAAGCCGGGAAGCTGGTCAACACCGAGGCCTCATCCTCCAGAACCTGAAGCACCGTATCCAGGCGCGAGATCTTGAGCACCAGCATGACTTTCTTGGGGACCGCATAAATCTTGCAGACTGCGCCCGCCTTCTTGGAAGTCGTCCAGGCAGAGGCCAGGGATCCCACGCCGGAGCTGTCAATATATTTGACCTCAGCCAGATTGATGGCAAGTTTCTTCGCACCCCCATCGAGGAGGTCGTGCACCGCGCCTCGAAGCGCCGTATCCGCGTCTCCCATGATGAGCCGGCCGGTCAAATCCAGGACGACGACATTCTGGACATGGCGGATTCGCAGGTTGAGAGGTCCTTGGTTCATCGCTCCGATCCTCGCTCTAATACTTTGCCACCGGGACTTTGAAAGTCACGTTACCCGAATCACGGGACGAAATCAAGTGGAAGAGCCTGCAACTTGCTGCGGGTAATACCACCGTCGAATATGCGCGGCGGGGCGACCGGCTCTCTGCCGGCGTTGAATTCCAAGTCAACTCTCGTTTGTGGGGAAGGGTACGATGAAGCCCTTGCATCCCGAATGGCGGCACCTGCCTTGTATGCTAGCCGGCAAGCCCGAACTCGATGATTGCTCTAAGAGCCGGCGTGAGCAGCGAAAGCTCAGCCGCGTTTGGGGCAGGAGCCTTGGGATGGCTGTGGCCGGAAGGGGCCTCACTCTGTCACGCGGCCTTGCGCGGCCTGTTTCGGCGCCGGACGAGGAACATTGAATCCCAGGCGAAAGGAGATCTGTCGGCTGGTCTCTGTGACCAGTCGGGCAAGCTCGGGCACGCGCGCCGGAGTGACTCGCGTCGCCGGTCCCGCCACGCTGAAGGCCGCAATGACCTTGCCAGCATGATCGAAGATTGGTGCGGCCACGCAGCGCAATCCGTCCATCGCTTCTTCGTTGTCCACCGAATATCCCTCTTCCCGGATGCGCGCCAATTCTTTCCGCAATTGAGGGAGTGTGGTGATCGTGCGGGCGGTGTACCGCTGCAGCCCACTCGACTCCACAACGCGCTTCACAGTCGCGTCATCTTGATAGGCCAAAAGCGCTTTCCCGACCCCGGTGCAGTGCAGCGACAGCACGCCTCCGAGAGGAGCCGTTAAGCCCACGGGCTGCGGCGTGCCGAATTTCTCAATCGAGATGGCGCGCTCACCGTGAAAGATAGCCAGGTGCACGGTTTCTTCCGTCGCGCGGTTCAACTGTTGCAGCAAGGGATCCGCGACGCGGCGAAAATCCATCCGGTCCAAGACCTTCAAACCCATGCGCAGCACACGGAAACCCAGCCGATACCCTCCCGTGACCGGATCCATTTCCACGAATCCCTGCCGAAGCAGATTAACCAACAGGCGGTGCACGGTGCTGACGTGGAGGTGCAGTCCACGACTGAGTTCCGTAAGGGTGTAGGTGCCCTGCTCGCCATCTGAGAGCAATTCCACAATGCGCAGGGCCTTGACGAGTGACTTGACCGTATACGTTCCAGGAGGCAGCGTGCGGGTTGCGGGGGGCGTTTTCATATCTCGAAAATTATCGCGCATGTGGACATTGTGTCAAGCGGTCCTTGCGCGGCCTTGGAAGCGCCCATTAAGGGGTTCAAGGTCACCGACTTAATCGGCTAAGTTATAATTTGTACCGATGGCAGGGATACGTCGGCACTCTTGGGAAACACTCGTTCGCGCCACGCGGCGGCTTCCCTGGGCTATTGTCGCTGGCTGCGTGTTGCTGGTCGGGGTCGCGGTCAAGAGTTACTCCGGGCCGGTGCTGCGCACGCTGAGCTTCCACGATGACTTTGAAGACGGCATCCTCGGCGCCTGGCAATTCCCTTTCCCTGAGGATTGGAAGATTCTGGCCGAGGGGCCGAATCATTACCTTCATATGCTGCGCAGCCGGCCTCCGGGCGTGCCCCGGCGCCCGCTTCAATTCGCGCTCATGATCGGGCCGAAGATCGGCAGCTTCGAATTGCAGACGCGCCTGCGCCGCGAGCGCCGGTCACTCATCATCGTTTTCAATTACGCGGACACGCTGCACTTTTACTACGCGCATCTGTCGGTGGATACGGGGCGCAAGCAGCCGGTCCACAACGGCATCTTCATCGTCAATGGAGGGCCGCGCAAGCGCATCGCCGGCCTGCATGCCCCGGCGGCGCTTCCCGACACGAATTGGCACACGGCCCGCGTCGTGCGCGATGTGAACTCCGGTCTGATCCGGGTGTTCATGGACGGTTCGAAAACGCCTCTCTTTTCGGTCGAGGACCGCACCTTCACTTGCGGCCGGGTGGGCATCGGCTCATTTGACGAGACCGGAGATTTCGACGACGTCACACTTCACTCCGACGACGCCAATTGCACCCCCAGCGGCTTCGTTCGTCCCGCCACTGTGAAGTAATCCCCGAGAATACCATCATCCTCCAGTCGGGCATCGTGCGGCCCCCGCGGCCGGAAACGGAAATTCCTTTAGCCCATAATACCCATTTATGCGCCGCAACCTGCCCGCTCTTGAAGCCATGTGCTTGCTGGACGCTCTGCATTGGGATGTCCTCTTCTCTTTTCGCGTTGATTGTTTGACTCTCGTCGCTCAACTCATATAATGCCCATCATGAGTCAAGCAAGGTCCGAGGCGAAAGAAGGGGCCCGATT
>OFHG01000883.1_pt1 | contig 11292 bp, 5 predicted proteins | sample 1521931 | NCBI WGS metagenome assembly OFHG01 (sample SAMEA2468438, study PRJEB22500) | soil metagenome | biome: Glassland; feature: Farmland; material: Clay | place: Australia | collected 2013-01-31 | depth 0.55 m
CCGCGCACAGGATACGCGCTCTCTTCGCGGGGGCACTCGCCTGTGACGCGAGCCATTTTGTATCGCACGCTGGAAAAGCCCATCCTTCAGGCGCTTGGCGAAGCCAAACAAGCGCATAAATACAAGGCCCGCCTGCTCCGGCTCGATCCTGACTGTGCTGACGCGGAAATGGTGATCGGCACCTACGACTATGTTGTCGGCAGCCTGCCCTGGTACACCAAAGTCTTGGCGGCGCTGATCGGTTATCACGGTGACCGCGCGCGGGGCCTGGAAGAGCTCAAGCGCGCTGCGGAGCACGGCCACTGGGCTCGTACAGACGCGGAGACCTTGCTTTCCATCCTCTACTTTCGCGAACAGAGATATGCTGACGCGATTGAAATCCTTGAGAGTCTTGAGCAGGCTTACCCGCGGAACTTTGTGGTGCCTCAGGAAATCGCCCGGGCCCGCAAGGCACAAGGCGATTGGCGCTCCGCGGCGCGAGAATACGATGACATGATTCGGAAATACGAATCGGGTGCGCCTGGCTTCACGCAAATACCGGCGGCGAAAATCCTCTATCAGGCAGGACAGGTTTATAGCCATCTCGGGGAAACCGACGAGGCCCTCCACCATTACCTGAAGGCCGCCGCGTTCCCGGACGGCAATATCTATGTCTACCGTGCCGAACTGGCCGCGGCGGCAATCGAGATGCAGCAGAGTCACAGCGCCGAGGCCCGCTCCCGTTACGAACGCGTGGCGCGCGCCGTCCCCAATACCGGCGAGGGGCGCGCTGCCGCCCAGGCCCTGAACAGTTTCACGTCAAATACCGGTTCCCACTGAGCACATGTTTACTGGACGGGACATTCGGGTTGAGCAGCGACTTTTCCTGACATAAAATGGGCGGCGTCGAGTCGCGCGTCCGCACGCGCAGCACTCGCCGCTTCGGAATGACATCCGAGGTCACGGCGTGGAATCCGCCTTCGCATTCACACCCCTGGTCGCCGCCAAGCTGATCGTTTACACCTTCGGCTCGCTCGTCCACCTCTTCCTGATGGTCCTGATCCTTGGACAGCGGCGCCTCCGCACCTTTGAGTGGTTGTTGTTCTGGTTGATGGCGGCGCTGTTTATGTGGAATTCGGGCAATCTTCTTTCTCTCAACGTCAGCCTGCAATACGGCGTCGGACCCAACGGCCTGGCGGCAGTATCGCGGATGATACCGTTTGCCGGCCTGATTCTTATTGCACCTTTGGTCGTTCACGTTCACTTTGCCTACGCGTCACGCTCGCGCCGGATTCCAGGTATCGCCAAGGTACTCGTCGCGGCATTCTACCTCCCGCTTGCAGCCGTGCCCTGGATGGTGGCCAGGCTGGCAGGCCGCCTTGACCTCGACCCTTTGCTGGCGCTGCGACCATTCTTGCGGCCCGTGGTACTCTGGGTCGCGCTGGCGCTCGTTGTGGCGGCGGTCATAAACCTGCAACTGCGCCGCCGCCCTGAGGGAACGTCGTCGGGACCTCTTCACTGGCGGCTGGCAGGTTGCGAAGGACTTCTCGCGGCCGGACTCGCCGGGGCTTATCTCGTGCGGCCGCTCCCGGTGTTGAATCTGGGAGGCTACCTTTCCGCCTTCCTGATGTTCCTGGCGATTATCCCAAGCGCGCTGGCCGGGTATGCGATTTTTCGGCAGAAGTTTCTGGAGCTGAGTGTCCAACGCAACCTGGCCTACACCCTCATCACCATCTTTGCGCTGCTGGTCTATCTCGATGTCATCCGCCGCGTAAGCGCGTATCTGGAATGGAAAAACATCCTGCCCTCCGCCGTGACCGAGACAGTAATGATTTTCACCTTGGTCGTGCTGCTGGAGCCTTTCAAAAAGCTGATGGATGGGGCGCTGCGCGCGGCCTTTGCCTCTGAATTCGAGCGCGTGCAAAAGCTGAGCGGGGAGGTTCAGGAATGCGCCAAGCGAACAGGCGACGTCGAGGCGGTGAAGCGGCTGGTGGAAGAGCGGGTGCCGAAAGAGCTGAATTTGCAGGGCGCCGAACTGAAAATGGGAGGGTCCGGGTGTGATATTCGGGCGCCAGGCGAGCCCGAGAAGACACACTGCTTCGCCATTCATCGCGGCGAGGAAGTCCTGGGAGCGCTCAGCGTTGTGCCCGTTACCTCAGACCTTTCCGGGGATCAGTCCGCGGCGCTCCAATTGCTGGCCGACCAACTGGCCGCGGCGCTGGAGCTTTGCCAGCTCATCACCGAAAAGGTGAAGCTCGAGCACGCGCTGGCGGATAAAGCCAAGATGGCGTTTCTGGGTGAAATGGCGGCGCGCATTGCCCACAACGTCAAGAACCCGCTCAGCTCGATGAAGACGGTTGTGCAATTGATGGAGGAGGATGCGAGCCTGCCCGAGCGGGTCCGAGCGGATTGCCGCGTGGTGGCGGGCGAAATAGACCGGCTGAACGCCAACATCTCCCAGGTGCTGCGTTACGCCAAGCCTGCCCGCGAAGTGGATCGCCCGACGGATCTCGGGACCGTGGTGGAGAGAGTCCTGAGTCTGACCCGTGCGGAAGCGGAACGGCGGGGAGTGCGGCTGGAATACGAGCGCCCGTCCACCGCCTGTCCTGTCGAGGGCGGCGAGGAGGCGGCGAACGATATTGTCTCCAACCTGATCGTGAACGCCCTGGAAGCGACCACTTCCGGCAGAAAGATACAAATCGGCCTGGCGCGCAGCCCGGCGGATGAGCGCGCCTTGCAGCTTACGGTGGAGGACCAGGGGCCCGGAATTCCCGCCGAGCTTCTGCAAGAGATCTTTCAGCCTTTTTTTACGACGCGTCCCGGAGGTACGGGATTGGGTTTGGCGATTGTGGCCCGCCGGGTGGAGGAAATCGGCGGCGCAGTCGAGTGTTCGAGCCCATTATCCAGCCAGGGCGGCACTCGATTTTGCGTGCGATTTCGCGCCGCGACCGGCATGACGGCATCGCGCGAGTTGAGCCAGCCTAAACCGTTGGTCGGAGCTTGAGAACGAGCGAGGCGAGACATGCACTCCGTTCTAATTGTGGATGACGACCACACAGCTCGCTACGGCATACGGCGAGCATTGGAAGAGCGCTACTCGATCATCGAGGCGGCCAACGTGGCCGAGGCGCGGCGGGCTACGGCTTCCGAACCGCCCGACCTGATTCTTCTCGATATCGAGATGCCGCAAGAGAGCGGGCTCGATTTCCTGCGCGAACTCAAGACGAAAGGCAACAAGGCTGCCGTCATCATGATCACGGCCTACGGATCTGAAAAAGTAGCCGTAGAGGCGATGAAAAGCGGCGCGTACGATTATCTGCCCAAGCCTTTTGAAGTGGACGAACTGCGCTTGGTGGTCGCGAAAGCCCTTGAACACCTCGACCTGGCGGAAGAAAACCGGCGACTGAAACAGCAACTGGTTTCGGAAGGGCAGTTCGGCGCGATGATCGGCTCCAGCCGTCCCATGCGCGAGCTTTTCGAGCTGGCCGACCGGGTGGCGCAGGCGGAAGTGACCGTCCTCATCGAAGGCGAAAGCGGCACGGGCAAGGAGTTGCTGGCGCGCGAGATTCACCGGCGTTCCAATCGCGGCTCCAAACCCTTTGTGGCGCTCAACTGTGCCGCGCTGCCCGAGCACCTGATCGAAAGCGAGCTCTTCGGCTACGAAAAGGGCGCCTTCACCGGGGCGACGGCGCAGAAGAAGGGGAAGTTCGAATTGGCGAATGGAGGCACGCTGTTTCTTGACGAAGTCGGCGACATGTCTCTGGCCACGCAGGCGAAGCTGCTGCGAGTGCTCGAAACCCGCCGCGTGGAGCGATTGGGGAGCACCACGTCGTTGGAAGTGGACGCGAGAATCCTGGCTGCGACCAATAAAGACCTGGCGGCGGAGATCGGGAAGCAGGCATTTCGCGAGGACCTCTACTATCGCCTGCGCGTGATCCTGCTCAAGCTTCCGCCGCTGCGCCAGCATAAGGAGGACATCCCGCTGCTGGTGGAAGAGTTCTGCCGCATGCTGGGCGCGAAGCACCGGCGCGAGAGCATCACCCTGGCGCGCGAGACCATGGACCTGCTGGCGCAAGCAGACTGGAAAGGGAACGTTCGCGAACTCAAAAACGTGCTGGAGAGCGCCGTGGTGTTGAGCCGCGACGAGATCCTGCAGCCGGAGGATTTTCCGGCTGATTTTCTAACGGCTTCTGGCCAGGCAATGTCAGGAGCAGCGGCCTCGCCACTCGACGCGGGTGACTATCGTGAAGCGAAGCGCCAGTTTGAAATCGCCTACATCCAGAAAAAGCTGCGCGAGCACGGTGGGAACATTACCAAAACCGCTGCCGCGATCGGCCTGCATCGCCAGAGTCTTCAGGAGAAACTCCGGGAGCTGGGAATTCAGGCGGAGAGGGAATAGCGCGGGCAAGAACCGCAGGCCGACGTCATTAAGTCTCTATCTTGGCAATGGTCAGTTTCCGAGAAACCGACTTATCGGGCAGAATCCTGACCCGAAGCTTCAAGCAGACCGCTCACCGTGACCTATTCTGACGCGAACGTCAAAATAACCCACAGGCGTTGCCCCGCCATGGTGACCAGGCGTATATTGAGAGTCCCGCGTCATCAGTCAAGCTTCCGGACTTTAACCTTACAGGGAGTTGTGGCTCAGGCTCGGGGAAAGGAACTTCTTCGCTGTCAGGATAGGCTCGGATGGCTCTAAACACCGATTTCCAGAGTTTAACAAATGTGATCGAGGACACAAGCCAGCGTGATCTCGCGGTCTTCGAAAACCTCTGGCGGACCCGCGATGCCGACGCCTGGGCCGAGCATCCTGAAATCTACCGGCTTCTCTGTCAACGCATCCTCAAGCTGGGCGAGCCGTTGCTCGCCTACGATGTTGCAGCAGAGGGCGTCCGACTTTTTGCGACGGATGTGCATCTCCGCCAACTTCTGGCGCTAGCGCTGGCACGCAGCGGCGCGCCCGGAGCCGCGAATGCTATCCTGGCGGCCCTTTACACCGAAGGCTGCAGGGATGAAGAAACGCTCGGTTTGCTGGCCCGCACTCACAAAGATCTGGCGGGAGAGGCGAAGAGCGATGAGGAGTCCCGTCATCATCTCGGCAAGGCCTACGACTTCTATCTTCAGGCATACCAAACTACGGGGGGATACTGGAGTGGGATCAATGCCGCGACACTCGCCCTGGTCCTGGGAAAGGAGGAAATCGCCACCTCCTTGGCGCGTCAGATTGCGGCGTTCTGCAAGGAGAAACTTAACCACGAGCGGTCCCATGCCGAACGCTACTGGTTGGTATCTACTCGAGGCGAGGCCGCGCTCCTGTTGCGCAATTGGCCGGAAGCCGAGGACTCATATGGTCAAGCCATGGAGTTGGGGCGCGGAGACTGGGGGAACCTGCAGTCGACTCGCCGCAATGCGTATTTGCTGATGGAGCGCCTCGGCGCGAGTTCGCCCCGCCTGGAAGAAATCCTCGCTTTTCCGAGTGTGGTTGTCTTCACTGGCCACATGGTTGACCGGCCCGGGCGAGACCGCCCGCGATTTCCCGGGCGCTTTGAGGAGGCGGTCAAAGAGGAAATTCGTAAGCGTTTGCGGCAATTGTGCGCGGGTTTTGGCTATGCTTCCGCGGCCTGCGGGTCAGACATTCTTTTCTTGGAAGCCCTTCTGGAATTGAAAGGTGAGGCGCATGTCTTCCTGCCTTTTGAAAAGGAAAGCTTTATTCCAGCGAGCGTCGATGTCGTCCCTGGGGCGGATTGGGCGAGGCGAGTCGAACACATCCTGGCGCAAGCGGCGGAAGTCCAGGTCGTCTCGCAACACAGCCGCAGGGGCGGCAGCGTCGTGTTTGAGTTTACCAACCTCATCCTGCACGGGCTGGCGAAAGGGCGCGCCGACCAACTTGGGACCAAGCTCGTCCCGTTGGCGGTTTGGGACGGCCACTTGGGCGACGGCCTTGGCGGCACCGCGACAACGGTGGAACGCTGGAGAAAACTGGGGCTCCAGGTTGAAATCATCGAGATCAACAAGCTTATTCCACACACCGAAATATTGGGAAAATCGTCCCGCGAATGCGACGCTGCGCCCAAGGGAGAGGGAACGCCTCAAGACGACAGCGTGCTCCCATTCAAGCCGGAAATTCGTGCCTTGCTTTTTGCCGATGCAGAGGGATTCAGCAGGCTCGCTGACGACGAAGTCCCGCGTTTCGTTGAACACTTCCTTGGGCTGGTCGGGGACCTCCTCGCTCGGTCGGCCAGCCAACCGCTGGTGAAAAACACCTGGGGCGACGGCCTTTATTTTGTCTTCGCCAACGTCAGAGATGCCGGCCAGTTTGCGTTGGATCTGCGCGACGACGTGCGCAGCGCCCCCTGGCAAGACAAAGGCCTGCCCGACCTCAATCTCCGAATCGGCCTGCACGCCGGGCCCGTCTACGCGTGTACAGACCCCGTAACGGGACACTCCAATTACATTGGCTCCCACGTCAGTCGGGCGGCGCGCATTGAGCCGATTACGCCCAGTGGACAGGTTTATGCCAGCCAGGCGTTTGCAGCACTGGCGGCGGCCGAGGGCGTCCGGGAATTCCGCTGCAATTACGTCGGCCAAATCTCCATGGCCAAGAAATACGGCACCTTCCCCACCTACGTCGTGCGGCGATGTACAAAGGACGTTGTCTGAATTTCTCCACCTTCGGGCTATTGCAAATTCCCTGGATTTAGTCTATAAATTTGAGAAGTTGCGGCTTACGCGTTCAGGGAACGAGCTTTGATCGGGATCTTGCTGAAGCCACTGGAAAGAACACTCCGTGGCTTCCGCGTTCCTTTGTATGAGTGAGCCGGGTGGCGCTAGGATCACAGATATTTCAGGGCATCTCTCGACGGAAAACTGATGAATTATGAAGGCGACGCCTTCATCAGCTACGCGCACTTGGACGACGTAGAACTGATTGAAGGCGGCAAAGGCTGGGTTGCGAATCTTCACCGGGCGTTAGCGGTGCGCGTCGCCCAACTGCTTGGCAAGCCGCCCCAAATCTGGCGCGACCCCAAGCTGCAAGGGAACGATTTCTTCGCCGATCACCTGGTCGAGCGCCTGCAGCGCGTTGCAACCCTGATCTCCGTCGTCTCGCCCCGCTATCTCAAATCCGAATGGACGCGCCGCGAGCTCAGTGAATTCTGGAAAGCGGCTGAGGCCCAAGGCGGCGTCAATTTCCGTGGCAAATCGCGCATCTTTAAGGTGCTGAAGACTCCCGTCCCGCTGGAAAGCCAGTCCCCTGAACTGCGTTCCCTTCTGGGCTACGAGTTCTATCGCATTGACCCGGAATCGGGACGTATCCGCGAATTGAACGAGGTTTTTGGCCCTGACGCGCAGCGGGAATTCTGGATCCGCCTGGACGACCTGGCGCACGACATTTGTTGCCTGCTCGAAATGATGGAAGAGTATCAGACTGGCCCGATAACTGAAGCGAGTGAGAAAGACAACGTGTTCCTTGCCGAAACCACTTACGACCTCCGCGAACAGCGCGAAGCCGTCAAGCGTGACCTGCAGCAGCAGGGCTACACAGTCCTTCCCGTGTGCACGCTGCCCCCCGAGGTTTCCGAACTGGAGAGAATAGTCCGGCAGGACTTGGAGCGCTGCCGGATGTCCATTCATTTGGTGGGCAGGGTCTACGGACAGATTTCCCCAACGGGTACGGAATCGCTCGTCGAGGCTCAGCATGAGCTGGCGATCGAGCGCGGCCAGCAAGGAGACTTCGCGCGCCTAGTCTGGATTCCCGCCGGCCTGGAGGTCAGCGATCCGCGCCAGATCGAATTGCTCGAGCGGCTGCGGATGGATCCGCGCTTTCAAGACGGTGCCGAGCTGATGGAGTCCTCGCTAGAGGATTTGAAGACCGTCTACCAGGAGTGGCTGAAGTCCACCGAGCTGCCCGTGGACCCGCCGGCCGCCCCGACCACGGCCGTGGCGACGACAGAGGGAGTGCCTCTCATATACCTGATGTACGACAAGGAGGATTCCGGCATCGTCTCGCCCTGGGCGGACTTCCTCTTTGACCAGAAGATCGAGGTCATGCGCCCTTCGTTCGAAGGCAATGAATCGGAGGTGCGTGAATATCACGAAGAAAATTTGAGATGTTGTGACGGAGCGCTGATCTTGTACGGGGCGGCGTGCGAATGTTGGGTGCGGCGGAAACTGCGGGAGTTGCAGAAGATCGCCGGGTACGGGCGCACGAAACCAGCGCCAGCGGTGGCGATTGCCAAACTCCCTCCGCGGACATCCGAAAAGGAAACCTTTCGAACTCACGAGGCTCTGATGATTTCACAGATGGAGGGATTCACACGCGATCCCCTTTTGCCGTTCATTACCCGTTTAAGGGTTTGAAAAGGAGTGACAGGGCGGATGCCATCGCAGGCTCTGTTTAACCCTTTTCCAGGTTTGCGCTCGTTTGAGCCGGATGAAGACCACCTCTTCTTTGGCCGTGAAAAAGAGATTGACTCGCTTTTGCGCCGCCTGCGCACTACCCGATTTTTGTCGGTGGTGGGCAATTCGGGGAGCGGGAAATCATCGTTAGTACGATCGGGTCTGATTCCTTCGCTCTTCAGCGGGTTCATGGTTCAAGCCGGCTCGAACTGGCGTGTTGCCAAGTTTCGACCGGGCGAAGACCCGATTGGGCAACTCGCTGGATCGCTCTGTCCTCCCGATGTGCTGGGGACCAACCCGGATCTGGCGGATACGCAGCAGGTCCTGATCGAGGCTACCCTACGACGCGGAACACGGGGGCTGGTTGAAGTCGTTCGGCAGGCGCGGATTCCTTCCCATCATAACATCTTGGTCGTGGTTGATCAGTTTGAAGAGCTATTTCGCTTTCGTCGTTCGCGCCAGATGGAGAATTCCAAGGACGAAGCGCTGGCGTTCGTCAAGCTTTTGTTGGAAGGGTCACAGCAAAACGAATGTCCAATATACGTCGTTCTCACGATGCGTTCCGATTTTATCGGCGATTGCATGGAATACCCCGGTTTGGCTGAGGCGGTCAACGCCGGTCAGTACCTGGTGCCTCGGATGACCCGCGACGAACTGAAGTTGGCGATTACGGGCCCGGTGGCCGTGGCAGGCGGGAGGATTGCCTCGCGCTTGGTGATGCGGTTGCTCAACGACCTCGGAGACGATCAGGACCAGCTTCCCGTTCTTCAGCACGCGTTGATGAGGACCTGGGACTACTACTCCCCGCGGGCAGATTCCGGCCAGCCCATGGATATCACGGATTACGAAGCGGTGGGAACCATGCGCCACGCCCTGTCGTTTCACGCCGACGAGGCCTGCCAGGAAACCGGATCCGACGACCGCCGGCGGACCGCCGAGCGCATGTTCAAAGCGTTGACCGATACCTTCGCAGACCCGCGCGGGGTGAGACGGCCGACCTCCATTCGCGAACTGGCGCAAATCTGCAAAGTGGAAGAGAAGGAGATTATCGAAGTCGTCGAAATCTTCCGCCGCCCGGGGAGGAGTTTCCTGACCCCGCTGGCCGCTCAACCGCTCGACTCGAGATCCATCGTTGATATTTCGCACGAAAGCCTGATGCGCTGCTGGACGAGCCTGATCGCCTGGGCGGAAGAAGAGAGGGCTTCTGCGGCCTTTTATGCCCGGCTCTCGCAGGCGGCGGCATGGTGCGAGGAAGGCACGGCGGGGCTCTGGCGCGACCCCGAACTGGAGCTTGGGCTGCAGTGGCGCGCCAAGAATCAGCCGACCGCCGCGTGGGCCGAACGGTACAATTCCGCGTTTGCGCAAGCACTGGAGTTTCTCCGTCGCAGCGAGCAAGCACGGGACAGTGCCCTGGCCGAAAGCGAGCGGGAACGCAAAAGAAAACTGCACCAGTACCAGTGGGCGGCGGGCGTTCTCGCAGCTTTGCTCCTCATCGTGGCCTATCTGGCACAGATCGCCCGGAAAGAAAATGAGCGCGCTGAAATGAACCTTCACCTCGCACAAAACGCCGTGGACGAAATGCTGTCGTCCGCCGGCCGCAAACAGGCGCGCGTCGCCGAAGACGTGCCCGAAATGGAGGAGTTCCGGAGGGAGCTCCTCGGGAAAGCGAGAAACTTTTATTCTATCTTCGTCGCCGAGAAACCTCACAGCGAAGAACTCCGTCGGGAGATGGCGTGGGCGCACTTCCGGCTAGGCGACATCAACCGGCTGCTCGAAAAAAACCAGGAAGCGATCGCGGAGTATCAAAAGGCCATTGCGGGGTTCTCCTCCCTGGCGGCGGCCTATCCCCACAAGCCGGATTACCGCCAGGCTCTCGCCAACTCCTACAACTGGCTTGGAGAGACTTATCGAACTCAGCTCGAAACGCGCCCCGAGGCGGAGAAAGCGTACCAAAACGCCCTGCGGCTGCAGCAGGACCTGGTTCGTCAAAACCCGGCCAACGGCCAATTCCGGCGCGAACTTGCGCGCACCCATTACAACCGCGGCATTCTGCGCTATTTTCTCGGGCATCTGGACCAATCAGAATCGGACTTCCAAGCTGCCATTGGTCTCCTGAATCCGCTCGCCGAAGCAGCGCCTGCCTCGGGCGCGGCCCAGGAACTGGCCCGCGCCCTGAACGACCTGGGCAACTTGATGAGGAAACAAAACCGTCTCGCCGAAGCGCGGGGTTACTATGAGCGGGCCATCCGGCTCCACGAAGGCTTGCTCAAGAGTGAACCCAACAACAGAGAGTATAAACAGGAGTTGGCGACTTTCTGCAATAACCTCGCCCTTCTGCTTCTCGATCAGCGGCAGTTGGATCTCGCCGTCCAGAGAAACCGGCAGGCTCTGTCTCTTATCGAGGACCTGGCCAGCCCCGCGCCTTCACTGGCCATCGAACTCGCCGGAGCACACAACCTCAGATGCCAGATGTTGGAAATCGAGAATTCGGACCAGGCGGAGGCGGAATGCCGGAAATCGTTCGACATCATCGAAGGCCTCCTGCGCGCGCAAGGTACGAGCGATCGTCCCAGAATCGCATTGTTGCTGCGCGATCTTGGGTACAACTACCTAGACCTCGCCAGGAACGGGCTGGCCTCCGGCCAACCGCAGATGGCCCAAAGCGCCCTCGACAAGGTCGCGCACCTGCTCCCGGAGTTGACCGAGCAGGATAGGAGGGGGCTAACCCCAGCGCTGCGGAACCTGCAATCCACATTGAATCAAGAAATGAAAACCCGACACCCCGGGGCCCATGGCCCTTAGTCGGAGTAGGAATCATGGTCGCCCACAACCCCCTCCACGGATCCGGACAAGCGGGTTTCCCGCATCCGGCTCTTGCCTTAGGTGACAACGCCCATGCGGCGCAGGGGATAAGGA
>OFHG01000884.1_pt1 | contig 11285 bp, 16 predicted proteins | sample 1521931 | NCBI WGS metagenome assembly OFHG01 (sample SAMEA2468438, study PRJEB22500) | soil metagenome | biome: Glassland; feature: Farmland; material: Clay | place: Australia | collected 2013-01-31 | depth 0.55 m
GGTAAGAGCACACCGCCCCACCCGGTAACGGGCGGGGGCACGGTAAACCCCACCTGCAGCAAGGCCGCATAGGGAGGCGTCAAGCGCGGTCCGCGCGTGCCTCCGGGTAGGCTGCTAGAGCTTGCCAGCGATGGCAGGCCCAGAGGAATGGTCACCGCTTCGAAAGAAGAACAGAACCCGGCTTACAGGACCGCTCCGCATCGATTTGTGCTGGGATCATGCCCCATCTGTGGCTAACATCCCGGGGTCACAAGGAGGCGCCGATGAGCCTGAGCTTTAGCGATGCCGCCAAGGCCAAGCAGTTGCGGGAGTTCTTCGCCCGGCACGGCCGCATCTACATCGTCGTCGATGCCACCGGTGACGAGGTGGATGTCCCCGACTACCTGAAGGGCGATCCGGCCCTGCGCCTGGTGCTCAATGTGCGCATGCCCCAGCCGATCTACATCAGCGACGGCATGATCGAATCCGAGTTCTCGTTTTCCGGTCAGGTCCACCACTGCCGCATCCCCATGCGCATGATCTGGGCGACCTACCTGCCGGGCGGCGAGATGGAGCAGGGCATCATCTGGGAACAGGATGTGCCGGAGACGATCCGCTCCGTCGTCCAGGCCGTGCGCGGTTTGCGCCCGGAGCAGGGCGGTGAGTCGCCTGCTGAGGCCAGCACCGAGGCCAGCACCGAGGAAGAGGCCCCGGCCGAACAGCCGCCGGGACGCCAGGTCCGCCATCTTCGCGTGATCAAGTGATACGTCTGCTGCAGGCCTCGCTGCTGTCCCTGCTGTTGCTGTGGACCGTTTCCGCCTTTGCCGTGGAGACGGACGGCCGCATGATGATCGAGCTGCATGCGGCGGATGTGCCCGCCGATCAGGCCCCGAACCTGCAGACCGACATTCCGGGCATGGCCAAGCTGGCCATCGCCCAGCTCTGGGACCGCCTGGTGCCGCAGGCCCAGCGCGTCGGGATGAAGGACACGGATGCCATGGCCCTGTTGCAGCGGGCGGTTCCGACCGGCGACGGCGGCCTGATGCTGGTGTTCAGCCATGACCGCGTGGCGCAGTACCTGCAATCGCAGGGCATCGCCTATCCGGCCCAGGCGCCGCATTTCAACCTCGTCGTGCACCTGACCAATCCTGCCGGCATGGCCATGCCCCAGTCCGAGGCGCTGCTGATGGACTACGCCAAACAGAACGCCGAGCGCTGGGGCTATGTCATCGATGCCCACGGGGATGCGCTGGACCTATCCTGGCGCTGGCTGGACCCGCAGCAGGTTTCCCTGAACGTGACGGGCAACCCGCGACTGGCGGATATGCAGGAGATCCGCACCCTGGCACCGGGCGATCCAATGCCGCAGATCCAGGCCTGGATGGATGATGTGATGCTCAAGGCGCGCGATGCCTATACCGCGTCGCCGGCCAATCCTGCCGCGGGCACGCCGCCCGTGACGCCGTCGGCTGCCGTGGCGGTGGGCTCGGCGCCGCAGACGCTGGAGCTGATCGTTTCCGGTTCGGTCACGCTGGCCGAGCAGGTGCTGTTCGAGCAGGCCCTGGCCAGCGATCCCCATGTCGTCTCCCTGCAGCTGAACCGGGTCGATGCCGACAGCCGGCAATACCTGCTACACCTGCGCCAGGGCGGCGAGGGCTGGCTGCCGGCCTGGTTCGCAAGCCATGGCATGCAGGCCACTCCGACCGTCGAGGGCTGGCTTGCGCACTAATAAGGGCGAACTGGGCGGGGATATCCTCAATGTGCCCAATGCGCTGACCCTGCTGCGCATCGTGCTGACCCCCGTCATCGTCTACGCTATCATCGAGGATGAGCTGGCCCTGGCCTTGGCAGCGATGATGCTGGCCGGGCTTTCCGATATGCTCGATGGAGCCATCGCCCGCCACTTCAACCAACGCACCATCGCCGGCGCCTTTCTCGACCCGTTGGCCGATAAGCTGATGCTGATTAGCGCCATCGTATCGCTGTTCCTCACCGGCAAGGTACCGTTGTTCCTGTTCCTGGCCGTGATCTTCCGGGATGTCATCATCGTCATCGGCGCCATCCTCTACGAGGTGGTCACGCACAAGCTGGAGATGCGACCGACCCTGACCTCGAAGGCAACGACCTTTTTGCAGATCGCGCTGGTCCTCGTCGTGCTGATCGATCCGATTTTCGCCTTGCCGGGCTGGCTCAAGCAGACTGTGATCTGGCTGACCTTCGCCTTCACCTGCATTTCCGGTGTGCAGTACATGCTGCTTTGGACGATCAAGGCTGTGCGGGCCGAAGAAAGGGACTAGGCATGCGTCAACAACGGCTGGACTGGCATTTCCCCGGCAGGTCGGACAGCGATGCCTGGGTGCGCCACGCCGGGGTGGAGGCGGCGACCAACCGGCTGGCCCTGTGGCTGGTGCACGGGGGGCGGCTGTGGCTGACCTCGGACGAGGTGGCTGGCAAGTCTCACCTGTTGTCCCTGCTGACGGCAGAGAACGCGTCGCTGGGCCTGATCATGGTGGGTGCCGATGAGGCGGGGCATGCGCTGGCCTGGGTGCGTCGCTGGCTGGTGCCGCTCGAGCCCAAGGCCTTCTGGGCCGTGGACGTCGAGGCCGGCCCGCTGAGTCAGGCGCAGGCCATTGCGCTGTTCCACCTGCTTGAACGGGCCCGCGACATGCGCCGGCCGATGCTGATCGCCTGGCGCGATCCCGGGCCGATGCCGCCGGAGTTGGAGAGCCGGCTGAAGGGCATGGAACGGGTGGAGATGCAGGCGCCGCTTTGTGATGCGGACCTGCGGCGCATCATGCGTGCCGTCGCCACCAGCCTGCAATGGGAGATCCCCGATGCGGTGCTTGATACCCTGCTCGTACGCCTGCCCCGCCGCCTGGACGCGTTGCCGCAGATGCTGCGTAGCCTGGAGGCGGATTCACTGCGCCAGGGCAAGCGGTTGACGCCGGCGTGGGTGCGTCGCTGGCTGGAGCAGGCCGAACGCCCCTGAGCGCTTATCCGCCCTTGTAGCTCTTCACCCGCTTCAACCAGCCGGGCAACCAACGCGCCTCATGCCGCGCCGGTGGCGATAATTGTACGCGGCGGCGCAGCATCCGTGCCGCCGCGTCGGCGAAGGCAGCCTTCGCTGGCCCATGTTCGCTCATATGATCCAGCACCTGCAGCAGGCCCCAGCCCTTGCCCTGGTAGCGCTCGGAGGGGTCGGTCCCCTCACCCTTGAAGTTGACATAATCGATCAGCGGGTAATAGCCCCCGGGTGCCTTGGCCAGGCGCATGAACTGGCGGCGGATATGTGCCCGCCGCGACGGCGGTGCGGCAGCCAGCACGCGTGGCAGTGCCTCGCGCATGCGCAAGGCCATGAAGGTGGCCTGCAGGGCCTGGCTGTGCAGCAGAAAGCGGCGTAGCCCCGAGATCCTCGCGTCGCCGCGCCGTTGATCGGCCGTGAAGGCCATGCGGCTCGACCAGGGCGCCGGCGGCACGGGATCCGCGGCCAGCCAGGCCGGCATGCGCGCATGCCGCGCTCGCATGAAGCGGATCAGCATTGGGAAGCTCTCGGCGAACGGCCCCTTTGCCCTCGCCGGGTACCAGATGAAATGTCCGATGCCGAGCGACATGAAATCCTCGCCCCGGTTCCAGGTGACGAGATAAGCTGGGTTTCCGGCGCATTCGTTGCGATAGATGCGCTGGGCGATGGCCGCCCGCTCGGATGCCGGCAACGGCGGCAGCTGTTCACCCTGGCTGCGGGCGCATGCCGGCCATGCCAGCAGCAATGCGGCCAGGGCGAATCCCGCCCAGGGGCGCCGATTCACCAATGCAGCTTGCGCGGTGAGCGCCAGCGGCAGGCGAGGCCGCTGACCGGATCGGTGAAGGACAGCTCTTTGGCCAAGAGCTGCATCGGGCGCGTATAATCCGGCGCACTGCCCCACGGGCGGATGGATGGGTACAGCGGATCGTTCTCGATGAAGGCGCCGATGCGGCCCAGATGCAGGCGCAGCTGGTGGGTCTTGCCGGTCACCGGCTGCAGGAGATACAAGGCCCGCCCGTCCCGGCAGGACGCCAGCGTGATATCGCTGATGGCATTGGGTGGGCCCGCCACCTCGCGGTAGGTGAACCAGGGTTCCGAGCGCTCGATCCGGCTCTCGATATGCCAGCGATCGCCGGTTTGGGCGGGCGGACGGCCGATCGCCTCATAGGCCTTGCGTATGCGTCCCTGCCGGAACAGCGCGAAGTAGCGTGCCCGGGTCTCGGGCCGGACGGAGAACAGCACGAGCCCGGCGGTGCCGCTGTCCAGGCGGTGTACCGGCACCAGATCATCGATACCGGTGCGCCGCTTCAGCCGGTGCAGCAGGCACTCGTTGACGGCGTTGCCGACCGGTGTCACGGGTAGGAAATGCGGCTTGCAGGCGACGAGCATATGCGCGTCCTGGTACAGAATCTCTTCGTCGAACGGGATGCGTGGCTCCTGCGCCACCTCCCGGTAATAGCGCAGACGCAGTCCCGGCCGGTAGGGGGCTTCGGGCGTCAGCGCTTCACCGCTGGCCGCGTCGTGCACCTTGCCGGCGAGCAACCGTTCCATCCAGACCTCGCGGCCGATGCTCGGGAAGCGTGCTGCCAGGAAGTCCGGCAGCGTCGGATACGGCACCGCCATGCCGGGAAGCGTCACATGGGACGGGCTGGGTGCCCGGCTTGGCGGCTCAGCGGTACTGGCAGAAATAAGAGGCCTCGGCCGCCAGCCGCACCTGGAAGCGGGCGTTGCCGGCGATCTCGAAGGACTGGCCGGCGGCATAGCTCGCCCAGTCCCCACCCGGCAGCTTGGCATCCATGGTGCCGCTGGTGACGGTCATCGTTTCGGGATCGACGGTGCCGAACTCGTATTCGCCGGGGGCGATGACGCCGACCGTGGCCCTGCCCTCCTCGCTCTGGAAGGCAATGGATTTCACCCTGCCTTGGAAGTATTCGTTGATCTTGAACATTACCCCTCCCCATGGTGGCCGGTATCGGCCAGGGCATGCCGCCAGCTCTCCAACTCGACCAATGCCCTTTGCGCAATCTTGCGCCGGCGCTCGCTCTTGCCAAGCCGGCGGGTTCCGTCCTTGTGCGGGCCCGGCGGCAGCAGGCCGAAATTGATGTTCATCGGCTGGAAGTCCTCGGCCCGCGTGCCGGAGATGTGCCCGAGCAGGGCGCCATGCGCCGTGGTCTCGGGCGGGGACATTGGCGTGCGACCGTGGGCGATGTCGGCCAGGAAGATACCGGCCATCAGGCCCATGGAGGCGGACTCCACATAGCCTTCGACGCCGGTGATCTGGCCGGCGAACAGGATGCGCGGATCGCTTCGCAGGCGCAGCGTGCCGTCCAGCAGCATGGGCGAGCGGATGAAGGTGTTGCGGTGCAGCGAGCCCAGGCGGAAGAACTCGGCCTGTTCCAGGCCCGGGATCATGCGCAGCACGCGCAGCTGTTCGCCGTATTTCATCTTGGTCTGGAAGCCGACCATATTCATCAGGGATTTGGCGCGGTTGTCCTGGCGCAGCTGCACCACGGCATACGGCATCTCGCCGGTTACCGGATGCGCCAGGCCCACGGGCTTCATCGGGCCGAAGCGCGGCGTGTCGCGCCCGCGCTCCGCCATCACCTCGATCGGCATGCAGCCCTCGAAGTACGGGATATCCTCGAAGCCCTTGAACTCGACCTTCTCGGCCGCCAGCAGGGCGTCGATGAAGGCCTCGTACTGCTCGCGGTCCATCGGGCAGTTCAGGTAATCGCCGGTCGAGCCCTCGGCCAGGTTCTTGTCATAGCGCGATTTCCAGTAGGCGACGTCCATGTCGATGGACTCGGCATCGACGACCGGGGCGATGGCATCGAAGAAGCTCAGCTGAGCCTCGCCGGTCAGCCGGGCGATGGATGTGAACAGCGCATCGGCGGTGAGGGGGCCGGAGGCGATGAGCACCAGGCCCTGATCCGGAATCTGCTGCACCTCGCCGGGGACGATCTCGATGCGCGGATCATTGCGGATGGCCTCGCTGACCGTCTGCGAGAACAGTTCGCGGTCGACAGCCAGCGCCCCGCCGGCCGGCAGTCGGGCATGGTCGGCTGCCTGCATGATCAGCGAATCCAGCAGCCGCATCTCTGCATGCAACAGGCCCACGGCATTCTCGATGTTGTCGGCGCGGAACGAGTTGGAGCACACGAGCTCGGCCAGGTTGCCCGTGCGGTGGGCCGGCGTCTGTATCGTCGGCCGCATCTCGTGCAGGCGCACGCGCAGGCCGCGGCGGGCCAGCTGCCAGGCTGCCTCGGAGCCGGCCAGGCCGGCGCCGATGATGGTGATGGTGATGGGGGGAATCTGCATGGGCATCAGGTTACGGCCGGCTTGCGAAGCTGCAAGTGCAGCGCTATATCATGACCCATGCGCGCCGCTTTATTAGCCATCCTGCTGCTGATCTCCGTGCCGGCCATCGCCGATGAGGTGAAGGGAACTGTCGTATCGCTGAATGCGAGTGCTGAGCAGATGCTGCCCAACGACGAGGCCATCGTGCGTTTTCGCATCGAGGCCGAAGGGACGCAGGCCGATGTGCTCCGCCTGCAGGTCAACCGCATCAGCCAGGCCGTCAGCGACCGCCTGGGGCGCGAGAAGGGTGTGATACTGGCGACGACCGGGCGGCGCCTTGAGCCGCTCTGGCGAGACGACAAGGTGTCGCACCGGCGGGTCAGGAACGGCTGGCGCCTGGTGCAAAGCGGCCAGGCGGAGGGTCACGATCTTGCGGCCGTTCCTGGCTGGGTGGATGCCATCGAGCGCACGGGTGCGCATCTGGACGGGCTTCGTTTCCAGGCCTCGGCAGCAGCGCTGCAGGCGGCACGGGATAAGCTGCGCATGCAGGCCATCGCCCGTTTCCGTGCCGCGGCCGCCGCCACCGCCAAGGCCCTGGATGCCACATCCTTTCGCATCCTGCGCCTGAGCACGGATAGCACCGGCTCCGGGCCGATGCCGATGATGGCCATGGCCAGAGGCGCACCGGCCCCGGCGCTGGCGCCAGGGGAAAGCCAGGTGTCGGTGACGGTGCGCGGCGAGATTCTGTTGCCCGAGAGGGACTATTCTGCCAAATAGCTAGCGATACGGCCGGATCGATTCCAGGTTCAGCAGGTGCTGCTTCCATGCCAGGCCGCCGCCGAAGCCGCCGAGGCCATCGATGGCCACCACCCGGTGGCAGGGGATCAGGATGGGCAGCGGGTTGGCACCGAGTGCCTGGCCGACGGCGCGCGGGGATGAGCGCAGCATGCCCGCCAGCTCGCCATAGGTCTTCGTCTCCCCACTGGGGATCGCCAGCAGGGCCTGGCGCAGGCGCGCCTGGAAGGGGGTGTGTGGCGGCGCCATGGCCGGCAGCGGCAGCACATGGCCGGTGAAATAGGCGCGCAGCCACAGGGCCACCGGATGATCGGGCGGGCATTCGTGCGCGACGTGGCGGTGCCCCAGGTGCAGGGCGCGGCAGATGGCCCCATCAAGCTCCAGCACCAAGTGGCCGAACGGTGATCGGTAGTGGACGGTGGTATGCGGGGCGCCTCGCATGTTTGCGAGCCTAGCAGATTCCTGGGCCCGGCATCTAGGCGAAGCCCGGAACAGGCATTACAATGCGTGGCAGATGGGGCGGTAGCTCAGCTGGGAGAGCGTCGCGTTCGCAATGCGAAGGTCGAGGGTTCGATCCCCTTCCGCTCCACCATTCATCTGGGATTCGCGCAGGGTGCTTGTCCCGGCAAGGTTATGCTGCCGCTTCGCCACGAACGACGACCATATCTATACCGCGCTGCGCCGGTGCTGCCCGGCCGTCATCAAACGCTACTGAAAGGAGGGCTCCCCCATGAGCGTCCAAATCGATCCCAGCCAGTTTCCCAAGCCCCGATTTCCGATTGGTACCATCTACAAGCCGCGCAACGGCAGCGAGTGCACCGTCTGCAACATCCTTTACACCTTCGACAGCATCGGAAAGCTGATCAAGGTCCGATACGAAGCCACCTTCATGCACGCCGGACAGCGGGTGCTGAAGTACGACATCCTCGAGGACCGCATCGAGAATTTCCTGGTGTCGGTCCCTGAGTCCAACGCCCAGGAGTAACTCCCATGATCCTGTAGCATTTCCCCGAGCCGCGTTTCCCTGCCAGATTGCGATCAAATCAGCAAGGCATGTAGGTCCAGTGATCGGCCCTCAACTCAGCAATATAACGCTTTGCATTGCCATTGGTATTGCAGGCATATTTGAGTGTCCGATTCTGGACGACCTCATCCGGACGTGATTGACGCGCTCGGGCAACGTTATCGTTCCTGAAGCCGCAATATGGCAAGAATATGCTTCACACTAGATACGCTTTGATCGGCAATTGCCCATCTAGCCTGGCCATCACGGCAAGATTATGGTCCTAAGTGGCAGCAGTTCTATGCTTCCCGGGACAGTGCTCAGCCGCTGCAGGCGGCGGCATGAAACGGCTGGTATGGATGTACGTGGGCGGCGCTGGCCACCCAACCCGCATTTGCCGGCGAACCGCCCGATCCCGTCATGACCCCGGTCGCCTACACGAACCGTCTCAAGCGCCGGCAGATGGCCAGGGCACACCTTCATGGGCGCATGCCCAGCACAGCCATATGCCTTGGGTTGGGTGCAATCTTCGTTGCTCATTCCGTTTCTTCTGAATGCTGATTTTGCTTCAGCAATGTAAACAATGCCTGCTCCCGGTCACCGGCCGATGATGTCTTGGTTTGCTGTGGCACCGAATCAAGGCGAGATCTTTTATCCCGACCCAGTTGTTCATCGATCCGTGCCGCCAAGCCATGATGTGTATCGAGACCGCGCTTTCCTTTGGCCAGATAAAAGAACGCTTGGCAGCCACCCATGTCCAGCGCCAGCTGTTTGGCGTAGGCGTCTTCGTTTCGGGTGATCGCATAGGTCGTGACGGCTGGCCAGTGACGCTTGGTGTGTGCGAGGACGGCCAATCCTCCCAGCTCAGTACTATCGATGTCGGCAACGACGACATCCACTTGGTCTTCGGTGATCAAGACGTACGCTTGCTTGTCCCGGCTCACCACCTGCATTTTCCATCCGTATGCGGATGAAAGCAGGTGTGCAACCTGATGCCCGGCGATCACATTGCTCGACAGAACCAGGCCCCTGGTGTGTCCAAGCCGCGCCTCGCAATCGTCCCTCCAGGCGCACGCATGGTGATCGCTGGGCCGGCAAGCGCGCTGGTTGAAGCATGGTCGTTTGCCTTCCGCCGATTGTATGGCCCGAATCAGGTCGGATTTGCTCATGTCTTCGGCGTGCTTGATGCCCAGCGCCATTGCCCGCATGCGCATGCTTTCCAGGGTCGCGTCCATCTTCAACTCCTTCAGACAGGAAGCGCGGCGATAAAAAACGGGCCATGCCGCTATCCTGAATGCATTATTTCCCTTCGATAGAGGGCATATCGGTGGCCAGTTCCGCAGCCATGCCGCGACGCAGGTCGAGCTGCATCTTTCCTTTCATGAGATAGAAATATCCTTGGCATCCGCCTGCATCGAGTCCGGACAGTTCCTCATGCACATCATCGGCTTGCGCAATGGCATAGGTAATCACCGCCGGATAGCGATGGTGACAGAATGCCAGGATGGCCAAGCCCCCCAGATCGACGGCATCAACATCGGCAATCACGACATCGATGAATGAGGATACGATACGATCACGTGCCTGCAGATCGCTGTGCACGACTTCCGCATGCCATCCCAAGCTTTCCACCAACGAAGCAATTTGGTGTCCGATGCCGGCATTTCCGGACATGATGAGGCATTTCGAGGACGGATTACCGCTCATCAGTGCTTGTGCTTGGCCCTGATGCTCAGGTTACTGCTGCACATGGCGGAGAAAGGACAGCCATCGATCTTGCAGGGGGCGCTCCATGCCTCGGAGAAACAGGGCATGTGGCCTTCCTCGAATTGAATCAGGCGGATAAGCGCGAACGCACCCAGCTTTTCCGTGTCCATGATGCCCAAGGCATGCGCCAAGCGTCGAATCTCCTGCAATGTCATCGATACCGCCATTCCCTGAGAGCTCTTGTGAAGAAAGCGGCTGCTTGCATTGGGTCGGGAGGGGGGGCTGCGGGCTCGCTATTATTTCAGGAGCTGGTCGATCTCGAATTCAGCGTCCAGCCAGTCCCGCAATACATCATCTCCTGCAAAGCCGCGCTGTTCGGCGCGATAATAAGCGGCCTCGGCAATCATCCGATGGCGCATGTCGGCGCCGATTTTCTTGGCCCTTGTTCTTGACGGCTTCTTGGGTGCCGTTTTCGCTGGCTTGCCTGTATTGGCCATGAACGACCTCCCTCTTTGTCGGCTTACCCCGGCAAGGCACGCCAACAAGCATGATTGTGCATGAGACAATGAACGGTAAGGACTGGCGTGCAATCCCGGTATCGGAATAATTCTGAAAAAATCGAGCCGATGTTCCGGATCAGACCTGGAAGGCGGAATGGATGCCCAGCATGGAGACGATCTGAACGAGCTCCACCACGCTGGCGACGCCGAGCTTATGAAACAGGTTGGCCCTGTATGTATAAACCGTCTTCTCGCTCAGGTGCAGTTGCTCGGAGATCCCGGACACGGAGTGCCCATCGGCCAACAGCATGCAGACCTCCAGCTCCCGCTTGGAAAGCGCTGAGACGAGGGTTCCGCCCACCTTCTGCTTTTCAGTCGATGCGGGTATGTGCAAGCAGGAATCGAGATAGCATTCTCCCTGCATCACCTTGCGGATTGCCATAATCAGTTCGCGCGCGGCGCATTGCTTGGAGAGGAAGCCGCGCGCGCCTTGTTGCAGGGCCCTTTCCGCGATCAGGCCGGTGTGCATGCTGAGCACCAGGACGCGTGCATTGGGGTGCCGGATGAGGATGCGGCGTATTGCCTCCAGACCGTTCATCCCTGTCATGGAGATATCGATTACCAGGAGGTCCGGGTTGTATTCATCATAATCCCGGCAGGCCTGTAGGCCATTGGCCGATTCTGCGACCACCACGATATCGCTCTCATGGTCCAGCAGGCACCGGAAACCGGTGCGTACGACCTCGTGGTCTTCGGCAAGTTGGACGCGAATGGGATCGTGGATCATGGTTTAGCCCCTGCCTGATGCAGAGGGATCGTGGCGTCAATGCGTACGCCGTCAAAGGGCAGGTCCGCGATCAGAAAAATCCCGCCCAGCGCATGCACCCGCTCGCGCATGCCGATCATGCCCATGCCGGTTGCGACGTTTTCGACGCGGCTACCCTTGCCGTTGTCCTCGATCTCGATTTGCAGGGGATGGGGT
>OFHG01000886.1_pt1 | contig 11280 bp, 10 predicted proteins | sample 1521931 | NCBI WGS metagenome assembly OFHG01 (sample SAMEA2468438, study PRJEB22500) | soil metagenome | biome: Glassland; feature: Farmland; material: Clay | place: Australia | collected 2013-01-31 | depth 0.55 m
CGCGGAGTCAGCTTGCGCGCGCGGTCGTCCTCCTCGGGGCTGGCGTCCTCAGCCAGCCCGTGACGCATGATGTAGACGATCATCGGACGACACCTCGCTGCGGTTTGCATCCCTGCCGAGCCTTTTCATCAGCGCGCGCCCGCGGTCCGGCTTGATGAAGTCCTTCCAGCGCGCGAGCGCGCGGCGCGCCAGCTTGCCTTCGCGGCGGCGGACCAGTTCGCCGAGCGCTCCGGCGGCGAACACGGTCTCGGACGGGAGCCGAGCCGAGCGCACCAGGTCGTCGATCCACTGCGCCGCGACCACCGCCTCCTGCAAGATCGGCTCGTCGGCGGGGGGGGCTGGTTCCCGCCCGGCCGTTTGCATACCCGGGGCCAGCCGGTAGGTGACCGCTCGCACCGACAGGTGCAGCTGCCTCGCGGCGGCAGCTGCGACACCACCACAGGAGTAGTAGGCCGCCAGGGTGGCCAGCAGCGGGGCCGCTCCCCCGCGGGCACGCCCAAGTGGTACCAGCTCGGTGCGCACCAGGTCGGTGACGGCCTCCCTGTCGCGCAGCAGCACCTGATAGATAAGCAGGTCGGCGGCTCTGGCGACCGGCTCGGAGAGGCCGAGCCGCTGGGTCACATCGAGCGCTTCCGCCGCTTCCTCGTAAGACCGGACGACACCGCTCGGCCCGGGATAGGACCGCCCGATCACGATCCGCCAGGACGGTGCCCGCCCAGTGGCCGGTTCCGGTCGCCCGTGACCCAGGACCCGCGCCCTGGCGTGGGCCACGTTGTCCGCCTCACCCCCGCCGGACGCGCCGACGATGGCAACCAGCCGGCCACCCCGGCTGGCGACCAGGGAGGGGGAAGGCGCGGCGGCATCGGCGACAACCGCGTCGATCTCCAGGCCCGGCGGGTCCACGGCCCCGCCCGCCGGGGCCGGGCCGGCCAGCACACCCGGAGGCGGACCGGCCGGGCGCAGCCCGAGCCGCTCGCCGCGCACAATCAGGTCGCCGACTCCGCCCCGGCCGGAGAGAAGGTCGTCGAAGAACTCCCTCCGCTCCGCCGCTTCGCGGCGTGCCACCGACAGGTACGCCCGCTCGAAGCCCTCGGCGGCCGCGGCCACCGCGTCGTCGGCAGCATGCAGCACAGCCAGGCCCGCCGCGCGCAGCGCGGTGGCCGGGGTTTCCGCGGCGAGTTCCCGCCACAATCGCCAGGTCGCCGAGAGGAACAGGTCCACCAGGCCGCGCAGGGCGACACCGCTCTCCGCGGCCTGCTCCCCAGACCTGCCGTAACCGGCCAGTTCCGCGTCGGTCAGACGGCGGCCGCTTGCCGCGGCGTCAACAACGGCGGGCAGGTAGGTGCCGAGCAGCCCGGCGGGCACCCCTCCCGCCTCCCGGCTCGCAGCCTGGGTGATCGCAGCCAGATCCAGGCCGGGAGGTTGCGAAGACACCGGAGTCCGCCCTTCCGGCCCTGGCAAGGCCCAGGCCATCGGCATCCCAACCCGGCCGCGGCCTTGATTGCCGGGCGCAAGCAAAACGCGTCGCCTCATCTTAGCCAGCGGCGCCCCCTGACCGGCGTCCCCCGGCAAGTGATAGTGGACGTGTGGCCCGGCAGAGGCCGGGCCACACGTAAGGAGACCACCGTGACCGTCACCCGCCCCCCCGACGCCACCCGGAGCGGCTCCGGCAGTACCGGCCACAGCCGGCGCCCGAGACACCCTCGTATCGCGGGGGTGTCCGTCCGGCTGACGTTCGGCGCTCACCTGCTGGCCATGCTCGCGGTGCTGGCCAGCGCGCTGATCCTGCCCGGGGTGGCCCCGGGCAGGCCAGTCCTCGCCTACCTGGCTGCCACTGTTGTGCTGGTGATCGGCCTGCTCGCGAGCCTGGCCGCGCACGAACTCGCACATGCGGTAGTGGCCAGGCGCCACGGCGCCACGGGCGAGGAGATCACCATCGGCTTCCTCGGCGGCACCGCGCACGGCAGGCATGAGTTCGCCACCCCCCGCGGGCTGTGGCGGACGGCGGTGGCCGGACCGGCTGCCAGCTTTGGGCTCGCCGCGCTCAGTGCGGGAATCATGGTGGGCCTGGCCGTGCTGGGCGCGGGCCAGTTGCCGGTCGTCGTGATGGCCACCCTGGTCTGGGTCAACGCCCTGCTGACCGTGATCAACCTGCTGCCGGGCGCGGGCCTGGACGGCGGGCGGATCATGCACGCGCTGGCGTGGGCACGCTCGGGGGACCGGGCCCGTGGTGCTGTCGTCGCCGCGCGGGTAGGGCAGGTCACCGGGGCACTGCTCATCGCGGGCGGTGTGGCCGCGCTCGCCTTCGGGTACTTCGACGGCGTCTGGGCTGGTCTGCTCGGCCTGGCGATAATCGCCGCGTCCCGGGTCCAGGCCCGCGAGGTGCTGGCCGTCACCGCCATGGCCGGCCTGCGCGTACGCGACGCTCTTGCCCACCCCGCCTCCCCGGCTGTGGCGGTCCCGGGCTGGCAGACGGTGCAGTCGTTCCTCACCGGCGGGGCCGCCCGGCCCGGCCCGTTTTTCCGGCCCGCGTCGGGGCTCGGTCCAGCCGCGGCGGGGCGCCGTTTCCTGACCCGGCGGGCGTGAAAAGCCTTGGTTAATGCCCTGGAATGGCGGTAAAAATCTTGCGGGTGGGGTGCCTCAGGTGACAGTCGTTAACAAGTGCGCGGGGGCCACGGCCGAGGAAACCGGGGCGGTGGCCACGACGGGCTGGCTGGCCCGCGCGTGGCCGGCGTTTTGGCGCGGCTTCCGCTGCCGGTGTCCGGCCTGCGGCACGGGCCGCCTCTTCCACGGCTATCTCACCGTCCACGACGCCTGTCCCGATTGCGGCAGGCCGATGTCGATCTATCGCTCCGACGACGCCCCGCCCTATTTCACGGTCCTGATCGTCGGCCACCTCATGCTCGCCGGCGTGCTCCTGCTGGAAGTGACCGCCTCGCCGCCGATGTGGGTGCAGATGGCGGTGTGGGTGCCGCTGACGCTCGGCCTGACGCTGGGGCTGCTGCCCCGGATCAAGGGCGCGGTGATCGCGGCCCACTGGGCGCTCGATCTCGTCGAGCGCCGCGGGGAGGACCCGGCGTCGTGACGATCCTCGGCTTCGCTCTCTTCGCGGCCCGGACTCGGCCGCCCCGCGGGGCGCGGGGCGCCGCCGCGATCGTCCTCGCCGCCCTGCTCGCCGGCTGCGCGACGACGCCCGTCGCCCAGAAGGACGATTTCTCGGCCGACGAAGCCGACCAGGTCTTCGTCGCCGGCTATGAATCGATCGCCGAGCGGTTCGTGGACGCGGTCGCCATCGGGAACGTCGCGTTCGAGGGCCTGCACGGGCTTTCGACCCTCGATCCGGCTCTCGACGTCGCGCGCGAGGGCGACAAGGTCGACCTGACCCGGGGCGGGACGGTCGAGGCGGAGTTCCAGGCGCCGGACGACCACGACGCCGATGCCTGGGCGGAGCTGACCGTCAAGGCGCTCGACCGCGCGCGCGCGCTGTCCCCCAAGGCGCGGGCCGCCTCGATGGAGGACCTCTACGAGGCCGTCTTCGACCAGGCGCTGCCGTCCCTCGACGAATTCTCGCGCTATGCCGGCGCCGAGGCGGCGCGCATGCACCGGGCCTCCCGCGAAGGATTCGGCGGCGTCGGGTTCGAGTTCGCGGCCGAGTCGGACGGCACGTTGCGCGTCACCGCCATCCTTCCCGACACGCCGGCCGCGAAAGGCGGGCTCAAGGTCGGCGACGTCATCATCCACGTGAACGGAATCGACGTCGTCAGCCTCGGGCTTCCGCAGATCACGCACCTGTTGCGCGGGCACGTGAACACCGAGGTCGATCTCACCGTGCTTCGCGAGGGGCAATCCGCGCCCGTGAAGCTCGCCTTCGAGCGGGACCTCATCGTGCCGCCGACCGTGGTGTCGAATCGCGACGGGGACGTCGGCTACGTGCGCATCACCGGATTCAATCAACGCACCACCGCCAGCGTGTCCCGTGCCGTCTTCGACCTCAAGGCCGGCGCGCCGATGCGGGGGCTGGTGCTGGACCTCCGCAACAATCCCGGCGGCCTCCTCGACCAGGCCATCGGCGTCGCCGATCTGTTCCTGACCGACGGCGAGATCCTCTCGACGCGCGGCCGCCATCCCGACAGCAGCCAAGAATACGAGGCCTCCGGCGAGGACATCCTCGACGGCCTGCCCATGGTCGTCCTGTTGAACGGAGAATCCGCCTCGGCCGCCGAGGTGGTCGCGGCGGCGCTGCAGGACCGGGGCCGCGCCATCCTGGTCGGCACCGTGTCCTACGGCAAGGGAACCGTGCAGAACGTGATCCACCTGCCCAACGACGGCGAGCTGACGCTCACCTGGTCGCGGATCTATTCGCCGGCCGGCTACGCCTTCCACCGTCTGGGGCTGATGCCGGGGGTGTGCACGAGCACCGAGGACACCCCGGACGCCGTCATCGCCGACCTGCGCTCCGGGCGCATCGACCCGGCGGCGGCGCTCGCCGGCTGGCGCAAGGCCCACTCCGAGTCGCGCCGGTCGCCGGCCGAGCTGCGGGCCACCTGCCCCCCGCGCCACGACATGCGCAAAGGCGACCTCGCGGTCGCGCGCGATCTTCTCGACGACCGCGAGCTCTTCACCAAGGCCATGCGCGGGCCCTACCCGGCCGTGGCCACCCGCTAGAGCGGCACCCCCGGCCGCCCAGGACCGACCGGCAGCTATCCACCGAGCTTGACAGGAGGGCGCGCTTGACTATCCTCTGCCCGCCCCGAGCCCCACTCGGGCCCGACACTTGAACCGCGAGAGTAACCGCGATGGCTAAGGCCACCAGTCTTCAGATCAAATTGGTCAGCACGGCCGACACCGGCTACTACTACGTGACCAGGAAGAATCCTCGGACCAAGACCGAGAAGCTCGAGCTGCGCAAGTACGACCCCGTGGCGCGCAAGCACGTCGTCTTCAAGGAATCCAAGATCAAGTAGCCGCGCTCGCGGTCCCGGCTGCGTCGATGCGGCCGCGTTCATCTGCCCGTCCGTTCCAGGCCCCTGCCCGCGCCTCGAGACCGCGCCGGAATCCCGGCGGCGGGATCGCCGCGCCCGCGCGCCTACGAATCTGCAAGGGGAATGGCGGGACAGGAGCTAGAGCGAGGTCGGCTCTAGACCCAGGCGGAGCGCACGGTCTCGCCGGTGTCGGCCTCGAAGTCGAGGACGACGCGGTTGCGGCCGCGCCGCTTGGCCTCGTAGAGGGCCTCGTCGGAGCGGCGAAGGATCGCCTCCGGCGTCTCGCCCTCGGGTTCGGACAAGGTGCCGCCCACGCTGATCGTGAGGTTGACCGAGACCGCGCCCCCCTCGAGGGCGAACGGCCGCTCCGCGACCGCGGCGCACAGCCTCTTGGCCACCTGGGCCACGACGTCGGCCGGCGCGTCGGTGAGGACGACCAGGAATTCCTCGCCCCCCAGCCGCGCCACCATGTCGAAGCTGCGCACGCTGTTGACGAGCCGGTTCGCCATCTCGCGCAGGATCTCGTCGCCCGCGCCGTGGCCGTACTCGTCGTTCACCGCCTTGAAGAAGTCGATGTCGATCATCAGGATGCCGACCGACTTCGCGCCCTCCGTGAGCTGCTTCAGCACCGTCGCCAGATGGACGTGGGCGTAGCGGTGGTTGTAGAGGCCGGTCAGGCTGTCGGTGAGCGCCAGCGACAGGCTGCGCTCGTAGTTCCGGCGCAGGCGATCCTGATAGCGCTTCCAGCGGACCTGGGTGCGCAGGCGCGCAAGAAACTCGTTGGGGTCCACGGGCTTGACGGCGTAGTCCTGCACCCCCAACTCCATGGCCCGCACCAGAAGCGCGGTCTCGTCCTCGTCGATGATGAGCAAGATGGGCGTGTGGCGGGCCGCGGCGTCGGCGCGCAGGCGCGAGCACAGGGGCAGCGTATCGCCGCCCTTGGCCCCGACCCCGCGCCCGATCACGAACACGTCATAGGATCCCGATTGCGCCGCGCGTTCGGCCTCGGCCGTGTCGCGGACGCGGGCGATGGTCGTCTTGTCCTGGGCGACCGCGGCGGCCAGCTTCTGCGCCAGGAGATCGCTGCCCTCGACCAGCAGCAGCCGGGCATTGGTCGCGTCCTCCTCCGTCACCGGCGTGCACTTCGGCAGCACGCCGAAGCGGTCGCAGGTCTCCTCGCGCCGCCGCCATTCGTCCATGATCATCTTGAGGCGCGACAGCGACTTGATGCGCGCGAACAGGGCCAGGTCGTTCACCGGCTTGGTGAGGAAGTCGTCGGCGCCCGCCTCCAGGCCGCGCAGGCGATCGACCTTCTCGCTCAGCGCCGTGACCATCACGACAGGGATGTGCGTGGTCTTGGGATTGGCCTTGAGGCGCCGGCACACCTCGAAGCCGTCCATCTGGGGCATCATGACGTCGAGCAGGATGACGTCGGGAAGGCTCTTCTCCGCCGCCTCCAGGGCGGACGGTCCGTCATGCGCGGTGACGACGTCGAAATATTCGGCGTTCAGCTTGGCTTCCAGCAACTTGACATTGGGTGGCAGGTCGTCCACCACCAGCACGCGCGCCGACATCCGGGATCAACCTATGAATCGCTCCACGGTTTCGAGGAAACTCGCCACGGAGATCGGCTTGGCGAGGTAGGCTTCGCAACCGCCGTTGCGGATCTTCTCCTCGTCGCCCTTCATTGCGAAGGCGGTCACCGCGATGACCGGAATGGCCTTCAGGTGCTCGTCGTCCTTGATCCAGCGGGCCACCTCGAGGCCCGAGACCCCCGGTAATTGAATGTCCATGAGGATGAGGTCGGGACGAAACTCCCGCGCGAGCTTGAGCGCCTCGCGCCCGTCCTTGGTCTCGATAGTCTTGTATCCGTGCGCTTCCAGAAGATCGTGGAACAACTTCATGTTCAGCTCGTTGTCCTCCACGATCAACACCGTCTTCGGCATCGGACCCCCGCGCTTCGTAGTATGCGACCGGCGAACCAAAGCTCCGGCCGCCCCGCGCGGCTCCCTCGGCCCCGCGCGACGGCTCCACAAAAGGCTTGTTCTCCGATCTCCTTCCCGCCCCGCTGCATTGGACGCCCACCAGGGTTAATAATTGGTAACCTCTGGCGCCCAAAGGCCGGTTTCCGCCACCGACCGAGCCCCCTTTTCGGGGCCCATTCATAGCACAGGGAACCGGCTCGTGGGCCATGTTCTTGCGCCACGGCGCACGACGCGCCCCGCGGCCTTTCGCCGCCGGCAAGCGCGGCTCAGCACCGCGGCTTGCGGAGGATCTCGATGCGCTCGAGATCCGCCCGGATGACGGCGTCCCCGTAGTCGAGGTCGAATCCCCGGGCGATGCCGTTGGCCATGAGCCGCACCGACATCTCGTAGAACGGCAGAGTCGTGTCGTGGCTGGTGTGGAAGAAGGCGAGCCGCATCGGCCAATACGGCCCATCCACCGACGCGGGCAGGGTTCGTTCCTTCGGGTCCGGCGGCTTCTTCGGGCCGATCACGGCGTTGACGTCGAAGGCGCCTTCCTCGTCCGTGCCGTCGAAGACCGTGCGGGCCACGATCTTGTCGCCCGCGGCCGCGTGCTCGATCAGGTCCTCGAGGTGCCGCACCGGGAACACCGTGCCGGGCGGAAGGTCGAAACTCTGCTCCGGATGTCCCTCGACCTCGGCCTTGCCGCCCTTCTGCGGCCCGTCCAGGCTCGCGTGGCCGCGCGCCTCGCGCTCGGGCACCCCGTTGCGCAGGCTGACGATATTGAAGCGATACGAGAGGCCGTCCCGGGACTCCCAACTCGCGAAGCGCGAGTCCACGTCGACCGCCGGCTGCCCGGAATCGAAGAAGCGCAGCTGCAGCCTCTGCGACGAGCCGTAGCCTTCGCAGGTATCGACCCATTCGAGGAACATGGCGCCGCGCGCATCGGCGAGCGTGCTGCCGGGAACGGTCGATTTGAGGCTGAGCGCGTAGAAGGCGCGATGGGGAACCAACTCGACGCCGGCGGGCAGCGCGGGCAGCGGCGCCGCCACGAGGCCCGCGGCCAGGACCACCGAGGCCAGCATCGCCCTCCCCCGACCCGTGTCCATGCCGCGCGTCTCCCTCGTTCCGTCGTCGATGCCGCGCCCCGCTCCCGCGGGGCCGCGCAGTATGGCACGCCTCGTCCGAACGCGACAGGCCGACGCCCCTGCCGCGGCGAATGGGATCAGCGGGCGTGCGCCGTTTCGTCCTCGGGGCGCGTCTGCGCCTCCGCCCCGGCGCCCGTCTTCACCGGCGGGAGCTGCAGGCGGATGTGCAACTCGCGCAACCGCTCCGGCGCCACGCTGGCCGGCGCCTGCATCAGCAGGTCCTGCGCCTGCTGGTTCATGGGAAAGGCGATCACCTCGCGGATGTTGGGCTCGTCGGCCAGAAGCATGACGATGCGGTCGATCCCCGGCGCGGTGCCGCCATGGGGCGGGGCCCCGAACTTCAGGGCGTTCAGGAGGCCGCCGAACCGTTCCTCCACGTCGTTCCGCCCGTAGCCGGCGATCTCGAACGCCTTGTACATGACCTCGGGCAGATGATTGCGGATGGCGCCGCTCGAGAGCTCGACGCCGTTGCAGACGATGTCGTACTGCCACGCCTTGATCTCGAGCGGGTCCTTCGTCTCCAGCGCCTCGAGGCCGCCCTGGGGCATCGAGAACGGGTTGTGGCTGAACTCGATCTTGCCGGTCGTCTCGTCGAGCTCGTAGAGCGGGAAATCGACGATCCAGCAGAAGCGGAAGACGTTCGTCTCCAGGAGCTCCAGCTCCTCGGCGAGGCGCGTGCGCACTATCCCTGCGAACTTCGCCGCCGCGTCCGGCCGGTCGCAGGCGAAGAAAACGGCGTCGCCGTCCGCAACGCCGGCCGCGTCCCGGATCGCGTCGATGCGCCCGGCTTCGAGGTTCTTGGCGATCGGACCCTTGGCCTCGCCGCCGGAGAACTGGATGGAGCCGAGGCCCGCCGCGCCCTGCTCGCGCGCCCATTCGTTGAGCCTGTCGAAGAAGCTGCGCGGCCTCTCCGCGGCGCCCGGCGCCGGAATCGCGCGCACCGCCGCGCCCGTCTCCACGGCGCGCGCGAAGATGCCGAAGCTCGAGCCGCGAAAGGCCTCGGTCACGTCGGCGATCAGGATCGGGTTGCGAAGATCCGGCTTGTCGGTGCCGTACTTGAGCAGCGCCTCCCGGAAAGGGATGCACGGAAAGGGCGGCGGCGCGACGTGGCGGCCGCCGCCGAACTCCTCGAACACGCCGGCGAGCACCGGCTCGATCGCGGCGAACACGTCCTCCTGGGTGACGAAGGACATCTCCATGTCGAGCTGATAGAACTCGCCGGGGCTGCGGTCGGCGCGGCTGTCCTCGTCGCGGAAGCAGGGCGCGATCTGGAAATAGCGGTCGAAGCCCGCGATCATCAGGAGCTGCTTGAACTGCTGCGGCGCCTGCGGCAGGGCGTAGAACTTCCCCGGATGCAGCCGGCTCGGCACCAGGAAGTCGCGCGCGCCCTCGGGCGAGCTCGCGGTGAGGATGGGCGTCTGGAACTCCATGAAGCCGGCCGCCGTCATGCGCGCGCGGATGCTGGCGATCACCTGCGAGCGCAGCACGATGTTGCGGTGCAGCTTCTCGCGCCGCAGGTCGAGGAAGCGGTACTTGAGGCGGATCTCCTCCCCGGTGTCGGCGTCGGCGTTGACCTGGAGCGGCAGGCCGTCGGCCGCGGAATCGACCGCGAACTCCTCGATCTTGAGCTCGATCTCGCCGGTGGCGAGGCCCGGATTCACGGTCTCCGGCGAGCGCTCGACGATGGTTCCGGTGACGGTGACCACGCATTCGAGCCGCGCGGGCTCGACCGTGGCGAACAGCGGGCTCGTCACGTCGATGACGCACTGGGTGACGCCGTAATGGTCGCGCAGGTCCACGAACAGCAGGTTGCCGTGGTCGCGCTTGCGATGGACCCATCCCGACAGCCGGACCCGCCGGCCCGCGTCGCCGAGGCGCAACTGGCCGCAGGTATGGGTTCGGTACGGGTGCATCGGCTGGTCTCTCTGCGGGCCTCTCGGGGGATTCGGGCAGGGCCCGTTCGAGCGCGAAAGAGCGCACGGATGGGCCTTTTTGTCAAGTTGCCGGGCGGCTTCGCGGGGCCCCGCGCGGCCCCTTCCGCGAGCCTAAGCGCGGGCCGCCTTGGCCGCGGGCGGAATCCCGTGTATACGCTCGCCCATGACGCTCTTCGCCCGCAACGAGGACATCGCCGCCTTCGATTGTTCCTTTCCCTGTATTGTCAAATAATGTTACCGGGTCCAGGGTGCTCGCATTGAACATTGGGTGAGAGCGGAAAATTTCCCCCATGATCAACGCTTCCCGATCACGCACGGCGTTGGCCATCTTGCTGATCATCACCTTGTCGTTGACAGAAAAACTTGCATCGCGGGTAAAGAAGAAGTTGGGCAGAGGGTGGATGCAATAGCGCTCGCTATCCAGAAAGCGCGTCAGGCTGTTCTTTTCCATCAGAACACCTTCTATTAGCAGAGCGGTGAGTCTGGCAACCGGAAGATTGTTTAGTTTTTCACATGCTTCCGGTGTGGTGAATTTATAATTGTCCTGTTTGCACAGACGTTCCAGCAGGCTCTGCTTGGCAACTTCCTGCTCCAGGGTTTCTTTAAGCAGCGTTTTTACTTCGAAAACCTGAGTAAACTTTTTTAAAACACTCAGAAAATCTGCGTATTCAGAAAGTGCGATCCTTAGATTTAAAATGTCTGAATACAAGGCCCTTTCTGCATTTTCAGGGGTCATATTTTCAACCTCTGCTCCGGGTGTATGAACGATTACCCCTTTGAGTTTACCAATCTCTGAATTTACGTTAATACCAAGCTTTTCCATAAAGATATTTTTAATTTGCGTTTTCCGGATTGAAATATTCAAAGGAATTTCCCAGGTGTTGTAAAAATTTGATCAGATCGCTGTAGGTGATCACCAGGCTGGCGGTGTTGTCGTTGGGATGAAAGCTTACTTTCCGGGCTTCTTTCATTTCCTGATCCAAAAACAAATGCACATGATGGGTTGCGTCGTTCAGCAGTCCGAACGGGGAAACCGACCCCGGCTGGACCCCCAGGTATTTCATGAGCCTTTTTTCCGATCCAAAACTTAATTTTCCCTGTTTTAATTTCTTTTCCAGGCTGTGGATTTCAAAGGGAGCGGTATCTCTCACGATAACAAGGAAATGCCGGTTCCCTTTGTGATTTCTGAAAAACAGGTTTTTGAAATGCATGGCATCAATCTTTTCCCAATAAGGAAGGGCAACTTCAATGG
>OFHG01000887.1_pt1 | contig 11277 bp, 8 predicted proteins | sample 1521931 | NCBI WGS metagenome assembly OFHG01 (sample SAMEA2468438, study PRJEB22500) | soil metagenome | biome: Glassland; feature: Farmland; material: Clay | place: Australia | collected 2013-01-31 | depth 0.55 m
TTCGAGACGTCGGTCGCGTGGATGGCGCCGCCGGTGAGTCGCCACAGGAGCCACGAGTCGACCGTCCCGAAGGCGAGGTCGCCGGCGGCCGCTCCCGTCTCGCGCAGGATCCACTCGAGCTTCGTGGCGGAGAAGTACGGGTCGAGCGTCAGGCCGGTCTCGCCGAACCACGGCAGCGGCGCCGCGCCGGCGGTCCAGGCCACCGCGTCGAAGGCGCGCCGCTCGCCGCGCGCGCGCGCCACCCGCCCGGGCCCGACCGCCTCCACCGCGGAGCCCGCGCGCAGCGCGGCCCCCGCGCGCGCGAGCGCCCGCGCGCCGCGCCGCCCCAGGCCCGCCGCGAAATGGCACGCGCCGCGCTCGAGGCGGGTCGGCATGTCCTGCTCGAGAAACCGCCTTGCGCGACGGTGGGCGAGGTCGAGGATCTCGCCGGCTGTGTCGCGCGCGCCGGTACCACGCTCTACACGGCCTGGCACTCTCAGCACGCCCCCGCGATCGGTGCGGCGCGGCGCTGGATCGCCGAGCATCCGCCGCAGCGGATCGAAGTCGCCTGGCGCGAGGATGTGAACCGCTGGCATCCCGGCCAGCAATGGATCTGGGAGCCCGGCGGGCTGGGCATTTTCGACCCCGGTATCAATGCGTTGTCGATCCTGACGGCGATCCTTCCGCGCGCGCTGTATGTCCGCAAGGCGCGCCTGCAATATCCGGCGAACCGGGCCGCGCCGATTGCCGCCGATCTCGTCATGGCCGATTGCGAGGGCCTGGAGGTGACGGCCGGTTTCGACTGGCGGCAGACCGGCCCGCAGACCTGGGACATCGCGGTCGAGGCGCATGATGGCGAGACGATGGTTCTGTCCATGGGCGGCAGCCGCATCTCGACCGAAGCCGAGCCTACCGGCGATGCGCTGGAAGGCGAATATCCCGGCATCTATCGCCGCTTCGCATCGCTGATTGCGGACGGCAAGAGCGAGGTCCATGCCGCGCCCTTGCGGCTCGTTGCCGATGCCTTCTTGATGGCCGATCACGTTGCCGTGGAGCCCTTCGTCGAGGCCTCGGCGCAGCGTTGATGATTGGCGCCGGCCGGGGCGGCTCGCGCCGCGCATCTGGCCGTTTGACGGATGGCGATAACGTCAATATTGTATGAGTAATAAGACCAGCAAGCGCGGCGGCCGCCCGGCCAGCCCCATGACCCTCGGGGGAAGCAGATCATGCGTTCAGCAGAACTTCTGGCCAGTGCGGCCATTGTCGCCGGCTTTGCCTTCGCGCCGGCCCATGCGGCCACGGCCACGCGCGGCGTCTTCGGCACCTTGAAGGACGGCACCAAAATCGAATCCGTCACGTTGTCCAATGCGCATGGCATCACGGCCCGCATCATGACGCTGGGCGCCGATCTGCAGTCGCTGGATGTGCCGGATCGCCATGGCCACAGCGCCAATGTCGTTCTGGGCTATGCAACCCCGCAGAAATATCTCGATGTGCCGAACTTCTTCGGCGCCACGGTGGGCCGCTATGCCAACCGCATCGCCCACGCCACCTTCAAGCTCGACGGCAAGACCTATCGCCTCGACAAGAACGACCACGGCAATTCGCTGCATGGCGGCTTCAAGGGCTTCGACAAGCAGGTCTGGAAAATCGCCTCGGTCAAAAGCGGCAAGGAGGCCAGCGTCACCCTCGAATATCTGAGCCCGGACGGGCAGGGCGGTTATCCCGGCAACCTCCACATCACCGCGACCTATGCGCTGAATGACGACAACACGCTGTCGCTGACCTACAAGGCGACCACCGACAAGCCCACCATCGTCAACATCTCCAATCACAGCTTCTGGAATCTGCGCGGCGAAGCCAGCGGCCACAGCGTCATGGACGCGCATCTGACCATCGACGCCGACACCATCACGCCGGTGGACAAGCTCCTGATCCCCACGGGCGAAATCCGCAAGGTGGCGGGCACGCCCTTCGATTTCCGCCACGGCCAGACCATCGGCAGCCGCATCCATGACGGCCATTCCGAGCAGCTTCTGATCTGCAAGGGTTACGACATGAATTACGTGCTCGACGGCAAGATGGGCATGATGCACCGCGCCGCGCGCCTTGAAGATCCCACCACCGGCCGCGTCATGGAGATGTCCACCAACCAGCCGGGGCTGCAGCTCTATACCGGCAATTTCCTCGACGGCTCCGTCGCCGGCACCAGCGATCATATCTATCGTCAGACCGATGGCGTCGCGATGGAAGCGCAGCATTTCCCCGATGCGCCCAACCAGCCGAAATTCGCGTCCGCCACACTGCGCCCGGGTCAGACCTATGTGAACGAGATCGCGTACCACTTCTCGACTGTGAAGTAGGCAAGCCCGGATCGTCGGTTCGCACAGGCGGGGGCGCGGAGGAATACCGCGCTCCCGTTTTCGTGTTTCCCGCTTATCCCCTCTCCCGCATTCTCCCGGCCAGCAGCGCGCAAGGCGAAAAGCGGCGCGCGGACAAGCCTTTGACGGCGGCTCGGACCGCCCTGTAATCGGTTGAAAATAAGAGCTTATCCCCGTCTTGTCAGGGCGAGGCCGCGCGCCCATCTCTTCCATGGAACGTGGAGGAGAATGCGACCATGCAGTAGCGATGCCGCGAGGCCAGACAGGGAAGGGTGCGAACTCGCGCGCACCCCGGCCGGACATCGTGGCGCGATGTGTTCCGGCAAGGACCGTGGAGAAGTGAAGGTGCCGGAAGAGGATCGGTGACAGGGTCTTCGGCTGGCCTGCCGTAGCTTCACGACATGAAGCGGGCCGCCGGTCTATCCGGTTGCGGCCCGTTTTGTCTGTCTGCTGTCAGGCCGAAAGCGGTTGATAGAGACGCGTCGTTTCGTTGTCGATGGCGTAGAACGGCTTGAAGCTCTGCGCGCCGCTGAGCGTCTTGGCCTTCCATTCGGCCGATGTCCCGGCCTGTTTCGCCGACAGGATTTCGTCGCGCCGCATCGGCAACAGACGCTGGCCGGTCGCGAACAGGGCGAGGGGGCCATGCATCAGCGCCACAAGATCCTTGTGCTGTTCGTCCACTGCTTCGAGGTGCGTCGGCTGGTCGAGTGTCAGTTCGATGCGGTCGCCATCTTTCCACTCGCGGCGGATTTCGGCGAAGCGGCCCGGTGTTAAATCCAACGCGTGGCGTTGGCCATTGATCGCGACGCGCGTGTTCGCGCCAGCCCAGCCCGGAATGCGCAGCCGCACCGCGAAGCGCTCCGGCGATGGCGTGCGTACGGTCATCGCGACCTCGGATGAAAGCGGGTATTGCGTTTGCTGTTCGAGCGTGACGGTCCTGCCGCCGCGCCGCCATTTCACGCGCGACGGCACATAGAGGTTGACGAAGATGCCGTCTGCATCGCGGAAATAGCTGCTGATGCCGTAATCGGCCACCACCTGTCCCAGCGTGCCGAAGCAGCAGGGGCAGCGATATTCGAAATAGAGCTTGGCGCCGATATCGTTGTAATCGGAGTAGTAGAAGCCGGTGCCGTCGGGCTTCATCGGCAGCGCGCCCAGCACGGTGTTGTAGAGAATGCGTTCCATGCTGTCGCCATAGCGGCTGTCGCCGGTCGCGCGCATCAGGTAGCGCCCGGCCTTGAAGTGTCCATAGGAGCCGCAGGGCGTCTCGAAGCTGGCATGAGTCGTGTGCAGGCTCTCGCCCAGCGCGCCCGAGCCGGGTTCGACGAAGCCTTCATTCGGGCCCCAGCCGCCGGTGGCGAAGCTCTGGGCCAGCACGAAGTCGAAGCCGTGTTTCGCCGCGCGCAGATGCTTGTCGCTGCCGTCGACCAGATATGCCTGCATGGCCGAGCTGAAGGCGTTGACATGGCTGTAGGCGTGCTTGCCCGGCAGCACATTGTCGCCTTCGGCCAGCGGATCGAAATATTCCCGGTCGAGCAGATAGCGCCGCGCCAGCTTGTGGAAGCGCGCGCCGGCCCCACGCTGCCAGGCGAGGTAAAGGTTCTCGGGCAGGGTGTAGGATTCGTCCCAGCCGAAGGCCATGTTGGGCATGACCAATTGCTTGCGCATCTCCGGCCGCGTCAGCGCCTTCTTCGGCAGATGGGGGAGGGCGGCATCGAGCGCGCGGTTGAGTGCCTTCAGCGCCGTGCGGTCCTGCGCGAACTGGTGCGCATCGATCAGCCCGCAATTGATCTTGTCGAAGGTGTAGGCCGGCAGCGCATAGCCGTCGTAGAACTTGGACGTGATCGCCGGTGCAAAGCCCGCCACGAGCCGCTGCACCTTCTCGCGCGTCGCGCGGTCACCCGTGATCGCGGCACAGCGCGCCAGCGCCGAGACATGCTGGCCGCAGGAGTGGCCCGGAATGAAGCCATGCATATCACTCGGCGGATCGAAACGCGGAGACGAGGCGGCGCCGCCGCCGATCAACGGCGCGGCCGCCGCACCGGCGAGCAGCGCACCACCCGTTGTCAGAACCGATCGCCGAGTGTGCATGCTCTCCTCCCGGTCAGATCGCGCGCAGGCGATAAAGCTCGGCGCCATGCGGCGGCACATGCGCGGAAAGCGTATCGTGTGCGCCGCCAATCCATTTGCGGCGCCACAGATCGCGCACCCGGACGCGGCCGAGGCCGAGCGCAGAGAGCGCGACCGGCACCGTGCCCGCCTGGTCGTTGAGATTGAACAGCGCGACATAGGTGTCGCCATTGTCCGGAGCCTTGGCGGTCCACACCACATGACCGTTTGCGCGCGTGAGCTGACGGCCGCCCTGGCTTGCCTGATTGATCGCGATGATTTCGGGATTGGTGAGCAGCGCTTCGTTTGCCGCATCGAGCTTGCGCAGATCCCCGCCCATGATCAGCGGTGAGCGCGCGATCGACCACAGGGTCATCACCGTGCGCTGTTCGTCCGCCGTGAAATTGGTCTTGCGCTTGCCCAGTTCGAGCATGCCGAAGGGCAGCATGTCGGCATCGGGCCAGGCGCCCGGCTTGCGGTGCGGGGCCCAATCGGCCAGGCGCTGGAACTGCGCCTCGAGCAGCGGCCACTTGTCCCAGAAATCGTCGCTGATGCGCCACATATTCGCGTGGTCCGCGGCATGGCTTGCATCGTGCAGCGGGGTCGGTCCGGGCGACAGGCTGAGCACCATCTTGCGGCCCGACCGGTCGATGGCGCGGCGCACGGCGTCGATCTCCGGCTTGTTGCGGTCGTAGGGGCGGCTCAGATCGTCGACCTTGACGAAGTCCATGTCCCAGGACGCGATCAGCTTGAAGACGGAATCGTAATAGGCCTGTGCACCCGGCTTCGACATGTCGATGCCGTACATGTCGCCGTTCCATTTGCAGATGTTCACACGGTCCGCAATTTCCCCGCATGTGTGGGTGGTGCCGAGGATCGGCAGATTGCGGTCGGCGGCCAGCCGCGGCACGCCGCGCAAGAGGTGGATGCCGAATTTCAGGCCCTGGCTGTGCAGATGATCGGCCAGCGGCTTGAAGCCGGCGCCATTCGCGGCAGAGGGAAAGCGATTGACGGCCGGCAGCAATCGTCCCCACGCATCCATCGCCAGCGGCGCATCCTTGCGATAGAGGTAGCCATTGGCGCCGGGCTCGTACCATTCGACATCGATGGTGAAGACATTGTAGCCGGCCGGCCGCAGGCGCCGCGCCATGATGGCCGCCACCTCGCGCGCTTGCAATTCGCTGATCGTGGCGCCGAAACTGTCCCAGCTGTTCCAGCCCATCGGCGGCGTCGGCGCCCAGTCGCGAAAGGCCGGCGCGGATGGGGACGCAAAGGCGTGCGATCCCTTGCCCAGCAGGGGCAGCGCCGCGGCAAGGCCGAGCAGATTGCGCCGGTCGATATTCATTGCGACGTCCTTTCGTTTATGACTTTCGTTTATGGCTTCCGGTTACAGCGGCGCGACGCGCACGACCTCTTCGGGCGCGACCGCCAGGGGATTGCGCAGCGGCAGCGAAAAGCCTGGCGCCGTGATCTCGAACACATCGCCCGGCTCGGCGCGAACCCCGTCCGAGAAGGACAGCGTCGCCGTGCCGAAGAAATGCACATGCACATCGCCCGGGCGCCGGAACAGGGCGTATTTGAAGTGGTGATGCTCCAGATTGGCGATGCTGTGGGACATGTTCTCCTCGCCCGTCAGGAAGGGCTTTTCCCACAGCACATTTCCATCTCGCAGAATCCGGCTCGTGCCGCGCAGATCGGTCGGCAAGTTGCCCGTTAGCAGTTCTGCGCCCAGCGCGGCCCGGCGCAGCTTGGAATGCGCCAGCCACAGATAGTTGCCGCGTTCGGTGACGTGGTCGGAGAATTCGTTGGCCAGGCAGAAGCCGAGGCGATGCGGCGCGCCGGCTTCGTCGATGATGTAGATGCCGGCGATCTCCGGTTCCTCGCTGCCGTCCTGCGCGAAGGCGGGTGAGGTCAGCGGCTGGCCGCTGGCGACGATCGAACTGCCGTCGCCCTTGTAGAACCATTCCGGCTGTACGCCTGTCCGGCCCGGCGCGGGTTTTCCGCCTTCGACGCCCATCTGGAACATGCGCATCGAATCGGTCGGATTTCCCGCGGCGGCAGCCTTGTGCATCTTGTCGCGCCCTTCCGCCGAGCCCAGATGGGTCAGCCCCGTGCCGGCGAGGATCAGATGCGCGGAATCGGGATGATCGATGGGCGCAAGCAGGCGGCCGTCTTCGGCGGCGCGCGCGAGATCGACGCTCTCAGTCCCGATGCGGGCTTCGGCCGCGGCCACGAGCCCGGTCCCGGCGGCCCGCGCCGCGCGCGCAAGGTCATAGGTGCTCGCGATTCCGTCGAGCAGGCGGGGGGGGCCCGCCTCATCGAGGAAGGCGACACGGCGCATGCCGTGTTCGTCTCGAAGCTGGATCAGGCGGCGGGACATTGCGGGGCCCCTCAAGCGTATCGGCCGGACGGCGCGCGGCGCCGCCTGGCATGCAGGGAGGGGAGAGGCATGGGCGAGACCTTTCGCGTGGCACGATCACTGGAACGGCACAATACTCATACATTATAAGCGTTATGATCACCGATCAACAGGACTTCCCGAGGTCTCGGCGTGGTCGGTCGCAATTTCCTTGTACTCGCCTGTTCCGTTCCATAAAAATTGTCTGAGTAATATGCGCGGGCGACCGGCTCTCGCCGGGGCTCGCAGAGCCACGACAAGGCCAGTTGGCCGACAGCGAAGATCCAAGACCGAGAAAGAAGGAATGACCCAATGAAGTCCCTGAAGCCGATCCAGTCGGCGGCACTCGCGGTAGTCGCGACGCTTGCCTTTGCGCCCGGTGCGCATGCCGAGGCGCCGGCCGCGTTGTCTGCCTCGGTCACGATCCATGCCGACAAGCCGGGCGCCACGATCAGCCCGGAGATTTTCGGCCAGTTCTCCGAGCATCTCGGCCACGGCATCTATGGCGGCATCTGGGTCGGCAAGCACTCGAAGATTCCGAACACCGATGGCTTCCGCAAGGATGTGGTCGGTGCGCTCAAGGCGCTGCATGTGCCGGTGGTGCGCTGGCCCGGCGGCTGCTTCGCCGATGAATATCATTGGCGCAACGGCATCGGCCCGGCCGCCAAGCGCCCGACCACGGTCAACACCAATTGGGGCGGCGTGCCGGAGCCCAACAGTTTCGGCACCGACGAGTTCATGAAGTTCGCCCACATGATCGGCGCCAAGGCCTATATCAACGGCAATCTTGGCACCGGCACCGCTGGTGAAATGGCCGATTGGCTCAAATATCTGACCTCTGATCAGAACACGACGCTTACCCGCATGCGCGCGGCCAACGGCCACAAGGCGCCGTACAAGGTGCCCTATTGGGGCATCGGCAATGAAAGCTGGGGCTGCGGCGGCGCCATGCGTCCGCAATATTATGTCGATCTGTTCCGCCGCTATTCGTCGTTCCTGAAGGCGCCGCGCGGCGCGCGTCCGCTGATCATCGCCAGCGGCGGTCATGATGATGATGGCCCGCGCTGGACCAAGGCGTTGATGAAGGATGGCGGCCGCAATGTGGGGGCGATCTCCTTCCACTACTATACGCTGCCGTCGCCGACCCATGATTGGGCGCACAAGGGATCGGCCACCAACTTCCCCGAGAGCCAGTGGATTTCCACGCTCGTCAACGCGGAGAAGATGGATGGCTATATCTCCGAGAACACGGCCATCATGGACAAATACGATCCGAAGAAGCGGGTCGGGTTCTTCGTCGATGAATGGGGCACCTGGTACGACACGGCGCCGGGCCACAATCCGGGCTTCCTCTTCCAGCAGAACACGATGCGCGATGCCGTGGTCGCGGCCACGACGCTCGACATCTTCGAAAAGCATGCCGATCGCGTGCGCATGGCGAACATCGCGCAGACCATCAATGTGCTGCAGGCCATGATCCTGACCGATGGGCCGAAGATGGTGCTGACCCCGACCTATCAGGTCTTCAAGATGTATATCCCCTTCCAGGATGCGACCCGCTTGCCGTCAGACGTCAAGGCGCCGGAATACAGCTACGACAAGATGTCGGTTCCGGCGATCAGCGTTTCGGCGGCGCGCGACAAGAAGGGCGAGCTGGTCTATGCCCTCACGAACCTTGATCCGGACCGGGCGGTCAACGTCACGACGACGATCGATGGCGCCAGTCCCTCAACGGTCCCCGGCACGGTTCTGACGGCCGCGAAAATGGATGCGCATAACAGCTTCGCCAAGCCGGACCAGGTGCATCCCGTCGCGTTCGATGGGGCCAGCCTCAGCGGCGGCACTCTGAATGTCACCCTGCCGCCCAAATCGGTTGTCGTGCTGACGCTCAAATAAACCGTCGCGCGATCGTACACATCAACGCCGGCGCCTCATGGCGCCGGCGCCTTTGTTTGTGCGAGGGCCGCTGTACCGGGCATTGGCGGCATGCTGGGCTCATCCCGGAAATCGGGGTGCAGACACGATCATTGCTGTCTGCGCCCTGTCAGCCATTCACCGGGACTATAACGTCATGATCATGGCTGATGGCTTCGTGCGCGGTTCCCCAAAAAGGGGGCGCTGGTTGATGCCGCACAGCTTTGTCTATCTGCCGGAGATTTGCTGCCGGATCAGATTGAATGTCGGTCATCATCAATTTGTGATCGGCAATTGCGCGGGGGATGCGCGGCCGGTTAGCGTAGTGCCCTGGTTTCCACGGGTTCGTATTTGAGAGGCTGATGATGCGTGCTTTCTTCCATATTCCGCGCCGCACGCTTGGCGCCGGTGTCTGTCTTGCTGCGTTTCTTGCTGCCGGCACAGCGTTCGCCGATGCGCAGGCGCCAGATCTGCCGGGCCCGATGCCGCCGGCGGACAATCAGAAGATCGCGCACGATCTTTTCCGGGACCTGATCGAAATTCGCTCCGTCCACGATGTCGGCACGAAACAGACCGCCGACGTCATTGTGAAATATCTCAAGGCCAACGGCTTCAGCGATTCCGAAATTCATGTCTTTCCCGAGACGAAATATCCCAGGCAAGTAAATGTCGTCGTCCGCCTGAAGGGCAAAGGCAAGGGCAAGCCCATCATGTGGATCGGTCACATGGATGTTGTTGATGCCAAGGCCGAGGACTGGACGGTACCGCCCTTCAAGTTCATCGAGAAGGATGGCTATTTCTACGGCCGCGGCACTTCCGACATGAAGGACCAGGACACGGCCATGGCGGCCAGCCTGATCCGGCTGAAGAAAGAAGGCTATGTCCCCGACCGCGACATCATCGTGGCCTTCACCGCCGATGAGGAAGTGGGCGAGGAACAAGACGGCCCGGCCTTCCTGCTCAAGTATCGCCGCCCTTATGTCGATGCGGGGCTGGTGATCAATCCCGATACCTCGAGCGGGGAGATCGTCAAGGGCAAGCGTCGCGACTTCACGGTAGAGACCACGGAAAAGACCTATGCCACCTTCACCTTTACCGTGACCAACAAGGGCGGGCACAGTTCGGAGCCGCGCCCGGACAATGCGATCTACCAGCTCTCGCATGCGCTGGTGCGTTTGCAGCACTACAATTTTCCATTCAAGACCAATGCCACCACGCGGCTCTATTTCAAACATGTGGCTTCGCTCCAGTCCGGGCAGGAACGCAAGGACATGCTGAAACTGGCCAGTTCGCCCAAGGTCGATCTGCCTGCCGCCAAACGCCTGTCGCGTGACGTGGCGATGAATGCGATTCTGCATACAACCTGCGTCGCCACGATGCTCAAGGCCGGGGTGCAGGAAAACGCCTTGCCATCGCGTGCGGTGGCGACCGTTCAGTGCCGGGTGTTCCCGGAAGAGACGATCGCCCAGACCAAGGCCACACTCGAAAAAGTTGCAGCCGATCCCGCCATCAAGGTCGAAACACTGGGCATGATAACCCAGGCACCGGAATCGCCACCGGCGCCGGCGCTGTTCAAATCGATCAAGAAGACTGTCACCTCGATGTGGGGCGATTTCCCGGTGGTTCCGGTGATGTCAGCCGGTGCCAGCGATTCCATCTTCACGCGGAACGCCGGCATTCCGAGCTACGGCATCGGCGGCGCCTGGGAGGATATTGACGATATCCGCGCCCATGGCCGCGACGAGCGCATGAGCAAGTCGACCTTCTACCAGTCAGTCGAGTTCACATATCGTCTGATGAAAGAACTGACGGGCGGCACGATCAAGCCCGGTCAATAACTTCACAGCAGACCAGCCAAAGGGGAGGGTGCCATCCGCATCCTTCCCCTCAGGGTTCAATCATCATCGTTGTGGCGACCGATGCGCCACTCACGCCCATCGCAAATGACAGCATCGATCCTCTGTTCGAAGGTACGGTCGAGGCCACAGAAGAGGCGATCGTCAATGCGCTTGTCGCTGCCCGCACGATGACCGGCATCGATGGCCAACGCATTTATGCTCTGCCGCATGACGAGTTGAGGACAATCCTGAAGCGCTACGGGCGGCTCGCGCCGGGAGGCGGTCGCAATTGAGCGAGCGCCGGATGGATTGACGTGCTCCCCGGAAATGGAGGCGGATTTTCAGGCACTTAGAAGCGTGGCCGGGGCGCGTTAAGTCATTGATGTTAAATGAAAATACAGTGGCGGAGTCGGAGGGATTCGAACCCTCGATACGTCTTTAAAACGTATAACGGTTTAGCAAACCGCCGCCTTCAGCCTCTCGGCCACGACTCCGTCCGCGTCCCACCGCTGCCGGCGGGAAGGGCGCCACTCTTGCCCTAGATTGGCGGGCGGCTCCAGCCCGCAGGCCCCCCCTTGCGCCAGGATTTTCGGCCCCCCGGCGGCGCCCCGCGCCCGCCCCGCCGCGGCGGGCGCTTGCCCCCCCTGCGCGGGGTGCA
>OFHG01000888.1_pt1 | contig 11265 bp, 8 predicted proteins | sample 1521931 | NCBI WGS metagenome assembly OFHG01 (sample SAMEA2468438, study PRJEB22500) | soil metagenome | biome: Glassland; feature: Farmland; material: Clay | place: Australia | collected 2013-01-31 | depth 0.55 m
GACCTGGCGCCTTCCACCGACACGCTCATCAAAGGCGCGGACGATTTCGAAAAAGGGAACTACGCCGGGCGCAACTTCCATTTTGGCGTGCGCGAGCACGGCATGGGCTCCATCCTGAACGGCATGGCGCTCTCCGGGTTGATTCCGTACGGCGCCACTTTCCTGATTTTCTCGGATTACCTCCGCCCTGCGATAAGGCTGGCCGCGCTGATGGAGATTCATCCGATTTTCGTCTTCACGCATGACAGCATTTTTCTGGGCGAGGACGGCCCGACTCACGAACCCATCGAACAGGTTCCTTCGTTGCGTACCATTCCCAACTCGTGTCTCATCCGGCCCGCCGACGCAAACGAAACTTCGGTGGCCTGGCGCGTCGCGATTGAGCACAAGGGCGGTCCGGTGGCGATGGCTCTGACGCGGCAAAAGCTTCCTATCTTTGACCGGGAGAAATACGCCTCGGCCGACGGTCTGGCTCGCGGCGCTTACGTTCTGGCGGATGCTTCCGCGCCGGATATTATTCTTATCGCTTCGGGCTCGGAGGTAAGCGTCGCTCTCGAGGCTTCCGAGAAGCTGGCGGCGGAGGGCGTGGCAGCGCGCGTGGTCAGCATGCCGAGCTGGGAATTATTCGAAGCGCAGCCGCAGGAGTACCGCGACCACGTGTTTCCCCCGGCAGTGACGGCCCGCCTGGCCATCGAAGCGGCGGCGCCGTTTGGCTGGGAGCGCTACGTGGGAACGAAGGGCGCGGTGATTGGCATGAACCGCTTCGGAGCCTCGGCACCCTACAAAGTCTTGGCTGAAAAATTCGGCTTCACCGCTGAGAACGTTGTGAAGCGCGCACACGAATTGCTGGGCCGATAGGTTGCGGCCTGGCCGGCGTCAACTGACGCGAGAGGAAATCCAATATGGCTCAAAATCCGTTACGAGAACTCAATAAACTTGGCCAAAGCGTTTGGCAGGACTACATCCGCCGCGATGAACTCCTTTCCGGGGAGTTCCAGCGCTTGATTGATAACGACGGCGTCTCGGGCATCACCTCGAACCCGAGTATTTTCGAAAAGGCCGTCACCGCGGGAACCGATTACGACGACGGCATCCGCAAATACGTTGGGCAGGGATTGCAGGGGCCGAAGCTCTTCGAGAAGCTGGCGGTCGAGGACATCCAGAAGGCCTGCGACCTGCTCCGCCCCACTTACGACGTGACGAAGGGCAAGGACGGCTTCGTGAGCATCGAGGTTTCTCCCAAGCTGGCGCGCGATACCCAGGCTTCCATCGAGGAGGCGCGCCGCCTGTGGAGTTCCGTCAACCGTCCCAACCTCCTGGTCAAGATTCCCGGCACCAAGGAAGGTTTGCCGGCCATCCAGCAATGTCTGACGGAAGGCATCAATATCAACATCACGCTGCTCTTTGCCGTGGAGCGATACGTGGAAGTGGCCGAGGCGTATATCGCCGCGCTGGAAAAACGCGCCAAGGAAGGAAAGCCGATTGACCGGATTGCTTCCGTGGCAAGCTTCTTCGTGAGCCGCATTGACACGTTGCTGGACAAGCAGCTCGGTGAGAAACTGGCGAATGCCAGGAGCCCGGAAGAGAAGGTGAAGATTCAAGGCCTGATGGGGAAGGCGGCGATTGCCAGCGCCAAAGCCGCCTATCACGAGTACAAACGGCTGTTCCTGAGCCCGCGCTTCCAGGCGCTTGCCAAGAAAGGCGCGCGCGTCCAGCGCGTGCTCTGGGCTTCGACCAGCACCAAGAACCCTCAGTATCCCGACACCATCTATGTGGACACCCTCATTGGCCCCGACACCGTCAACACCATGCCACCGGCCACCCTGGTGGCCTTCCGCGACCACGGGAAAGCGCGGTTGACGCTCGAGGGGGGAACGGAGGAAGCGCGCAAGATGCTGGCTTCGCTGGCGGAAGTCGGCGTCGACCTGGCCGCGGCGACGCGCCAATTGGAAGATGAGGGCATCGTTGCCTTCGACCAAGCCTATGACAAACTGCTGAAGGGTTTGAAGGAGAAACGCGATAAGATCATCGCCGCAAGTGTTGACCAGAGCTCGGCTTCACTCGGCAAATTGCAGCCGTCCGTTGACGCCGCGCTCACCAAACTCGACCAGGAAGGTTTCTCCAAGCGCTTGGCGGAGCGCGACCCGTCGCTTTGGAAGCAAGAACCCGAACCCCAGAAAATCATCAAGAACGCCCTGGGCTGGCTGACCGTCCCGGATGCCGCGCTTCAACAACTGAGCGAGCTGCAGGCGTTCGTTGATGAGGTCAGAAAAGAAGGTTACAAGCGCGCCGTGGTGCTGGGCATGGGCGGCAGCAGCTTGTGTCCCGATGTCTGCCGCGAGACGTTCGAAGTGCAGCCGGGCTACCTCGCGCTCGAGGTGCTGGATTCGACCGTACCGGCCAGCATTGCAATGCTCGAAAAATCGCTCGACCTGGACAAGACGCTGTTCCTCGTTTCCAGCAAGTCGGGAGGGACAACCGAGACGCTGAGCTTCTACAAATATTTCCGTGACCGGCTAAACAAACTGATTGGCGACCGCGCGGGCGGAAATTTCGTGGCCATTACCGATCCGGGGACCTCTCTGGAGAAGTTGGCGCACGAACAGAAATTCCGCCGGGTGTTTCACGGCGTGCCGGACATCGGTGGGCGCTATTCCGCCCTGTCGAATTTCGGCATGGTGCCCGCGGCCCTGGCGGGGATTGATGTCCGCGGGCTGCTCGAGCAGGCGCAGCGCATGGCCCGGGCTTGCGGGTCCAGCGTCAGTGCGAAAGATAACCCCGGCCTGGCCTTGGGTGCAGTTTTGGCGGAGGGGGCTCGTGCCGGGAGAGACAAAGCTACCTTTTTCCTTTCGCCCGGTATTCGGATGTTCGGCGATTGGGTGGAACAATTAATCGCCGAAAGCACCGGCAAGGAAGGGAAAGGCATTCTGCCCGTTGTGGGTGAAACGATTGGCGGGCCGGAGGTCTACGGCAACGACCGGCTGTTCGTTCACATCCAGTTGGAATCGGAAATCCGCGAGCGGATCGACCCCAAGCTGGAAACTCTGAAATCGGCAGGGTATCCCATGGTGAGCTTCACGCTGCCGGATAAGTTGGCGCTCGGCCAGGAATTCTACCGGTGGGAAGTGGCCACCGCGACGGCGGGAGCGCTTCTGGGAATCAACGCCTTCGATCAGCCGAACGTCCAGGAGAGCAAGGACAACACCAACCGGCTGCTGGGCGAGTTGCGCAGCAAGGGCAAACTCCCCGAGGACGAGCCCGTGAGCTCAGCGGGCGATTTGAAACTCTATTGCGACGCCGCCAGGCGCGCCGGCCTGGAGAAGCTCGGCAACCAACTGGGCGATTCCGAGAACATGCTGGAAACCTGCCTTGCGGGCTTCCTCCACCAGGCGCGGCCGGGAGACTACGTTGCCTTGATGGCTTACCTCGAGCCGGCCACTTCTTTCAAGGCGATGTTGCGGGCGGTGCGCATGCAGATTCGCGACGCGCTGCGCGTGGCGACCACGCTCGGGTTTGGGCCGCGCTTCCTCCATTCCACGGGCCAGTTTCACAAGGGCGGGCCGGATAGCGGGCTCTTCATCCAGATCACCTGTGACGACGCGCAGGACCTTCCGGTGCCCGGCGAACCTTACACGTTCTCGGTCCTCAAGCGCGCGCAGGCCCTGGGCGACCTGCAATCGCTCCAGGCGCGGCACCGGCGCGTGGTGCGGATTCATCTCGGCGAAAAAGTCAAATCGGGGCTCGATGAGTTACTGAAGGCCGTTGAAACTGCGGTTGGCAAGACACGCGGTGCGGCTGCTTGACCCGAAGTGGGCGTATTTCAAATCTCAACCTGAAGGACCCGGCTCATGGCTGAAACCAGTGTTCTGCCCAATCCCTTGCGCGAAGGCATCCGCATGCGGCGCACGCCCGACGCGTGCGCCATGGTCATTTTCGGCGCCTCCGGCGACCTGACCGAAAGGAAACTGCTGCCGGCGCTTTATTACCTGGCGCGCGAGCGGCTGCTTCCCGGGGGCTTTTCCATCATCGGATGCTCGCGCACGCCTTATTCCAACGACCAGTTTCGCGAGAAGATGCGCCAGGCCATCGTCACCCACCTGAATCTGGAAAACGGCAACGATCCCATCCTGGAAAGCTTCTGCAAGAACGTTTATTACCTCACGGACAACTTCGGCGACCCGAAAGCCTATTCGCAGTTGGTTGATTTGATCAACCGCCTGGACCAGGAGGGCAAAACCTCCGGCAACCGGCTTTTTTATCTCGCCACGCCTCCCAGTTTTTTTCCGGTGATTGTGAAGCACCTGGGCACCGCGGGTCTTGCCAAGGCCAAGGATCCGGACAAAACCTGGACGCGCGTCGTACTGGAAAAACCCTTCGGGCGCGACCTGGAGAGCGCGCGCCAATTGAACCGCACCGTGACGCGGGTCTTCCATGAGGACCAGGTTTACCGCATTGATCATTATCTCGGCAAAGAGACGGTCCAGAACCTGCTGGTCTTTCGCTTCGCCAACGGGATTTTCGAACCCATCTGGAATCGCCGCTACATTGATCACGTGCAGATTGCGGTGGCGGAGACCTTGGGCGTGGAGAATCGCGGCTCTTATTACGAGGAATCCGGCCTGCTGCGTGACATGATCCAGAATCACGTGCTGCAACTGCTGAGCCTGGTGGCGATGGAGCCGCCCGCTTCCTTTGACGGCAAGGCGGTGCGCGACGAGAAGGCCAAAGTCCTGCGCGCCCTGCGGCACATCCCGATGGATCAGGTCAACGATTTCGCCGTGCGCGCTCAATACGCGGCCGGCTTTGCGGAAGGGAAGGAAGTCCCCGGGTATCGCTCGGAGCCTAACGTTTCGCCCAAATCGGTGACGGAGACTTTCGCCGCGCTCAAACTGAGCCTGGACAACTGGCGCTGGGCCGACGTGCCTTTCTATCTGCGCTCCGGAAAGAGACTGGCGAAACGCGTTTCCGAAATCACCATCCAGTTTCGCCGCGTGCCGCATCTTCTGTTTCAGGGAGCGGTCACCGAATCCATCGAGCCCAACGTGATGGTGGTGCGCATCCAGCCGGACGAGGGAATCTCAGTGCGCTTCAGTGCCAAGGTCCCGGGCACGACTCCCCAGATCCGGCCCGTCAAGATGGATTTCAGGTATGGTGAGGCCTTTGGCGCTTCTCCTCCCACCGCGTATGAGACGCTGCTGCTCGATTGCATGCTCGGTGACAGCACGCTATTCAATCGCGACGACGCGGTGGAATTGTCCTGGGAGCTTGTCACGCCGATCCTCGATCGCTGGAAGCAGGACGGCGGAAAGGGCCTGGCGTCTTATGAAGCGGGAAGTTGGGGGCCGGCGGAGGCGGATGCGTTCATTGAACGCGACGGAAGGAGCTGGCGGCGCCTCTGAGGGCTGCCATCAGAAACCGGCAAAAAGAAAGAAGTGGCAACGACAAATCTCTTGCGTGGGTGAAAGGGGCGGCAACGCGTGCTGACTCTGGAATCATTGGCGGGTGACGAATCACAGGAAGTCAAGTTCGGCGAGCTCGAAAGCAAACTCGCGCAGCTTGGGCGCGCGAAAATGAAAGAACACCAGGGCGCCGAAGCCACGGTAACGCGCGCCGCCTCCCTGACCCTGGTGGTTCTTGTAGAGACTCCCGAAGCCGCACAGGAAGTAAGCAAGCAGATATGCGCGATTTCCGAGCAGAATCCCTGCCGCGCCGTGATCCTGGTTGCCCAGCCGGAGGCGAAGCCCTCGGGCCTCCGCGCCTGGATCTCCGTACATTTCAACCAACCTTCTTCTTCCCCCGCGAAGCGGCTTTGCGCCGAGCAAATCCTGGTAGAAGCGCGAGGCAGCGCGGTGAACGATCTGGGCAGCGCGGTTTTACCCCTGACCCTTTCAGGCCTCCCGGTTCATTTCTGGTGGCGCACCGCCCGCTTCGATCCTCCGGATTACTTTGGCCAGGTGTTTCGCCTGACCAGCCGCGTGCTGGTGGACTCGGCACGTTTTCTGCACCCCGAGGTGGACCTGCTGGAGCTGGCAGGCCATGTCGAAAGGCAGTCGGCTCAATTTTCGTTTCAGGATTTGAATTGGTCGCGCATCACGCCCTGGCGGGAATTAATCTCGCAGTGTTTCGACCGGCCGGAAACCAGGGGATATCTGGATCGTTTGGAACGCGTTCGGATTGAATATGAATCGGAATCTCCCAGACTGGCCGCGCAGGGGGTCCAGGCGCTATTGATCGCCGGATGGCTGGCGGGGCGGCTTCAGTGGCAGCCGGCGGCGCGTCCATCGAAGAAGCAGGACGGCACGTCCTCCTTCTACCTGCGCGCGCCGCACGGCGAAGTTGAAGTCCAGCGCGTGGCGCGTTTGTTCGAGGGAGCAGGAAAAGGAGTCTGCTTTTGGATTACCTTGGAGGCGGGCGGCGATCCGCCGGCCAGCTTCAAACTCGATCGCGGTTGTGACGGCCGGAGCGTGGAGACGCGCGCAGAAATCGTGGGGCGCCCGCCGGTCACCCGCACCGTCCGTTTGGAGGTTCTGGACGAAGCGGAACTGGTGAATGAGGAGTTGCAGATCTCAGGCCGGGACCCGATTTTCGAGGAATCGCTTTCCATCGTCGCTCGCTGTTTGCAGACCTGAGATTCGGCTTGCAAGGTCCACCACATCTGCCGCCGTGCTCCCGGCAATGGTGCTTCGATGGCCAAACCGCAAATCCGAATCTTCGAAAACCTTGAAGCATTGAGCCAGCAAGCGGCGCGCCGATTTGCCGAAGCTGCGGCGGAAGGCGCATCGGGAAACCGGTATTTCAGTTGCGCGCTTTCAGGCGGCTCAACTCCCCGCCGCATGTTCGAGCTCTTGTCCGATCCTGAGTTTCGCATTCCCTGGGAACGAGTGCAGTTGTTCCAGGTGGATGAGCGGACGGTCCCGCCGGACGACGCTGAGAGCAATTACCGGATGATCCGCGAGACGCTGCTCTCCAAAGTCCCGCTTCCCAATGAGAATTTCCACCGCATCGCGGCAGAAAAAGCTGACCGCGACGAGGCGGCGCGCGATTATGCCGCAGAGCTTGGCCGGGTGCTGCATCCCGCGCCCGGCGCATGGCCGCGTCTGGACCTCGTGTTTCTGGGAATGGGAGGCGATGGCCACACGGCGTCGCTGTTTCCGCTCTCCCCCGCGCTGGCCGAGCGAAAACTCTGGGTTTGTTCCAACTACAGTCCCCGGCTGGGCAAACACCGCCTGACGTTAACCTACCCGGTCCTGAATGCCGCCGCGGAAATCATTTTCCTTGTTTCGGGAGACGATAAGGCGGAAACTCTCCACCAGATGCTGGAAGGACCGCCAGGTGTCTATCCCGCGCAGGGAATCAACCCGGTCCAGGGGCGCCTGAGCTGGTTTGTGGACCGACCGGCGGCGCGTTTGTTGAGCCAAGCGGCGAGGAGCGGCGCTTGATCAAGATTGCACCTTCCATCCTTTCGGCGGATTTCACTCACCTGGGCCGGGACGTCCGGGCGGTCGAAGAAGCGGGAGTGGACCGAATTCAGATTGACGTGATGGACGGGCGTTTTGTTCCCAACATCACCTTTGGGACCCTGGCGGTTGAATCGCTCCGACCGGTCACCAAGCTGGCGCTCGAAGCGCACCTGATGGTCGAGCCGCCCGAAGATTTCATCGAGAAATTCGCGCGTGCCGGGGCGGACACGATCATTATTCACCAGGAATCTACTCCTCACCTGCATCGCGCGCTCCAACACATTCATGCTTTGGGGAAGAAGGCCGGCGTCGCGCTGAATCCCTCCACACCCGCCAGTTCGATCTCCGAAGTGCTCAATCAGGTGGACCTGGTTCTGGTGATGACGGTCAATCCGGGCTTTGGCGGGCAGAGTTTTATTCCTGAAACCCTGGGGAAGATTCGCGAAGTGCGCAATAGCTTGCGGCTCCGCGGGCTCGATGCCGAAGTCGAAGTGGACGGCGGCATCAACCATGAAACCGCCTTTCGCGTGGTCGAAGCGGGAGCGGACGTTCTGGTCGCCGGCTCGGCCGTGTTCGATGCGAAAGAGGGAGTTGCCAGCGCCATTCAGATGTTGCACGCCGTGGCCACGGGCCGCCCCAGCTAGACACTTCGGTTTTTTTCTTTCCTCGCCGCCAATCGTGGGATAATGACTTGGAGGGCCCCCCGACAGGCCTTTTCGCATCGCCGCGGAAGGAATGCAAATCACCGGAACACGAAGCCAGGCATTTGCTGGACGCTTTTTCTGCCGGTTTAATCCCGCCGGCCTGGGGCGTCCGTGTTTCGTGCGGGAGGAGGCACCATGAGCTCTACGGTTTCCTTCATTATCTACGCGGTCGCCGCGCTGATTGCGGCATTTCTCGGCGTTGGTCTGGTCCACAGTTTGCGGACTTATTTCCGACTGCGCGGCAAACGGCTGATCGTTTGTCCTGAGAATCGCCAGCACGCGGCAGTCGACCTGGACGCCGGAAGAGCGGCCCGGAAAGCTTTCTTTGGCTCCCCCTATTTCCGGCTGAGCGATTGCACGCGCTGGCCGGAGCGCGCCGGCTGCGGGCAGGAATGTTTGAAGCAAATCGAACTCGCGCCCGAGGAATGCCTGGTCAAGAACTTTGCCGCGCGATGGTATGAGGGCAAGAAGTGCGCCAACTGCGGGAAACCCATCGAGCAGGCTGACTGGATGGGTCATAAGCCCGCGCTCATGAACCAGGAAAAGAAAACCGTTTTTTGGGATGAAATCCCACCCGAGAAATTGCCGGAGGTTTTTGCCAGCTACGCTCCGGTCTGCTGGGATTGTCACATCACGGAAACCTTCCGGCGCGAGCATCCGGAAATGGTGGTGGACCGGCCGGCCCATTGAGCTCGAGATGCGCCGCGCTGGGACGATTGCACCAAGCAAGAAACTTCGGGGCAGGAGCGCAAGACCCGTGCCCCGAAGGCGCACGATTTAATCGTGCAGGAACTTGCCGAGATAGGGAGAGTTGCGCTGGAATCCGGTCCCCTGCCGACGGAAATGCCCGGAAGGTCCCTCACCCAGGAATTCCGAAAACCACGCTTCGTGCTCGATTTCCTCGTGCAGAATCGCCAGCGCCAGGTCGTAGGTGCGATGGTCCTTCCCGGCCGTGTAATTGCAGATGGCCGTGTAACCGCCGATGGCGCAGCGCTCTGCCTTCACCAGCACGTCCAGCATGGCCTTCACGTCCGTGGGGTCCTTGGGAAGATTGGCGGGCGGGCAAGCTGAAATGTCGTGAAAAGCATTCATGCTGTCCGGAAGTTTGCCGCCCAATTCGTAGATGCGGGGAACCAGGGCCTCAAAGTGATTTCGGTCTTCGATGCGCGCGTCTTCGGTGATTTCTTTCAGCCCTTCGCCGTCCAGGCCAATCAAGTTGACGCGCAGAATGGTGTAGTAGTAATAGGTCGTGAGTTCTGCCGAGGCGTTGCGGAGCAGCATGTCCAGCAGCTTGTCAACGTCAATTCCCGCTTTCTGAACCACTTCTCTTGCCACTCGAGCCATAGATTTCCTCCTTCAATTCGGTTTGCTTTGTTCAGCGACACAGCCAGCTTGACAGCCGGCCTTCGATAGGTCAAATATCTTGTTCCTATCCTATTCATAGGTAGCAGATATGGAACTTCGTCAGGTGCGATACTTCATGGCGATCTGCCGCCACCGGTCGTTCACGCGCGCGGCCGAACACGAGCGCGTGGCCCAGCCTTCCTTGAGCCAGCAAATCCGCAAGCTGGAGGATGAGCTCGGCGCGCGCCTCTTCGACCGCCTGGGCCGCAAGATCCGCCTGACTCCCTTCGGCGAGCGCTTTCGGGAGCACGCCCGGCGGGTCCTCGACGAGATTGAGGACGCGCGCGTGGAAATGCAGGAACTCCTCGGCCTTCGCCGGGGAAGCGTCTGCGTCGGTGCGATTCCCACCGTGGCTCCTTCCCTTTTGCCGGCCGCCATAAGAAAGTTCGCGCAGGTGTATCCGGAAATAAAATTGAACGTTCGTGAGGATCTGACCTATTCCCTTATGTCGCAATTAGTGGAAGGAGATTTGGACTTGGCCTTGCTCAGCTTGCCCATCGACCGCCGCGATTTGGTTTGCGAGCCGCTGCTCACCGAAGAAATGGTTCTCGCCGTTCCCGCCGGTTCCCACCGCTGGCGGAAAAGGACCAGGCCCGTTTCGATGCAGGAAATAGACCGCGAGCCTGTTCTCCTTCTCAAAGACGGCCATTGTTTTCGGGACGAGGTGTTGGAAATTTGCCGGAAGACGCGCGTCAAGCCCGAGGTGGCATTCGAAGGGGGACAATTCGACACGCTGGTGGCCATGATTGGGGCCGGTTTCGGAGTGACCTTGCTTCCCGAAATGGCACGCCGGCATTATAGGCGCGCGGGCGTGAAGTTCCTGGAATTCAAGTCTCCCAAGCCACTCCGGACGGTAGGGTGGGTGAGGCTGAAGGACAGACTGCTGAATCCAGGCGCGCGAGCCTTCGTTGAGATCCTGAAAGCAACTTCCTGCGGGGTTCCCCCACGGGAGATCTGACGCTGCTGTAGCGTGGACTCCCGCCACGCTGATGCCGTCTTGGGTTTAGATACTTGCGACCCCCTCGCTGTGCAAGATATTCAAAAAAGTTCTTGACAGGTTTTGTCACGGGCCTCTAGAATTTTTCAGTCTGAATTGGGAAGCAGCACGAAAGCGCGGGCTCCTTCCTGGTCTGGTGCCCAGCCCACAATAAAAGGAGTTATTCACATGTCGGGTAAAAACAGTGCGATGCGTTTGGCGATGTTGGTGCTCCTGGCGGCGGCAGTAGCGGTGCCGATGTACGCCGGTTCGGCGGTGATCGGGTCGGTGGCGGGGGCGAAGGACGCGACGGTGGGAGGGCAGGCGTTGGTGCCCTCGACGACGCTGTTTAGCGGCGACAGCCTGCAAGTGAAAGAAGGGGTGGCGGTGATCGCGATGGGGCAGGGGAGCCGGATGGTGTTTGGGCACCAGACGCAGGCCTCGTTTTTGCGCGAGGGCGAGGGCGTGACGGTGCTGCTGGGTGAAGGGAACGTTTCGATGTACCAGCCGGAAGCCGGAGTCGGGCTGAAGGTGAAGGCGGGCACGGTGACGGTCGAGCCGGCGAAGGGTTTTAAGACGCTGGGCGAAGTGGCGATGCTGAACGGCTCGGTGGTGGTGACGGCGAAGGAAGGGAAGTTGAAGGTGGAAGGGAACGGCCCGGCGATGGAAGTGGCTCGCGGGAAGACGGTGACGGTGAAGATGGCAGGAGCGGCGTCGCCAG
>OFHG01000889.1_pt1 | contig 11241 bp, 10 predicted proteins | sample 1521931 | NCBI WGS metagenome assembly OFHG01 (sample SAMEA2468438, study PRJEB22500) | soil metagenome | biome: Glassland; feature: Farmland; material: Clay | place: Australia | collected 2013-01-31 | depth 0.55 m
GAAGAGATCTCTTCTGTCGATGGCAACGAAGAGTTAATGGAAAAATTCCTCGAAGGCGAAGAGATCGGCAACGACGAGATCATTGCCGGTATCAAACGTGCGACGATCGCTATGCACATTGTTCCGATGACATGCGGTACTGCATTTAAGAACAAAGGTGTGCAAACACTTCTTGACGCAGTTGTCGCATATCTTCCTGCTCCGACGGAAGTTGCCCAGATCAAGGGTACGATGATGGAAGATGAAACAAAAGAGGTTACGGTAGAATCTACCGATAACGGACCTTTTGCTTCACTTGCGTTTAAAATTATGACGGATCCGTTTGTCGGGCAATTAACCTTTATCCGTGTTTACCGCGGTTCTTTGGAATCAGGTTCTTACGTTCACAACTCTACAAAAGATAAAAAAGAGCGTATCGGGCGTATTATGAAGATGCACGCGATTAAGCGCGAGGAAGTAAAAGAGATCTACGCTGGTGAGATCGGTGCGGTCGTCGGTTTGAAATATACAACGACAGGTGATACTCTCTGTGATCCTGCTGATAAAGTGGTCTTGGAGCGTATGGACTTTCCAGAACCGGTTATCTCTGTTGCGGTTGAGCCAAAAACAAAAGCGGACCAGGAAAAAATGGGGATCGCTCTTGGAAAATTGGCTGCGGAAGATCCATCTTTCCGTGTACATACGGACGAAGAAACGGGTCAGACGATCATTTCCGGTATGGGAGAGTTGCACCTTGAGATCCTTGTAGACCGTATGAAGCGTGAGTTCAAAGTGGAAGCCGAAGTCGGTGCACCGCAGGTTTCTTACCGCGAAGCGATCAAACAAGAGGTCGAACAAGAGTACAAATACGCAAAACAATCGGGCGGTCGCGGACAGTTCGGTCACGTATATTTGCGTGTTAAACCTGCCGAGGCCGGTACAGGATTTACGTTTAACAATGAGATCAAAGGCGGGGTGATTCCAAAAGAGTATATTCCGGCGATTGAAAAAGGTGTCAGCGAAGCGATGCAAGGCGGTGTTCTTGCAGGTTATCCGATCGAAGATTGTGATGTTACGGTATATGACGGTTCATACCATGATGTCGATTCGAGTGAGATGGCGTTTAAACTTGCTGCATCTATGGGCTTTAAAGAAGCCGCTAAAAAAGCCGGTGCTGTCATACTCGAGCCGATGATGAAAGTTGAAGTCGAAGTCCCTGAAGAGTACATGGGTGACGTTATCGGCGACTTGAACCGCCGCCGCGGTCAGGTGAGGACGCCCGAGAGCTGGCCAACCGGACGGTATCCCGCTGGGGCAGCTGAACGATCTCTGGCCTTGGACCCTGGAGTGAACGAATGGTGCCAAGCCCAGTTGCCGGATGTTTCTTTAAGTTGCTCACTCCTTGACATATCGGTAAGCATAATCCAGCATCGAGCCGAGGCTGCTACCTTCCGAGAGGGGTCAAGCGATGAAGCTGCGGCTGCTGGGAGTGGACTCGGGCAAGAACGGGTGCCCGGCTCTGTATGCCACTGACCGGGATACGTTCGTCGTGCAGGGCAAGCTGGTCACTGATGAGGAGGCCATCGCCTCGCTGGTGGATGTCCGTGAGGACGAGTTCTACGTGGAGATCCCCAGGGGTCTGCTGCGGTTCGCCACGGAGGCGTGAGTGCCTGACCTCCTGACCGCAGAGGAGTTCGGCAGACTGGTCCAGGGCTTTGAGCACACGGCGTTCCGGCTGGAGACTCGCGAGCGGTACCTCGACGACGAAGAGCGCGAGCCAGTGCGCCGGTTCCTTGCCGGCGAGCCTCCAGACGACGCCTGGTTCATGGACTGGTACGACGCGGTGCGGCAGCTAACCGCCGAGGGGCGGCGGATGGAGCGGGTGCGCGTAGTCAGCGAGCCGCATTCCGACTACACGCGATTCGGCATCGACCTCGCCTCGCGGCTCAATGTGCCCTCCGGGGAGGACATCCGCTATCTCCCGCGTGACAGGGCGAGGGAGCTAGGGCTGCCTGATGAGGACTTCTGGCTGCTGGATTCCTCGCGAGTGCTGGTTCTGCATTTCGACGGCGATGTGCTGCTGGGCGCGGAGCTGGTCACCGACGCCGCTGAGGTAGTCAGGCGGGCGTACTGGCGTGACGTGGCCTGGCACCACGCGATTCCGCTGGATAAGTACGCACGGTCGTAAGATCGTTGCGGTGTCCAGCTTTCAGCGGGCGCGTGAGGCGCTCGGCATCCGGCTCCGTGAGCTGCGCCGCGACGCACGGCTCACGGGCCGGGAGCTGGCTGAGCTGAACGGCTGGCATCCCAGCAAGATCTCCAAGATCGAGGGCGGCAAGCAGACGCCGGACGAGGCCGACCTCGAAGCGTGGGCGCGCGCCTGCGGCAGGCCCGGCCTGGATGGAGAGCTCATCGCCAGCCTGCGGACGCTCGAATCGCACTACGTGGAGCACCGGCGGCTGTTCAGCACGGGCATGAGCGCCCAGCAGCGCGCCTTCTCCGAGCTGGAAGGCCAGACCACCGTGGTGAGGAACTTCGAGAACGTCTTCGTCCCCGGCCTGCTCCAGACTCCCGAGTATGCCCGCTACCGGCTGGCCGAGGGAGTGGCCTACGACGGCGCTCCCGACGACATCGACGAGGCGGTCGCCGTGCGCATGCAGCGGCAGCAGATCCTCTACCGCAGCGGCAAGAAGTTCCATTTCGTCATCACCGAGGCGGTGCTGCGCTACCGGCTGTGCCCGCCCGAGGTCATGATCGGCCAGCTCGACCGGCTGGTCGCCCTGTCCACCATGCCGACGATCCGCTTCGGCGTGATCCCGTTCGAGGCTCAGCTCCCGCTGGCCCCGGTCCACGGCTTCTGGCTGATGGACGAGCGGGTGGTCGTTGTCGAGAACTTCACCGCATCCCAGAACCTGACCCAGGCCACCGAGACCAGCGCGTACGCAGAGATCTTCGCGCAGCTGGCCGGGACTGCCCAGTACGGGTCCGAGGCCCGTGCGGTCATCACCAGCGCCCTGGCCGATCTCAGCGCTCTGGTGACCTGAAGCACAGTCCGGCACCTGCCTGCGCCGGGCATCCCTGACCGTGCTTGGTCATGCTTGAAGCGTCCTCCCGGCTTCATCAGCGTAGCAATCTCAAGCACAGTGCTTGGAATTTCTCCGACTGCACGCCTACCTTTATGCCGATGGCTATTGCAGATATCTGACGCTTTCTGAATCAGCAAGGGCTAGCCAGGATGGACGAGATACGCCTGGCTGCCCCGCCGTTCACGCTAACCCCGGCCTTGCCTGATCGGAGATTTCATCATGCCCGCGTGTCCCGGCACCAGCCCGGAGCCACTGTCCGGAACCCAGGCACTACGCCTCGCCGCCGGTGATGGCGAGCCAATTCCGTCCACCCGGGCCGATCCTGACCGGCCGCTAGGCGAGGTCCCTGCCCCCGCACGGGGGTGGATGTCTGGTCTTCAGCCCGCCGAGCCGGGCTCCCGGTTTGACCCTTCCGTTGCGCATCCGGCCCGGGTCTATGCGTCCTGGCTGGGCGGCAAGGACCATTACCTGGCCGACCGGCGGGCCGCTGAGGAAGTGATCCGTACCCGGCCGCAGGTGGTGGCGGGCGCGCGGGCGAACCGCGCATTCCTGGCCCGGGTGGTGCGCTACCTGGCCGCCGAATGCGGTATCCGCCAGTTCCTCGACATCGGGACCGGCCTGCCGGCCCCCGATAACACCCACCAGGTGGCCCAGGCCATCGCCCCCGATGCCCGCATCGTCTACGTCGACAACGACCCATTAGTCCTGGTCCACGCCCGCGCGCTGCTGACCAGCACCCCCCACGGCCGCTGCGATTACCTCGATGCTGACGTCCGCGACACCGCCAGCATCCTTGCGGGGGCGTCCTGGACGCTGGACTTCGACCAGCCCATCGCGGTGCTGCTGCTGGCCCTGCTGCACTTCATCCCTGACACCGACGACCCCGCCGGGATTGTCGCCGCCCTGGCCCGGCAATCAGCACCCGGCAGCTATGTCGCGATCTCGCACCTGACCGCCGACTTCGCACCCGGCCCGGTGGGCGCCGGGGTCACCGCGTACAACAACCAGGTCCGCACCGGGGTGACCGCTCGCACCCACAGCCAGGTCACCGCGTTGTTCGGCGGGCTGCCGATGGTGGCACCGGGGGTGGTCCAAGTCACCGGGTGGCGGCCCACCCCCACCGGTGCCTCCCCCTGCCCGGTAGACCTGTACGCCGGCCTGGCCCGCATCCCCGGGAACCGGATGTGAACGCCCCCCTGCCCGGCCACGACGAGATCGCCCTCACCGTCTCCGGCGCCCCTCACTTGTGTAATGACCGCTCCCACCACAACCAGGGCCGGCTCGCGCAGGTCATTGTCACCTTCGGCCAGTTCGGCACCCTGTGGGAGCCCCGCCGGGCACTGTGGCCTGAGTCCTGGGGACGCTCGGTCCCGATGTGCGCCGCCTGCTGGGACACCACCCGCGAAGTAGTGCAGAAACACCGGCCCAACCTGGTAGTCAACGACACCACCCAGGCGTGACCCTCTGACGGGTGGCGTTACCGCGACAGGGCATGTCCCGGACGCGGAAGTGTCCTGGCCCGACCTGCCCGGCAGCCCCTATGCCGGGGAGTGCTGGGCGCTGGAAGCCGAACTCACTCCCAAGCCGCTGGCCCGTACCGCCGCGATCATGTCCGCGCTAGTCACCCGGACCGCTGACCACCATCCCGATGCCACGCCCGGCCCCGGCCGCCGTTATGACCGGGTGATCTATCTCGCCGCCCCGGCCGCCGGCCGCCCGGGGAGTTACCGACCGCGCCGCCGCCTCGTTACCGCAGCCGTTACGGGGGCGGGTGACGGTACGGGACCTGCCGCCGGGGGCGCTTGCATGAGCATCTTCTGGGCTTACATCAAGTTCCGTATCGCGGTAGCCGTGCTGCGCCGGCCGGCTGTTACTGCTGGCCCTGTTTGTGGCGGTGCTGGTGGCTGCCGCCCCATCACCCTGGTCGCTGGGGTCGGGTTTGCTGGCGCAGTGGTTGCGGGGGAGCCCCGCTATGCGCCGCGTCCCGCACACAGCCCTTGCTCGTCGCCCGCACCACTGCTATCTCACCCCCGCGGGTATTCTCCGTCCTCGCGGCCGCTGCGCTGCTGGCCACCGTCCTGCCCGGCGCGGCCAGCGCCAGCGCCGTGCCCAGCTACGTCGCGCTCGGCGACTCCTACACCTCGGGCCCGCTCATCCCGGACCAGACCGGGAACCCGGCCGGGTGCCTGCGTTCCACCCATGACTACCCGGCGCTGGTGGCCGCCGCACCCGGTGCCGCCTCGTTCAGCAATGTGAGCTGCGCGGGTGCGTTCGGGTCGTCATGCAAGAACCACTACACGGCGGGCGGAACCGGCCAGCTGGCGCTGGCGATCTCCCAGACCACGCCCAAGGTGGCGGCCGTGCTCGCGGCCATCCACCAGAAGGCCCCCAGCGCCAGGGTGCTCGTGGTCGGGTACCCCGTCGTCCTCCCCGGCACCGGGCACGGCCGCCGGGCACGCGCGGTAACGCCGGCGGCAGCGCGCTGTCTGGCGGCATCGCGGTGCCGGTCTGCCAGGGCGTCGCACCAAAGCTGGCCAGCATGTCCTTGACCGGGCCGAACTTCTCATAGAGGAGCAGCACCGGGTCGGAGGGATCAGCCAGGGCGAGTGCGCAGCGCAGCGCGTCCTCCGGCCCGGCGGCAGGCACGATCGTCATGCCCGGCCGCCGCAGTTCCAGTCCCGATCTGATCAGCCTGGCCATCTCGCCGGCCTGACGACCGCGCAGGTCGGCGTCCTCGTAGATGACGACGCGGCCGAACCAGGCAGCGATGCTCGCCGCCGTCTCGGTGACCAGGTCATCGCGGCGGTCCCCGGGCAGGGTGATCGCGGCGACGGGATCACCACCCCAGGTGTTATGCACGAGCCTGCCCATCGCGGCCAGTGCGGCGGCGTTGTGACCGTAGTCCACGATGACCGGGCTGCCGCCCACCTGGTACACGTTGCCGCGGCCGGGGTTGGCGGATTCGGGTGTGAAGGTGGCCAGAGCCCGCCTGATGTCCTTCGCGCTTACCCCGAGCGAACGGCAGGCAGCGATGGCGGCGAGCGCGTTCGCGATCAGGTGCGCGGCGGCACCGCCGAACGAACCGGGAAGCTCGTCCACCGGCAGCAGGACGGTTTCCTCCCCGCCTCTGGTCTCCACCAGCTGGCGGTCACGCAGCTCGCAGGTGATACCGCCGGAGATCCGGTGGGCCAGGATGACCGGATTGCGTGCGTCCAGGCTGAAATACCGGACCACCGGGTGCCGGTTCCGCACCGCCGGCCGGGATGCGAGGACGGCGGTCCGGGGGTCGTCGGCGTTCAGCACCAGTGTGCCGCCGCGCCGGATCTCCTCGGCCACCAGCGCTTTCACGTCGGTCAGCTCGTCAAGGTCATCGACACCGTCGTCTCCGAGGTGATCGGCGGTGATGTTGGTGAGGACGGCGACATCGGCCTTGTCATAGCCCAGCCCGCGCCGGATGATCCCCCCGCGCGCGGTCTCCAGGACAGCTGCCTCCACCGTGGGGTCGTCCAGGACCATCTCCGCCGACCGTGGGCCGGAGGCGTCCGCCGCGTACACGAGCCGGCCGCCGGAGTACACACCGTCGGTGGTGGCCATCCCCACATGCAGGCCGGCCTGGCCGAGGATATGGCCGATCATGCGGACGGTGGTCGTCTTCCCGTTCGTGCCGGTCACCGATACCACCGGGACCCGGGCCTGGGCGCCGGGCGGGTACAGCCGGTCGATGATCGCCCCGGCGACATCCCGGGGACGGCCGGCGCTCGGCGCGAGGTGCATCCGCAGGCCGGGTGAGGCATTGAGTTCGATCACGGCCCCGGCCGGGCCTGCCTGCCCGGCGAACAGTGGCTCGGCGATGTCGGTCAGCCGCACGTCGATCCCGCACACGTCCAGCCCGGCTGCGGCGGCCGCCCGGCAGCACATGGCCGCGACCTCGGGATGGACCAGATCGGTGACATCCGTGCTGGTCCCGCCGGTGGACAGGTTGGCGTTACGCCGCAAGGTGACGACCGTGCCCGGGCCTGGCATTGAGCCGGGGTGCAGGCCCTGGGCGGCCAGATGACCGAGCGCCTGGCTGTCGAGCACGATCCGGGTGAGCGGCCGGGCGTGCCCGTCGCCCCGGCGGGGGTCAGCGTTCGCGATTGCGACCAGCGCCGCGATGTCGTGGATGCCGTCGCCGATCACCGCGGCGGGCCGCAGCCGGGCGGCGGCCACGACGCGGCCGTCCACGACCAGTATCCGGTAGTCGAGGCCGGGCATGTATTTCTCCACGATGACCTCACGGCCGTCCGTGCTGGCCCGGCGGTAAGCCTCAGCGGCCTGCGCGCCGGAGCCGATCCCGACGGTGACGCCGCCGCCGTGATTGCCGGCGCGCGGCTTGACCACCACCGGCGGGCCGAGCCGGGTGACAGCATCGGCTGCCTCCGCCGCGCTGCGGGCGATCCTCCCCTCCGGCACCGGCACCCCAGCCGCGGCGAGGACCTGCTTGGCGAGGAGCTTGTCGCAGGCGATGTCCACGCCGACCGCAGATGTCTGCTCGGTGAGCGCGGCCCACACCAGCCGCCGGTGGCAGCCATAGCCGAGCCTCAGGATGCTCAGGCTGCCCACCCGCCGGACCGGGATGTCCCGCGCGCGGGCAGCCGCAGCGAGTGCGGCCGTGCTCACGCCCAGACGGGATTCCTCCACCGCGTGTGAGATCGACTGGAGCGGGGTGTCGAGCCTGGGCGTGCGCTCGGCGATGACGTCGTGGACCAGGCGGATGGCGAGGATGAGCAGTTCACGGGGGATCGGCGAATCGGCGGGCTCATCGCGCGGGCAGGCCATCACCACGTCGTAACGGCCGTCGGCGCCGGCCCACTCGGTGCGCCCGAAATACACCTCCCTGCCCACCAGGCCGGACAGTTCCAGCGCCGCGTGCTCGGTGACGTGCCCGAAATAGGTCCCTCGTGCCATGGCGTCGCAGAACCCCCCGGGCCGGCCGGCCGCGCAGTGGTGGTCGGCCAGCCCGGGCAGCAGGGCGAGCAGGCGCCCGGCGAAGCCCGCGTACGAGGTGGTCTCCTGGCCGGTCAGCTCGTCGAGCTCGAGCCGGGCGACGGTGACGGGCCGGGACGTGTAGATGTTCGGGCCGCTGAGGCGGCGCAGGTCGATGAGCCGCACGTCTGCTCCATAGGCGTGGTTAGTGAACGGTCAGTACCGGGTATGCGCGGGGCCGATCGTCGGCTCCCGCCCGCTGATGTCGAAAACACATCCGGCGGGCATCAGGTGCAGGCGCACGTCGAAAAGGGTGATCGGGTCGTAGTCGCCGGCCGGGTGCACGACTGTCGAACGTTCCGCGTCCACCACCGTGACAACCCCCGATCCCAGCACTTCGAAATGACTTCCAGTAACGAGGATCGCGGTGTTCTCGTCGATGCCCACCCCGACGTGATCGGGCTCGAGCGCGACCGCGCTCAGCAGCCGGGGCAGCCGCCCGCGCTCGGCAAAGTGCATGTCGATGAGCACCTTGGGGAGCAGGCCAAGACCTGGCCCGGTGCGGACGGTCGCGGCCGAGACCTCCGAGCCCTCCCCGCCGAGGATCATGGTCCGGCCGAGTGCGGTGGCGCCGGCACTGGTGCCCGCCACCACCAGCCCGTCATCGAGCCGCTGGCGCAGGACGTCGTTGGTGCGGGAGCCGACCAGGGCGCGGATCCGCGACTGGTCGCCGCCGCTGAAGAAGACGCCGGTGGCCTCACGCAGGATGGCTTCCGCGTGATCGCCGTCCGCGTCCGCCCGGCCCCGCAGCCGCAGTTCCCTGGTGCGTTCCACGCCGAGCTTGCGGAAGACCCGCTCGTACTCCGCGTGCACCTCATCGGGGATGCCGGTGGCCGTCGTGACCAGCGTGATCCGGGCCCGGTCGCTGCCGGCGAGTTCCACGAACCGCTCCAGCAGGCCGGCTCCGCAGCACCGGTCCTCGCCGCCGCCGATGATCAGCAGGCGGCCTAGCGGAACAGCGTCATCCGCATGTCCGTCCACGGTGCGTTGTTACCCAACGTAGCCTCTTGTGAACCAAACGTTCACATGACCGAAAGCGCCCCAGCCGGCCGCCGGAAACGGTCACACATTCTTCTTAACCGGCGAAATACCAGAATTAACCGGCGAAATACCAGCACGCCGTAGGCACGGTAACGGAAGCGGAAGCCCGTGCCGCGCAGGTAAGCCAGGATGGCAGGGGCGGCTTTCCATACCATTGCCCAGCCCACCCGCATCCGGCGCAGGTCCTGGCGCGCCAGCCGCAGTTGCGTGGGGCTGCTGCCCTGGCCGCTTTCCGCGGCGTTCAGGCGGCGGTAGAAGGGGTGCCGGGCGATCGCGGCGACGGTGGAAGCCGGGACCCAGGACGTGTAGGAACTGGCACGCGGATGGCCGTCGGCGGTCGCCAGCACCAGCGCCCGGTAGGAGATACGCCTGCCATAGGGCGCCACCCCGCCCCGCAGGCCGAAGGGCACGTCCACCACCAGTGAGCCAGAGCGATCAGCGGCGATCGGGCTGTCCAGCGCAGGCATCGTGGTGGGGATGATGCCCACCTGGGGATTGCCCGCATAACCGGCTTCCAGCGCCGCGGCGGCGAGGGCCGCGATCAGCAGCGGCCGGGCCCGGGCGCCCAGCCACGCGACTGCGCTCCCGGCCAGCAAGGCGGCGGGGACGAGCCCGATCAGCGCGAGGCGGTCCGCTTCCCGGAAGGCGGCCAGCCCGGGGATGTGAACGAACCACGTGTAGGGCAGGACAGCGGACATCCGGACGCCATGCCAGCCAGCCGCCAGGGGTATGAAGCGGTGCCCCCCGATGGCCAGTACCGGGCCGAGCGCGAGTGCGGCCGAGGCGCCCCACGCCAAGGCGAGCAGCCGGGCGCTGGGCCGGTGCCAGGCCACCACCAGCCCGAGCACGGCCAGGCGCTGCGGACCGAAGCGCCTGAGCAGGCGCCCGAGCAACAGCACGAGCAGGAAGAAGACGAACAGCGGCGCGTGCGTGGCCAGCGTGCCGGCGCCCTCCGGAACCCTCTTTTTCGCGACGAGCGAGCCGGCCAGCGCGAGCACCGGAATGATGATCCAGAAGCGCCCGAGGAACATGACGATGCCGAGCGCGGTGTTGTAGAACACGACGCCGATCACGCTGCCGTCCTTCGGCGCCGCCTTGTAGAGATAGTTCGCCGCCTTGCGCCCGCCGGCGCCCGGCATGAACTGCTCGATCACGTTGGGCTTGCCCGGCATGTGGCGGCCGAGGAACTGCGCCAGGATGTGCGAGCGCAGGCCGAACGGGCCGCCGGCGCCGGCGGCGACCACGACAGTGATCGACTTGCCGCTATAGAACGATGCGACGGCCGACTGCGCGTGCGCCGCGAGCGGCGCCGTTGCGACGGCGATGGCGGCGGCGATGCCGGCGAACCCGGTCTTCTTGTGCCATAAATTCATCAGCGGGTCTCCTCCGGGAACGGCATCTGGCTCAGCCAGCGCTCGACGTCCTTCGGATCGTCGAACAGCGTCGACAGCTCCTTGCGCGCCTTCTCGCGCGTGCTGACGCAGGCGCCGACCACGCCGGGCGCGGTGGCGGTCGGCAGCCAGGTGTTGATCTCCAGCCGGATGCCGTTGTTGTCCCACAGGTAGAACGCCTTGGAGTGCTCGCCGAGCGACATCGGGCCGATGGTCTTCACGCCGCAGGATTCGATGTGGCGCTGGAAGGCGTCGAACTTCTCCGGCACGACGTGGAACGCGACGTGCTGCATCGCGCCGGGCAGGTCGCGGTTCGCCTTCTCGAGCCCCTGCGGATACTCGAAGAACGCCACCATCTGATCCTTGCCCATATTGAAGAAGTAATGGCGCAGGTTCTCGTAGGGCGGCTGACCGCGGTCGCGCTCGTACGGCACGCGCTTGGCGCCGACGAGCTGCATCTTCAGCACGCGGGTGTAGAAGTCCATCGTGCCTTTCATGTCGTCGGTGTTGAGCGCCAGATGCGCGATGCCGCGCACGTTGTCGTCCCACAGATTGTCGATGCCCGACGACACCCGGCTGCGATCGATCGTGGTTGTCACGGCCATGGAAGCCTCCCTCGGTGCCAAAGCACGGCAGACAACATTCTAGGCGCGGCGCGGCGGCCGGGGCAAATGCGCCGCGACAGCAAACTGATGCATCGGCGGGCCCGGGGGGCGATG
>OFHG01000890.1_pt1 | contig 11196 bp, 7 predicted proteins | sample 1521931 | NCBI WGS metagenome assembly OFHG01 (sample SAMEA2468438, study PRJEB22500) | soil metagenome | biome: Glassland; feature: Farmland; material: Clay | place: Australia | collected 2013-01-31 | depth 0.55 m
GGCCTGCATCGTGCAGTGTCCCTTTGATGCGCTATATTTTAGAAGTCCAAAGGGTTCCATCGTGTCTCCCGAAACCATCAGAAGGTTCAAATTAAACCTTCTTGGCAAACGGCTGAAAGAAGCGGAAGCGGCCGGGGGTTCCCGTCCGGGACGCATTTAAAGGAGAGGCAATGAGCAAACAAACACCGGTCAGCAAACCGATCTACAGTATTCTCCCAGCGGACGTCGAGGGATTCGATTCCCTGGCCGAGCTTGCCCTGGACTTGCGCTGGTCGTGGAGTCATGCCGCCGATGAAGTCTGGCAACAGCTTGATCCCGACCTGTGGGAACTCACGCACAATCCCTGGGCCGTGCTGCAGACGGTCTCCCGGGACCAGCTTCAGCGTGTGTCAACCGATCCCGTTTTTCGCAAAAGCGTCGATGACCTCGTGCAAGCCAGGCGTCAGGCTGCGAATGCCCCTGCATGGTTTCAGCAAGAGCATTCGAAGTCTCCTCTTACCTGTGTAGCGTATTTCAGCATGGAATTCATGCTGAGTGAAGCGCTGCCCATCTACTCCGGCGGACTGGGCAATGTGGCCGGCGATCAGCTCAAATCGGCCAGTGATCTGGGCGTGCCGGTGGTCGGCGTTGGCCTGCTCTACCAGCAAGGCTATTTTAGGCAGGTGCTCGACAAGGACGGAGCCCAACAGGCGCTTTTCCCCTATAACGATCCCGGCCAATTGCCCATTACGCCGTTGCGCGAGGCGAATGGGGAATGGCTGCGGCTGAAGCTCGACTTGCCCGGCTACCCGGTCTGGCTGCGCGCCTGGCAGGTCCAGGTCGGCCGGGTGCGCCTTTACCTGCTCGACAGCAACGACCCTGCGAACATCCCTGCTCACCGCGGCATTACCGGCGAGCTCTACGGAGGCGGGCCGGAGTTGCGGCTGAAACAAGAGATGATGCTCGGGATCGGCGGGTGGCGTTTGCTCCGCGCGCTCGGCATTCAGCCGGAAGTCTGTCACCTGAATGAAGGACATGCGGCCTTCGCCATACTGGAGCGGGCCCGGAGTTTCATGCAAGAGACAGGGCAGCCCTTCGAAGTCGCACTGGCCGTCACGCGAGCGGGCAATCTCTTCACCACCCACACAGCGGTGGCTGCCGGCTTTGACCGCTTTGCTCCGGCCCTCATCGAGCAATATCTCGGTGGTTATGCCGAACAGAAACTCGGCATCACCCTCCGCGATCTGCTGGGCCTCGGCCGCCGGGACCGCAACGATCCGACGGAAAGCTTCAACATGGCCTATCTGGCGGTCCGTGGAAGCGGAGCAATCAATGGCGTGAGCCGTTTGCACGGTAAGGTGAGCCGGCAACTCTTCGGGTCCCTTTTTCCGCGCTGGCCGTTGGATGAAGTGCCGGTCGGTCACGTAACGAACGGAGTTCACATGCCGAGCTGGGACTCGGCGCCGGCCGACGAGCTTTGGACGGAGGCCTGTGGAAAAGACCGCTGGCTGGGGACAACGGAAACCCTGGAGAAGGACATTCGCCGCATCTCCGACGCCAGGCTCTGGAAATTTCGTCTTGCTGCCGTCAAGTCTCTTGTTGAATACGCCCGCGAACGCTTGTCCCGGCAACTGGCCGCCTCAGGAGCGTCGCCTCAGGCGATTGACGATGCGAAGCGCCTCTTCGATCCCAACGCGTTGACGCTGGGCTTTGCACGCCGCTTCGCAACCTACAAGAGACCGAACCTGTTGCTGCACGATCCGGAGCGACTGCTTCGCCTGCTGACCGACCCGAAGCGGCCGGTGCAGCTCATCATCGCGGGCAAGGCCCATCCCGCCGACCAATCGGGGCAGGCTTTGATACAGCAGTGGGCCCGTTTCATCCGACGGCCCGAGGTGCGGCCCCATGCGATCTTCCTGAGTGACTATGACATGCTTTTGACAGAGCAGCTGGTGCAGGGAGTGGATATCTGGATAAACACGCCGCGACGTCCCTGGGAGGCCTGCGGAACGAGCGGGATGAAGGTGCTTGTCAACGGCGGGCTCAATCTGTCTGAGCTTGATGGCTGGTGGGCGGAAGCCTACACGCCTGAAACGGGGTGGGCGTTGGGAGACGGCCGGGAACATGGCGACGATCCGGCCTGGGACGCTGCCGAAGCCGGGGCGCTCTACGATTTGCTCGAACGCCAGGTGGTCCCCGAGTTCTATACTCGAGACAAGAAGGGCATCCCTGTTGCCTGGGTGGCGCGGATGCGTGAAAGCATGGCGTGTCTGACCCCCCGTTTCTCAGCCAACCGCTCGGTGCGCGAATACACCGAGCAGTACTACCTCCCGGCTGCAGCCGCGTATCTCAGACGCGCCGCAAATAAGGGCGCGGAAGGCGCAACGATAGCGAACTGGAAGCATGAACTGGAGAAGAACTGGGCCAACCTGCGCATCGGTGAGGTAACGGCTGATACCCGCGACGGACAGCATGTATTTACGGTCCAGATCTATCTCAACAGCATCGCTGCAGATGCCGTACGCGTGGAACTGTATGCCGACGGCCCGAACGAAGGCGAACCTGTACGACAGGAGCTGATGGTGGGGCAGCGGCTCGTGGGGGCCGAGAACGGCTATGTTTACAGCGGTACGGTCCCCGCAACACGGCCGGCAACGGACTATACGGCGCGGGTGATACCGCGCTGCTCCGGCGTTGCGGTTCCCTTGGAAGCCGATCCCATTCTCTGGCAGCGGTGAGTCCTCGAAAGGCAAAAAACATCGGAAGGCAACCTATGAAAGGGTCAAAAAGACTGAAAAGAATCCGACTGCCTGCGGGCAGGATGCTGCCCGTGTCGGGCCAGGCCGCAGAAAAGGCGGAAGCGACCGCAGAGAGGACCCCTTCCGAACGCCCTCTGCATGATTATGTAACAGAGGTATCGGAGCGGACTGACGTGCGAATTGGCGTGCCATTGCCTCTGGGAACCTATGCACGCGGCGACGGAGTGAACTTTGCGTTCTTCAGCCGACACGCGAGCCGCGTTCGCCTGGAGTTGTTTGATCATCCCGAAGATGCGGCAGCCGCCAGGATGATTGATCTGGACCCCGCGCGCAACCGCACGGGTGACGTATGGCACGTCTGGATTAAGGGGATTCGACCCGGCCAGCTGTATGCCTATCGCGTGGACGGTCCCTATCAACCCGGGGACGGCCATCGTTTCAATTTCAACAGGCTTCTCATAGATCCCTTTGCCACGGCGATCTCGCGGTTGCCCGCCTGGGAGTTCGGCCCGGCCCGGGGATACGATCCGTCTGCGCCCGGCGGAGACTCGGTGTGTTCGACGGTCGATAATGCCGGCGCCATGCCGAAATGCGTATTCACACACGAGCATTTTCGCTGGCATGAGGACCGTCCGCCCCGGCATCCCTGGTCGAAGACGGTCATTTATGAAACCCATGTGCGCGGCTTCACGATCCATCCCAGCTCCGGCGTGGAGCATCCCGGCACGTACCGGGGGCTCATGGAAAAGCTCCCCTATTTCAGAGAACTGGGGGTGACGGCTGTTGAACTGATGCCCGTGCAGGAATTCAATGAACACCAGGTGAAAGGCATCAATCCGCAAACAGGCCAGCCGCTTGGGAATTACTGGGGCTACGATCCCGTAGCCTTCTTTGCCCCGAAAGCTTCCTACAGCAGTTCGGGAGGCTCGGGTCAGCAGAAGCTTGAATTCAAGGAAATGGTCCAGGCCTTCCATAGGGCGGGCATCGAGGTGATCCTTGACGTGGTCTTCAATCACACGGCCGAGGGAAACGAACGGGGGCCTACACTCTGTTTCCGCGGGATTGATAACACGATCTTCTACCTGCTGGCGGACGATAAACGTTCTTACAGGGACTACACGGGCACCGGCAACACCATCAATGCCGACCATCCTGTGGTGCGGGACCACATATTAACCGCGTTGCGCTACTGGGTGGTGGAGATGCATGTCGATGGATTTCGTTTTGACCTTGCCGCTGTTCTCGGCCGGGGCCGTTCCGGCAACGTGCTGCCCAATCCTCCTCTTCTCGAACGGATCGCCGAGGATCCAATCTTAAGGGATGTAAGGATCATCGCCGAGGCGTGGGATGCAGCCGGAGCGTATGAGGTCGGGAGCTTCTCCGAACGCCGCTGGGCGGAGTGGAACGGCCGGTACCGTGATGACGTCCGGCGGTTCTGGCGAGGCGATGATGGGATGCTCGGTTTGTTTGCCAGCCGCATCTGCGGCAGCGCCGACATCTATACCAAGTCGGGCAAAGGCCCCGAGAGCAGCATCAACTTCGTGACCTGCCACGACGGATTCACTCTGAACGACCTCGTGAGCTATCGCTACAAACACAATGAAGCAAACGGGGAAAACAACCATGACGGGGCGAACGAGAACTTCAGCGAGAACCACGGCGCTGAGGGCGAGACAGCGGAGGCCGGGATCGAGGCCTTGCGGAAAGTCCAGATCAAGAACTTCCTGCTGACGCTGTTCATCTCGCGCGGCGTGCCGATGCTGCTCGGCGGGGACGAATTTCGCCGCTCGCAAGGCGGCAACAACAACGCCTACTGCCAGGACAACGAAACGAGCTGGCTTGATTGGAGCTGCCGGGAACGGCACAGGGATATCTTCCGCTTCACCTGCGGCATGATCGCCTTTCGTCGTGCCCATCCGATTCTGAGCATGGAGCAATTCTACACCAACGCCGAGATCCGTTGGTTCGGCCCGCGGGGAGAATTGCCCAATTGGGCCGACCCGAAAGAAAAACAGTTTGCCTGTCTGATCCACGAAGATGAGCAGCGCGCACTTTGCCTGATGTTCAATGCCGGCGCCGATGCGGCCGACTTCGGCTTGCCCCCCGTACCGCCGGGGGCCCGGTGGCATCTGGCTGTTGACACTTCTCGCGAAGCGCCACAGGACCTGTTCGCTGCGGGCGAGGAACTGCTTTGGGAAGATCAGCAAGCGTACCGCTTGAGCCCCCGATCGAGCGCCATACTTCTTGCTCGATGAGTGGACTGCCGAAACGGGCTGCGACGGACTTCAAGCTGGAGTTGGCAGAGAAGGATGAGCGGCATCGCCTGACTTTTGACACGCCGGGAGGATGAAGGTGAAATTCAATTCCACAAATTTCCGTAAACAGCTCTGGAGATAAAATCATGACCAATACGCAACCACTACAATTGCAGGAAATCGGTATGGTCGGTCTGGGCGTCATGGGACGAAATCTCGTGCTGAACATGGCCGACCACGGCTTTTCGGTGGCGGGCTACGACAGAGACTCAAACCAGGTCGAAGCTCTACGGAAGGAAACAGCCGAACGAAGCATCCGCAGCGCGTCGACCATCCTTGATTTCATCGCACTGCTTCGCAAACCGCGCGCAGTAATAATGCTGGTGCCCGCAGGCGCTCCGGTGGATTCAGTCATCAAGGATCTGCTGCCTCACCTGGACAAGGGCGATCTCATCATCGATGCCGGCAACTCCTACTTCAAAGATACCGACTTGCGCGCCCGCACCCTGGCCGCGAACGGCATCCCATTCCTCGGCGTTGGTGTGTCGGGCGGCGAAGAAGGCGCGCGCCGCGGACCGAGCGTCATGCCCGGCGGCCCGAAAGAGGCTTACGAGCGGGTCCGTCCCGTTTTTGAAGCTGCTGCAGCAAAGGTGGGCGGAGATCCGTGCGTGACCTATCTCGGTCCCGGATCGGCAGGTCACTTCGTGAAGATGGTCCACAACGGCATCGAATACGGCGTCATGCAATTGATCGCCGAGACGTACGACCTGCTGAAGCGCGGCCTCGGGCTGAACGACGACGCATTGCATGACGTGTTCAGCGCATGGAGTACTGGTGAACTGAGTGGCTACCTGATGGAAATCACCAGTCATATTTTCTCCAAACAGGACGAGAAGACCGGCAAACGAATGATCGACGAGATCCTCGACGTGGCCAAACAGAAAGGCACCGGCATGTGGACCTCGCAGAGCGCAATGGAACTGCAGGTGCCGATTCCGACAATCGATCTGGCGGTCGCGATGCGGGACTTGTCCGTGCTCTCGGAGGAGCGGGAGCACGCAAGCGGGATTTATCAGCGATCCATGCGACGCTTCACCGGCGACCGAGACGTGTTTCTCACGCACCTGGGCCGAGCACTTTTTGCCGGGATGATCATCATCTACGCGCAAGGCCTGGCGCTTTTGGCGGCTGCTTCAGACAAATACGGGTATCACCTCGATCTTGAAGCCGTGGCGCGGATCTGGCGGGGCGGATGCATCATCCGCGCCGCGCTGCTGGAAGACATCTGCGCAGCGTTTCAGAGAAGGCGTGACCTGCCGAATTTGCTGCTCGACCCAAACCTGTCTAAGAAGGTCATGACGAATCAGGAGCATCTGCGTCAGGTGGTGTGCCAGGCAACCGAGTTAGGGGTTCCGGCGCCGGGGTTGATGGTTTCCTTGGGTTATCTCGACGCTTATCGCAGCGCCTGGCTGCCGGCCAATCTCATCCAGGCCCAGCGCGACTATTTCGGGGCACACACCTATGAGCGGATTGATGCCAAGGGCACGTTTCACACAGAATGGGAGAAGGAGTGAGAACCATGCAAACGGATGACCAACTCGAACCGACTGTGTTCATCATTTTTGGCGGAGCCGGCGACCTGACTTGGCGGAAACTCGTGCCTGCCCTGTTTGACCTCTCCCGGGACCGAAGTATGCCCGTCAATTTTGCGGTCATCGCAGTGGATCGCGTTGAATTAAGCGACGAAAAGCTGCGCCGGCGTCTCCACGACGGCGTCAAGAAGTTCTCGCGCCAAGAAATGGTGAAAACCGGCGAATGGGGCGAGTTTGCCGGGCATATTCACTACCGGCAGGGCGATTTCAAGAAGCTGCAGACGTATACGGCCTTGGGCGAACAATGCGAGAAGCTGGAAGAGGAATGGGGCGTCAAAGCCCACCGCATCTTTTACATGGCCACACCGCCGAGCATGTTCGGCGAAATCCCAAAATACCTCGCCAAGGCCGGACTGGCGCATGACCGGAAACGGGCGCGGATCGTGGTCGAGAAACCGATCGGCCATGACTTGGAATCCGCCCGCGCCCTGAATGCCATCCTCGCCGCCAATTTTGAGGAATCCCAGATCTTCCGCATCGACCATTATTTGGGGAAGGAAACGGTGCAGAACATTCTGGCGTTCCGCTTTGCCAATCCCCTCTTCGAGCCGATCTGGAACCGCCGTTATGTGGATTGTGTAACCATCACCGCTGCCGAAGCAGTCGGTGTCGAACACCGGGGCGGCTATTATGATCACGCCGGGGCCTTGCGCGACATGGTGCAGAATCACCTGATGCAGCTGCTCTGTCTGGTTGCGATGGAACCGATGGTCTCCTTCGATGCCGACGAGATTCGCAACAAGAAAGCGGACGTCCTCCACGCAGTTCGTCCGATTCATCCTGACGCAGTCCATCAATGCGTCGTGCGCGGGCAATACGGCCAGGGTTGGGTCGGCGGCAAAAAAATCCCCGGTTACCGCGAAGAAGACGGCGTGTCGCCCGATTCCCAAACCGAGACGTTTGTCGCGCTCAGGCTGTTCCTCGACAACTGGCGCTGGCAGGGCGTGCCTTTCTACCTCCGTACGGGGAAGCGGCTCACCAGGCAGGCCTCGGAAATTACGATCCAGTTTCGCGGAGTGCCGCATCAGTCGTTTCCGGCCGAGTCCACTCTCGATTGGCAGTCGTCCCGGCTGGTGATGTCCATCCAGCCCGACGAAGGCATTGTGCTGCGCTTTCAGGCCAAATACCCCGGACCAAAGATGCACCTGCGCTCCGTGGAGATGCAGTTTAATTACCAGGACGCCTTCGCCGCCCGGTCGTCTGAAGCTTATGAAACGTTGCTGTGGGACGTAATGAAGAATGACGCCACCTTGTTCATGCGTGCCGATCAGGTGGAGGCCGCCTGGCGGTTGTTGATGCCGGTGATCGAGGTCTGGGCGGCAGCTCCGCCCTGCGATTTCCCCAATTACGCCGCTGGCACGTGGGGGCCGGAGGACGCTCAGGGTCTGCTTGCTCAAGGACACAGTTGGCCATTGCCTACGGAATTGGCCGGGCATTGCGGGAAAAAGGGAAAGAATTCCTGACTCGATATAGTGCGCAATATCCGATCAGATGAGAATTCCTGTCATCGACATCGGCGGCACGCATGTGAAGGTGCTGGCCTTTGGCCACCGGCCACACGTAATCAGCAGTGTTGGACAGTGCATGTGTGCGGACACCAAAACAATTCGCGACGCATCGGTGAAGCAACGGCGGACAATCACGGCGGACTATACCGCCCGGGTAACCGGACAGTGTCGGCCCGGCAGCAGGATAAGCACGGGGTCCCTATCCATTATGAAACTCCTGAATATCATCGCGATACTGATCACCCTTTCGGCCGCCTTCGGCTATCTGAACAGCCGTTTCATAAGGCTGCCCACGACGATCGGGATCATGCTGGTGTCCATGCTGGTGTCGGTGGGCGTGTTCGTCCTGGGGCATTTCGGGCAACTGGGGCTCGGCATCGAAGAGCACTGGCTGGCTTTGATAAGGGACATCGATTTCAACAGGACGCTCATGGTTTGGATGCTGGGGTTTCTGCTCTTTGCAGGCGCTCTCCAGGTCGATCTCAGCGATCTGCTGAAGCAAAAATGGGAAATAACGATACTCGCGACCGTGGGCGTCGCCATATCCACGTTCGTCGTCGGGGCGATGCTCTACCTCGTTGCCGGGTGGCTGGCGCTCAACCTGCCTCTCATTCATTGCCGTCTGTTCGGCGCGCTCATATCCCCTACAGATCCCATTGCCGTGCTCGGGATCCTGCGGGAGGCGGGTCTCTCGAAAAGGCTGCAAACCATCATTTCCGGGGAGTCCCTGTTCAACGACGGCGTCGGCATTGTCGTTTTCGTGACGCTCCTCAGCATCGCCGCTAAGGGCGGGCAAGCGGTATCCCCGCGCGATGTCCTTCTGTTTTTTGCCTGGGAGGCCGCGGGCGGGGTCCTCTTCGGCATCCTCCTCGGCTTTGCCGGATATCATGCGTTGAAAAGCATTGACGATTACCATGTCGAGATCCTTATTACGCTGTCCATGGTGACGGGAGGTTATGCGCTTGCCACGGCGATTCACACCTCGGGGCCCATAACCATGGTCGTTGCCGGCCTGATCACGGGCAACCGCGGCCGCCAATTTGCCATGTCCGACAGGACCCGCGAGCGTCTCGATTCGTTCTGGGAGTTCATGGACCAAATTCTTAATTCGCTGCTCTTCGTACTGATCGGGCTCGAACTGCTGACGATACAGGTTTCGTGGCTCTCCCTCGCTGCCGGGTTGATAGCCATTCCGGTCAGTCTGATCGCGCGGTTTGCTTCGGTCGGCTTGCCGTTCGCCCTTCTCGCGGTGAAGAAAAAACTGAGCGCCCGGACCCTTACAATCATGACCTGGGGAGGATTGCGCGGCGGAATTGCGGTGGCCCTGGCGATTGCTCTCCCAGCGCCTTTTGGACGGAACATCATAATTCCGGTAACGTACATGGTAGTGGTATTCTCCATTTTGGTGCAGGGCTTGACGGTAAAATATCTCGTCAGACAGTGATGCCGATATATAGATAGGGTGTCGGCATTTTTTCAATCATCAGGAGGACGTTATCAGGGTCGCTCTCGACAGCATGATGAAACCCGCGCGGCAGGTGGGTTTTTTGCTTCTTTGTGTCCTTATCGGCGCACTCGCCGGACTGGGCGCGGTCGTCTTCCGCATGCTCATTGCGTTGGTCCATAATGCGTTCTTCTTCGGTACTCTTTCGCTTTCCTACGACGTGAACGTGCATACTTCCGCGAGTCCGTGGGGCCCGTTCATTGCGCTCGCGCCCGTTATTGCCGCGGTGGCCGTGACCTTTCTCGTCACCCGCTTTGCGCCGGAAGCGGGCGGGACCGGCGTCCCCGAGGTGATGGCGGCGATCTTCTACACGAAGGGGGCCATCAGGCCGGTCGTTTCCCTCGTCAAGGCACTGGCTTCGTCGCTCTCCATCGGAAGCGGCGGTTCGGCCGGCCGCGAAGGACCCATCATGCTGATCGGATCGGCCTTCGGACCCGTCCTGGGCCGCATATTCTCTCTTTCTCCCTGGCAGAAGATCACCCTGATCGCCTGCGGCGCGGGCGGAGGGATCGCGGCGACCTACGATACTCCGATAGGGGGCGTGCTCTTCGTGGCCGAAATTCTCCTGCACGAAGTAAGCGTCAGGACCCTTGTCCCGCTTGCACTTTCCACCGCGGCCGCGGCGACTCTGGGCCGGGTTTGTTGGGGCGATGCGTCTCAATTTGTCATCCCCTTGCAGGCAGCGGCGCACACGCATGCGGGTAATCTTAGCGCTCTTGCCGACTATGCGGGGCTCGGCTTAATTGCGGGAATAAGCTCCGCAGTTTTTATATGGTCCGCGTACAGCACCGAAGATTTCTTCAACAAGCATGTAAAAGGCGGCCCCTACACAAGGCATCTGGCCGGCATGCTGCTGGTGGGCGTCATGATATATCTCATGATGGTCTTCTTCGGCCGCTATTACATCGAAGGGGTCGGCTATGCGACGATCCAGGACGTGCTCGCGGGCAGGCTGTCCCTGCTTCCGTTGCTGGTTCTGCTCTTTGCGCTGAAACTTTTCGCGACCTCCGTGACTCTCGGCTCCGGGGGATCAGGAGGCATCTTCTCACCGGCGCTTTTTCTGGGCGCTACACTCGCAGGAGCGCTCGGTACCATCGTACAGAGGGTGTTTCCCGGACTTATGATAGACCCCGCGGTCTTCGCCCTTGCAGGCATGGCGGCCATGGTCGGAGGAACGACCGGCGCGGCCACCGCCGCCATCGTCATGATCCTGGAAATGACCCATGGGTACAGTGCCGCGATTCCGGTGACGATCGCGGTGGCGTGCAGCATCGGCGTTCGGAGGGCATTCTCGCGGGACAGCATGTACACGCTGAAACTCGCCCGCCAGGGACGCGCCCTTTCCGACACGCTGCTCCGGGACGTCCATGATCTGAGGCATGAAGAAAAGTAACGAAGACCGGCTTAAGCGTGATACAATAACACAAGAGACCGCCGGAGATCGCCGCCGAGCAGGTCTGACGTGCAAAGAGCGCCCGGGGAGGACCCATTAAGACAACGTTCGACATCATCAGGAAACCCATGAGACGGGCGGGTTTC
>OFHG01000891.1_pt1 | contig 11189 bp, 10 predicted proteins | sample 1521931 | NCBI WGS metagenome assembly OFHG01 (sample SAMEA2468438, study PRJEB22500) | soil metagenome | biome: Glassland; feature: Farmland; material: Clay | place: Australia | collected 2013-01-31 | depth 0.55 m
AAACGGGGCAGTGAACTTCTTTGCACTTGAAATTGAGCTGTGGCGAATAGGAGGCTCGGAAGCGGCCCCAAAGTTCAACGTTGCTTGCCGGCCGAATGCTTGGGAAAGCAGGGTGAAAGCTTCCGTGGCGGCCCAGAACCCCCTCTACCGAGAATTCTGGGAGGGTTTTGTGGACTTTTGCAAGCGGCGAAACACGGATCCGAAGCTGACCCAATTGCCGCCACCGACCGACCCCTGGTACAAGATCAAGCTGGGCGTGTCTAGAATTTGGATCGAGCTCAAAATCCCAACTAAATCTGCAACCCTGACATGCCAGCTTGTGCTTGACAATCCTGAATCGAAACCCACTTTTGAAAAGCTGGAAAGCCGCAAGCAGCAGATTGAGTCTGAGTTAGGTGGGCCGGTTGAGTGGAGCAAACCGCCGGAAGACGGCCAGCGAGGTAAGGTCGTCGCCACCCTAGCAGGAAACATCCAGAATCGAGACCAGTGGGACAAGTACTTTGCTTGGCTAAGAGACCGAGCCGAGGCGTTTTACAAGGTGTTCCACCCAAAGATCAAGGAGCTACATCTGGATGATGAAGACACCGAGTAGGGTTGATGCAACACGCGGGCCAGTCGCTGGTGAGGCACCAGGGTAGAGTTCATGAATTCCGAACACCCCGCTCCTCTCCGCTGACTGGCCGATTAATTTCGATGAGGTGCCTCATGCTCGAAAACAAATGGGCGGGGGAGTACTTGAGGAGCTTATATAAACGGATGGGCAAGAGCCATGAGGACCTGGAAGAATTGGTGCGGCGTCCTGAATTCGCCGACACTGAAGATCCATGTCTCGAAATATACTTTGTTCGTGAGGCTGGGTCCGCCGTCAAATGTCTCAACCTCGCCATTGAAACACTTTTCCAGCCTTTGAATCAAACCATGGAAAAGCCGCAGGGCCAAAAAGCGGGCCCTGCGCTACAAGCTCAGGCGCTGGCTTCGGCGAGGCTTTTGTCGAGCGCGGCGAGGGCCACGTCCACATCCGGCTTCGAAATGTTCAGCGGCGGCGACATGCGGATGACGTTGGCGTAGAGCCCGCCTTTGCCGACGATCAAGCCGTTGGCGCGGCAGCGCTCTAGCACCTGGTTGGCCATTTCCGGCGCGGGCTGCTTGGTCTTGCGGTCCTTGACCAGCTCGACGCCCTGCATCAGGCCCATGCCGCGCACGTCGCCTACGGCGGCGTGTTTTTCCTTGAGCGCGTCGAGCCCCTGGCGGAAATGCGCGCCTACTTCGGCGGCGTTGTCCATGAGGCGATCCTCTTCGATCAAATCAATCGTGGCCTTGGCCGCAACCGCCGTGACCGGGTTGCCGCCGAAAGTGGAAATCGTCAGGCCCTTGTAGGAGTCGGCGATTTCCGGGCGGGTGATGGTGCAGCCGATGGGCACGCCGTTGGCCATGCCCTTGGCGCAGGTGATGATGTCGGGCTCGACTTCCCAGTGCTCGATGCCGAACCATTTCTTGCCGGTGCGGCCGAAGCCCGCCTGCACTTCGTCGGCAATGAAAAGCCCGCCGTACTGGCGCACGATGTTCGAGACGATTTTGAAATAGCCCGGCGGAGGCACCACCACGCCGCCCAAGCCCTGAATCGTTTCCGCCAGCAGACCGGCCACCGCGCCGCCGGTCGAAGTCCGGATGACCTCTTCGATGTCTTTGGCGCAATGCAAGTCGCAGCTCGGATAAGTGAGGCCGTAGGGACAACGATAGCAGTACGGGCCCGGCGCTTGAACCACTCCGAAGGGAACCACGCCCGCTTTGCGCCAGGTGGAAAGACCGGTCATGGATTTGGCCAGTTGCGAGTGGCCGCTGTAGCCGTGGCGCAGCGCCAGCATTTCGTAATTGCCGGTGTACATGCGCGCCGTGAGGACCGCGACTTCGTTCGCTTCCGTGCCGCTGTTGGTGAAAAAGCTCTTCTGCAGCTTGCCGGGCGCGATCTCGGCCACTTTCTCGGCGAGCGAGACCAGCGCCTCGGTGGGGAAGAGCGTCGAGGTGTGCTGCACGCGGTCAATCTGCTGCTTGATCTTTTCCGTCACCTTGGGATTCGAGTGGCCCACACTGATGGTGACGATGCCGCCCAGGAAATCCAGGTATTGGCGGCCATTCGCGTCGCAAACGTACTGGCCCTTGGCGTGGTCAATCACCAGCGGGTCTTTGTAGTAAGTGGTGACGCAGTTGAAGAGGTACTCTTTGTGCTTGCGAATGATTTCGTCCCGGGTCATGTAGGGTCTCCGTTCTTCAGGGTCAGCGGGTAAGTCCTTCGATCCCGGTGCCGGGTTTTTGGACGGGCTCCATGTAGAGCCGGCCCCAGGCAATCCGATTTTCGCGGATATCGTGAATCGCGATGCCGACCCATACTACCCGCGTTGTGTCCTGCACGGTGCCGGACCATTCCCACTCCGTCCAGACGGTGTCCTTTTCGGCCGCCGAGCGAATGACTTTGGCGCGAAAGTCCGGCATGCGCTTGAAAGTTTCTGACCATTCCTTGTGAATCTGCTCTCGGCCGCGATAGGCGCGGTCGGGATGAACTGGCTGCTCGGTGTGATAGAGCGGGTCGAAACATTTCGTGGCTGCTTCGATGTCGTGGTTGTTCAAGGCCCGCACCAGCCGCTCGATGACCAATCGGGGGTTCACGTGAATCTCGGTATTCATGGCGACACCCTCCTCAGATGGCTTGCCCTTATTGTTCAACACACCATGTAGGTTCGCCTTATTTTAAGCCCAGTTCCTCCCGAGTAATGGACAAAATGTCGTAGCGCTCTGCTCGCCTGCTCGCGCCGTGTAGCGGTTCGGAGCGCTTCTGAAGACTACGGGTTCAGGTAATGGTCCAGCCAACCCAGCACTGTTTTGTACCACAACTGGCTGTCTTGCGGTTTCAGCACCCAATGGCACTCATTGGGGAAGAAAAGGAATTTGGATGGCACGCCGCGCCTTTGCAGCGTGGTGAAGAGCTGGATGGCTTGCCCCATGGGCACGCGGTAATCCTGCTCGCCCTCGACGATGAGCATGGGCGTCTGGATATTCTGCACGTAATTCGACGGCGACCATTTCTCGCGCAGCGCCGCCGACTGTTTATCCCAAACGGGCCCTTTGAATTCCCACTCATCGAACCACAATTCCTCGGTCGTGCCGTATTCGCTTCGGTTGTCGTAGACTCCGTCGTGCGAAACCAGCGCCTTGAAGCGGTGGGTTTGCGTGGCGATCCAGTCAATCATGTAGCCGCCGAAGCTCGCGCCCGCCGCGCCCACGCGCGTCTTATCCACGTAAGGGAGCGATTCCAGGTAATCGGTTGCCAGCATGATGTCCTGGTAGGGCGCGCCGCCCCAATCGCCGCTGATGGACTCGACGAATTTCTGCCCGTAGCCTGTCGAGCCGTGGAAGTTGGTCATCATCACCACGTACCCGTGCGACGCGAACATTTCCGCGTTCCAGCGATAGCTCCAGCCGTCGTCCCAGCCGCTCTGCGGCCCGCCGTGGACCAGCACGATGGCGGGATATTTCTTGTTCGCGTCGAACCCCGGCGGCTTGACGAGCATGCTCTGGATCTGCGTGCCACCCGCGCCCTTGGTCCAGACCGATTCCGCCGGATTCATGTCGAGCTCGGCCAGCAGGGCGTCGTTCTCGTGCGTCAACTGCGTGGCCTTGCCGTCCGAAATCGAAACGCTGACGATCTCGCTGGGCGCGGTCAGGCTGTTGCGCGTGGCGATGATCGTTTTAGCGTCCGGGGCCACAACGAAGTCGCCGAAATTCCCGTCGGCAACTTTTTCGACCCTGGGATGGCTGACCGAGGTCTTGAAAATCGGCATATCCACTTTTTCCGTGGCGGTGAAATAGATCGTGTCGCTGTCGGGCGCCCAGGCGAACGCCGCCACCCACTGGTCGAATCCGGTGGTCAAATCTTTGATTTCTCGCGTCTGCCGGTCGTAGACGCGCAGCCGGAACAAGTCGGATTCGTAGCCGTCGCGCGCCTGCGAGGTGTAGGCGATGTAGCGCCCGTTGGGTGAGTATTGTGGCGAAGCGTCGGAGCCGGGATTCGCGGCGGTAATGTTTCGCGCTGTAGCGGCGCTGTCCTCAGCGCCGCCCGACGCCCGTGAGAGCCCGCCCTGAGCGGAGCGAAGGGACACCGGCGCTACAGAAACCAGATACAGGTCGTTGTTGGTGGTCCACGCCACGGCGCTGGGCGGCGTGGCGCGGTTCGACGTGTAGCAGACCTCCGTGCCGTGGGGCGAAATCGAGTAGCCGTCGGGCGCGCCCAGGAAAAACGTCGGCGCATCGTAAGCGCCGGGCGTCAAGTCGCGCGGCTCGCCGCCCGTGGCCGCGACCGCGAACAGGTGTGTGTAGCGGCCTTCCGTCCAGGCGTTCCAGTGGCGGAAAAACAGCCGGTCAATGATGCGCGCCTTCACCTTGCTGGTTTCGGCTTCCTCCAGGCGTTTCTTGTTGCACGCATCGTCCGCGCAGTCGGGATAGACGCTCGAAGTAAAGAGGAGCGTCGCGCCGTTCGCCGCCCAGGTGACGCCGTCGGCTTCGGTCGAGATGTTGGTGAGCTGGCGGGCTTCGCCGCCGTCGAGGGGAAGAATCCAGACCTGGGATTTCCCGCTGCGCGTGGAGATGAACGCCAGCGACTTGCCGTCGGGAGACCAGCGCGGGCGGCTGTCTGAGCCCTCGCCGCGCGTAAGCTGGCGAGGCTCGCCGCTCTCGGCCGGCATCAGCCAGATGTGACCCACTTTTTTGTTGGCCTCGAATTCAACCGACGTTTGCACGTAAGCGATCCAGCGCCCGTCGGGCGAAATCTGCGGGTCGGAAATCTGCTGCATCTTCATCATATCTTCAAACGTGATGGGTCGCTTGGCGGCCGCGGGCATGGCGATCGCCGCGGTCAAAAGAAGCATTAAGATTCCAATCGAAAATCTTCCTCGCATACGAGACCTCTCCTCACTGAATTGCAGGGGCGTCGGGTATTTCCGTGCCGCATAGTTATATCAAAGGATTGGGACCACGGCGCGCCAAAATCGCTCGCTGCAGCGGCCGCGTCCCGCTGCCGTCCTTGCGTTCGCGACACGGCAGTGTGTGTTGTGCAAATAACGGACTGCCTATGAAGGCTGCAAACCCGGGGTTCTAACACAGAGGGCACAGAGGCAAAGTTGTCACTGAGACCACGGAGGACTACGCCGCCACTTCTCAGTGATCTCTGTGGAGGCTTTCCTCTGTTTTCTCTGTGAGAAAGTCCTTAGGACGAGCCTTGCGCGGGAGAGTCTGTTTTGCGGCCGGGAAGTGGTAGCCTGTCCGCATGGATTCCGACAGTCGCGGCTCTTGGAGCGCGTGGAAAAGCAAACCGCAAGTTTCAAGAGACGCGTCTGCGGCCGGCCTCAGTATCTCACCGGCACAGCGCGAATACTTCCGCTACACAGATTCCTCGGCCAAGGTTGAACGGCTTGGGCTTGGCAACGTTCGAAGCCGAGACTTTGGCTGCTTGCACTTCAGCGGCCGATGACTCCGGGACCCTCGGAGGCGGCAGCTAAGACAGAGGGTTCACTTTCCCGCTTGCCAGATCGCTTGCTGTAGCCGCGGCGTCCCGCCATCATCTTTGCCATAGCGCGGCCATCCTGGGGTTGTGTGATCTGCAGGATGTTTACCGATCCCGACCGGGCTCACTTCGTAGACGGGACCGTGGTTCCGCAGTCTCAGAAGACGCTGGGTAACAAGCGAGCCTGAACTATTTCTTTCGTCGAGAGTTGATGAATGACGAATTACGCGGGAGGCTCGACCTTCATCACATACGCTTCGATGCGGCTTCGGTCACTTGCAGGGAGGTCCAGAAACTCAACCCCCATGCACAAATCTGGAATCATGTAGCGGACCTCTGCCTGCACCAGGACCGCAGGCCCTCCGTCCCCCAGGGAGAAACGCAACTTGAAAACCGATCCCTCAGGAAGCGGAGTCTTTGTCTCGATGAAAAGGCCCCCGGCGCTGATGTCCCTGGAAAAGCCCAGGAAGCTTCCAGCCTCATCCTCAATTCTGGCCACGAACTTCTTCCGGGCATGCACGGGTCTGGAGCTGATTCGACGAAAGATGACTTGGAGAATAGTCTGGCGGTCTTCGGTTCTTATTTCTGTGAACTCAACTCCGGTTCCCTGGCCCGGCAGTTGATACCGGACACGTGCGGTGGCTTCGATGGCCGGGAGGTGCGGCGCAGGGCGAAATCGGACTTTGATCTCAGTATCCGGCTCGAGCTTTGTGGACATTTCCAGAAGCAGCCCGCCGCCTCCGAGGGTCAGGATGTGAGCCGGGAAGATGATGCCATTGGCGGTGCATTCGGCGGGAAGGTCAACTCGCGCCCGAGGGTATCGCCCGAACGTGGGTTGAGACGGGTTTTGTGGATGATATGGAATGGTGCCTTCTCCGCAGGGCCGAATGTTCGATCTGTTAGCGAGTAGGTTACTCTGGCGCGCCCGGACTTGCAACCTCCCCAGTGGCTGAAGCCGTCGTCACAACGCGTTCTTCACGGTGATGCCGGTTGGTGCGCGGCAGTGCGGAGCGCTCTGGCCGTCAATCATCAACCTTGCGCCGATGGCCCTCGGGGCAGGTGCCTGTCGAGCTGTCGTAGAAGCCTGGGAAATCTTCGTCGAAGTTGGGCATCACCGTCCAGTGGTCAATACAGTAGGAGCGCTGGCATTGGTGACAATAAAACGGCGCCCAGAGGTGCTCCAGCTCGTAAAGCTTGGCGGCGTTCTTTTCCTCCAGCGCCGCGCGCAGGGGTTCTTCCCGCTCGCCGCCCACCTGCTCCCGGCTCCTGCCGATGAAGTCGGCGATGACCAGCGTGGCAACTCCCGGCTGGAGGACGTCGGCGTGCCTGGCATTGGGGGGAATCAGAGTGATGGTGGCGGCGACTTTACCGCAAAGGCTGCATCGGAACGCGCACTTGACAATATCGTCTCCCGTCAACATCGCTCGGAGTCTCCTGGCTATGGAGCGCATTGGGCAAGCCGTTCTATCTCCGCGACCACGCGCTCGAGTTCACTGGCCAGAGCTGACGGGCCCGCCTGCCGGTAGGTTTCGACCAGCGTGCGGTAGTACCACAGCGTGCCTTCTTTCCCGCCAGTGAAGCGTTTCCAGAGAGGCTCGCCCAGCGCGCGGTAGTCGGCGAGGATGGCGCGCGCGTTGTGGACCTTGTCCGCTGCCGAGACCAGACGCACCGCCGCCCCGGCGTGGGCGATGTGCCGGATGTAGGCCTCCTTGCGCTGGCGCCACGGCGGCTTGGGTGTGGATTCGGCGTCGGTGCAGCCGTTTACGATCTCGACCACCCGGTCGCCGAAACGGCGGCGGATTTCCTCGCGTGTGGACGCTCCGCCCTGGTCCTCAATCGCGTCGTGCAGCAGGGCAGCGATGGCCGTGTCTTCATCCGCCCCGTTTTCGAGCACCATACCTGCCACCGCCATCAGGTGCGTGATGTAGGGAATGGACGTGCCCTTGCGCGTTTGCCGCGCGTGGAGCCGGGCCGCAAACACCAGGGCGTCTTCGAAGCGCTGGGACAGCATGGGTTGCACAGCCTTTCGCTCCCCCGACAGGGTAAGGCGTTTTGGCTCGCGTTTCAATCCCCGCGAATCAATTCTCCATTTCAGCAAGAAGGGTTCCGAACAAGGCTCCGACTCCTGCGGAACAACCCGTCGCGCGCGTCCCGCATCAACGGAAGGGAACCGGCATGGGCTGTGGGGTAATCCGGTTCAGGCTTTCTCAGGGTTCGTGTAAAGATTCAGTTCTAATCGCGACGCCGAAAGGTGCCATGGAAACAGTCCGACCGAGAATCGCCGGAGTGTGTTGTGCATTCCTGTTTGTCGCGGGGCTGGCGTGTGCCGCGCAGCCCGCGGCGCCGGCGAACGCGCCGGCCGCCGCCACGCGCACCGCGGCACAGAATGCCGCGGTTGCCGGCGCAGCGAAGGCTTCGGCCGCTGAAGTCCCGGCGCTTTGCGTGCGCGCTCCCGCTCTGTGCTCCGCCGAGTATCACGCCAACCGGCAGGGCGATGCCTCGCCGGTCATGGGTGAGGTCTCAACGCTCGAATTGCCGGACGGAACTGTCGTGGCCGATCCCGAGCAGGCGAGCGGCCGGAGTCAGGCGCAAGCCGGGAGCGGCTCGCAATCGAACCAGCCCTCGCTCGAGGGCCTGGGCTTTCCCAAAAGCGCGATCCAGGGAAGCGTCAAGGAGCAGGCGCTGCTCGACAAGCGTTCGCACATGCTCCAGATTCACCAGAAGCTGGGCCTGATCACCGCTGTGCCCATGGCGGTCGCGCTCTTCACCGGCCCCGGCGCGAAAGGCCATCACGGCCTGCCCGGCGACCCCGGCAAACGCAACCTGCACGCCGCGCTGGGCGGGATTACGACCGGGCTGTATATCGCGACCGCGTATTACGCCATCCGCGCGCCCAAGGTTCCCGGCACCGAGCCGCGCGGGCTGATCCGCCTGCACCGCGCCCTGGCCTGGGTGCACGGGACGGGGATGATCATCACGCCGATTCTCGGCGCCATCGCCTACAGCCAACTGAGCAACGGCGAGCGCGTTCACGGCGTGGCCCGGTACCATTCCGTGGCTGCCGTCACGACCTTTGGGGCCTACATGGCCGCGCTGTTGTCCGTATCTCTGAAATGAATCGTGATGTGACCCGATGACCAAAAGAATCTTCGCCGCAATTCTGTTCCTGCTACTTGCGCAACTCGCATGGGCCGACAGCCAATGGGTGCTCGACCAGTCCACCCTGACCTATCACGTCTCTCACCCGCTGCACGAGGCCAACGGCGTCAGCCCCGATGCCGCCAAAGGGAAGGGCATTTGCCACGCCGGCGAGTGCAATTTTCTGGTCGCCGTGCCCGTCAAGTCGTTCGATTCGGGCAACAGCAATCGCGACCTGCACATGCTCCAGGTCGTGCTCGGCGCGCAGTTTCCCCTCGTTATCGTGCGGTTCACGCTGCCGGAATCGGAACTGACCGCCTCGACCATTCACGCCGATTTGCAGATTCAGTTTGCGGGGCAGAAGGCTGAATACAAGCAGGTCGCGTTTCAGCGCGTGACGAAAGACGGCGAGACCGAAGTGACGGGAACCATTCCCCTCGAACTTACCGATTTCAAAATCAAGCGGCCCGAACTTCTGGGCATCGCCATCAAGAACGAAGCGCCGGTGAAGGTGGATACCACCTGGCGCCAGGAGTGACGCGCGGCGCGGGCGGCGGAGCTTGCACGTAGCGCCGCCCTTTAGGGCGGCAGGCGGGTCGCGCGCTGCATCGCCTTGAGGGCTGCCTCCAGGCCGGGCTGAAGCCCGGCCCTACTTCGTCCATTCGGTGTGGAACGTCCCTTCCTGGTCCGTGCGGTGATAAGTGTGCGCGCCGAAGCAATCGCGCAGGGCCTGCAGCAGGTTTGCCGGCAGCCGCGCCTGGCGGTAGCTGTCAATATAGCCGAGCGAAGTCGCGTAGGCGAGGCACGGCGCGCCGGTGTCGGTGGCGGCCTTGACCACTTCGCGCAGGCTGCCCAGGTTGTCGTTGATGACGCGGCTGAAGGCGGGATCGAGCATCAGGTTCTTCAGGTCCGGCTTGGCTTTGAAGGCCGCCTGGATCGAGTCGAGCATCCTGGAGCGGATGATGCACCCGCCCTTCCAGATGCGCGCGATGTCGTCGAACTTCAGGTTGTACTTGTAATCGCGCGAAGCCACCAGCAATTGCCCGAAGCCCTGCGCGTAACAGGTGATGACGGCCAGGCGGTAAGCCGCGCGCAGTTGGTCGGCAAATTTCTTCCTGTCGCCCGCAAATTTCTTTCCCGGCCCGCGCAGGATTTTGGCTGCCTCCACGCGCTCGTCTTTCTGGCCGGAGAGCACGCGCGCTTCCACCGCGTAGGTGAGCGTGGGAATGGCCACGCCCAGGTCCATCGAGTCCTGGGCTGTCCACTTCCCGGTGCCTTTCTGCTCGGCCTCGTCCACGATCAATTCCACCAGCGGCTTGCCGGTCTTGGGGTCGGTCTTGCCCAGCACCAGCACGGTGATTTCGAGCAGGTAGGAATTCAGGTCCGAGCCGTTCCACGCCGCGAACACGTCGTGCATTTCAGGCACCGGCATCCCCAGCACGTTCTTGAAGATGTCATACGTTTCGGTAATGAGCTGAAGGATTCCGTATTCAATCCCATTATGCACCATTTTAACATAGTGGCCGGCGCCGCGCGGGCCGAGATAGGTGCAGCAGGGGCCGTCCGCCACCTGCGCGGCCATCTTGGTCAGCAGGGGCTCGAGGTGGCGATAAGAGTCCTCGTGCCCGCCGGGCATCAGCGACGGGCCGTGCAGAGCGCCTTCTTCGCCGCCGCTCACGCCCATGCCGAACAGGCGCAAACCCGCACGTTCGAGCTCAGTGACGCGCCGCTCCGTATCCTTGAAGTAGGAATTGCCGCCGTCAATCACGATATCGTCCTGCTGCAGGTGAGGCTTCAGGTCGTTGAGAACGGCGTCCACGGCTTTCCCCGCCGGAACCATGATCAGAATGCGGCGCGGCCGCTCCAGCGCTTCGACAAATTCCGCCAGCGTGGGCGCGACGACGTAATTCTTCCCTTTGACCTCGGCGGCGACCTTCTCGGCTTTTTCCGCGTTCACTTCAAAGCCGGCTACGGAGAATCCCTTGCTCTCCGCATTCAGACCCAGGTTCTTGCCCATCACGCCCAATCCCACCACACCCAGCTGCTGTTTGCTCATGGTCGCCTCCGCCCGGAATAGGTGAACTTTCAGGATAACAGATTCCGGTTCCGTTCGGCGCAAATCCGGACAACTTGCGCAGCCGGGGGCACGAACAATTTAAGCGGTTCACTCGACCGCGCCTCCGGAGTTAAGATAGTATTTGAACGATGGCACCGACCCTTGCCCCGGCGCATCCAACACTGTTGGGTGTGTGTCGCAGGTCATCAGGGCGGCCACGGCGCGCAAGCCCGGGGCGCATAGTACGAATCCGGCTAGGAGGAAAGTCTCTTGGAAGGCCACAGCGCAGCCCAAGGTCAAACTGTTCTCGATTCCACCCAACTCGATCATCTGTGCGTTAACACCCTTCGCTGTCTTTCGATGGACGCCGTGCAAAAGGCGAACTCCGGCCATCCCGGGCTGCCCATGGGCGCGGCGCCCATGGCCTACGTTCTTTGGACG
>OFHG01000892.1_pt1 | contig 11175 bp, 8 predicted proteins | sample 1521931 | NCBI WGS metagenome assembly OFHG01 (sample SAMEA2468438, study PRJEB22500) | soil metagenome | biome: Glassland; feature: Farmland; material: Clay | place: Australia | collected 2013-01-31 | depth 0.55 m
GCTCACAACAGCACCCTGAACCGTGAAGGGCGTCAATTCGTTGCCGCGGCCATCCCGGCCATTTTCACCGATTGGAACGAGCGGGCGTTCATCAGCCGCGCCAGCACCGGGCTGCGGAGTGCGGTCAAGGAGCGGGATCTCGATCGTCTTTTTGGCGGCATGGCGCGCATTGCGAAAGAGGCGGAGCGTCCGATGCAGGAATTCAACATCGCCATGGCCGGGCCGCTGGCCAGTTTTGTGCTCGCCGGGCTGTTCTACGCCTTTACCCTGCCCTTCCAGCCGAATTCGATGATCGCGGTCATCTGCCTGTACATGGCGCAAATCAATGGGCTGCTGGGCGGGCTGAATCTGGTGCCGGGGATGCCGCTCGACGGCGGACGAATATTGCGCGCGATCGCCTGGGCCGCGACGAAGGACCCGCACCGGGCGATGCGAATGGCGTCGCGCAGCGGGCAATTCCTGGCGTATCTGCTGATACTGGCCGGGATCGTGGTTGCGCTGCAGAGCGGTTATTGGCTGGACGGATTGTGGTGGGTGTTCATCGGCTGGTTCCTGCTGTCGGCGGCGCAGCAGAGCTACGCGCAGGTGGCGGTGCGGCGCGTGCTCGACGGGCTGCACGCGGCGGACGTGATGAGCGCCGAGCTGCCGATGATCGACCGCACGCTCTCGCTCGAGGATTACCTGCACGAAGTGCTGCGCACCGGCCGGCGCTGCCATCTGGTTCTCGGCAACAACCAACTGGTCGGCTTGATCACGCTCCACAACGTTCGCAACATCCCGCGCGACGAATGGGCCAACACCTCCATCCAGGCCGCGATGCTGCCCCATGACCGTATCGAGTGGGCGCAGGCCGAAGAGCCGGCGATGAAAATCCTCGAACGCATGCAATCGAACGACATCAACCAAATGCCGGTGCTGCGCGACGGCCAGGTGGTCGGCATGGTCTCGCGCGACGCCATGCTCCGCGTGATTCAAACCAGAATGCAACTCGAGCGTTACGCCCAGGCGTGAAGCATCTGCGTGGCCGAAAAGAGAACCTGTCATCCTGAGCGAAGCGGTCCGATTCTCACAATGCGGACCGCCCCGTATCCGTGAAGGCATCGGGGCGAAGGATCCCGTTCGCGGTGAGGGAATGCCGGCCTACGTAGCTTCGGGATCCTTCGCTTCGCTCAGGATGACAGGCGGCAGGTGGCGCGGTGCTTGTAGTCCTGACGAAAGACCGTGTGCTACACCGACGAGGGCTCTGGGTCTTGCGTGCGACGCGAAAAGCGCGCAGCCAAGAGTGGCTGCGCTACCAACACCCGCCCCACGCATCCTCGCCGTTCTTCTCATCCTGAGCGCAGCGAAGGACCCCGTAGCTACGTCCGCACACGTTCCCTCATCGCAAGCGCCATGCTTCGCCACGCTCGCCACGACAGCAGCGCCATCCTCGCCGCCGGCACAAAAACAAAAACCGGCAGGAAGGCGCTGCGTGGTTCAAACCGCAACGCCTCCTGCCGGCAGTGGAATCGAGAAACGCGCGCCGATCCTAGAAGATCAGCTTCAGACCGAGCTGGATCGCGCGCGGACCGCCCGACCCGAGCACCGGGTTCTGAATTTGCACGTCAGGTGTGGCGCAGCCGCAGCCGAAGGAGCTCGGCCCGGATGGGTCGTTAAACCCACTGGCGTTGACCTGTGGGTTCACGAGCTGGGGGTGATTGAGCATGTTGAAGAACTCGGCGCGGAATTGCGCGGTCAGCCGTTCGCCGATGTGGATGTCCTTATAGACCGAAGCATCCCAGTCGTAGAACGCCGGCCCCTTGAAAATGTTGCGGCCCATCAAGCCAAACATGCCAGCGGCAGGCGGAGTCATGACCGAGTTGCCCACGGCGTAACAGCCGAAGTTTTGCAGCGCATCCATCAGCCCCGGCGTCGTGGCACGCGCCGCGCACTGGGGATTGCTGGCGCCCGCAAAGTAGGGAATCGCCGTGGCGGATACGTGGCTGAAGTCGCTCGTCTTGCCATAGAAGTTCCAGCGATCGTTGAACTCGCCGGTCGAGCTGACGTCGTTTCCGAGATCCATCGGCCCCCAGGGCATTCCGCTCTGCAGGGTGACGATGGAAGTCACATGCCAACCGCCAAGCAGCATGCGCATGTGCTGGGCTTGCGGAAGAGCGTAGACCATGCTGAAGGTGAGGTGTTGCGGGGCATTGTTGTCGCTGTTGCCATAGTCGTTCCACGGCTTCGTGCTGTCTTGCGGCGTGGACCCAAGGTCCGAGCTGAGTTGGTCGAGAGCATGGGACCATGTGTAGCCCATGAGCAAACACAGCCCGTGGAACCCTTTTTCGTTGAGGGTGACCTGCAACGCATTGTAATTCGATACGTAGGAACTGCTGAGCATGTTGATGAACTGCAGGTACGGGTATTGGGTGCCGAACGGCCGATGCGAATTGTCCTCGCAGTGGCCGCAGGCGATTTCGGCCGGCGAGCTGCCGTTCAGCTGGTTGATGTCCAGAACCCCGGTCAGGTTGCGGCCATGGTTGCCAACGTAGGTGGCGTCCAGAGAAAGGGTGCTCCCGAAGGCATGCTCGATACCCAAGGACCAATTGACCACCCCGGGGTTCTTGAAATCGCGCTGGATCCCCAAGATGCTGCAAGCGGCGACCACGTCCGGAGGACAGGCGAGGTCGAGGGTGGGGAAAATGGGCCCGGTAGAGTTGTAATTCAACTGGCTGCCGCCGTATACGGAAACGGCGGTGTTGATCGTCCCGCCCTGGATCAACCCTTGCGTCGGAATGGCCGCGAGGCCGGTGGTCAACGCGTTGTTGATCCCGATGTCGCCCAGCAGCGGGAACAGGCTGAGCCGGGCGTACATCAGAGAAACGCCGCCTCGAATCACGGTGCTTCCGGAGTGCGGATTCCACGCGAATCCCAAACGCGGGGACCAGTCGTGGGGATCGGCGTTATAGACGCTGCCAACACCGTTCAGGCCTTGCTGAATCAGCCCGACGCTCGGGTCGAAGTTGGCGAGCAGACCGTGGGCTTCTTTCACCGGAGTGAGGTAGTTGTAGCGCATGCCCATGTTCACGGTCAGCGTCGGCTTCGCGTGCCAGCTATCCTGGAAGAAAAACGAAGACGACCATTGGTTCACGCGCCGCATCGGATTGCCCTGCAGAAGGATTCCCTGGTGCGGCTCACCTACCAGGAAGCATTCGAGCGGCGTCGAGCCATTCGCGCAACCTGTGAATTTCAACCGGCCGCGGCCGTTGGCATACCGCGCGGCGTTGACGATCCAGTGCTGCTCCTGCACGCCGAAGGTGAAGTAGTGATTGCCGTGCAGGTAGGAAATCGTATCGTCGAATTCGTACAGATTGTCCGGCCCTAGCAGTTTTGGCAGGACGTGGTCCCCGCCCAACATCGACATGCCGTTAATGTAGATGGCCGGCAGCCCTCCGACGAGCGGACCAGTGACGCCGGTCGGGACTCCATAAGAGGCGGCCGACTTGGTCCAGTCGACGGGTTCGGTTGCGGGCAGGCCCTGCTGGAAGCGATCGTAGCCAACCCGGAAATCATTGACCCAACGAGCATTCGGATTCCACGTCCAGCGGAAACCGTTCGTCTGAACCCGCTGGCCCATCAGGGTGAGGAATTGCGGCTGCAGGACGTTGGTCGTCATCGCCGTCCCCAACTGGTTGCCGTAAAAATAGTCATAACTGAGCTGCTGATGAGGGGTGATCTGGTAATCGAGTTTGCCGACCCCGTTATCGCTATTGACCGAGTTCGGCAAACTGATGGGGATGTTGACGGAACTGCTCGTGTTGGCCGGGAACTGACCGGCCAAAGCTGTGCTGACGCTATTGACCGAGAAACCCTGGGCCTTGAGGTCCGCCGTGGCATCGGGAATGCTCTGCGTGCAGTCCCCGGTGGTGAGAACGGCGCAACCCGCCCCGCCCCCGCCCGGGAGTGGGACGGTGACGGGAACCTGGGCTTCGAACGTATTGCCCACCGTATACCGCTGCCCTTCGTAGGACGCAAAGAAGAAGAGCTTGTCCTTCATGATCGGACCGCCCGCGCTTCCGCCGAACTGCTCGAAGTTCACCGGCGTCTTCGGATTCGGTACGGTGTTGAAGAAGTTCCGGGCATCCCAGGAATCCTTGCGGCCGAAGGCATAAGCCGTTCCGTGGAGCTGGTTCGTGCCCGACTTGAGAGCGACGTTGACCACGGCGCCGGGGAACCAGCCGTATTGGGCCGGCGGTTGCTGGACCACGTTGAACTGTTGAATGGCGTCGATCGGAAGAAGCGTTCCGGCGTCGCCCGCGAAGTTCACCTGATTCACGAGGCTTTCCCCTTGAAACGGCTCGTATTCCATCAAACCGTTCAGGAGATAGCCCATGTAGTTGTAACGAAGACCGTTCTCGCTGTTGAAGAAGGCTCCTGGTGCGACGCCCGGCTGAGAGATCACGCCGGGGCGCAACGTCAGCAAGTTCAAGAAGTTCCGGCCATTCAAGGGAAGGCTATTTATGGTGGTATTGCTGAGCGTGCCGCCCAAAGTGGCGCTGGTGACATCGATCAGGGGAGCGCCGCCGCTGACGACGACGGTCTGAGTGGCTGCCCCAGGCTTGACGATAAAGTTGACGGTTAGGACCTGCGCCACCTGCAGCTGGATTCCCGCGCGTTCGGTCGTGCTGAAACCCTTCGCCGAAACCTGAATCGAGTACGTACTCGGGAGCAGTTCAGGGGCGATGTACGCGCCAGCTTCGTTGGTGGTCAACGTTCGCTTAACGCCGCGCGGCACGTCGGTGACGATCACCGTGGCGCCCGGCACCACTGCACCACTTGAATCTGTGACTACTCCCCCGATGCTGCCTTTGTAGGTTTGCGGCGAAGCGGGAAGCGAGAGCAAAAGGACACCAAAAATCAAGCCCATCAAACGCGTTGCCCTGCCGATCCAAACTGAATCCCATTGGGCCCGCCTACTCCATGAGGTCATGACTTCCCTCCCCCAGTAGAACCGGCTAGCATCGAAACTGAGCGGCACCTGGTGGCCGGGACTCTATCACCGGCTGTCCCCGCCTTGTCAAGAGAAAATCGGCAGACAATCAGACAAGAATACCGTAATCCTAAGAATGTCGACTATCGAGCTATGGTATGGAGGTCATGCCACCGGAATGGACAGAAGTGCCTTCGACCCATTGCCTTTAGGCTGGTGGCATATCGAGCCGTGGTATGGAGGTCTTGTCACATAGACAGTGACCCCCTCAAACCATCGCCTTTAGTAGGCTTGCGGACTTTAATAAGGTAACTGGGGTTCCGTGCAGGGGAAGGCGGCGGTTTCAAGAGGCATGATCGGCTCGTGAAACCATCCGAGAGGGAGAGGACCTCCGCGGGAAGAGGGTCGCCGACATCCTCACTCTTCAGACTCAGGTCTTGCGAGGCGAGGCGGAATACCGACTAACAGGCCCCGAGGCGAGAGCCATGGCCCCGTCAAACGGGAATCATTCCTTCCGACGGCTCTCGCCCGAGGACGATGTGGAACGTCAGGCCGACTGATACAGCTTGGTCGGGACGAACTCCCTGTGCCCAAGCGCTTCGGCGCACGTCAGGCGCCCGTTGCACGTGCGCAGGGTGATGTCGATCAGCCGGTCGCCGGCTTCATCGAGCGTCATTTCGCGCCGCAAAATGCCGGAGACATCAAGGTCGATGTGCTCGGACATCGTGCGAGCGGTGCGCGGATTGGCGGTGAGCTTGATCACCGGTTCGACCGGATTGCCGATGATATTGCCCTGTCCGGTCGGAAACAGATGGACGACAAAGCCCGCGGCGGCCTGCAGCGTGACGCATTCGGCCGCTGCCGAAGAAGTGTCCATGTAGTAGAGTCCGGGACCCTTCGAGGGAGCCTCGGCCGGCTTCAGCACGTCGATGTATTTCGCCTTCCGGCCGATCTTCTGCAGGTTGCCGAAAGCCTTTTCCTCGATCGTGGTGAGGCCGCCCTCGATGTTGCCCTTGGTGGGCTGGGATTCGAAAAGATCGCTCGTCTTGTGCGCCTCGATCACTTCCTGGTAGGCGTTGAATACCTGCATGAACCGCTCGCCGATTTCCGGCGTGGCGGCGCGTGCCGCGCAGGCCTTCTCGGCGCCGGTCAACTCGGAAGTCTCGCCGAAGCAGGTGGTGGCCTTCAGCGGATCGAGCTTGTCGATCAGGTTGCCGACCGTCGGGCAGGAAGCGAGCCCGGAAGTCGTGTCGCTCTCGCCGCACTTGGTCGAAATGAACAGGTCCTCGATCGAGCAGGCCTCGCGCCGCTTCTCGGACGATGCCTGCAGAAACTGCTGTGCGCGCCGCGAAGCGTCGGCGATCGTCTGAATGTCGCCGCGCCGCTCGATCGCGAAGCCTTCCACCAGCTTGCCCGTCTTGGCGATGCCCTCGACGACGCGCGCGGTCCAGCCCGGCTCGATGCCGATCACGATGCAGGCCGCGACGTTCGGATTCGAGCCCGTGCCGATCAGCGTGCGGAAATGCAATTCCAGATCCTCACCGAACTGCAGCCGGCCGTAGGGATGGGGAATCGCCATCGTCCCCTTGATGTGGTTGGCGACGGCTTCGCAGGCGGCGTTCGAAATATCGTCGAGCGGAAGCACGATCACATGATTGCGAATGCCCACGCGGCCGTTCTCGCGCCGGTAGCCGAAAAACTCGTAGCGACCCATCTTCTTCACCACCTTTTTGTCTTCAGGTTATGGACGTGCACGTGACGTCCCTTGCCGATATCCTGGACCGCGCGGCCCACGTCGTAGCCGTACTTCAGAACGGTGTCGCCGTCCTTCATATCGCGCAAGGCGATCTTGTGGCCGAGTGGCACTGGGTCGAGGGCTTTGAGCGAAATCGATTCGTCGGTTTCCATGATCCAGCCGGAAAGCTCCTTGCCCGGCTGAACGTCTTCCACCACGACGACGCCGACGAGGTCGGCTTTATCGTGGACGATAAAATCTGTCGCCATTCGTTTCCTCACCTTTCTCTGATTTCAACGGTTCCGAACGGAGATTCACATGCCGTCGGCAAGCAGGCGCATCACTTCGGCGGCCGCCCTGCGGGCTTCATCCCGCATGGTCTTCTCGGCAAGGTCCGCGTCGCGCTCCCGGATCGCCTCGAGGACGGCCCACAGGTTCGCGACACTTTCCTTCGAACGCTCCGGGGAGCGTTTCGGATGGCTGAGCCCTACCGCCCGCCACCGCAGGATCCGCATGTGCAACAGCCCGATCATCGACGAAAGCGTTTCGCTCCCGGCGCCCTCGAACAGAACCCGGTAAAAGCGGCTCTTGTTTTCGAGGATGCGCGCCGTATCGCCGCTCCCATACGCCTCCGCCGTGTCCTCGAGAGCCTGCTCGAGCTTCTCAACGTGCGCGTCGTTCCCGTTTTCAACGAACAGCCGCGCCGCCAAACCCTCCAGCACCGCGCGGATCGAATACAGATCGCGCGCCTCCTCGAGCGTCAACTTGCGCACCACCGGCCCTTTGTTCGGAATAATGGCGATAAGACCTTCGGACTCAAGTTGACGCAATGCTTCGCGGATTACGGTGCGGGAGACGCCCATCATCCCCACCAGTTCCCTCTCCACCAGCCGCGCGCCCGGCTCAAGTCTTCCGGTAATGATCGATTGGCGCAGTTCATCGAGCACCTGGAGCCTGAGGGGGGCCGGCGACTTCTGAATGGAGGAAACGAGGCCAGTTATCTGGGTTTGGCTTGACGGTTTGGTCATACGGTAATACCCTACTACCGGTTCCGAGATTATTCAACTGCCGCGGGCCGGCTTCAGTAGCCGTGCAGATCGTTCCTTTCCCGCCGGAGAGACAGAAAAATGAGTACAAACCCCGTAAGTGTAGGAATCGTTGGACTTGGCCGCTGGGCCAAGGTGCTGACGCGCACCGCTTCGAAATCGCCCGACATCAAAATTGTTGCCGGCTTCAGCCGCTCGGAAGAGAAACGGCTCGCTTTCCAGGAAGAGATGGGGGTCGCCGCCGCGTCCAGTATGGATGCCCTGCTCGCCGATCCGCAAATCCAGGGCGTGATTCTGACCGTCCCGAACGAGCAGCACCTCCCCGTGGCGACCCAGGTGGCCAAGGCGGGCAAGCACGTTTACACCGAAAAGCCGATCGCGAGCACGCTCGAGGAGGGACTCGAGATCGCCGCGCTCCAGCAGAAATACGGCGTCACCGTCACCGTGGGACACAGCGCGCGCCTGATGGCCGGCATCCGCCAGATCCGCGCCGCGATCGACGCCGGCGAACTCGGCCGCGTCGCCTTCATCGAAGCCAATTTCTCGAACGAGCGCGCGCTCGAGCTGACGCCGAAAACCTGGCGCTGGTACAAGGACCGCGCGCCGGGCGGCCCGCTCTCGCAACTCGCCATCCATCAGTTCGACGTGCTGCATTACCTGGGCGGCCCGACGGTCGAAGCCAGCTCGATGGCGTCGAAACTTTCTCCCGTGGGCGCCGAGGTGGACGACCAGTCGATGACGCTCGTTCGCTTCGAGGACGGCAAGATCGGCTACGTCGGCTCGTGCTGGACCTCGCCGGGCGTCTTCTCCGTGCGCGTCTTCGGCTCGAAGGGATTGATGCATTACGAAATCGATTTCAAGACGTGGGACACGCCCGACCAGCTCCATCGCACCTCGACGCTCTACATCCAGCGCGGCAAGGACGGCTACGCCAGCCGCGAAGTGCTGGCCGTGCCCCAGAGCGACATGTTCCGCGCCGAACTCGAAATGTTCGCCGAGAGCTGCCGCAGCGGCAAGCCCGGCGAGCTGACCGCCGAGAACGGCTGCGCGGCGGTGGCCATCGTCTTCGCGGCTCTCACTTCGCTCGAACAAAACGGGCAATACGTGCGCATCGCCGAGGTGATGGAACAGGCGCGGGCGCGCGTCGCGGAGGCGCGCAGCCATGTTGCCTAGCCGCTATTTTCTGGACCTGACGCAGCCGGAGATCGCCGGGCAGCTCAAGAAAAGTCCGCTCGTCATCCTGCCCACCGGCAGCGTCGAGCAGCACGGCCCGCACCTGCCCTCCGGCACCGACGCCTTCGCCGCGCGAGTGATCGCGCACGCCGTGGCCGAGCGCATGGACGCGCTCGTGCTCCCCGACACCCCGCTCGGCGTCACGCCGTTTCACATGCACTTCGAATCCACGATCACGCTCTCGCCGGAAACGTTTCAGCGCGTCATCGTCGAAACCGGCGCTTCGGCGGCAAAGCACGGCGCGAAATACATGCTGCTGCTGAACTGGCACGAGCTCAACATCCCCGCCCTCGCCGTCGCCGCCGACGCCCTGCACCGCGAGCACGGCATGACCGTTCTCACCGTGCAGGCCTGCTACGTCGCCCAGGACATGTTCGGGCCCGACTGCGGCGGCCTGACGCACGGCGGTGAAATCGAAGCGCTCGCCGTGATGGCCTTCGATCCCAAACTCGTGCATCTCGACCGCGTCGGCAATTCCAGCGAGCAACAGCACGCGCGCAAAATGGACAAGCTGCGGCGCACGCTCAGCTACCAGCCGATTCTCACCGATGTCCGCATGATGGCCCCCACCGGCTGGTACGGCAACCCGCAGCCCGCCACGGCGGAAAAAGCCACCCGCATGCTCGAGTCCCTCGCCGACGCCATCGCCAAAGAGTCCGCCGAAATCTTCCGCGAACTCGACAGAGTCCTCGACCCCATGGCGAAAACCGCCGAACTGAAGTAGCGTAAGAAACCGGAAAGCAGCTTGTCATGCTGAGCAAAGCAAAGCATCCCGAAACGGCCCTTGCTGTCATGCTGAGCGGAGCGAAGCATCCCGAAAATGGTGAGGAGAGGCCGATTCCGTTGCATGAATTGAGCTGCAGCAAGACGCTTTTGGGGCCGCGGCTTTACTGCAACAAGCTGCCTTGTGGGCCGCGGCTTTAGCCGCGACATAAGGCAGCCAAAGTAAAAGGGGCTTTAGCCCCTGACGCCCCTGCAACCCGTAGCAACATCGCACGGTGTCGGGGGTCAGGGCTTCAGCCGCGACATAAGGCGGCATAAAATCAGGGGCTTCAGCCCCTGAAGCGAGAAGAAAAGTTCCATGGCGCGCGTTTTCAGAAAATCGGATGCGAAGCTGCTCGGCCTCCCCGGCCGCAGCGCCCGCGAAATCCTCTCGGGCGAGACCGGCGCGCGCTCGGCCACCCTGCGCCTGGTCGAAATCGCTCCCGAGCGCCCCGGCGATCCCATCCGCGGCCCGCACTTCCACACCGACGTCGAGGAGTGCATCTACGTCCTTTCCGGCAAAGGCACCACCTATGCCGAAAGCGGCGAATTCCCGCTCGAGCCGGGCGACACGGTGCTGATGCCCGTCGGCGAAAAGCACGTCACGCGGAACACCGGAGACGAGACGCTCGTCCTCCTGTGCTTTTTCCCGTCGCCCGACATCCGCGCGGGCATGCAGGAAAATATCCAGACCCCAAGGACCCCTTCAAAACCATGACCATCGATGTTCTCTGTCTCCGTCCCCTGGCCGATTTCGAACGCGTGGGAGCCACGCCGCCCGCTTCCCTCCAGGTCGCCTATCGCGGCCCGGCCGATGCCGACGTTCCGGAATTGATGAAGCAGGCGCGCGCCATGATCATTCCCGCCGTCGGCTCGAAACTTCCGGCTTCCCTTTTCCAGAACGGCTCCACCGTGCGGTTCGTGCAGATCACCGGCGCCGGCCTCGACACCCCCGCCGCCGAAGCGCTCAAGCTGCCGCTCTATCGTTATCTGGGCGGGCTCAACGCCAACCTGCTGCCGTGTCCGATGATGAACATCCTCAACGGCGGCGCGCACGCCGACAACAACGTGGACTTCCAGGAGTTCATGATCATGCCGGTGGGCGCCCCTTCTTTCAGCGAGGCGCTGCGCTGGGGCGTGGAGGTCTGCCACACCCTCATGGGCGTGCTCAAGAAGCGCGGCTACAACACCTCGGTGGGCGACGAAGGCGGCTTCGCGCCTTCGCTCAAGTCCAATGAGGAGGCCATCGAGGCGGTACTGGAGGCCATTCAGCAGGCGGGCTACAAACCGGGAGCGCAGATCGCCATCGCCATCGACCCGGCGGCCAGCGAGTTCTTCGAGAAAGACGACAGCAGCGACAGCGGCAAGTATGTCTTCAAGAAGTCGGACAACAAAGCCCGCAGCTCCGGCGACATGGTGATGTACTGGGG